>Ga0209056_10001577_pt1 | contig 25083 bp, 18 predicted proteins | sample GraSoiAngelo_114_FD_185876 | JGI IMG/M metagenome (GOLD analysis project Ga0209056, IMG submission 185876) | Grasslands soil microbial communities from the Angelo Coastal Reserve, California, USA - 14_0903_13_40cm (SPAdes) (version 2) | ecosystem: Environmental > Terrestrial > Soil > Grasslands... | reverse complement strand
GCGCAGCATACTCCTAAAGAGTGCCGCACCTTGTGGGGCGTAACGCAGCTTGTCTAAGTCACGTCCCCGGGCGAGGTTTCGAGCGTCCGACCCGGTAGCTCAGTTGGTAGAGCAACGGACTTTTAATCCGTAGGTCCTGGGTTCGATCCCCAGCCGGGTCATGCGAGGCGACGTCTCGTTTGTCACCCCGTCTCCCACCACGCCACGATCCCTTCGTGCTTGCACTTATGACACGTGGCGCGCGACGGGATGATCCCGCTGCGGAACGGGATGCGGGTCGCGCACTTGGGACACACGCCGTAGCGACGCCCGGCGTCCGCTCGCGTCCCGCGGGCAGGATTAGGGTCGTCATACGTGCGGTACACCACGGTGAAGCGGTCGGGGGGCTTGTCGCGCACTTCCACGAGGTCCTGCGGCACGGCGACCCGCTGGCCTGACACCTCGAGCACCGCCCGGTTCACGCCACTGCTCAAGATCGGATACCATGCGCCGTTGCGCAGCGGCGCTTCGCCTTCGTCGTCGCGCTTCGCCGCGAACCACAAGCGAGCCCAGCCCAGGATCTGTTCCATGGTCTACAGAGATTGCGGTTCTGGACCCCAGAGTCTGTGATCTGGGTAACACGCGCACCAGCCTGAGGTACGGTAGCCGGGGGGTCGCCGAGGCAGGTATATTCGCGCAACATACGGCGGGGCAGGCTGCTAGCCGCCTTCGGAGGCGTACGTATGCGACCATCGAGGACCACCCTGCGATCCCGGGCGGCCGCTAGTGCCGCGGCGCTGTTGCTCGCTGGCTGCATGGTCGCCGCGGCGGGTGCCGGCGCGGGGGGTGGCATCTACTTTACCCAGCGCGGGGTCGAGTCGGTCGTCCCCGTCACGGTCGAGCGTGCCGCGACCGCCACCACCCAGGCGTTTGGCCAGCTGAAGATCCGACCAACGAAATCGGAGACCGAGCAGGGGAAGGATGGGGAGAAGCGGGGAATCGAGGGCACGGCCGGCGACCGGGAGGTCAGCGTCACGCTCAAGGTGGAAGGCAAGAATGCGACCCGCGTGCAGGTGGTAGCCAAGCGCACCGCCGTCACCTGGGACAAGGACTTCGCCCGCTCTGTGCTCGACAAGATCGTCGCCGACTCGCACTAAGGAACCCATGCCCCCCATCGTCTGGATCGACGGGACGTACCATGACCGCACCAACGCCAAGGTATCGGTGTTCGACCATGGGCTGCTGTACGGCGACGGCGTCTTCGAGGGGATCCGCGTCTACAACCGGCGCGTGTTTCGCCTGGCGCAGCACCTCGACCGGCTGTACGCCTCGGCCAAGGGAATCTGGCTGGAGATCCCGCTCGCGAAGCCGGCGATGCACCGGCTGGTGGAGGAGGCCGTCGCGAAGAGCGGCCTCGAAGAGGCGTATATCCGGCTGGTGGTGACGCGTGGCGTGGGCGATCTGGGGCTCGACCCGCGCAAGTGCGCCACGCCGTCGGTCATCTGCATCGTGGACACGATCCAGCTCTGGTCGCCGGAGCGCTACGAGAAAGGGCTCACCGCGCTCACCGCCGCCACCCCGATCAGCCACCGGGAAAGCCTGTCGCCGCGCATCAAGTCGCTCAATTACCTGTCGCACATCCTGGCGAAGGTCGAGGGGATCGCAGCCGGGGTCGATGAGGTGATCATGCTGGACGCGCAAGGCTACGTCGCCGAGGCGAGCGGGATGAACCTGTTCGCCGTGACGAACAGCACCCTCAAGACGCCACCCGCCTACGCCGGGATTCTGCGCGGCGTGACGCGCGATGCCGTGATCGAGGTCGCGCGCGAGGCGACCTATGCCGTCGAAGAGCTGCCGCTGAACCGCTACGACCTGTACACGGCGGACGAGATGTTCCTAACCGGCACGGCCGCCGAGATCGTCGCCGTCACCAAGCTGGACGGCCGTGTGATCGGGAGCGGGAAGCCGGGTCCCACCACGCAAGCCCTCGCCAAGCGCTTCAAAGCCCTCGCCACCCGAGGGGACTGACAGCCCTCAACTATTGACAGGACTTGGGGTTAGCCTCATATTGGCTAGCCCTTGTCTGCAAGGTGGTGATGCATGCCATGGAGAGTCATCGCCCACGGTGACCAAGTTTGGCACGTGGACGCCCTCGCCGAGCGCCCGGCTAACGCCGAGGCATGGCAGCTGGTGTTGTCCTTCCGGTCGGCGTCCGAGCGCTCCGGGCGGTCGTTTTGGACCTTGTACCCGCTGGAGGCCAGCTCGAAATCGTCCCTGTTCATTCAAGCGGAGCGCATCCCGGACACCGCTCTCTCGCAGCTCCTGGCTGAGCGCCTGGCGTGAGCGAGACGGAGCGCCTTCGCTTCCAGGATTTCGCGTTCCACCGCCTGCCGAGCGGGCGCTGCAGCGCGAAAGTCGTCCTGTCGTGGGCCGACGGGCGGCAGTTCACGGGCGAGTCCGACGGCGTGATCTCGCAGGCGGGCGAGTTGCGCTGTTGCGCTGAGGCAACCGTGCGCGCGCTGGAGCGTGTCGTGCAGCCGAAGATGGGCTTCGAGCTTGTGGGCGTGAAGGCGGTTCGCGCGTTTGATGCCATCGTGGTGATTGTGTCGCTCTCGGTACGTCAGGAGGCGCGGGCATCGCGGCTGGTGGGGGCTTATCTCGCAGAGACCGATCCACCACGCGGCGCGGCGCTTGCGGTGCTGAACGCAACGAACCGCATACTCGGGAATTTCTTCGCGACGCGATGACCAGAACCGGATGGATGCGACGGCTCGCGTTGCTGAGCGCGGCGCTGGGCGCTACGCTCAGCGCCGCGTGCGGCGGTGCCCGCGGCGCCAGCTCGGCCGCACCGACCCCCGCCACCCACGATTCGACGGCGCTCTCCCTGTCTCCGTCCGCGCCCGGCGTGGACTCGCTCGGGGCAGTCGTGGCCCGGGCCGAGCAGGATTCCGCAGCGGACCAGCAGCTGCTCGACAGTCTTCATGGCCCGCACGCTCGGGCCGACACCCTGGGAGGTCGTCCGCCCGCGAAATCGTCGATCAAGGGCGAAGACGTGGAGCGTGAGGCGGAGCGGCTGTTCGGGGCCGAGGGCCGCGCCGTGATCGGTGCAGCGCCGTCGCCCGAGCCGACGTTCGACATCGACGTGACGAGCTTCTCCACGAACCGTCGCGTGCTCGAGTACCTCGAGTTCTTCCAGGTAGACTCGCGCGATCGGTTCGAGATCTGGCTCGCACGGCTCGGCCGCTACCAGGGGATGATCCGCGAGCGGCTCCGCGCCAAGCGGCTTCCGGAAGACCTCCTCTACCTCTGCCTGATCGAGAGCGGCTTCTCGAACACGGCGGTGAGTCGGGCCAAAGCGGTCGGGATGTGGCAGTTCATGGCGAGCACCGCGCGCCTGTACGGCCTTACGGTCGATCCCTGGGTAGACGAGCGACGCGACCCGTTCCGGGCGACGGAAGCGGCCGTGAACTACCTCGCGGACCTGCGGGAGCGACTCGGGAGCGTCTACCTGGCGGCTGCGGCGTACAACGCCGGCGTGGGACGGGTCGAGCGGGGCATCGACCGGCTGCCGGGCGAGCCGGACTCGGTGGACGATCGCACGTTTTTTCAGCTCTCCGACCGTCGCTACCTGCGGCGCGAGACGCGCGATTACGTCCCCAAGCTGATTGCCGCCTCGCTGATCGCGAAGCAGCCGGCGCGCTACGGCTTCGAGGTGGAGCCGTTTCCGCCCCTCGCGTTCGACGAGATCACCGTTCCCGACGCGACCGGTCTCGACGTCGTCGCCCGTCTGGCCGACACGACGGTGGCGGCCCTCCTCGAGCTCAACCCGCAGTACGTCCGGGGGGTCACGCCCCCGGGCCGGAGTGTGGTCGTGCGCGTGCCGCGCGGGCGCGGCACCGTCGTAGCGGAGCGCTTCGACAGCCTGCCCGTCACCGAGCGCATCACGTTCGTGGACCACTACGTCTCGCGCGGACAGACCCTGTCGGACATCGCGAAGCGCTATCGCGTGAGCGTCACCATGATCGAGAGCGCGAACCCCCGTATCAAGGCGCACGCGCTGCGCGTGGGGCAGCGGCTCATCATCCCGATGAGCGGGCGCGTCGTGCCCCCCTCGGCGTGGTCGGTGCCCCCCGAATCCCGTTATCGGCGCGTGTCGAGCACGGGCGTCAGTGCCGGGAACCACCGCGTGCGGTCGGGTGAGACCGCGAGCGAGATCGCGCGCCGGTACCGCGTGTCGCTGACGGAACTCCTCAACTACAACGGCCTCACGATGGGCTCGGTACTGCGGGCGGGGGACGTCCTCAAGATTCCGCAAAAAGAATAGAGACGTAGCACGACCTCGTAGCACAGAGACGTCAAGCACAGGCGTAACACGAAAGGCGTAGGGTGACTGCCCCTACGCCTCTCGTCTTCGTGCTACGTCTTCGTGTTACGGTTTTGTGCTACGTCTTTAGCTTTTCCGCCGGTAGCCCTTCATAAGGGCCGCCGCGTACCCATTCTGCGGGTCCTTCCCGGCGTCGAGCAGCTCCTGGACCCTGCCCGGCCCGCGGTTGTAGGCAAGCAGCGCCAGGCGGAGCTTCGCGTCGGCATTCCCCTCGTAGCGCTCCAGCAGATCCCTCAGGTAACGGAAGCCGAGCCGCAGATTGGTGCCGCGGTCGTACAGCTGCGCCGTGGTCAGACCGGGCTCGTACAGCCGGGCCGTGCTCGGGAGCACCTGCGTGTACCCGATCGCCCCGACTTTGCTCCTCGCCTTGGGGTTGAACCCGGACTCCACCCTCACGAGGCGAAACGCCAGCGCCGGGTCCACCCCCTCCGCGAGGGCGACGTCGTAGATCGCCGCTGCCAGGTCGGCCGCGATGACGTAGTGCGTCGAGAAGTCGATGATCGCGTTGGCGCGCTCGAGCTGCAGCCGGGCGACCGCGAGCTCTCCCCGGGTCGCCTCGAGTGCCTGCTCGAGTGAGCGCAGCTCCCCGATCAGCGCGGGCGCCGTGAGCGGCGCCGGCTGGTCGTCAGCAGTGGCGCGTCGAGCCCAACCGCCGATGCTGCTCACAACCAGAGCGCCGAGGAGGATAAGCCCTCCCTGCAGCATCAGTTTCTGGGTTGTCGTGTGCATAGCCCTCTCTTGTATGGCCAGGCGGTCCCACACTGGCACCGCCCCATCAATTCGCCGTCAATCAGCTGCGTCGCGGCGCCAATCCCCACGCGTGCCGCCCGTCTTTTCGAGCAGTCGGACCTTCTCGATCTCCATCCCTCGGTCCGCCGCTTTCACCATGTCGTAGACGGTGAGCAGGGCGACCGACACCGCCGTGAGCGCCTCCATTTCCACGCCCGTCCGCCCGACCGCCTTCGCGGCGGCCCGCACCCGCACTCCCGGGAGCCCATCGTCCAGCGTCGCGTCCACTTCCACGTGGTCCAGGCCCAGCGGGTGGCAGAGCGGGATCAGCTCGGCCGTCCGCTTCGCCGCCAGCGTGCCCGCCACCTCGCTCACCGCCAGCACGTCGCCCTTGGCCACCTGCTGATCGGCCACGAGCCGGAACGCCTCGCGCGACATCCGGATCGCGCCTTCCGCCACCGCCGTGCGCACCGTGACGGGCTTGTCGCCCACGTCCACCATCCGCGCCCGGCCCGCCTCGTCCACGTGCGACAGCTTCATGCCGGCTCCCCCCCCCCCAGGTCGTCGGCCAATACGGCCGCAACGAGCTGTGGGTTCACGTTCCCCTGCGCCAGGCCGCGCGCTTCGAGCACTCGTGCGATCGCCTCGACCACCTTCTCGGTCTCGCCGCCAGCACGCGCTCGCTCGCGCAGTCGCTCGAGCAGCCCGTCCAGCATGTCCGCGAACCCGCCCCGGGCCTGGAAGGGCTGCAGACCGAGCGCGAACTCGTACCGGCGCACCGGACCTGCTTCGACGGCGGCGAGGAACCCCTCGGCAGCGTCCGCTCCCCTCGCCCTGCCGTCCCCATCTGCAAGGAGCCTGCCTATCCGCCCATCCGCCAGCGCAACTCGTTGCGTCAACTCGCGTTGCCCCGTTACGCCGAGCTCATGCTGTGCGAACACTGCCACGATGCTGTCGGCCAGTCCTGCCACCCGGACACGCACAACGCGAGACAGAATCGTCGGGAGCAGCGAATCCGGTGCGGCGGTCGTGAGGATGAACGCCGTGTCCGCTGGCGGCTCCTCCAGTGCCTTTAGCAACGCGTTGGCGGCCGCTTCCGCTCCCGTCTGGGGCACCAGACGCTCTGCATCTCCGATCAGGAACACCTTTCGGCGACCCAGCACTGGCGTCAGCACCAGTCGCCGAAGCAACAGGCGGACCGCTGCGATTCCGTGGCTCGCTAACCCCGAGGGCGGCTGGTACAGCGGCCGCTGCCGCCGCGCCGCCATCTCCTCCGCCAACGCCTCCTCGACCAGCTCCACCTGTTTGTCCGCGTCGCCGCCCTTCTTCGACGACTCGAGCGGCACGAACCAGTGTACGTCCGGGTGCGACAGGTTCAGCACGAGCTTGCACGGCTGGCACTTCCCGCAGGGCTCGCCTTTTCCCGTTTCCCCTTTCCCGCGACTGTCAGGGAGTCCTTGAGGGTTTCCCGTGCCCTCGCAGACCATCGCCTGCGCCAGCCAGAGCGCCAGGCGTTGCTTCCCGACGCCGGGCGGACCCTCAAACAGGAGCGCTTGCGGCAACCGGCCGGAGGCGATGGCGCCTGCCAGCCGGTATCGGATCCCCTCATGGCCGTACAGGGGGGGGATGGGCATGGCGAAAATCTAGTCTGGGGTGGCAAATGGAGTCGGTGTGCAAAACGCAACACTCTATGTGCCAACCTGTTAAGACCATTTCTTGGGACTTGTGCTAGTATAAACGATTACACGGAAGAATGTTACAACGAAAAGTGAGCACACACTCGCGAGATAGTGCCCAATTTTCTTACGTTTTCGGTGTTTGTTTGGGCCGCTTCAGCGCAACACCGGTCCACACTAATGTGGCGCCGAAGCAGCAGTCTCACCAGCGACCAATCGGGCCGCCGCCCGTAGCTGGGCAGGCTGGCCCACGATCACCAGTACGTCCTCGGCGCTGAGCCGGAACTGGGGACCCGGCGTCGCGATCTCCGTCGTGCCCCGACCGACCGCGAGGACGAGTGCCCCGGTCTGGGTGCGCAGACCGGTGGCGGCGAGGGTCTTTCCCACGAGTGGTGAGCCCGCCGGAAGCCGGAGTCGCTCGACCGCCATTTGAGGAATGCCGGTCACGGTGCCGAGGGTCACGCGTCCGGCGCCGTCGCCGCCGCGCAGTGCCTCGTAGTGCGACGCGCGGATCTGATCCACCAGGCGCTCGATGTCGGCGCGGGCAACGTGGTAGTGTGCGAGCACGCGGGCGAAGATCTCGATCGACGTCTCGAACTCCTCGGGGATCACGACATCCGCGCCGAGCCGGCTGAGCTCGGGGATTTCCGTCACGTAACGGGTGCGCGCGATGATGTGGATGCGGGCGTTGAGACTGCGCCCCACGCGCACCATACGGCGGGTCGCCGCAGGGTCGGAGATCGCGACCACGAGCATGCGGGCGCGCTCCGCGCCGAGGGCGCGCAGGATCTCTTCACGGGTGGCATCGCCATAGAAGGCGGGCTCGCCGCGCGCGCGGGCCTGCTGGACGGTTTGCGCGTTGAGCTCGACGATGAGGTACGGCGCCCGGATGGACCGCAACGCGGCGGTCAGGTTGCGCCCGTTCAGGCCGTACCCGGCGACGATCACGTGGTCGGTCAGCGGCTGGTCGGCGACGGCGATCGCCCCGGGGCGGAGCCCCGGCAGGAGACGGTCGAGCGGGACCAGTCGCTCCAGTCCCTCGAGCAGCCCCGGGCCGCCCTGCAGCAGAAATGGTGTGACGAGCATCGTCAGCACGGCCACGGCGAGAAACGTCTGGTAGAGGCCCTCCGAAAGCAGCCCGGTCCCGCGGCCTTCGCGCGCCAGCACGAATGAGAACTCGCCGATCTGCGACACGGCCAGGCCGGCGAGCAGGGCCACCCGCCCCGAGTAGCCCATGACGGCCGGGCCGACGGCCGCGAGCAGGGCTTTCCCACCCATCACACCCACGACCCCGCCCAGCGCAAGCGCCGGGTGGTCGCGCAGGAACTCGACCTGCACGAGCATGCCGACCGCGACGAAGAACAGGGAGATGAAGACGTCGCGGAATGGCAGGAGCTCGGCCATGGCCTGGTGGCCGTAGTCGGACTCCGAGATGACGAGTCCCGCCAGGAACGCACCCAGGGCGAGCGACGCACCCGCCGCCGCGGTTCCCAGGGCCGTGAGCGTCCCGACCAGGATGACCGCGATGAGGAACAACTCCCGGCTCCGGGTCTTGAGGATCTCGGCGAGGACGCGCGGGACCACGGTCCGGGCCAGCACCAGCACGCTGATGACCACGAGCACCGCCTTGCCGAGCGCCAGGAACAGCGCTCCAGCACCGCCGCCGGACCGTCCCGCGAGGAACGGGAGGACCAGCATCATGGGCACGACGCACAAGTCCTGGAAGATCAGCACTCCGGTGGCGAGGCGTCCGTGGGGCGCATCGATCTCGCCCTTGTCGGTGAGCCCCTTGAGGACGATGGCGGTGCTGGAGAGTGCGACGAGGAAGCCCAGGAGCACGGACACCCGCCAGCTGAGATGCAGCGCCATGGCGAGCGCGCAGCTGAGCGCCACCGTGAGGCCGACCTGGGCTCCGCCCCCGGCGACGACCTGCCGTCCCATCTCTCGCAGCCGGCTCAGGGAGAACTCGATGCCGATGGTAAAGAGCAGCAGGATGACGCCGACTTCCGCGAGGCTCTCCACCTGGTGCGCGTCGGAGATCAAGCCGAGCGCGTTGGGGCCGAGTAAGACGCCTGCCACGATGAACCCCGGGAGGGCAGGGAGCCTGATCCGGTGGAACGCCAGGATGACGAGCAGGGAGACGGCGAAGATGATCGCCAGGTCTTTGAGGACGTGGTACTCGCTCATGGCGGCTCGCCGTATGTCATTGCGTCGGGCCCGGTTGGAGTGGGTGGTGATGCAGCGCACACGCCTCGTGTGAAGACCATAATGGAAAACCGGGTGGCCCGGTGCAAGGTTGGGGCGCGCATTACGTGCAGCATTACCCCAGATCACTCGCGGGCATCGTTAGACGTGGGCACGAGCCGGTTCAGGCTGCTGCGGCAGGACGACGCCGTTCGCGACGCGGAACTGTCGCGGACGGAGGCGCAGCTGCGCGCCACGGCGCGCCAGCAGGAAGCGGTGGCCCACGTCGGCCAACGGGCGCTGGCCGGCGCTCCGCCGGACGAGCTCATCGCGGGTGCCGTGGCCATCGTAGCGCGGGTGCTCGAGGTCCCGTTCGCCAGCGTGCTGGAGCTCCGTCCGGAGAGCCGCACGCTGCTGCTGCGCGCCGGTGTCGGCTGGCGGGACGGCGCGGTCGGGCGCACGGTGTTGCCGACGGATGCGGACTCGCATGCTGGGTACGTGCTCCGCTCGACGGGCCCGGTCGTGGTCGAGGACCTGGCCACGGATGCGCGATTCGGCAGCGCGCCACTCCTGGCGGCGCAGGGCGTGGTATCGAGCCTGAGCGTCCTCGTGCACGGCAAAGGCCGCCCCTTCGGAATCCTGGGCGTGCACACGGCGCAGCCCCGCGAGTTCACGATTCACGACACGCACTTCCTCCAGGCCGTGGCGAACGTCCTGGCCACCGCGATCGATCGCGCGCACGCCGAGGAGGCGTTGCGACGGAGCGAGGAGCACTTCCGCTCTCTCATCGAGAACGCGTCGGACATCGTCACGATCGTGGGCGAGAACGGCGTGTTCCGCTACGCCAGCCCGTCCGTGGAGCGCGTGCTCGGATACGCACCGCGGGAGCTGCTCGAGCGCAACGCGTTCGACTATGTGCATCCGGACGACATTCCGGTCGTCGCCGAGGCCCTGGCGGGCGCGATCCGCCACCCCGGGGTCCCCCACGCCGCGCAGTTCCGGTTCCGGGCGCAGGACGGCGCGTGGCGGGTGCTCGAGGCCGTGGGTCAGGCGCGGGTGGATCCTGGGGGGTCTGCTCAGCTGATCGTCAACGCCCGGGACGTCACCGAGCGGCGGCGCCAGGAACGGGCATTGCGCGAGAACAAGGAGCGGCTGCGGACCGTCATCGCCGGGGCGCCGCTCGTGCTGTTCGCGCTCGACCGCGACGCGGTGTTCACGATGGTCGAGGGGCGCGGGCTCGACGCCGTCGGGGTGCGGCCCGCCCTGCTCATCGGCCACTCCGCGTTCCAGCTGTTCGCGGACCTGCCGCATGCGCTCGCGGACGTGCGCCGGGCCCTCACGGGGGAGATGTTTTCATCCACCGTCGAGGTCTTCGGCGTCGTGTTCGAGGCGTGGTATTCGCCGGTGCGCGACGCGGATGGTGCGGTAGCGGGGGTGATCGGCGTCGGGACCGACATCACCGAGCGGTGCCGGGCGGAGGCCGCGCTGCGCCACTCGGAGGAGAGCCACCGCGCTCTGGTGCACCACGCCTCCTACGCCATCTACCGGTCTTCCGTCGAGGGGCGCTTCCTGTCCGTGAACCCCGCGCTCGTACGGATGCTCGGCTACGAGTCCAAGGAGCACCTGCTGGCCGTCGACCTCGCGGCCGACGTGTACGCGGACCCGGAGGAGCGCCGGCGGATTCTCGCGCGTTTCGATTCAGACGACGTGGTCGAGGGGGTCGAGGTGACGTGGAGGCGCCAGGATGGCGACGAGATCCTGGTTCGGCTCTCTGGCCGTGCGGTGCGGCGCCCTGACGGCACGATCGACTGCTTCGAGACGATCGCGGAGGACGTGACGGAGCGGCGCGCGCTGGAGGAGCAGCTGCGGCAGTCCCAGAAGATGGAGGCGATCGGCCAGCTCACCGGCGGCATCGCCCACGACTTCAACAATCTGCTCACCATCATCCTCGCGAACGCCCAGCTGGTCGCGAAAGCGCTCCCGTCCGGCCAGGCGGATGCCCACGCCGACCTCCGCGACGTGATGTCGGCGGCCCTGCGGGGCCGCGTGATGGTGAAGGAGCTGCTCGGTTTCGCACGCCGCTCGCGCCTCGATCTCCAGGCGGTTCACCTCGGTGGGCTCATCGGCGACCTGTCCGGGTTCCTGCGACGGATCCTGCCGGCCGACGTCGAGGTCGTCACCTCGGGCGAGGAAGATCTCCCCGACGTGCGCGCCGATGTGCATGCCACCGAGCAGATCCTGTTCAACCTCGTCACCAATGCCCGCGATGCGATGCCGGACGGCGGCGTGCTGCGGATCGAGACCCACCGCGTGCACCTGACCGAGGAGCAGCGCCAGGCGTGGGGGTCGGTCCGGGCGGGCGAGCACGTCTGCCTCTCGGTGGGCGACACCGGGATCGGGATGGACGAGGAGACGCGAGCGCACATGTTCGAGCCGTTCTTCACCACCAAGCCGGCGGGGAAGGGGACGGGCCTCGGGCTGGCCACCGTGTACGGCCTGGTGAAGCAACACGGCGGCGGCATCGATGTGGACAGCGAACCGGGGAAGGGAACGCGATTCCGGATTTATTTCCCCGTGGCGGACGGGGTGGCGGCCGCCGTGCGCCCCCGCCCGAGCGTCGCCGAGGCTCGCGGCGGCCGCGAAACGATCCTGGTCGTGGAGGACGACGATCAGCTGCGCCGCTCCGTCAAGCGCATCCTCGAAGCGGCCGGGTACCAGATCGTCACCGCGGCGGACGGCCTCGAGGCCCTCGAGGCGCTGCGCCAGACGGCGGGCGTGCGGCTCGTGTTCTCGGATCTCGTCATGCCGCGCCTGGGGGGACGCGCGCTGTACGACGCCGCGCGTCGGGAAGGCCACACCACGCCGTTCTTGTTCGCGAGCGGCTACTCGGACCCCGTCCGCGCCGCGACTCTCGACCCGTCGGTTCCGCTGCTCCACAAGCCGTGGACGGAGCCGGATCTGCTGGGGCGCATCAGGGAAATCTTGGACAGGGAGCAGGGAGCGGGGAGCACGGAGCAGGGCGCGCCGAAGCCTTAAGGTCTGTTGCTCCCGGCTCCCTGCTCCCCGTCCAACACTTCTCTCACCTTTCGCGCGAGCGTATCCGGCACGAACGGCTTCTGGAGGAACGCGACGCCGGCGTTCAGCACGCCCTGGCGGACCATCGCGTCGTCGGTATAGCCGGACGTGTAGAGCACCTTCATGCTGGGCCGCGCAGGGGCCAGCCGCTCCGCGAGCTCGCGGCCGCTCATACCGGGCATGACGACGTCGGTCACGAGGATATCGATGCCCCCCGCGTGGCGGGCGGAGAGCTCCAGCGCGGACGGCCCGTCGGCTGCGTCGAGCACGCGGTAGCCGCGGGCCTCGAGGCTGCGGCGGGCGAGCGTGCGCACCGGGGCCGCGTCTTCGACCAGGAGCACCGTCTCGTCGCCGCCGCGCACCTGCTGCGGCTCGGACGCGGGCGCCGGCGCCTCGGCGACGCCGGGCACGCGGGGGAGATAGACCTTGACGGTCGTGCCGTGCGCCGGCTCGCTGTAGACCCAGATGTAGCCGCCGCTCTGCTTGACGATCCCGTACACCGTGGCGAGCCCGAGGCCGGTCCCCTTCCCGACCTCCTTGGTCGTGAAGAACGGCTCGAACAGGTGCGCCTGCGTCGTCTCATCCATGCCGACGCCGGTGTCCGCGACCGCCAGGCACACGTAGTCACCGGCGGGCATGCGGTGGCGCCGCTCGACGTGCTCGTCGTGCAGCGTGACGCGCGTCGTCTCGATGCTCAGCCGGCCGCCGCCGGGCATGGCGTCGCGGGCGTTGACGGCGAGGTTCAGGAGCACCTGCTCGAGCTGACCGGGGTCGGCGTTCACCGCGCCGGCGGCGGGATCGAGCGACGTGGCGAGCTCCACGTCTTCGCCGAGCAGCCGCCGCAGCATGCGGTCCATGTGGGCGACCACGGAATTGACGTCGAGCACCTTGGGAGCGAGCACCTGGCGGCGACTGAACGCCAGCAGCTGCCGGGTGAGCTCCGCGGCCCGAAGCCCCGCGTGCCGGATTTCCTCGGCGTCCTCGCGCCGCGGGTCGCCGGACGGCGTGTTGTGCAGCAGCAGCTGGGTCGAGCCCAGGATGGCGGTGAGCAGGTTGTTGAAGTCGTGGGCGATGCCCCCCGCGAGCTGCCCCACGGCTTCCATCTTCTGCGATTGGCGCAGCTGCTCCTCGAGCTGGCGCTGCGCGCTCACGTCGCGGGCGAGCACGAGCCTGGCGCGGCGGCCGGCGAACTCGAGCGGCCGGGCGACGAGATCCACATCGAAGCGCTTGCCCTGCTTCGTCCAGTGACGGACCCCGGCGCGCACGGCACCGTCGTCTGGCCGGCGCGCCAGCTCCTCGTCGAGCCGGCCCTGCTCCTCCGGCGGGCGAATGTCGCGCAGCGTGAGCTGCAGGAACTCGGGCTCCGTGTATCCGTACCGGGCGACGGCGGCCCCATTCACCGCCAGGATGCGCAGCGTCTGGAAGTCGTACACGAACATCGGCTCGGGATTGGTCTCGAACAAGAGCCGGTATTTGCGCTCGCTGTCGTGCAGCTGCTCCTCGGTCCGCTTCCGCTCGATCGCCATGGCGACCTGCGTAGAGACGAACTGCAGGATGTGCTTCTCCGTGTCGCGATAGCGGACGCCCGGGGCGTAGGTCTGCGCGACGAGCACGCCAATGGTGCGGTCGCCGATCTTCAATGGGACGCCGACCCAGTCGATCGACGGCGGCCCGATCAGCTCGACCTCGCCGCGCCGCTCGAGCTCCGCGTGCACTTCCGGCGTGACCAGCAGCGGTTGGCCGGTCCGGAGCACGTATTCGGTCAATCCCTTGCCGGGCTTCTTTGACGGGAAGTCCGTGTCGTACTCGTCCACGTGGTACGGGAACGTCAAGTCGTCGTTCGCGGCGTCGTACAGCGCGATATAGAAGTTCTTCGCGGGCATCAGCTCACCCACGATCCGGTGGATCGCGCCGAACAGCTCCTGGAGAGTGCGCGCGGCGTGGGCGGCTTCCGAGATCCGATAGGTGGCGAGCTGGATCTGCTCGGCCCGCTTCGATTCGGTGACGTCGCGGAAGCTCCACACGCGTCCGACGCTCTTCCCGGCGATCCGTTGGGGTTGGGAGAAGCGCTCGAAGATGCGACCGTCCTTGAAGGTCAGGACGTCGAAGCTCGACGCGTCGGGGCGCGCATACAGGTCGCGCACCTTGCTCAGGAATCCCTGGGGGTCTGCGAGCTGCTCCAATACGAACGCGATGGTTTGGGCGTGGTCCTTGGCCTCGAGGATCGAGTCGGGGATCCGCCACAGCTCGGCGAACGTGCGGTTGCAGCTGACGATGCGGCCCGCCAGGTCTACCACGAGGATCCCGTCGGCCGTGGATTCGAACGTGGCATTGAGCAGCGAGAGCGTCTCGCGCAGGTCCCGCTCCGTCCGCTGGCGCTCGGTGATGTCGCGGTAGTTCACCACGATCGCGCCGATGGACGCGTCGTCCAAGCGGTTCACGCCGACCGCCTCGAGGTGGCGCCAGCTGCCGTCCTTGTGCAGGGCGCGGAGCTCCGCCTTGACGAGGTGGCCGGGTCGCTGCATGAGCTCGCCGAACAGCTCCAGGGCGTGGGTGCGGTCGTCGGGGTGCACGAGCTCGAAGGCGCTCCGTCCCACGTTTTCGGTCGCGCCGTAGCCCAGCACCTGCTGGGTGGACTGGCTGGCGTAGATCACTGTCCCGTCCGGCCCGAGCAGCATGATGACGTCGCTCGAGTGCTCGACCAGCGCGCGGAACCGCTGCTCGCTCGCGTGCAGCCGCTCGGCCGCCCGCTTGCGATCGGTGATGTCCCGGCCGACCAGCACCACCTGATCGCCGCTCATGGGCGAGATCGCCCCGGAAAACCAGACCTCGCGGCCCCCGATCGACAGCCGGTACTCGAAGTGGACCGTCGTGCGGGTCTCGAGGGCGGTGCGGATGTACTCCATGAATTGGTCCGCCTGGGCGCCGTCGAAGACCTCCCGCAGCGTCTTGCCAAGCAGTTCGGCGGCCGGGCGGTACAGCAGCGATGGATTGGTGGGAGCGATCTTGACGTAGCGACCCTCGGCGTCGAGCACGAGGATGACGTCGTTGATCGCCGCAAACAACGCCTCGAGCTCGGCATCGGCGTCACGGGCGACAGGTGCTGCGGGCTTCGTGGTGGTCATTCTCCGGGGCACCAATACTCACCCGGCGACCACCCGGGGGCAACTCCCTCGGCGCCCAGGGTGACGGGCGTCACCCCCGCGCCGCGCTCACCGGTCGAGCACCTCCCGCACGCGGCGGGCGATGGCATCCGGCGTGAACGGTTTCTGCACGTAGGCGGCGCCCGGCTCGAGTACGCCGTGACGTGTGACGGCCTCGTCGGTGTAGCCCGACATGAAGATCACGCGGGCGTCGGGGCGCAGGTCCGCCAGCCTGCTCGCGAGTTCGCGGCCGTTGAGCCCCGGCATCACGACGTCCGTGAGGAGGAGGTGGATGGTGCCCGAGTACCGGGTCGCGACGTCCAGCGCGGCCTCTGCGCTGGGGGCTTCGAGCACGGTGTAGCCGTGGCGTTCGAGCACTTGGCGGGCGACACTCCGCACCGGCGTTTCGTCCTCGACCACCAGGACCGTCTCCGTCCCGCGCGCCGCGCGCGCAGCCGCTTGCGCGGGCTCGGACGCGCGCTCCGCCAGCTCCTCAACGCGCGGCAGGTAGAGCTTGAAGGTGGTGCCGTGCCCGACTTCGCTGTACACCCAGATGAATCCGCCGCTCTGCTTGATGATGCCGTAGACGGTGGCGAGGCCCAGGCCCGTGCCTTTGCCCTTCTCCTTGGTCGTGAAGAACGGCTCGAACATGTGGGCTTGGGTCTCTTCGTTCATCCCGATGCCGGTGTCCGAGACCGCGAGCAGCACGAACGGGCCCGCGCGGGCCGGGTAGTGGTCGGCGGCGTACGACGGGTCCAAATCCACGTTGCCCGTCTCCAGGGTGAGCTTGCCCCCGTTCGGCATCGCGTCGCGGGCGTTCACGGCCAGGTTCATGATCACCTGCTCCAGCTGGCCGGGATCGGCCTTGACCCGCCCCGTGGTCGGTCCGAGCCGCGTGCTGAGCTCGACGTCTTCGCCCAGGAGGCGGCGCAGCATCTTTTCCAGGTCGCTGACCAGCTTGTTGACCTCGAGCACCGTCGGCTGCAGGACCTGCTGGCGGCTGAACGCCAGCAGCTGGCGGGTCAGCCCGGCGGCGCGATCGGCGGCCTTGTGGATCTCGTCGGCGTCCTGGCGCCGGGGATCGGTGGCGCCGAGGTCCTCGAGGAGGAGGTCCGCATAGCCTGTGATGGCCGTGAGGATGTTGTTGAAGTCGTGAGCGATGCCGCCGGCCAGCCGGCCGACCGCTTCCATCTTCTGGGCTTGCCGCAGCTGCTGCTCGAGCTGGACGCGCTCCGTGACGTCGCGCCCGATTCCCAGGATGCCGACGAGCCGCCCTTCGTGGAGCTGGGGACTCGCGGAGAACTCTCCGACGCGGTAGTCGCCCTTCGCGGTCCGGACGCGGAACTGGCTGGCGGGGCGGAGCTCGCCGCGCACCACGCGCCCGAGCAGCTCGAGCGCCAGCGGCAGATCCTCGGGATGCACCAGCCGCTCGAACGGCTGGCCGACCCATGCCTCGCGCCGCCAGCCGGCGATCGTCTCGAACGCCGGATTGAGGGATGCGATGGTGCCTTCGGGGGAGAGCGCGAAGATGATGTCGCGCACGCCTTCGACGAGCGTCCGGTAGCGCTCCTCGGACTCGCGCAGCGCCGCTTCAGCCGTGCGGCGCTCCGAGACGTCGCGGAAGTTCACCACGATGGCGCCCACCGCGGGCTCCGCGAGCCGGTCGACCGCGACGGCGTCGATATGGCGCCACGACCCGTCCTTGTGGCGCCAGCGAAGCTCCAGGCCGGCGGGCGTGCCCGGGCTCGCGATGATCTCGCGCAGCGCGGCGTGGACCCGCGGGACGTCGTCGGGATGCACCCGCTCGAACCCGGGATGACCCACGAGCTCGGCCGGCGCGAAGCCCAGCAGGCGCTCGATGGAGTGGCTGGCGAACAGCAGGGTCCCGTCGGGGGCGACGAGGGCGACCGCGTCCGCCCCGTGCTCGATCAGGGCGCGAAAGCGCTCCTCACCCTGGCGACGGGCCTCTTCCGCGCGGGCCTGCTCCGTCCGTGCGCGCCGCAGATCGAGGGCGCGCACCACGGCGGGGCCCACTCGCTCAAGGTGGTGCTTGACGACGTAGTCCGCGGCGCCCGCCTTGATGTATTCCGCCGCGGTTTCTTCATCGAGGCTGCCCGTCACGACGATGACGGGAGTGTCCGGCGCCTCGAGGAGCCCGATCCGCAGCGCGTCGGCCGCGCTGAACGTGGGCAGCGAGTGGTCCGTCAGGATGATGTCGGGGGCGAAGGTCCGCAGCGCCTCCCGGTACGCACGCTCGGAGTCGACGCGGCGCGTCGCTCCCATGATGCCGGCCCGGCGCAGCTCACGCTCGACCAGCGCCGCGTCGTCCGCGACGTCCTCGACCATCAGGACGCGCACCAGGTCCGGCATCAGCTCAGCGCGGCTGCTCGTTCAAGAGCAGCCAGTAGAGCCCGACCTCGGAGACGGCGCGCGCGAAGGCCTCGAAATCCACCGGCTTGACGATGTAGCTGTTGGCGCCGAGGCGGTACGCGGCGGCGATGTCGGGCTCTTCCTTGGACGAGGTGAGCACGACGACCGGCAGCGAGCGCGTGCGCTGCTCGCTCTTGAGGCGTCGCAGCACCTCCAGCCCGTCCACTTTCGGGAGCTTCAAGTCGAGCAGAATCACGCGCGGCGCGACGCCGATCTCGCGCAGCGGATGGCCCTGCTCGCCGAAGAAGAATTCCAGCGCCTCGGCCCCGTCGCGGGCGACGAACACCTGATTCGTGAGATTCCGGGTCTTGAGGGCGCGCAAGGTGAGCTCCACGTCGCTCGGGTTGTCCTCGACCAGCAGGATCTCGACTTCCGAATGCCCGGTCATGCGATCACTCGTCGTGGCAGGATGGAGGAAAACCGTGGCATGCACACGTACTGACGAAGAGCGATGCCACGCTAGGGTGTTTTTGCGGCACTGAGGGGCGCTTTTGCGGCATGCTCGAAACGAAGACGGCTTGGGTGAATCACCGTCGAGGTTGGGCGTGCGGTCCCTTCCTCTAGACCTCCAGCGATTGCACCCAAGCCGCCTGTTCTGCTCACCGCGCAGACACGCTCGCGTGACCGCGCGGCGCGTCGCGCAACTGCGCCACGATACGAAATGCCGCGGGCACAATCAAGACTGTTGTGCACGCGCAACGGTTTGGGGCCATAGGACCGTGGAAACTCCCGAGGCAGGACTCGAACCTGCGACCCGCCGGTTAACAGCCGGCTGCTCTACCAGCTGAGCTACTCGGGAAGGCGCGCGGACAAATATCGCGGGTGCGGCGACGGAGTTCAACGGGACCGCCGACTCACGGGCAGGTCCGCCAGCACCATGCCCACCAGGATCAGCGCTCCGCCGCCCCATTGCACCGCTGAGAGCCGCTCCCCGAGGACGAGCCACGACGTCACTGCCGCAAACAGCGGCTCGAAACAGAAGATCAGCGCGGCCCGCGCGGTCGACATCTCCCGCTGGGCCCGCATCTGCAGCAGGAAGCAGATCGTGCTCGCGAACAGGACGGTGTACAGGAGCGCGCCGACAAAGCGCGGCGTCCAGTGGATCTGCGGTCGCTCGAGCAGGGCGGTCGCAAGCGCGGCGACTACGGCCGTCGCGGCGATCTGGACGAACACGAGGCGCCGTGGGTCATAGCGCCGCGTCAGCTCGGTGACCGCCACGATCTGGCCGCCGAAGCAGACGGCGCAGATCAGCGTCAGGAGATCCCCCCGATTCAAGCCACCGGCGTCCGGCGCGGTGAGCAGGTAGATACCCAGTGTGGCGAGGGCGAGCGCCGCTGCGGTGAGCCAGCGGGGCCGCTCGCCCAGCAGGGCCAGCGCGATCACCGGCGCGAGCACCGACGACACCGCGACGATGAATGCCGAGCGCGACGGTGTCGTGATCACGAGCCCCGCGGTCTGTGCGATGAACCCGACGGCGACGAGGGCGCCGAGCAAGGCGCCACCCGAGAGCTCCCGGCCCGCGGGGCGCGGGCGAAAGCGGGTCCCCGGGGCGAGCGCGAGGGCCGCGATGCCGAAGCGCACCGTCAGGAACGCAAACGGTGTCGCGTCCGCGAGCGCGCTCTTGACGGCGACGAAGCTCGTGCCCCACAGCGCGGTCGCGAGCAACAGGGCGAGGTCCGCCTGGCGCCGCGTCACCGCGCCGTCCGGGCGCTCACCCGACGTCCCTGAGATAGCGTCCCGTCGGAGAGTCGGCGATGCGAGCGATGTCCTCCGGGGTTCCCTGCGCGACGACGCGCCCCCCCGCGTCCCCGGCTCCCGGTCCCATCTCGATCACCCAGTCGGCCCGCTTGACGACGTCGAGGTGGTGCTCGATCACGAGCACGGTGTGGCCGGCGTCGACGAGCCGGTCGAGCACGCGGCACAGGGTCCGGACGTCGTCCAAGTGCAGGCCGGTGGTCGGCTCGTCGAGGATGTAGAGCTTGCGCCCGGCGCGGCCCTTCCCGCCGGCGAGCGCCAGCTCGCGGGCGATCTTCAGGCGCTGCGCCTCCCCGCCCGAGAGCGTGGTCGCGGGCTGGCCGAGCCGCAGGTATCCGAGCCCGACCTGCTGCAGGTGCCACAGGGCGCGGGCCAGCCGCGGCTGGCGGTGAAAGCGTCGCAGCGCCCGGTCCACGGTCCACTCGAGCACGTCGTGGATCGAGCTGCCACCGAGCATGACCTCGAGCACTTCCTTTTTGAAGCGCTTGCCCGCGCAGACCTCGCACGGCACGAACACGTTGGCGAGGAACACCATCTCGACCAGCACGTGCCCCGCGCCCTCGCACCCATCGCACCGCCCCCCGGCCACGTTGAACGAGAACGTGCTGGGCGTGAACGCCCTCGCGCGGGCCAGCGGCTCGGCCGCGAACAGGGCCCGCAGCTCGTCGAACGCCTTGATGTAGGTGATGGGGTTGGACCGCGGCGTGCGGCCGATGGGGGCCTGGTCCACGAGCACCACGTCGCTGATCGCCTCCCAGCCGTCGAGCGCTCGCACCTCCCCCACCGGCTCGCCCAGATGCTGCTTCGCGCCGTGCGTCCCCGTGAGCCGCGACTCGAGCTGGCGGAACAGCACGTCGTGCACCAGGGTCGACTTGCCGGACCCCGATACCCCTGTGACCGCGGTGAGCGTGCCCAGCGGAATGCGCGTGTCGACGCCCTGGAGGTTGTGCAGGCGCGCACCCTTCACATCGAGCCAGCGCCGCGCCGGCCGGCGCGCCGACGGCACACCGATACGCTTCTCTCCCGACAGGTACTGTCCGGTGAGGGTCCCCGCCGCGCGCACCCCGGCGGCCGGCCCCTGGTACACGAGCGCGCCCCCCGCCTCGCCGCTCCCGGGGCCGAGCTCCACCATCCAGTCAGCGGCCCGCATCGCGGCGGGGTCGTGCTCGACGACCACGACGGTGTTGCCGCCGTCGGCCAGCCGGCGCAACAGGCCGAGGAGCCGGCCGGTATCCGCGGGATGGAGGCCGATGGTCGGCTCGTCGAGCACGTACAGCGTGTCGACGAGGTGCGACCCGAGGGCGTTGGACAGCGCGATCCGCTGCGCCTCGCCCCCCGACAGGGTGCGCGTCAGCCGGTCGAGGGTGAGGTAGCCCAGGCCGACGTCGTTCACGAACGAGACTCGAGCCGCGAGCTCCGCCAGGATGTGCACCGCCACCGCGCGCTGGAACGGCGTCAGCGCGAGCGCCGCGATCCAGCCGTGCACGGCGCCGGCCGTGAGCGCGGCGACATCCGCGATCGTCCGACCGCCTACGCGGACCGCGAGCGCTTCGGGCTTGAGGCGCGCGCCGCCGCAGGCGGGGCAGGTCTTCGCCAGCTGGTACTGCCGCAGGAAGACGCGAATGTACTGCTTGTAGCGCTTCGCCTCGAGGCGCTGGAGGAAAGGGAGCATGCCGAGGAATCGACCGCTGGCGCCATTGAGCAGGAAATGCCGGGCCTTGCCCGTCAGGTCCGCCCACGGCGCGTCGAGCGGAATGCCCTTCGCCCGTGCGGTCTCGCGCAGGATGCGACGGCGGCCCTCGTAGCGCGGCTTGGTCCAGGGATCGAGCGCGCCCTGCGCCAGGCTCTTCCCGGGGTGGGGCACGATGAGCGATTCGTTGTACTCCAAGACGGCGCCGAAGCCGTTGCACCCGGGGCAGGCACCGCGCGGGTTGTTGAACGAGAACAGGATCGGCGTGAGCGGGGGAGCGGCCGTGCCGCAGCTCGAACAGGTGGGATGGGCCGAGAAGCGACGACGGTCGCCGTTGTCGAGCGCCACGGCTACACCCTCGCCCTCGTTGAAGGCGGTCGCGACCGCGTCGGCGAGTCGCCCCCGAGTCGCATCGGACGCGGGCAGGCGATCCACGACCACAAGGACCTCTCGTGCCTCGCGCACCTGCTGCTCGGCGTCGGGAGGGTCGAGCCGGGCGAGCACGCCGTCGAGCTGGGCCCGCACGAACCCTGCCGCGCGGAGTTGTGCCGCCACCTCCACGTCCGGCCGGTGCGCGCTCGCGGGCAGTGGGAAGGTCACCAGGATGGGAAGGGGTGCAGCATGCTGCGCGCCTGCGTCGACCAGTTCGTCTACCACTTCCTGCACCGTGTCGACTTTCACGACGCTCCCGCACTTCACGCAGTGCTGGGTGCCGGTGCGCGCCCACAGGAGCCGCAGGAAATCGTAGATCTCCGTGGCCGTGCCGACGGTCGAGCGGCTGCTCGTCGTAGGGTTCTTCTGCTCGATGGCGACTGCCGGAGAGATGCCCTCGATCCCGTCGACTAGCGGTTTGGGCATCCGCTCGAGGAACTGCTTCGCATACGTCGAGAGCGACTCGATGTAGCGGCGCTGGCCCTCGGCGTAGAGGGTATCGAACGCCAGCGTGCTCTTGCCCGACCCCGACGGCCCGGTGACGACGGTGAGGGCGCATCGCGGCAGCTCGACAGTGATCCCCTTGAGATTGTGCTGCCGGGCGTTGCGGATGATCACGCGGTCGGGTGAGCGAGGCATAACCCTGTAAACTAATAGGGGCTGGGGTTTAGGGGCTCGAGGTTCTGGCAAAAGCGGCCCCCGAGCACCTAGCCCCGAGCCCCGAGCTCCCCTAGTTTCGCCACCACATGGCCCTCGCCCTCACGCCACGCCTGCTCCGCCGCGGGCTGGAACTCTTCGCTACCATCTCGCTGGCCGGTGTCGCCGTCGTGCTCGCCGTGTATGGCGAGAACATCCAGGCGGTCGCGCGCGCGCTGCTGCACCTCCACTGGGGATGGATGGTGGTGGGGCTGGGACTCGCCTCCATGGACTGGTTCGGCGGCGGGACGCGCTTGTGGGTCGTCGCCCGGCACGTGCACCCGGGCGTCCGGCTCCGGGACATGATCATTGCCGGGGGCATGAGCGCCTGGGCGGCGTACCTGACGCCGTTCCAGTCCGGTGCCGGTCCGACGATGATGTGGGTCATGCGCCGCGCCGGCGTGCGACTCCCCGAAGCGATGACGTCCACCTTCATGACGTTCGTCGCCACGGTGGTGTTCTTCGCCGTCGCCGGACCGCTTGCCATCTACCTCGGCGCCGGCAAGTCGCTCGCGCAACACAACGTGGTCCTGGGGATCACCTACTACGGTCTGTTTCGCACCAGCCTCACGATCTTCGGCATCCTGGGCATCGTCATGCTGATCGCGATGGTATTCCCGGCTTGGCTGCGGGATGCGGTGCATTGGCTCGCGGGTCGGCTCGAGCGCAAGAGCCACCGCATCGCGGCTCGCATCGAGCACCTGCGCGAGGGGATCGACCGCGCGCATGCATGCATGGTCGCGTTCGGGAACCCGCGGGGCTGGCTGGCGCTGTGTTGGGCCGTGCTGCTCTCGGCGCCGTCGCATGCCAACAAGCTGCTCGCGGGATACGTCGCCCTGCGCGCGCTCGGGATCCCCGCCAACTTCGTCGACATCCTCCTCCTCCAGACGTTCATCACCTTCCTCCTCTACTTCGCCCCGACACCCGGGTCGGCGGGGCTGGCCGAGTTCCTCTCCGCGGCGGTCATGCAGATCTATGTCGGACCCTCGGAGCTGCCGTTGTACGCGCTCATCTGGCGTTTCATCAACAGCTATGCGACGGTGATCACCGGCTCGCTGCTCTTCTGGCACTGGTTGCGGAGCGGGCTGGTCGGGCGCGAGGAAGCGGTGAACATCGCGTAAAGCGTGTTTCCTTGCGCGGTTACGCCGTCGGGCGTAACTTCCGGCCTCCCAGATGGCACTGCTCGAACTCGGCGGCAAGAAGTTCACCATCCCGGTGGGCGAGGTGACGCTCGGCAGCGATGCCGGCTGCGCGATCTCCCTCGCCGGCGCCGCAGTGCTGCCGCGGCACGCCTTGCTGCAGGGCGAGGCCGACGGCCAGGTGATCATCCGGAAAGCCTCCCCCGCCGCGGACGTCCTCATCAACGGCGTACGCCTCGGCGCCGAGCCGACCCCCCTCCTGCACGGCGACAAGGTCGAGGTCGGCGGTCACGAGCTCACCTTTGTGGATGAGCGGCGATCGGGCAGCACCCAGTACGTGCAGGCGTTCACTCCAGCGACGGCCGGTGCACCGGCCAAAGCCGGCGTGAAACCGGCCGCCATCGGCGTGACGGGCGGCCGGGTCGTCAGCCTCACGGACGGCCGTGAGTACGTGATCACCGGGGCGTCCCTCGTGTTCGGCCGCGAGGCAGGGTGCGACGTGGTGGTACCGGGGAAGGACGTGTCGCGCCGGCACGCCGAGATCGTCCAGACGCCGAAGGGCTACCTGCTGGTCGATTCGAGCACCAACGGGACGTTCGTGAACGAGGAGCGCGTGGAGGGTCAGCGGATCCTCGCCCGGGCCGACGTCATCCGGCTGGGCGACGAGCAGTTTCGCTTCTACGCGGACGTGGCGCCTGCCACTGCGGCTCCCCCCCCTCCACCGGGGCCGGCCACTAGCCCGCCGGCCGTGCCCCCAGCCCCACCTCCGGGGGCGCAACAGGCGGGCGGGCCTGGCCAGGCGGCGCCTCCGCCCGGCGCGACGGACCGTCTCCGCCATACCGTGCATGGTCTCGAGGCCTTCGTACCGGCTTCCCCCCGACCGTCCTCGGGCGGCGCGCTCGCGAGTTTCCTCGTGCGGAGCGGGGGGCTGGTCGGTCAGCGCCTGTCGGTGAGGAGTCCCGTAGTGAACATCGGGCGGGCCGATTACAACGACCTCGTCGTACCCGATCCGTCCGTATCCACCAGCCACGCCAAGCTGCAGCGCCGGGAAGGGGTCTGGGTGCTCGTGGACCTCGATTCCACCAACGGCACGTTCGTGGATGGGGAGCGGGTGAAGGGCGACGCCCCGCTCGCTCCAGGCGCGACGGTACGGTTCGGGGACGTGCAGCTCGTGTTCGAGCCGACCGACGACGCGCTGGGCGTCGTGAAGGGTGGCGGCACTCAGGTGTTGAGGACGCCGCACTCGATCGCCCCGCATGTCCCTCCCAGGCCGGCACCCCCCCCTCCCCCTCCCCGTGCGCCGCCTGGCCGCCCCTCCCCAGCGCCCGTGGCTTCGCCGGCTCCGAGGGCCCAGGCGACGCCTTCACGACCCGGCCCCAGGCCCGCTCCTAAGCGGCCGGCGGGCCAGCAGCCACCGCCCAAGAAGGGCAAGGGCTGCGGCGGAAGTGCGGCGGCGCTGGTGGTGGGTGGTGGAGCTCTCCTCGCCCTCCTCCACCGGTTGCTGGCGTAGCGGCGCACCGTGCATATCACCTGCGCCGGTCGCACCGACGTCGGCATCATCCGCTCGGGGAATGAGGACAACTTTCTCATGGTCGCCGACCGCGGGATCTTTGTGGTCGCGGACGGCATGGGCGGGCACGCGGCCGGTGAGGTGGCGAGTGAGATGGCCGTCCGCTTCGTGGCGCGGGAGCTCGGATCCCTGAAGAGTCTGTCGGACGACCAGGTGGCGGACCGGATGCGCACGTCGATCCGCGCCGCGAACGGGGCCATC
>Ga0209056_10001576_pt1 | contig 25124 bp, 20 predicted proteins | sample GraSoiAngelo_114_FD_185876 | JGI IMG/M metagenome (GOLD analysis project Ga0209056, IMG submission 185876) | Grasslands soil microbial communities from the Angelo Coastal Reserve, California, USA - 14_0903_13_40cm (SPAdes) (version 2) | ecosystem: Environmental > Terrestrial > Soil > Grasslands... | reverse complement strand
TTTCATCGACCGGCGCGCTGCTCGATCTTGCGTTGGAAAAACAAGTCGTCGAAAAACGCGGTTCCTGGCTGAACTATAAGGGCACACAACTGGCGCAAGGCCGCGATGCGGCGAAGGAAGTGTTGAAGAACGACAAGGCCCTCTACGAAGAAATTGTGTCGGCGGTCAAAGCGCGCCTCGACGAAGAAAAGGAATAACAAGCTGGCAAACATCGTTATGTCGGCTTAGCGCCGAAGGCGCTTTTTTCATAGTTAGTCCGCCACAGGGCGGATTCGCCGCGGCGACCCTGGGCATTCCCCCAGGAATTTGATCGCCCGCGCGCACAGGTGCTGAAAACGCCGTTCAATCCGGAGTTGCGCTTTCAGCTTTCCTCAAATTCGTGTTTATTCGCGGTGGTTAGAACGATGACTTCGGCGCAAATCAGACAATCATTTCTCGATTTCTTTCGCGAGAAACAGCACACTATCGTGCCGTCGTCGTCGCTGTTGCCGGACGCGCCGAATCTGCTTTTCACCAACGCTGGCATGAACCAGTTTGTGCCGATCTTCCTTGGCCAACAAAAGCCGATGTGGATCCCGCCGCGCGTCGCTGATACACAGAAATGCATTCGTGCAGGGGGTAAACATAACGATCTCGAAGACGTCGGACTCGACACCTATCACCACACGTTTTTCGAAATGCTCGGCAATTGGAGCTTTGGTGATTATTTCAAAAAAGAGGCGATCGAGTGGGCGTGGGAGCTACTCGTCGAACGTTGGAAATTTCCAGCGCAACGGCTTTATGCGACCGTTTACCAGCCCGGCCCGGGCGAGCCGAGTGAGTTTGACCAGGAAGCGTACGATCACTGGGCGCATCTGTTTCGCGAAGCCGATCTCGATCCGAAGATTCACGTTCTGAACGGTGGCAGAGCCGATAATTTTTGGATGATGGGCGACACCGGTCCATGCGGGCCTTGCTCGGAGGTTCATGTCGACCTTACGCCGGACGGCGACACACGCGGCGCGCTGGTAAACAAAGGAGATCCCCGTTGCATCGAAATTTGGAACCTCGTTTTCATCCAGTTCAACGCTAACCCGGATGGCACGTTCGCGCCTCTGCCGCAGCGGCATGTCGATACTGGAATGGGTTTCGAGCGCGTCACCGCGATCATTCAAGACACAAAAAACCTCACCGATTTCTCCCAAACGATCTCGAATTATGAGACAGACATCTTTCGTCCAACTTTTGATGAGCTCGAAAAGCTGAGCGGCAAGGAATACACAAGCACACTGCCTGAGAAAACCTCTCAACTCTCAACTTCTGATCCTCAACAGGCAATCGACGTGGCTTTCCGCGTTATTGCCGATCACATTCGCGCGCTTTCGTTTGCGATCGCCGATGGAATCATTCCATCAAACGAGGGCCGCGGTTATGTTTTGCGCCGCATTCTTCGTCGCGCTGTTCGCTATGGACGTTCGTTAGGCTTTCACGAGCCGTTCTTCTTCAAGCTGGTCGACGTGGTGGCGCTCACGATGGGCGACGTCTTCCCCGAAGTCCGAGCGAAACAAAAAGGAATCGAGCAAACAATTCGGCGCGAAGAAGAGGCCTTTAATAAAACACTCGACAAAGGCATTGACCTTTTCGAGCGCGAGGTTGCGCGCATTCTAGGGAGTGCGGGCGCCTCGCCCGCCGTGTCACGCGCCTCGCGGGACACCATTTCGGTAACGAAAGCTCCCGGGCGAGCGTACCACAGGCGGCGCCTTCCGCATTTTGAGCGCCCATGGGCAAAATACGCGGTCACGTTTACGACGCGCGAGCACCGGAAACTTTCTGCCGCCGAGCGTGACATCACGCTTCAAACCGTTTTGCACGACGCGGGCCGAAAATACGACCTGTATGCGGCGTGCGTCATGCCCGATCATGTTCACGTATTGCTCGAGCCGCGAATTCATACTGATGATCCTGACGGCAAGCCTGTGTTCTACGCGTTAAGCGACATTCTCCAAACGCTCAAAAGCGTTTCGTCGCATCGTATCAACAAACTTGCAGGCGTGAAAGGTCAGCGCATTTGGGAGAACGAATCGTTTGATCGTCTGATTCGTTCGGAACGCGATCTGGAGGAGAAGTTTCATTATATCTGTCGAAACCCGTGGGATGCAGGCGCGGCCGAGGCCGATGAAGACTATGCATGGTTATGGACGCCACAGCCCGCGCCGGTGTCCCGCGAGGCGCGTGACACAGCGGGCGAGGCGCCCGCGCTCCCCTTTACACGCGTAATCTCCGGCGAATTCGCGTTCAAACTTTACGACACTTATGGTTTTCCGCTGGATCTCACGGAGTTGATGGCGCGCGAGCGCGGGCTCACGGTCGACATAGCCGGATTTGAGAAGTTGATGGAGGAACAGCGCGACCGGGGACGCAAGGCGCAGAAAAAAGAAGAAATCAGCGTCGAGGAAGGCGAACTCAAGGGCGCTCCGACGAAATTTCTCGGATACGATTTCCTGGAAACCGAATCAGTCGTCAAGACCGTTTTGCCCGGTACAAAGCCGAAAGAGATAAATATCGTTCTCGATCGAACGCCACTTTATGCCGAGATGGGCGGACAAGTGGGAGATCGCGGACTGCTCCATGTGCCGGGGCACGATCGAACGGAGGTCGGTCAATTGCGGGTGATTGATACACAAAAGAGAGGTGACGTTTTCATTCATCGTGCTGCACTTATGGAAGGCCGTGCACCGGAGCCTGGTGAAGCGGTACGCATCTCGGTTGATGCTGATCGGCGTAAGTTGATTCAGGGTCACCATACCGTGACGCACCTCTTGCATTGGGCTCTTCACGAGGTGGTCTCGCGTGACGCTTCGCAAAAGGGCAGTTATGTCGGACCGGACAAACTGACGTTTGATTTTTCAAGCGCACCACTGACGAAGCAACAGGTCCGCGATGTTGAAAAATTGGTGAACGAGAAGATCAGAGAGAATGCGCCAGTCTCCTGGACCGAGATTCCGTATGCGGAAGCGAAGCAGCGAACCGATATCATCCAATTCTTCGGCGAGAAATATGGAGATAAAGTGCGCGTTTTGCAGATCGGTGGGTCTCCTCGCGCGCTCAACGGTTACTCAATGGAACTGTGCGGTGGTACGCACGTGAGATCGACAGATGAAATCGGGACATTTCGAATCGTAAAGGAAGAAGCAATCGCAGCTGGAATTCGGCGGATCGAAGCAGTTGCTGGCGACGCGGCGCGCGGCTGGGCGAACCAAGAAGCGGCGCGTCAACAGGAGAAATTTGAGGCTTTGCTGCGCAAGAGACCGGAGATCGCGCCCATGCCTGTCTTTAGGAACGACGCCACCACTTCTGAATTGCTGCAACAGATCGACGCGCGGGCAGCGCATCTTGAAAACATCGAAGTTGAAGTTCGCGATTGGGAAAAGCGAATCGCCAAAACGGCCGAAACGGAACTGAGAAGCCGGGCAGCCCAAGTGGCGAATGAGCTGGCGGCATCGCATGGAGGAAAAGATTTTTGCGTTGCCGAGGTGCAAAACGGGGACGGAAAGCTACTGCAGGCAGTGGCCGATGCATTAAAGTCGAAATTCAACGGTCCAATTTTTCTCGTCGGTGCGACGAATGGATCAGTTGCACTGGTTGCGTCCGTACCAAAGGAAATGACCACGAGACTTCAGGCGAACAAGTTGATTCAGCAGATCGCGCCGATTGTTGGCGGCAAAGGCGGCGGCCGTCCGGAGAACGCTCAGGGTGCCGGCAAAGACGCTGGCAAGATCTCGGAGGCGCTGGCAAAAGCGCGAGAACTTCTCAGTTAGACCGCAGTTGAGAGTCTAGGGCCCACTCACACTCGGAGTTCGCGCGTGTTTCACGAGCAGCTTTGCATTCTTTCCGTCCAACGACATTCGATAAATCGACGGGTCGTTCTCGTTTTCCCTTTGCAGAATACAAAGGAATTCGTTGCCAGTCAGCCAAAACGGGTCCCAGACGAAATCATTCTTGCCCGTAACACGAACTGCTTTTTCGCTGGCGAGATTGAATTTCTCGATCGCCGGCTGCGGACCATCCCAGTTTTTACGCTCGTGCTCAGCGCCGCAATCGACATCCATCAGCAGCGCCGTGCCGTCCGGCGAAACACTGAGTCGATCCCCACCATTCATGCTCGCATCAGTCAGAATCTTCGAAAGCTCCCATTTCTTCAGGACCTTTCCGTCCAAATCGATCTGGTAAATATTGTCGAGATCGTGACAGAAAATCGATTTTCCATCGCGCGCCCACGTTGGCTCGCCAAACGCTTCGCTCTTTAGCTCGGCATTTTTCACAAAACGAAAACCGGAGCCGTCTGCGTTTACAAGGCCAAGTTGCCATGCCTTCTCTCCCATGATTGAGAACGCGAGCTTCGATCCATCCGGCGACCAGACCGGCCCAAAGCAATTGTCGCTCGGAATCTCCTTTAGAATTGTGATTTTGCCGGTACCGAGATCAGCGATTGCGATGTGACGTTCTGGGCCAGGCCGCGTTTTTGAATCTTCATCGGTGTTGAACGCGACACGTGTGCAGTCCGGTGAAATTTCAGGCAATGCCCCGGTGGCAATTTTCTTCTGGTGCGTGCCATCGGTGTCGGCAACGAAGATGTTGTCGCGGTGTTCATACGCAATTTTGCGCTGCGCCGCGCTCGTTAACGCGGAATAGGCGACGCAAACAAGGAGGAAAAAAGCAATTCGTTTCATTTTTGCCCAAGGCGCGCTAACAGATGGGAAACGCCCATTCTTGATTAGGCGTTTCAAATTTTTTCCATCGACGGACATTCGATAAATCGAGTCGTCCTTTTCTCCAGCCTCGCGGCTGAGAAAAAGAATATTGTCGTTGTCGATCCAAACGCCGTCCCAACCGAAGAGTTTTTTGGCGTTAGCCTGGTCGCCTTTTGCGATTGGAGATCGAAGGCCCAGAGCGCCGGCAACGGTCCGTCCCAGTCTTTGCGACTGGATTCTTCGCCCATGTCGATGCTCAAGAGCAATCGCTTGCCGTCTGGAGAAACGTCAATCCGACCATCCCCGCTCATATCGCCTTTCGGTACGATCTTACTGATCTTCCATTGTGCGCGGACGGCGCTGTCGAGTCCGATTTGATAGATGTTCGTCATGTCCTGGCAAAAAACCGATTGGCCGTCGTGTGCCCAGACCGGCGAGTAACAAGTCACTTCATTTTGAGCACCTGGCTTGAGCACGTGAAAATTTGTGCCATCTGAATTAACAGCGGCGAGATCCCAGACTTCGTGCGGGCGTGTAGTGAAAAGGATCTGTTTACCGTCAGCCGTCCAGCTTGGGTAATACGAATTCTCGCTTGGGACGTCCTTAAACACGTTCACCTTACCGGTCGCGACGTCTGCCACCGCCATGTGACGCACGTAAGTCGTTTCGCTCGTTTTTTCGACGGTGTTAAACGCGACACGAGTTCCATCAGGTGAGATCGCAGGAAAAATTCCATCGGCGATCTTTTTCTCGTTCGTGCCGTCAAGATTAGCGATGTAAACGGCGTTATTGCGTTCGAAAGCAATGTGGCGATCGACAGGAAATGCGGTGGCAGAAAAGCTGGCTAACGCGAAAGCAAAGGAGATCAGTTTTCTCATGGTAATGCGACTGTGATGAAAAACGTAACGGCAAGCGCGGATACCAGGACGATCAGATACGCAAATCCGCCAAAAAGGAATTTGAAAATGCTGATAAACCAACCCTGGCGATAAACGCGACGGATTGACAAGAAAATTTGGACTACGAACGCGATCCAAAGGAGCGCGATAATCGAACCTGTGATCGTACCTGGAGCGACGTGGTTGAGTCCGATTGTTGCGAGCACGATTAGCATAACCCCGGTATAAGCGAATGTGTGGATGTGAAGCGCATACACCAGATGATCGATGTAGAAGATGTCGCGGCGGATGTAGAGGATCTTCAAGACAAAGGCAAAGAGGGGGATACAGCAAAGCATCATGTAAGGCAGATTGTTAAAGAGCGTCGCGATAAACAGAGCCATCTTTGTTCCGTGCTCGCCCATCTTTTCCTTTGCTCGCGTTTCGATCCATTTTTCGAATGGCGTTGATGTGTTCTTTTCTGAACGAGACTCGACACGTGGCTTATTGTTCTCTTTGGGTTCTGGCGTCGTTTGCCCCGACTGCTGAGGTTCCTCAGCCGGCGTTGGAGAAGCACGCTTCAGTGCGTCCTGAATTCTGGCGCGTAATTCCGGCGGCACATCCTTCATTGCGTCTTCTATTTTGGTGCGCGCGTTCGGCACAGGATCGCCGTGCTGCAAACGTTCTTGGATTTCGCGGCGCGCCTCAGCCGGTAGATCTTCGCGCTTCAATTCTTCTTCAAGCCGGGCGCGCTTGTCAGGCGGAACTTCGATGCCGCCAAGCGCAGCTTCGATTTTCGCCCGGACTTCCGGGGGCAGGTTTTCTCGCTGCAATTCATCCCGAGCCTCGGCGCGATTTTCCGGAGAAAGGTTTATCGGCTCGAAGTGGGCCGACTTGATCGCGTAGTTGATTGCAAAGAAAAACAAGATGCTTGCGAGAAGATAGAGACGCAGCGGATGCACGTAACGCACGCGATGGCCGGCGAGAAACTGGTTCGTCAGTTTCCACGGGCGAACCAGGAGAAGCCCAATCGTTGCGAAAACCTTCGAGTCCCAATTCAGGAATTCGTTGAGTAGATCGGCAATGACGTGCCGGAAGGAGCGCCGATAATCGATTGCCGGTTGGCCGCATTTGGCGCACCAATGTCCCTGCAGTTGTGCTCCACAATTCTCACAGTCTGTAATCGGAGGACGCTGAATTTTCCGGCGGCCGAAAAATCGCCTCCGACCCGATGACGCTTGTTCGATTGCGGAGATGGCGGTGTCACCCAGGATAAATTTTTCAAGTTCATCGGGCATACAAGCCCCAGATTACAAAAACCTTTCCGCCGAGTCTACGCCTTGATTCAAGGCGTTAATGAGCAAGCGTGTACAAAATATGACATCGCATTAGCGACGGTGCGGTTTCCTCATCGTAAAGTTTGCATTGACCGGGCAAAGCCGTTAGTGACACGATCTCACGCGGTGGCACTTGACCTTTTCAAGACCAAAAGCCCGGACCTTCTCATGGCCGAGGCCGCTGCGCCGGATCGGCAACTCAAAAGGACGCTCGGCCCGCTCGATCTAACCGCGATCGGGATTGGTGCAATCATCGGGGCGGGAATTTTCGCGCTGACCGGAACCGCGGCAGCCGGTCAGGTGTTTTCATCTCGGCTCGAGACGCCGGTGATTAACTTTCTTCAGGCGTGGTTGTCCGGCGCAAATATTGTCTTTGGTCGCGCAGGCGCGGGTCCGGCGATTGCCGTTTCATTTATTGTAGCAGGCATCGCATGCGGCTTTGCCGCGCTTTGTTATGCCGAACTCGCGTCGATGATTCCCGTGTCCGGCTCGGCTTACACCTATTCGTACGCGACACTGGGTGAAATTGTTGCGTGGATCATTGGGTGGGACCTCATCCTCGAATATGCGGTCGGAAACATGGCGGTGGCGGTCGGTTGGTCTGGTTATTTCGTGCAATTATGCGATAGCCTTTTTCATCTGAAGTTTCCGCTCTGGTTGGTCAACGATCACCAGACAGCCACCCTTTTGCTCGCTAAGGGCGGCGCGGCTCTGGAAGGTTATTCGTCCACCGCCTTGCCAGTCATCGCAGGTCACTCGATTGCCTTTAATCTTCCTGCGCTCCTCATCGTCGCTGCCGTAACGGCGCTTTTGGTTTACGGAATTCGTGAGAGCGCGAGCACCAACACTCGGATTGTCATCATCAAAGTGGCAGTAGTCGTTTTCGTCATCGCTTACGGCGCCTTCATGGTCAACCCTACCAATTGGCATCCATTCGTGCCTCACGGTTTCGCAGGGGTAATGAGCGGGGCGGCGATTGTCTTTTTCGCCTTCATCGGCTTCGACGCCGTTTCGACCACAGCCGAAGAAACGCGTAACCCGCAACGCGATATGCCGATTGGGATCATCGGCAGCTTGATCATCTGCACTCTGCTCTATGTCCTGATGTCGGTCATTCTGACGGGAATAAAGAAATATACCGTTTATGCTGGGGACGCGGCTGCTGTTGCGACCGCCTTTGCCAGCAAGCCGTGGGCACAAGCGCTAGTTAGCGCGGGAGCGCTCGCTGGAACAACTTCGGTGCTTCTAGTTTTTCAGCTCGGTCAGCCGCGCATCTTCATGGCAATGGCACGCGATGGATTGCTGCCGCAATATTTCGCGAAGGTTCACCCGCGATTCCGGACGCCTCATATCACTACGATTTGGACAGGTGTCGTCGTGGGCGTTGTCGCCATGATTACAAACATCGGTGATCTGGCCGATTTGACCAATATCGGGACGCTCTTTGCGTTCATTCTGGTTTGTCTGGGTGTAAACGTGTTGCGCCGTGTCGCGCCAGAGCGCCCGCGCCCATTTCGCGTTCCGTTTGTTCCCGTGTTCCCAATTCTTGGTGTGATCCTTTGCGTCGGGCTAATGCTGAGTTTGCCTGTGATGACCTGGATTCGGTTCGTTGTGTGGCTCGGAATCGGACTGGTAATTTATTTTCTCTACAGTGTGCGGCACAGCAAGCTGCGCCGCGGGTTGGACGCGGGAATAACCGAAGACGTTCCCCCTCCGCTTATCAAGACGTAGCTCGTGGATGGAACGGTCGCCGCGGCGACTCCTAAACGTGTTGGTAAATAAGTGCTGCTCTGTCCCCTGATTTTGATTTTGCGCCTTCGGCGAGGCTTACCATCGTCTTCAGGAGAAGCCGATCCACCTTACAGCATTGTTACGCAGCTTGTTGTTGATGAGAGACTCTATCGTCGATTTCCAGCCACTCGAACGTTGTGGTCTTCGACGGGTCTAAACCGAGCTTCTTAGTCTCTTCGCTGAAATAATCGCGCTTTTCCGTTTCCGGATGGTTGTAGAGACTGCTGGCCTCCACTTCGTCAGCCCAGCGTTCGATTTCCTCCGGCGTTTTCTTTTCGCCGTTCTGGTTGAGCCATTCGACCATTTCCTGGTCGCTTGCGCCCTGCTCGATCTGCGCTTTGAAATCGTCGCCCTTCACACCTTTGAAACCAAAGACCATGTTATCGAGCGGACAATCGAAGTGATATTCGCCAATATTTCCCGCTACCAACGCGCGACATTTATCGATTGTACGTCCAAGAATCGCGTAACCGCCAACGCGAACCCGTGGACTGCGTGGCGCTTCTTTCGTCAGATCTTTTCCCGTAATTTTCTTTTTCATATCGTACGTGTTTCGAATAAGGCGGAGGATTCGGTTGCCAATTTGGCAGGCGAAGCGTGGGCCTTACAGTTGTGCGGTGAAGGCAATTCACCTGCTGCTGGCGACTTGTGCTGCAACACTGCACGCGCAAGACGTTCATGTTGCAGTCCCGGCCGCCGGCAAACTCTATCACGGCTTGTATTGGGGCGGGGTTGGGACTGACGAGCATGACCCAACTGAGCACGATGTTACGCCGATTGACGTGGCGCGGTACGAGCAAGCGGTTGGCAAACAAACAGCGTGGATCTATTTCGCAAACAACTGGTTTGAGTCGCGGAAATTTCCAGCGGAGATGTGCAACTGGATTCGTGATCTCAGAAAAATTCCGTATGTCCGGCTGATGCTTCGCTCGGATGTTGATCAGAAGCATTCGGAGAAATTTTTTTCAGTCCAAAAGATCATTGCGGACGAGTTCGACGCCGATCTTCGCGCATGGGCGCGCGACGCGAAAAATTTTGGTTCGGCGATTTTGATCGAGTGGGGGACCGAGCCGAACGGAGACTGGTTCAGCTGGAACGGCAAGTGGAACGGTGGCCCCGGAGAAGGTCCAGCACGCTACATCGCAGCGTACCGGCATATTGTGGATCTGATGCGTGCCGAAGGTGCCGATAATTTACAATGGATTTGGCACGTGAACTGGCTCGATGAGCCGGAGAAAAATTGGAATCGTTTCGAGAACTACTTTCCTGGCGAAGACTATTGCGACTGGGTCGCTCTTAGTGCCTATGGACCCACCACGCCTATGACAACGGACAGCACCGAGAGCTTGGCGTTTAAAATGCGCGAGGCTTATCCACGTCTTGTGAAACTCGCACCCGGCAAGCCAATCATCATTGCTGAGTTCGGTTGCGATCTGCACAATCGGCGAGTCAATGCAGCAGACTGGGCGAAGACGGCGCTCGAAGATCTATTTGCAAGCCGATGGCCAGGCGTGATCGGTTTCTGTTGGTGGAATGAAGGCTGGCAAAACGACGATTACAAAAAACACGACACCGACATGATCGTTATGCACGACATTGATCTCACACGCGTGTTTCGCGATGAGCTTGCAAAGCATGCAGACAAAATTCAGGAAACGCCAATTGAAATGACGAAGCACGAATGACGAATGACGAAAGAATGACGAAGCCCGAATCGCTTTCCGTCATTGGGTCATTCGAGCTTCCTTCGTTGTTCATCATTCGATTTCGACATTTCCTATCATGACAAGCCGTGAATCGCGTCGCATAATCCAGCATGGTCAAAGTTGACGTCATTTACACCGGGGATTTGCATTGCAACGCCGAGCATGGTCCGTCGCAGTCAAAGATTTCCACAGACGCGCCGACCGATAATAAGGGCAAAGGTGAAGCGTTTTCGCCCACTGATCTCGTCGCTACAGCTCTGGCTACGTGCATGAGCACAACCATGGGAATCAAGGCGCAGGAACTGGGTGTCGATCTGCGCGGAATGACCGTGTCAGTGCACAAGGAAATGTCCAAGGACGCACCGCGCCGCATCGTTGCGCTTCCGTCGGAAGTTCACATTCCGCTTCCGGCCGATTCGCCGCACCGCGAAGTGCTGGAACAGACGGCCCTCAATTGTCCCGTGCACAAAAGTCTGCCCGAGGAAATCGATCGGCCCACGAAATTTTTTTGGGAGGGGTAGCGCACGCGTGGCGCAGGTTGGTTTCGGCGTCGCGCCGAAACAGTCTTTGCCTAGTGCGCGAATTTTAAGCGGTGGTATAGCGCCAGAAAAGTTCGCAATCGCGGAACCCGCTCGCCAGCACGCGAGACGCGTGCGCTACCCGGGATACAACCATTGCATGTAATCGCGTACACCCTCTTCCAAGGGAAACTGCGGCTTATACCCGAGCATGGTGCGGGCGTTCGTGAGATCGGCTTGTGTGAAGTTTTGATAATGCGCGTGCGGGTTCTCGATGTAATCCGGCGGAAAGTCGGTGCCCAAACATTTGTTCAGAACGGCGACCAGTTCGTTGAAGGATCGCGCCCGGCCCGAGCCGAGATTGTAAATTCCACTCGCTTGCGCATCGAGAGCGCGAATGCTGCCTTCGACAACGTCTTTCACGTAAACAAAATCGCGTTTCTGCTCACCATGCTTGAAAATACGCGGCCGCTGACCGGCTTTCATTTGCCGCGACAAATGATACACCATGCTGGCGGGCACACCCTTGTGTGCTTCGCGCGGTCCATAGACGTTGAAGTAACGCAGGCCAACGATCATCCAATCCGGCGACTCGGCGGCTGCTCTCTTGGCGATATTATCCATGATCGCTTTGGAGAAGGCGTAAACGTTTGCCGGCGCAGCGCTATTTGATTCCACACTAGCCTCGGTCGCAGGGCCGTAGGTCGCCGCGGAAGAAGCATAGATGACTCGCGTTTTCGTCGGGCGTGAAAAATCCAGAATCCGCCGGAAGCTTTCCACGTTGTCGTGCACTTGCTCGAACTGGTCGTGATTCGTTGTGTCTGTGATTGATGCGAGGTGAAAAATGGCATCGAACTTTTGATCGCCGAATTGGTCTGGCCAATCGCACGTTGCCAAGTTTTGCGCCACGAAATCGCCGCGGTATCCGGCGAGGTTCTTAAAATCACCAGACCGGAAATCGTCAATTACGGTCAGACGCGCCTCCGGAAATTTTTCCTGCAACGCCAAAGTGAGATTGGAGCCGATAAAACCGGCTCCGCCGGTGATGATGAAATTGGAAGAAGAATGCAATTTTAAAAACGAGAATTGGCGAGAGATAGATAAATCTTGAGCCGGGAAGCGCAAGCAGCGAGTTAAAGCGTACAAGGATGCGATTCGAAACGCGCTACACGTACGATTTCATCAAGCGATTTCTTCCGCCGGGTTGCCATCGGATTTTAGAGGTCGGCTGTGGGGAGGGCGAGGTGGCGGCGTGCCTGACGCAGGACGGGTATGCAGTGATCGTAATCGACAGCGACCGTGATTCTGTCGCCGCTGCTCGTCAGCTCGGCGTGGATGCGCGCGTTGCTACATGGCCTGATTTTGGTGACGGCCATTTTGATGCAGTCCTGTTCATTCGCTCGCTTCACCACATTCATCCACTGGACGAATCGATAAGACACGCAGCGACTGGTCTCGTCGAGGGTGGATTGATCATCGTCGAGGATTTCGCTTATGAATCCACGGATGAAAAAACGTTGTGCTGGTTTAGCAGCGCGATCCGTTTGATCGAAGCGACTGGTTTGCTGGTAGTGAGCGACGAGTTTCAACACAAGGTACTGTCAAAAACGGAGACATTGAAAGCGTGGCGACAAAGTCATGAGGAAGAATTACACACCGCCGCGGAGATCGGCGCGCACCTCAAAAAAGTGTCACGCCGCGTCATCAGAGAGAACGCGGCCTATTATTTTCGGTACATCGCCAGCGCGATCACTGCGGTGGAGAAACGCGATGCGATCCTTCAAGCTTTCGCCGAACAGGAAGTAATACTGGCTGCGGACGGCTCGATTAATGGACTTGGCCGGCGGTTTGTCGCGATGCCAGCCGGATAACTGCGAAAAAATTCTTGCAGCGGCGCTCGCAAGCCGCTACTTCTCGATCCAGTTCTTTGCGAGCTTGGAAAAGTGGATCGGCGCAAGAAATCCCGTGCGAATCGGGAGCAGTTGCGCTGCTGTAACTGGATACGACTTCCCAATTGGGCCAATCCTTGAATAGTGGCATGGGCTTCCAGCCCATGTATTCATCGGCCGGATGCCGATGCCACATTCGGGGGTGAAGGCGGGGAGAAGGTGAAGGCCAGTTGAGAGTTGAGTGTTGAGAGTTGAGTGAGGCGGACATGCCTGGCTTTGACTCTCATCTCTCAACTAAAGACTCTCAACTTCTTCGAATGCCAGGAGCCAGAATATTTGTCCGGTCCACCTCATTCGTGCTGTGGGAGCGGCTGTATCAGCCGCCCCGCGCTCGCCGCGGCGAGCGTCGCTATAAAAGCCACACGCGAAAAAACTTCTTCGCAAAAAGAAGAATGAGAGCTGGACGATGCGCCCTGTAGCGGAAGTCTGCGACTCCCGAAATAATCACGGCCTAACAAGTCCAACTCTCGGAGTTGGAGGTAACTTGTTATGGAAAATCGTCCAGTTTGGTTCGGCCGAATTCGTCCGGGTAGCGCACCCATCTCGGGTGCAATCGCCAGCCCGGCTTGGACTTTCGGCATCGCGCCGAAGCAGTCTTTTCTTAGCGCGATAATCTCGGGCAGTCGCATTCGAAAGGGAAAGTTCGCGATCGCGAGGCGCGCTCGCCAGCACCCGAGACGGGCGCGCTACCTAATGCGGCTCACCGCGCTTCTAATCTTCGCGCCAGTTGTTTGCTTTGGCCAGCAACCGACGCCTACTCCTTCACCAGTTGAAACGGAGACCGAGCAAGTTGTCGTTACTGCAACGCGTTTCGATATACCGCTCGATCTATCGCCAGCTAGCGTGAGCGTGATTAACTCGGAAGATTTCGAGCAAAAACAAATCGAACGGGTCAGTGATGCACTTCGTGAAGTGCCTGGTCTGTCCGTTGTTCAAACCGGAACAGCCGGCCAGTTGACCTCGGTTTTTACTCGCGGATTGCGCAGCGAACACACGCAAGTCTTGCTCGATGGCATCCCGATCAATCAGGGTTTGCAAGGTGCCTTTAATTTCGCCGATCTGACCATCGACGATATAGACAGGATCGAAGTCGTGCGTGGGCCGCAGAGTACCTTGTACGGACCGCGCGCCCTCGCAGGCGTTATCCAGATTTTTACCAAACAAGGCACAGGAGCGCCAGGAGCGATGGTCGCCGCCGAAGGCGGATCATATGACACCTTCCGCGAATGGGGCGAGAGCGACGGCAAGATCGGCGACTTCGATTATTCAGTCGGCGCAAGCCGCCTCGACACAGATAACGCCCGCCCAAACAATAATTACCGTAACACTGCTGCGATTACTGACGTTGGCTGGTCGCCGAACCAGCAATTGCGGATTGGCAGCTTGTTTACTTACTCAGTTAGCGACACTGGAAATCCAAACACGATCTTCGATCCACGCCCCATTGATCACTTTCTTACGGAGCGTTGGTTAATTGGCCCTCACATCGATTGGAAAGCGACTGACTGGTGGGACCACAAATTTATTTTCAGCTACGATCATGAGCGACAATTGAACGATCCGAACCAAGATGGCTTTGTCGGCCCGACTCGAGCCCTCTTTGAACGTACGCAAGTTGATTATCAAAATGATTTGCGTCCAACGTCGTGGCTCACGCTAACGTCGGGTTTTTTCTACAGCCGCGTTAACGCGGGACAGGAGCGCCCATTTGTTCTGCAGATTTTCGGACCGCAACCAACGTTTGTAAGCGATCACACGGAAGAGATCGCCGGATTCTTACAGGCGACACTGACGCCGATCGAGAACTTGATCTTTGTCGTCGGCGGCCGCTTTGATCACTTCAATCAGTTCGGCGGTGTCTGGACTTATCGGAGCGCGGGCAGTTACAAGATCGCCCGCACAAACACAATTTTGCATTCCAGTGTGGCGACCGGATTCAGTCCCCCAAGCAGTCAGGACAAAATTTTCGGGAATAATTTCGGACTCAAACCCGAACGAGACCTGGGCTGGGACATCGGGGTCAGACAGGAGCTCTGGCAAAGCCGCGTTGACATCGGCCTGACCTATTTTCACAACGACCTGTCGAACGCGATTGGGTCGAATGGCCTTTTTCAGACGCTGAATCTCGGCGCGGCAGAAACCCAAGGGCTAGAAGCCGAACTGCGCGCGCAACCGATCACCAATCTTCTGTTCACGGTAAGCTATACCTACTTGGACGCCAAGAACACTTCCTCGGAAGACATTTCACAACCACAAGGCGCGCGTTTGCCGCGGCGGCCCCGCAACGAAGTTTACGTTTCCGCTTCCTATCTTTGGTGGAAAAAACTGCGCACTGTGGTCGAAGCAAAGTTCGTAAATGCGCGGGAGGAACTAAACTTTGGAGGCCCGAATTTCGACATTGAAGATTACAGCTTCGTGAACATTGCGGCCGAGTATGAAGTAAATCCACACGTGTCGATTTTTGGTCGGATCGACAATCTCGCGAACGAACATTATTCAGAGGTGTTCGGTTTTCCCACGCTCGGCCGAGCCGCGTACGGCGGCGTGAAGCTGCGGTTTTAGTCGCTCTTGTCATTCCGAGCGAAGTCGAGGAATCTCTTGAGGGGTTAACCTCAGGGATTTTGCCGCAGAAAATGAACGTTCTTTACCTCGTCATCGGCGCGCTTGGAGCGGGCCTGCTTGTCGCAATCGTGTTGCTGTTGGGACGGCGCGGTACAGCTGAGGATGGGGGGATTGGCGGAAAGATCGACTTACTCGAACGCGCCCAGGAGCGAAGCGAGCGGATGCTTCGCGAAGAGATGGCGCGCAGCCGCGAAGAGGGTGCGGGTGCCGCAAAAGCGCAGCGCGAAGAATTGACCAGGTCTCTCGAAGGCATGCGATCGACTGTCGATCTGCGCTTGAAACAATTACAGGAGGACAACGCAAAGCAGATCGACAAAATGCGCGCGACTGTCGATGAGAAATTGCAGGGCACGCTCGAAAAACGCCTCGGCGAATCGTTCAAGCTGGTAAGCGATCGGCTTGAGCAGGTACATAAGGGTCTCGGCGCAATGCAGCAATTGGCCAGCGACGTGGGAGGATTGCAACGCGTGCTGACGAACGTGAAAACGCGCGGCGGTTGGAGTGAATGGCAGCTCGGCGTCTTGTTGGAAGAAATGCTGACGCCCGAGCAGTTCGCTAAGAACATGAAGACGCGCGATGACACCGATGAGCGCGTTGAGTTTGCGATCAAGTTACCCGGCGACGAGAACGGCGCGCCAGTTTGGCTGCCAATCGACGCCAAATTTCCGATGGAACATTACGAGCGCTTGATGACGGCGCAGGAAAATGGCGATTCGACATCGGTGGAAGCGGCGATGAAAACTCTGGAGACGCAATTGAAGCGCTGTGCAAAAGACATTTGCGAGAAGTATATCAATCCGCCAAAGACGACCGATTTTGCGCTGTTATTTCTGCCGAGTGAAGGTCTTTACGCGGAAGCAATCCGTCGTGTGGGCTTGGTCCAAAACGTTCAGCGCGATTGCCGCGTCACGTTCGTAGGGCCGACTACGCTGGCCGCATTGCTCAACAGTCTGCAAATGGGCTTTCGCACGCTCGCGATCCAAAGGCGTTCAAGTGAAGTCTGGAATCTGCTGGCGACGGTGAAAACCGAGTTCGGAAAATTCGGTGACGCATTGTCGGCAGTGAAAGAGAAGATCGATCAAGCTTCGCGGAAGATGGAAGATGTCGATGTTCGTTCCCGAGTTATCACCAAAAAATTGCGCGACGTAGAGGAATTGCCTTCCAATCCACAGCCAATGTTGAGCAACCTGTTGCCAGGCGAGGATGACGACGGCCGGGTTGATTAAGGGTTGGCGAATCGCCGCGCATGAAGACGGTATTAATCACAGGAGCGAATAAGGGGATTGGCTATGAAGTCGCGAGTCAGCTCGTGGGAAAGGAATTTCACGTCTTCATCGGCGCGCGTAATCAGGACGCCGGTCGCAAAGCGGCGGATGAGATCGCGAAGAAAGGCGGGAAAGCGACCTTTCTGGAGATCGATGTCGCAGATAATTCAAGCGTCACGGCTGCCGCGCGCAAGTTTGCCAAAGCTGCTGATCACTTGGATGTGCTCGTCAATAACGCGGGGATCATTGTTGACGGAGACAATGGAATTCTGGAGATCAGCGACGAGCTCTTGCGAAAGACGCTCGAGACAAATACGCTTGGCGCGCTGCGCGTGACGCGCGCGTTCGTGCCTTTCCTCAAAAAAAGCAAAGCGCCGCGTGTGATTAACGTTTCCAGTGGCGGCGGGCAATTGACCGGCGGGGCTGATGGTTGGTCGCCGGCTTATTGCATCTCGAAAACCGCACTCAACGGCGTGACATCGCAGCTCGCCGCTGCATTGCCGAAATTTGCTGTGAATTCCGTTTGTCCCGGGTGGGTACGCACGGATATGGGCGGCCAGGGCGCTACCCGCTCTGTGGAGGAAGGCGCGGACACGATTGTGTGGCTTGCTGCCGATGCGTCCCAGAAGCTGACTGGAAAATTTTTGCGTGATCGGAAAGAGATTCCTTGGTGAAGTTAAAAGAGTTAAAAGGGAAGCGATTGCTTAGCGCCTAAACTTTGTAGCTTTTTAACTTTTTTAACCCTTTTTTAACTCTTGCTCAAAGCACCTGGTCCCATTTGCTCTGGTCTTTGAGCATGATTTCGCGAAGGAGACGAATGGGTGGCATACCGTGATTGAGCAGCTCGTTGTGGAATTTTTGCAGTGAGAAATCGTCGCCCTGCTGGGCTTTGTAATCGTCCCGCAATTTCAAAATCTCCAATTTGCCCAGGGTATAGTTGAGATAACCGGGATCGAAAGTGCCGCGCATCGCTTCCAAGCGCGCCGGTTTTTCCTCGTAATAACAATTATCCCGAAAAAACTTCGTTGCCTCGTCGAGCGACATCTTCTGCGTGTGTATCTTGATCGACACACATAAGCGGCAGAGACGGAGCAGTGCTTCGTCGGCTTGAGCCATTCGATATTTAGCCGCGCGTTTCACATCGTCTTCGCTGGGGGTAGAGTTGGTGGAACTGCCGTAGCCTTCGTCGACCATCATTTTCTCGCAGTAATGCGCCCATCCTTCGACGAACGCGTAGCTGCCAAAGATTTTTTCAACCTTGTTTGCCGGCGATGCGTTCAGGCACAGGAACTGAACATAATGACCAGGATAAGCTTCGTGAATCGAGACGACATCGGAGGTGTAATAATTGAAGGCGGTGAGCCATTCTTCTTTTTGTTTTTCCGGCCAGTCGTTCTCCGTGGGCGTGACGTAGTAATACGCCTCGTTGGCGCGTTTCTCGAAGGGACCGGGCGTGTCCATCGAAGCAAAAGAGGTGGCCCGGAGATATTGCGGCGTCTCCTTCACCTTTGCTCGAACATCGGATGGGATGCTGACCAAACGACGGGTTGAGACGTATTTGCGAATTTTGTCCAGATCTTTGGCCACATCGGGAATGAGATTTTGCGGTGCGGGATGTTCGGTTTGGATTTGCTTGAAAACTTCGATCGGCGACTTGTTGGGATCGATCTTTTTTGCCGCTTCGGCGAACGCTTCCTGTTCCGCCTTTAACTGTGCCATTCCAATGTCGAGGATTTTTTGCGGAGGAAGATCGACGAGTTCGGTCTGCTCCAAGAATCGCCTGAATTTTTCTTCGCCCAACGCGAAATCCATGGAGGCTTTCGGAAGTTTCTCCCGCTCCAGCCACGCTGCATAATCGTTCAGCGCATTTGTGGCTTTGCGGTTGGCCTCATGAAAGGCGACGCGAAGCTGTTCGTCCTTGAGGGTACCGACGGCGGCAACGAGATCCTTCTTCAGGAAATCTGCGGAACCCTTTGCGATCTGGATGGCGAGTTCCACATAGGGTTTGGGAACGACTTCATTGAGGTTTGTCCTCGCCGCGATGAGGATATTTGGGATTTGAGATTCGATCGCGACCAGGCTGCGAACGCGATCCTCGAGCGGCGCGAAATTCCTCTTGATATAAACATTCACATCGGCAGCGCGCGCGTAGACCATGGGATTCCGTTCGAATACCGACATGTCCTGCATTTGAAAGATATCCTTCTTAACTGCCGCCTGGAGAATTCGCACATCGAGGGATTGGCGGGAACTCAGTTTGCCCGGATCGAACTTGCTCAGCCGATCGTCGAAGCGCCGTAGCCGCGAAAGCTCGGCATCGAGCGCGAGGCGGCTGTAGTCAGTGATTTTGCCATCATATTCATGAAGCCCGAGAGCGGTTCCTTCCAAGGGGTGAGCGCCTAGATAACCTTTGATGTATTCCTCGGCGACGGCCTCATACTCGCCGTCTTCTGCTTCCGCAGCGAAACCGCGAATGCCTTCAGGGAAAAGACAGAGCGCCGCGAGCAAAAGAATGAACAAGATAGCCTTAACGCGAGAGACTGGTTTCATTGGCGGCGGAACATTAAGACAACGGTTTGCGTTGGATGTTGCCAAAAATTCGCTGTGAGCGATGGTCAGCCTGTTCTTCAAATTCGGGTCGAAGTATGAGGCGCTTCATGATTTTGCCGTTGTTGGCTTGTCTCTTGCTGGGTCTTCTCCCCGCGGTATTCGCGCAGGAAGAGCAGCCGGGAAAGAGTGAAGACGATAACGGCTACGCGCAAATTTCAATTTTCGCAAAAGCGCTCGAATTGATCCGGCAGGATTACGTGGATCAGAACAAGACGAGCTACCACGATCTTATCAACGCGGCGATGAAGGGGATGCTTTCCTCGCTGGACCCGCATAGCCAGTTCATGGATCCGGACGACTTTCGTGATATGCAGGACGACACACGGAGTCGTTTCAATGGACTCGGGATTGAGGTCTCGATGAAAAACGGTCTGCCTACAGTGATTACGGCGATGGAGGACACGCCTGCCGCCAAGGCTGGAATTCTTTCCGGTGACCAGATCTTGCGCATTAACGGCATTTCAACCGAAAGAATGGATCTGCAGGACGCTATCAATGTTTTGCGCGGACCTGCCGGAGCAAAACTTACCCTTACGCTGCTGCGACCTTCGACCAAAGAAATCAAGGAATACACGTTGCAACGCGCCGAGATCAAAATTCAAAGTGTGAAGGGAGCGAGATTGCTCGATCCGGAGCTGACCGGACCGTACAAGATCGGGTATATCCGATTGGTGCAGTTCAACGAGCCGACTGCCGACGAACTATCGAAAGCGCTCGATGAATTGCAGAAACAAGGGATGCAGGCACTCGTCCTCGATCTCCGGAACAATCCAGGTGGTCTGCTGAATAGCGCGGTCGATGTCTGCGCGCAATTCCTGCCACCCAATACGAAAGTGGTCTCAACGCAGGGCCGGGTTGCTTCGCAACAACACGATTATTCAACTTCCGGGGCGCAAAAGGAGCGCCCGAGTTTTCCAATGGTGGTGTTGATCAATGAAGGCAGCGCAAGCGGAGCCGAGATCGTTGCCGGAGCTCTGAAGGATTTGCGTCGGGCCGTGCTTGTCGGTGAAACAACCTTTGGAAAAGGTTCCGTGCAGAATGTCATGCAATTGCCGGATGGATCGGCGGTGCGTTTTACAACAGCAAAATACTACACGCCGAGCAAACAGGTCATTCAGGGTAATGGCGTGGCGCCGAATATTCGTGTTGCCATGACCGCCGAGCAGGAGCGTTCTCTCTTTGCGCTGCGAAATATGGGAAATATGAAGCCCGAGGCCGATAAAGGCATCATCAAAGCGAGAGACCCGCAGATGCTGCGGGCAATCGATGCGCTCAAGGGCGTTATGATTTACGCGCAAGAGAACGCGCCGAAAGCACAAGCGGTAAAGAAATAGGCGCGCGGCTTTCGCTTGTTTGTCATTCCGAGCGAAGTCGAAGAATCCCGGTTTCTTTTGTGTGCCGGAGAATTTACGTTCGAGATGTCTCGACTTCGCTCAACATGACAGTATTGGCGCTCGAAACCTCCTGCGACGAATCCGGCGTTGCGATCTTGCGTCGACGCAACGGCGATTCAGCGTCGGAATTGCTTGCCAGCGAAGTGGCATCGCAAATCGCTGCGCATGAAAAATACGGTGGAATTGTGCCTGAGATCGCGTCGCGAAACCATCTTATCTACGCGCCGCGGCTGCTCAATCTCGCTGCGAGTTCAGCGAACATTGGTTTGTCGGAAATCGACGCGTTTGCCGCAACTAGCGGACCCGGTCTGGCGAGTTCGCTCATGATCGGCGCATCGATTGCCAAAGGATTAGCGATTGGGTTCTGCAAACCTTATCTTGCTATCAATCATCTCGAAGGACATTTGCTCTCGCCTTTTTTTGAAAGCGAGCAAATCCAACGACATGTTTCACTCATCGTGAGCGGCGGACACACGATGTCGATCTTCGTGCGTGGCCTGAGCGATTATCAATTAATCGGCCGAACTGTCGATGATGCCGCGGGCGAAGCGTTCGATAAGGTCGCCAAGATGCTCGGGCTGGGTTATCCCGGCGGGCCGGAGGTTGAAAAACATGCACGAAGCGGTGATCCCAATCGTTTCGATTTGCCGCGCAGCATTCTCGATTCAGAGAACTTTAGTTTTAGCGGGTTGAAGACTGCCGTCCGCTATTTGCTGCCGAAGTTGAAGGGCGACTTTCTCGCCGATCTTTGCGCTTCTTTTCAGCAGGCGATTATTGATGTCCTAGTGAGCAAGACGATTGCAGCAGCGCAGAAATATCGCGTCAATCTTGTAACGGTTAGCGGTGGTGTCAGTTGCAATCAGGAATTGCGAAGGCAATTGGGCGAGGCATGCGTGCGCGGCGGATTTGAATTCAAAAATGCCGAGCTATGGTTGTGCACGGATAACGCGGCCATGATCGCGTTTGCTGCGTTGTTGCGATTGCGCGCTGGATTTCAATCCCGTGTAACCGAGGAAATCGACCCAAATTTGGCGCTAGCCAGGTAGAGCACGACCGCCGGGCGTGCCGTCCCTAGCGTCAGTACTCGCGTTCGAGAAGATAATTTGCGAGCGCATGAAGTGCTTCAGCGTCGCCTTCCTGAAACACGGACAGGGCATCGTGCGCCTGGCGCGTGAGCCGTCTGGCTTCGCCGCGTGATTTCTCCAAGCCAATTACCGCAGGATAAGTCGCTTTTTTTGCCGCGACATCTTTGCCGGCGCTCTTGCCCAGTATCTCCGAAGTTTGCGTTACATCGAGGATATCGTCGATGACTTGAAAAGCGAGACCAAGCTGCTCCCCGAACTGTGTGATTGCGGAAAGTTTCCTGGCGTCTGCGTTGGCGCTCATCGCGCCGAGCCGCATTGAGCTTTTCAACATGGCTGCAGTCTTGTTCTCGTGGATGAATCGCAACTGATCGCGCTTAACTCTCTTGCCTTCTGCTTCGAGATCTGCCACTTGCCCAGCGATCAGTTTCCGGCTCCCAGCTGCAACCGCGATTTCGCGCAACAAAATTGAAATATCGTAACGCAGCGCCGGTTTCGCGTTCGAAACAATTTCAAACGCGATCGTTAACAGCGCGTCTCCCGCCAGTACAGCAATGCCGTCGCCGAAAACTTTGTGGCAGGTGGGGCGGCCACGCCGAAAATCGTCGTTATCCATGCTGGGAAGATCGTCATGCACCAGCGAGTAGGTGTGGATACATTCGACGGCACAGGCGAGGGGAAGGGCGGTATCGACGTTGCCGCGACAAGCTTCGGCGGCGGCGAGACAAAGGATCGGCCGCAATCGCTTGCCTCCGGCAAAAAGACTGTATCGCATCGCCTTGTGGAGCGTGACAGGTTTAGTGCTTGTTTTTGGCAGATACCGATCCAGCGCGCGATCGATCACTTTTTGCCGGGTCCGAAGATACTTTTTGAGATTCACAGGACGGAAGCGAATGCTGAATGCTCGATTCTCGTTACTGGATAATGCAATCCCGTGCTGAGTGTCCAGTATCAAGCATTCCGAAATATTAAAACGCTGAAAAATGGCATCGTTGTTAACTTCGTACTACGCGTCGTCCTTCCTGGCGACGCTTAACTTTGGTCAGATATTCTCTGCCGTTACAGCAGTGGCGATGGGTTTCACGCGCATGGCGAGAAATGCGCCGACGAGCAGAATCGCCGCGCTCCAGAGTTGCAGGCCGGTAAGGCGTTCGTGGAAAATCCAGGCGGAGAGTCCCATGGCGCCAGCGGGGCATAGAAGCTGGAGGGCTTGGGCGAGCGCGACTCCGATTTGGCGGATCGCCACATAATACAAAACGTGGGCGAGCGTGATACAGGTCACGGCTGAAATGACCAGAATCATGTTCACGTCCGCGCCCGCGTGAAGCGGCGTATCAATTTTGCCAAACGCGAGGGTGAGCGGAAGAAGCAGTGCAGAAGTGGTGACGCTGACCAAACCAAAACTGCGGATTGACCCTAGCTGAGCCGATGGGCGCTTAATCAGAACGCCGTAGAGCGCCCAGCAGAACGAGGCGGCAAAAGCAATAAATAATCCAGGCAACGCGATATGCCGCTCCTGTGATTGCACGTTGGTCTGAAACCAGATCACGCCGAAAGCACCGATTAAGCCAAGCAGAGTGCCGGCTTGGAATGTCCATTGCCGAATGACGAAGCGCTCCTCTGGAAAGAACGCGAGCGCGAGCAGCGCGGTAAAGATGACCGAAGAACGAATGAAAATCGTGTAGACACCGGGGCCCATGTAGAAGAGAGCCATCACTTGCGTCACTTGATGGACGACGTTCGGCAGACAGGGTAGAAGACAGAGCCCAACGGCGCGCAGGTCGATTTCCGGCCCGCCTCGTCGGATCCGATAAAACACGAGTGGTGCAATGGCGAGACAGGCGACAAAATAACGATAAAAATTCTGTGCCCACGGATCGTAATAGCGATTCAAATAATACATGAATAGTGATGGCGTGGACCAAATAAGGACGGTGGCAAAGACAGCAGCATAGCCTTCAGACAGGCGAGTGCGACGGTGTCGATCGTCGAGTCCTGCAATCGAATTTGTTTGGTTCATTTTAGGCGTTCCGCGCGTTAATTTGCTCGCCTGCAAGCATAAATCGCTCAACAGTTAGGCTGAAAGGAGAATGAATATCTTGAACAAGCGAACAATTATCATCGCAACCGCATCACTTCTCTGTTTTGGAGGTAGTCACCTGTGCGTGGCCAAACCAGCCAAACCAGCAGCGGGGGGCGCGAGCCACATGCAGCGAGGGATCGAGCTCGCTCAACAAAAAAATTTCGACGCTGCTGTTGCCGAATTTACAAAGGCGATTGAAGCGAATCCGAAAGATGCGCGCGGTTACGCTAATCGGGGCACGGCTTATCGCCAAGCAGCACAGGCAGCTCAGGCAAATGGAGATTCGGCTGGCGCGGCCACAAGGTATTCGTCTGCTTTAGCAGATTTTTCCAAGGCGATCGAAGTCTCTCCAAAGGATGAAGTGGCCTACCGCGAGCGCGGAATGACCGCCGTGATGCAAAATCAGTTCGATGCAGCGCTGCCAGATTTCGATAAGGCGATCGAACTCAAACCAGATGACGCGTACAGCTACAAATTTCGCGGTTTTGCTGAGATCGGTCTCAACCAATGGGACAAAGCGGTCGCGGACTTCACCACTGCAATTCAGAAACAACCAGATGATCCACAAAATTATGATCGGCGCGCCTGGGCAAACCGGAACCTGAAAAACTACGACGTGGCCGTAGCGGACTACACGGTATTGATCGAGAAGGACCCAAACGATGTCGAGCACTTGGTGAAGCGAGGCGCGACGTACACTTCCTTGCAGCAGTATGAGAAGGCCATCGCCGATTACCAGGCGGCGTTAAAACTAAAGCCAGATGACTACGACACGGTTCAACGTTTACAATATGTGCAGGGAATGCTGGCGGCAAAAAATGCACCGCCTCCACCTTCGGCCACTCCCACTCCAACGCCCGGCCCGGGTTTGATAACGCCGCTGAATGTTGGGATCGCCATTGCGGTGCTCATCATAATCGCAGTCATCATGCGATTCGTCACACGAGGAAAGGCGGAAGAGACCAGCGGCAGAATCCGTTGATGCGCCGAGGACAGCGCACTCTACGGCCTCTTGCGAAATGCGCTGTTTCTAACAAGAAATTTCTTTGACACGACAATGAGCGCGGTTAGCTTGCGGACGCTTTTTGCTGGAACGAGGCGGTCCCATGGTCGTTCAAATTGCAAATTTGACGCGGCTTTGGGACTTTTGAATCTCTGG
>Ga0209056_10001575_pt1 | contig 25126 bp, 14 predicted proteins | sample GraSoiAngelo_114_FD_185876 | JGI IMG/M metagenome (GOLD analysis project Ga0209056, IMG submission 185876) | Grasslands soil microbial communities from the Angelo Coastal Reserve, California, USA - 14_0903_13_40cm (SPAdes) (version 2) | ecosystem: Environmental > Terrestrial > Soil > Grasslands... | reverse complement strand
CGCGCCTGACTCTGGATCAGGTAACCCAGGTTCGAATCCTGGAGGGGCAGTCGAAACCCGCGCGATACGTGTGTCGGGCCTTCTCTCTTCCGGACCCCGTAGTAAGCGCTGACGATCACGCCGGGCGCGTGACGCCTGGTGAGGGCTACCGCAGGTTGTAGAGGTAGAGGAACGCCGCCCAACCGCTTGGAAGCTGCCGCGGCGGGTGCTTCAGCTGCATCCCGTAGCGGACGGCCATTTCGAGGAAGTAGTGCGCGTGGAAGAACGCTTCAACGATGGGCCTCGTGACCTCGAGCCATCGCCGGTTGTGCTCGCGCTCGAACGTCTTCCCGGTGCCGTCCCTCACGATGGCCATGAACGACTCGTTGAGGTTGCGCTCGGACGCAAGCGACTGGAGGGCGGCGACGATTGCCGAGGTCGTCTCTTGCATAGATGCCATCCTCGTAGCCCCAGTGGCTCTGGCAGTCGCGGAGCAGCTTCTCCAACTCGGGAAGCGACGCCCAGAGGTTGGCGTAGAGCTGCTGGACGTCTTGCCGATCGTCGACATCGCCGCTCGGCGGTAGCTTTGGCTGTGTCACCGACCGCTCCATGGCGCACGGCGAAGGTTCTGACCTAGAAATAAGGCGCTCGCGCGCCGGGCGCCGTGCCCTTAGTCTTGACGCGAACCCCCGGACGCCGAGGCATCGGGTGGGCGAAACCCGCGTCGACCTGCTCCACCTCCTCGAGGACCTGCGGGACGCCTACCCGGGCTCCCTCGAGGAAACGATCGCGAGCGAGATCGTGGCGAACTCGCTCGACTCCCGCGCGTCGACGGTCGTGTTCACGGCCGATCCCGGCGGGCGGACGTTGTGCGTCGTGGACGACGGGTCCGGCATGACGCGCAGTGAGCTGCGACGCTACCACGATCTCGCGGCGAGCGGCAAGACCCGCGGCAAGGGCATCGGGTTCGCGGGCGTCGGCATCAAGCTGGGGTTGCTCGCATGCGACGAGGTGCTGACCGAGACGCGTTGCGGCAAGGCGCATGTGGCGACCACCTGGCGCTTGGCTTCGCGGCACCGTGCCCCCTGGTCGTGGCTCCCGCCGCCGGGCCTGGTCCCCGAGCGGGGCACAGGCGTGCGGCTCACGCTCGCCAATGGGCTGTCGCCACTGCTGGATCCCGCATTCCTCCGGACGGTCCTTCAGACCCACTTCGCGCCCGTGCTCGATCCCGCGTTCCAAGCGATCCTCGCCGCCCATTACCCCTGCGGTGTTCGCTTCGTGGTGCAAGGAGTGCCCCTGGAGGCCCCACCCTGGTCGGGCGAGCGCGCGAGCATCGCGATCCGCCTCGCCCGGCGGCGCAACCCATCCGGGATCGGGTTCCTCGAGCGCGACGCGCAGCCGCTCCCCGAGGAGCGCCGGGGGTTGGCGGTGAGCACATTGGGGAAGGTGATCAAGCGGGGCTGGGATTGGATGGGACTTTCCCCTGCGCACCCCGAGCGCATAGGTGGCTTGCTCGAAATCCCCGCCCTCGCCGCGTCGCTGACCCTGAGCAAGGGCGATTTCCTGCGCACCGGCCCCCGCGGTGCGTCGTTCCTCGCACACCGCAAGGCGGTGCAGGAGACGGTCTCTGCGCAGCTCGCGGCGTGGGGTGAAGCGCGCGACGGCCAGAATGCGCGCCGCCCCCGGGCGGGCCGGATCGAGCGCGCGCTCCAGACGGTGCTCGCGGACCTGGCCGAGGAGTTCCCGCTCCTCGCAGCGCTGGTGGACTGGCGCCGGGGCGGGCAGCGCCGACTCCAGCTTGCCGGCCGCGGCGCGGGCGCGGCCGTCGCTGGCAGTGTCGTGGTTCCTGTCGCGGCGGTGGCCGAGCATGAAGCCGTTCCCTCGCCGCCGAGCAGTGCCCCTCCCAAGCCGGAGCTGGCGCCGTCACTGCCGGCGGCGGCGCTGCCGCCGGCAACGGCCGGCCCCAGGCGACCGGTCCATTCCGGCCTCACGATCCGGTTCGGCCATCGGCCCGACGACGCTGAGCTCGGCCGCCTCGAGGACTCGACGGTGTGGGTGAACGAAGCCCATCCCGCGTTTCGCCGTGCGGCGGCGCTCCGTTCCGAGGACTATCACGTCGCGCTCACGGTCGCCCTGACACTGGCCCCGCTCACCGTCGAGCCCGGTGCGGAGCGCCGGTTCGTGACGGCGTTCCTCGCGCGCTGGGGAGATGCCGCCGAGCGCAGGCGCCCACGCTCTCGTCGGGCGCGCTGAGTGGATCGCCTTCTTGAAGCGCAGACGGGATGCGCGGGGTCCTGGCGAAACAACCGATATGCCGTCCGGGCCTGCTGCTGAATGTGCTCTGGTAACTGCTGAAATGCTTTCCGGAAGCCCTCGGTGGTTCGAGAGATCAAAGCGGCTCGTCCAACGGCCTCGTGTGGCCCGATGGTTCGCAATCTGTGTATGGGCTGCGGACTGCGAGTCCGGTGGGCGCATCCAACCCTCGCTCACGGCTTACCTTACGAAGGGCTTGGCCGGGGTCTTTGCCACTTTGGACCGGCGTTGGCCCTGAACGGCTGTCGTGCGGCCATGCCGGTACTCCCTCGACCGCCGACACTCTCCACGACCCACGGATGCCTGACCTAGCGAACCGGTGCGCAGGCACCATATTGGCACGCAACTCAGAAGCTATGAACCCCGAGGCGCGATGTCGTGCGGCTCGCGAATGCCTCGGGGGGAGCAAATCGCGAGACCGGCTGAGTGGGACACCCGCGTGGCCGGTTTTTCCTTTTTGTGTCTCCGGCCAGGCACACAGGGAGAACACCCATGGCCTCAGTCCTCATCACAGGAACCAGCTCCGGCATCGGGTTCGCCGTGGCACTCGCCTTCGGGCGCGCCGGCCACAAGGTGTCTGCGACGATGCGCAGTCCAGGTCGGGCGCCCGAGCTCGCGCGGATCACCGCAAGAGAACAGCTACCGATCACGATTTCGGCCATGGATGTTGATTCCGATGCGTCCGTTAAGGAAGGCATCGACCGCATCGTGAAGAAGGGTGGACCAGTCGACGTGCTTGTCAACAACGCCGGGATCGAGCGCACCGGTTCGGTCGAGGAACTTGCATTAGCGGACTTCCGGGCCGTGATGGGGACGAACTACTTCGGCGCAATCCGCTGCATCCAGGCCGTGCTGCCGACCATGCGCGAGCGCCGGAGCGGATGCATCGTCAACGTGGCGTCGGTTGCCGGACGCATCGCCAACTCGCCCATGGCGCCCTACACGGCGTCAAAATTTGCGCTGGAGGCGCTCAGCGAGTCACTAGCGCAGGAGGCGAAGCCGTTCAACGTGCGCGTGGCGATTGTTGAGCCAGGCATCATCGACACACCTATGGCCAGGCGCATCGAGACACCGCAGACCCCGTCACCCTATCCGCAGCAACGCCGCTTCGCTGCGATGTTCGCGGCGTCGCTGAAGAAGCCGGTGCCGCCATCCGTGGTGGCGGAGAAGGTGCTCCAGATCGTCGACAGCGGCACCTGGCAGCTGCGGCATCCTGTGGGACCGGACGCGGTGCCGTTTCTCGCGTGGCGCAAGGCCATGAGCGACGAGGAATGGGTCGAATGGGGCGCACTGGACGACGATCGCTGGTACGGCCGGGTGAAGGTCGATTTCGGGATCGACGCACGCCCCACGGCGTGACGCTGGTTAGAGAACAGGGAGGGGCAGGTCGTGGTTCGACAAATGAGGAGGGCTCTCCAATGATTCGTTACCGCTTCAACGTCCTGCTGGGGTTGCTGTCAGTCGCGCTAGTCGCGGGGTTGGCATGGTTAAGCTGCACTGGGGACCGGTCCCTCACGGCTCCGCGCAATCACCAACCGAGTCTCTCGTTCCAGGGCGAGCAGCAGGATCTCGGGCCCGCGTTCGCCGCGAAAGCCCGTCACACCGAGCGCCTCCTGGCGATCCCGGGCGTTGTGGGCACGGCGGTGGGCCTCACGCGGGACGGCAGCCCTGCCGTGAAGGTCTTCACCGCCAGGCAGACTGCTAGGCTGCCACAAAATCTGGACGGTGTCCCCGTGGTGGTGGAGATGACCGGGGAGATCGTCGCGCTGCCCTTGGACCGGAGCAGCGGCGCCCTCGCGGTGGCGACGCCCGGCACCGATGAGTACTCGCTTGCCGTGCCCATCGGCGTGTCGACCGGCAACGCGACCGCGACGTCGAACTGCGCCACGGGCACGATCGCCGCGCGGCTCTTCGACGGCACCAATTACTACGCGCTGAGTAACAACCACGTCTACGCACTGACGAACACCGCCTCTATCGGCAGCCAGGTCGTACAGCCCGGCTTGATCGATGACGACTGTCCGGTCGGTGGGATCTTTGACTCCGACAACGACGCCCTCGCGACCGATGTGATCGGCACCCTTCGGGCCTTCAAGGCGATCAGCTTCAAGCGGAGGACGACCAACGTCATCGACGCGGCGATCGCGCTGTCCTCGATAGCGCGCCTCACGAACACCACGCCTGTGGGGGGGTACGGCACGCCAAGCTCGACGACCGCGCCTGCGTTCGTTGGCCAAGCGGTCCAGAAGTACGGACGCACGACGCTCCTGACCACGGGCACTGTCAGCGCGATCGATGGAACCGTTCTCGTATCGTACGGGTCGGGCAAGACGGCCCAGTTCGTTCATCAGATCTTCGTGACGAGTGGCGGGCAGTTTATCGGCGCGGGCGACTCGGGATCGCTCCTCGTCAACGCTGACGCTGGCTTGAACCCTAACCCTGTGGGTCTGCTGTTCGCCGGCAACTCGTCGGGCACTATGGCGGTCGCGAACCCCATCGATGCCGTGCTCGCATACTTCTCGAGCGTGGTCGGCGCGGCCGTGATTATCCAGTGAAGGCGAGATCATAGCGCGTCTGATTGCCCGTTTGGTGCCCTGCTGGATCGTGGCGGCGACCCTGCTCGGGCTCGCGGCCGTCCCGGCCGGATGCGCGAAACGGCGGGTGCCCGACGAACAGCGGGAGGCGTCCGTGCCGGGACAGCCCATCGCGGTCGTGCTGAGTCGCCACAATGACGCGCTGCTGTCCATCCCCAGCGTGGTGGGTACGGGCATCGGCGATTGCGGCGGGAAGCCCTGCATCAAGGTGTTCGTGCAGCGGAAAACCCCCGCGCTCGTGCAACGGATTCCGGCGGCGCTGGAAGGGTTCCCCGTGGCGGTGGAGGAGACCGGGGAGATTCGCGCGCTCGATTCCACTTGAGCCTCGCGGGCTTGGCGGGACGGTGAACCTCAGCGCTCGATCTCCGGGCCGCCTCCATCGTCGCTGACAACCCGACCGCCGACCGGCACCTCGCGTGCGGCGAACAGAAGCTTCGTCTGTTACTGGCCGAGCCGCGACGCGAGCAGCGTCTGGAGGTCGCCTCGTCCAACCGCGCGAGCTCCGTCTTTCCGCGTCTGTCATCTCGTAGAGCATCTGCAGAAATCGGAACTCGAGCATGAGCTCCTGGGGCGCGGCGTACACGAGCCCGAGCCGCTGCAAGAGCATCAGAGCGCCTTCCAATCGACAAGAAGCAGAGCCAATTAGCGGAGCGCAGCGGATGACCAATCCTCTGCGCATTCCCCCGGGGCGGGCGAAAATGCGGCACTGACGCTCGGCCCTCTGGCGCGCGCTGGCACCGGCCCTATGATGGGGTTGTCCCACGCCACCGAGTCCCCGACTGATCGATCCTCTCGCCCGCCTGCAAGCCGCCCTCGCCGACCGTTACACGATCGAGCGCGAACTCGGCCGCGGCGGGATGGCGACGGTCTACCTCGCCCAGGACCTGAAGCACCATCGCCAAGTCGCCATCAAGGTGCTGAGGCCCGAGCTGGCCGCGGCGCGCGACCGCGAGCTACCCGATGCGGTAGCTCGGCGGTCGTGGGTCCTTCGTGGCGTCACCTGTGTCGGCGTCGCGGAGGAGGCGAGGACCCGTAGCTTTGTGTCCCCGGCTTTGGCCGGGTTTGCCTTTCTCGCTGCAGGGCGTGCGTGCTGCGACGTGAAATACCGCGCCGGCTCTGGGGCGTCAAGTAGCTCGCGGAGTCAGGGGCCGCGTCCGCTACTTCGCGCCAGTCAGCTTCGACAGCTCGGCGATGGTTGCCTTGTCGTCATAGATCCCTGCGCCCACCGCGTACGGCGTCCCTTTGGCACTCAAGCCATACGTCAGCTTGCGGGAGCCCTCCTTCTCGCCGGGCTTCGGCCACGAGTACTCGATCCAGATGCCGGAAGGCGTTTTCGCTGCATCGCACCAACCTTCCGAGAAGAAATTCTTCCCCTTGGCATCCTTCAGCGACAAGACGTCTTGCCCGACGAGCTCCGGCTTGATGGGGTGAGCCGCGATCACTTTCTTGTCGCAGTCCACGACGAAGATATAGGTGTCCTTCCACACCCACGTTCCCTGCTTCTGGTTAAACGGGGCCAGGTCACCTTTCTTCGACAAGCTGCTGGCCGCTTGTCTGACCTTGGCGACGACTTCCCGAGCCGTTGCCTTGTCCTGCCCGACGACGACGTTGGGCAGGGCGATGACGAGAAGAGCCACCGCCAGCACCACGAGGATCTTGCCGTTCTTCATACCCGTTCTCCTTTCGCGACCCTGCCCTACTTCGCCGGGATCAAGTCGAACTTGCCAAACGTTTCCTGGTAGAAGAGCGCGCCTTCTTTCGCGTCTCCACCGCTCCAGTGCTTGTGCCCGCCTGGGATCCGCAAGAAATCGCCTGCACCGACCCGCTTCTCTCCAGCATCGTCCTTGTACAGGTAAGCGCCGTTCATGACGACGAGTAACACGTCGTTGGTGTGGGAGTGCATTCCCGCGTCGAAGCCGGGAGCGAACTTGGTAAACCCGGCGTACGGCCCTTTGACCGTGTCTCCCCAAATCAAAGCCGTGGAGACACCCGGCATCATCGCCTTGAAGGACGCCGTACGGGAGTCGGCGAAGATCACGGCTTTTCCCTGCGCATATACAACGGCCCATGTCACGGCCAAAGCGGTTGCGATTCCTGCCAGCGTCACCGTCCTTTTCACTGGGTCCTCCCGCGTGGGTGTGATCGCGTTACTTGAGTCGTCCCTTTTCGAGCACCGGCTTTCCACCGACCATGATCGAAGCGCCTCCCAACTGTGCCGCAAAGCCGAAGTCCGAGTTGTTGCTCCCTCCAGAAAACACGTCGTTGCCAAAGACAATGGATACCGCCCCAGCCTGTGGCCACACGATCGCACCGGTCGCGAGCGGGAGGTCGACTTCAGGATTGAGGCCGATGTCGATCACGCCGAACCGGTCCTTGCCAGACCCCGCCGCGTCATACTCGGCCTGGAGCGGCGCAAGACCCGACGCGGCGGTCATACCCGTCAGCTTGCCCTGGCTGAAGACGAGAGTGAGGCCGCGGATCACCTTGCCGCGCCACAGGGCTTTATCGATCACAATCTTGCCTTCGGCACTGCCCGGCACGGCGGCGATCTGAAACTCGCCCGCGGGCAGCCAGGTGAGCAGGGCGGCACCGCCTTGCTCGGCTTGCCCCTGCGTTAACGCGCCGGCGCTGATCGTGGGCGTACGGCCCGTCACGTCAAACGTCAGGCTGGTCCCGTTCGAATGGATGAGCTGTACCGTGCCGCCGCTCGCGAACGCGGTCCGCAGCTGCTCCCCTGCGGCTTGGATCCGTTCCGGCGGCACGGCGACCGCCCTCCAGAAGCCTGTGGCGAGCCGGGTCTGCGCGATTCCGAGACGCTTCGCCAGCGTGGCGGTGGGATAGAGTCCGTTCCCCAGATTGACAAAGTGTACGTTGCGCTTGAGGAAGACCTCATTCACTGGTGCGCCGGCCTTCGCCCTCGCGGCGAGCCGCTCTGCCGGCACCCCGGCGAGCAGGCCCTCGGTTTCGCCGAAATCGATCGCGATCTGGGCGTCGAACAGTTTCGCCACGGCAAGGTCGAGCTTCGGTTCCTGAGCGTCGTATTTCGCCGGGACCTCATCGTAAGACCGCCGGATCAGGCGCTCGCTCGAGATGACCAGCATCGGTTGTGCGCCTGCTCTCCGTGCTTCTATCGCCAGGTCCTCCATCAACCCGGCATCGCGCACGCTCCCGGTGATGAGCACGCTCTGGCCTTCCTGGAGCATGGTGCTCGCGATCAACTGGTGCGCGATCGCCCTGACGTCCAGCTTCTTCGGCTGCTGAGCGGAGGCTGCGGTGGCGACACAGGCGCCAGCGAGCAACAGGAGAATGGACCGCTGGATCATGGGTGCCTCTCTTTCCAGGACGTTGGCTGCCCCCCAAACAAGAACCGACCAAGCGAGTATCTCGCTCAGTCGGTTTCGCGATTTGCTCCCCTCGAGGCATGGGCGAGCCGCTCGACGGCGCGCCTCGGGGTTCATAGCATCTGAGGTGCGATCCAATATGCTTCGCAGCCCCGCTGTCGCAAGCCGAGTGCGCTTTCCCGTAGCGTGATAAACAGTCGCATGCCGGCGAGTAATCTCCAGCAGCTTCTCGCACGCAACTCGCTGAACTCCAGCAGCGGGTGACACGAGCTCGCATTGAGTACCGCAAGTTGCTGGAGTTCGGCTGGTTAACTGGCCCCCTCTGGATTAGGTGAACCAGGTTCGAATCCTGGAGGGGCAACTCACATATAGGGCAGCGGTTTGGCTAGCGCGGTTTTTTTAGGGACTAAAAAAGGCGTAGGGCAGGCGGGAACGTAGGCTCTGTCGTAACGGAACTCACAGCACGCCACCCCCTGTAAGGTCATCAGGGGCTCGCGGTTTTTCCCGGGCGGAAGCGCAGAGTCTCGATAAGCGCCGACCGGGCAGCTGGAGCCGGGATATGAAGCAAGTTTCCTCGTGCTTCGCGCTGACCCGCTCAAGGGCATGGATGCAGTGCGCGATATCGGGCTCCGAGTGAAGCAAGGATGCGTGCTGCCGTAGCACCAGCGACGGGCGCCCCGCGAACACCAGAGGGCAGAGATCGCGACGGCCACCGCGCGTGGAATGCGCTGGTGGGGAGGCGCACGGAACGGCCGCTCCGACGCCCCACCGGCCGGGCACCGGCGGGCCAGCGACCACGTGGCGAGCCGGTCAATTGCCATGCTGCGCCGGTCGTCTAGGGGAGCCCGAGAGTTCCCTCGTTCGCCGCATCGCCTTGCGGTGCCCTGTACCGGCCTGCATGTTCCACCGAACTCAGGAGCTATGAACCCCGAGGTGGCTGTCGTGCGGGATCGCCCATGCCTCGAGGGGAGCAAATCGCGAAACCGGCTGAGCGGGGGAACCGCACGGCCGGTCTTTTTCTTTTCTCCGGTCCGGAAGTTTGAACGATCCTCGCTGCCCGGAACTCGAGGTAGGTTGGTCCTATGAGAACTCGCGTACGGTGGCGCGACCGAGCGCTCCAACTCGCCTCGCTCGGCGCGCTGACCTGAGCGGTCTGGTCGTGCGACCTCACCGCCCCCAGGGACCGGTATTACAACACCGCCGTGCGCCCGATCGAGGTCGATTCACTGGTCGCGTCTGGTGTCCGGCCGGGAGGCTACCTCGCCGGCCATTTTGCGATTCAACCCGACCTGCGCGCCGTCACCGACCCGATCGACCACGTGGTGCTGCTGGTGGACAGCACGCAGGTGAGTGCCAGCTCGACGGTGCCGTACCTCCTCGACCTCGATACCACGCGCTGGCCCGACGGCGCGCACAGCGTCATCATCGGCGTTGTCCTGGGGCAGGGCCACGGCGGGCTGGCCGGCGCGAGCGGCGTGCCGAACGTGCTCTACCACGCGTCGGTGTTCTTCGACCAAACGGCGCCCACGCCTACGGTGGTGGACTCGGTCGTGTGGCGCACCAACCATCCGACGATGTACTGGCACCCGAATCACGATCGCAACTTCTACGCGTACGTGATCGACCATCAGGGCAACTACGCGCAACCCTTCATCGTCAATCTGGGCATCGATTCGGTGCGTGATCAGGCGACTGCCACCTACACCGACACGTCCATCACTCCGCTGTACGGCCTCGAGCTGAGCTATTACGCCTGGGTGACGAATCGCGGCGCCACGGCGCTCGGGACGCCGGCCGTCATCCGCTACGGCGACACCATCCCCGTGAGCTGGAGCACGGTCATTCACCCGCTCTTCAATACGGTGACGGGTGAAGCGTACGTGCTGGAGCAGGTTCCGTCGGACACGCTGAAGGCGATCTCCCCGGGCCGCGCCGTCACCCGCCGTTACGTGCCGCCCTTCGCGGCAGCGATGGCGCTCTCTCGAGATCAGCAGTCGCTCTACGTGCTCTCGTACAACACGGACCAGCTGACCACCCTGGGCGCCGCCACGTTCACGGTGACCAACACCTACACCCTGTCCTACGGGTTCGGCAGCGGGCGCGCGCCGATCGTGGCCGGTCGCGCCGGCCGGCTGTACACGACGAACGGCAACGGGCCGATCATGGTGGTGGACGCCGCGACCGGGGCCGTGGTGAGCCAGCTGGCCCTGAACGTCGGCGGCGGAATCCTCGCGATCTCACCCGACCGCAATACGCTCTACGTCCTCGACCTGTATGGCGGGGGATCCTTCATCCCGGTGGTCGACCGGATCGACGTGTCCACCGACACGCTGTCCGTCGTGTCGCAGCGCGCGCTCACCCGCACCGACGCGACGGTGCTGCAGCTCAGTCCCGACGGAACGCGCCTGTTCATCACCTTCAGCCCGTTCGGAAACTACGTGGACGTGTGGGATGCGACGACACTGGCCACGGTCGGGCAGCTCGCGCCGCACGGGGCCTTATTCGACTTCGTGGTTGGCCCGGACGCGCTGTACACGTCGGAAACCCGCACCGACCCGCGGGCCCTGTCGCGCGCCGGCCGCGTGGTCCGCTACGACCTCTCGACGCTCGCCCCGCTCCAGTCCTGGGACTTCGCCGTGATGCCGCAGGGGATCGCGTTGTCGGGAGACGGCGCTTCGGTGTACGCTTTCGGAGATATCGAAACATGGATCGTTCCCGTTCACTGACCACGCTCGCGCTGCTCGGTGCCGTGTGGGGTGCGACACCGCTCTGTGCTCAGTGGAAGGGGCTGCAGGTCGCGGCCACGCTCGGGCTGCAACAGTTCTCGCTGTCGGACGTCAAGGATGCGTATGCGAGCCTGCTCGGCGTCTATCAGGCGAACGGCTTCCAGATCCCGGTGCAGCGTCGGTTCCCCACGAATCTCCTGGTCGGCGTCGAGGCGACGCGTCAGGTGGCGCCGGCGGTCGCGGTGGGCCTGAGCGCGGATTACACGTGGACGCACGCCTATGCGCTGTATGGGGACACGACCGGCCGTCTCGATCTCACGTCGACCGTGAAGCTGACCACGCTCCAAGGCGTGGTCCGAGTGAGCCAAGCGGGGGCGCCGCCCGTTCGCGCCTACGTCGAGCTCCGAGGGGGGCTGGCATTCAGCTCCGTAGCGTTCGCGCAGACCGTGCAGTTCCTGGCGCCGATCAATACGCAAAGAGCGGAGGTGCTCACAGGGCGTGGGACCGCGCCTACGCTGGAAGGCGCGGTCGGCGTCGAGTACCCGCTGGGCGGCCTGAGGCTCGGGGCTGCGGTGGGCTACCGCTACGACAAGATCAGCAGGCCAAACGGGACCGACGTCGTGAACGGCACAATCCAGAGCAGTGGGGCCCTGCCGCTCGACCTGAACCCATCTGGGGTCACGGTGCGGTTTCGGATCGGGCGCGGGGGATGACCGGCCGCGGCCTCGCGCGGCCTCTTGGCGTCGCTTGACGCAGTCTTGACCTGGTCCGGCGATCTCACGTCCGATGAACTCCACACGGCTGGCCTGCGCGGTCGCGGTCTTCACGCATGCGGGATGCAACTTCTCGTTCGCGCCCCGTCGACTCATGAAGACACTGACACTTACCCTCTTGTTGGCTTGTGCCTGTCGCGGCGGAACCGGACCCGAATCCTGCGTCAGCGACTGCTGGACCACCAAGGCGCCGTTGGCGACGCCGCGTCACCACTTGGCCGTCGGCGTCGTGAATGGCGTGCTCTACGCCGTCGGAGGATACGGCGGATACTACGGGCCTCCTTTGAACGTGGTTGAGGCCTACAATCCGGTGGCGAACGCCTGGGCGACCAAGGCCCCGATGCCGACCCCGCGTGGTATTTCGCGGTCGGCGTCGTCAATGGCGTTTTCTACGCAGTCGGAGGATACGCTGGGGGCGCGGGCGCTGGCGACACGGTCTTTAACGTGTTGGAAGGTTACGACCCGATCACGAACACCTGGACGGTCAAGGCGCCGATGCCAACGCCACGTGCGAATTTGGCCGTCGGGGTCGTGAACGGTATCCTCTACGCGGTTGGCGGGGACAGCGGCTACAGCGTCTTAAACGTGGTCGAGGCCTACGATCCGGTGACGAACACCTGGACCACCAAGGCCCCGTTGCCGACGCCGAGCTTCTCACCTGGGGTCGGCGTTGTAAACGGTATCCTTTACGCTGTCCCAGGGGATAGCGGGAACAGTTACGCGTACGACCCGATCGCGAACACCTGGACGGCCAAGGCCCCGATGCCGACCCCGCGTGGCTGGTTCGCGGTCGGCGTGGTGAGCAGTGTTCTCTACGCCGTTGGAGGAAGCTTCGCTGCCCTGCACACGAACGAAGCATACGACCCGATCACGAACAGGTGGACGACCAAAGCGCCGGTGCCGACATGGCGTATGAGTTTGGCCGTCGGCGTCGTGAACGGCGTGCTCTATGCGGTAGGAGGAGAACAGCTGGAAGCATACGGTTACCACTTGGTGGCGGCGAACGAAGCGTATCAGCCTTAGAAGGGTGTCCCCGTCTTCAACCGGAGTCCTAACGTGGTCCCTCTGCAACCGACCCTCGTCCTCTTCGCCTGGGCCGGTAGCGTTCCGGCCGTCGCTGCCGACACTCCGCCGCGTTCTTCGATCCAGTTCTCGTCGATCAGCTCCGGCGTCCACCACACCTGTGCGCTCACGTCCGACGGCACCGCATACTGCTGGGGACTCAATAGCGGCGGAGAGCTCGGCGCGCCTTCGAAGGACACCTGTAAGGCAGAGCATTCTGAGTTCCCTTGTGGCAAGAGTCCGATACCCGTTTCCGGCGGGCTGCACTTCACAGCGTTGGTCGTCGGCCAGTGGCACAGCTGTGGTTTGTCGAACGAAGGCCGCGCCTACTGTTGGGGAAGCGATTACGACGGTCAGTTGGGGGCGGATTCCGGGCTGACTGTCTGTCATGAGCCGAATGGCAACCCCTTGAAGTGCGCCTCGATCCCGGTGCCGGTGGCGGGAGGCTACAGATTCGCTTTGCTCGTCGCGGGCAGGGTTCATAATTGCGGCGTGACCACGACCGGCGTGACGTATTGTTGGGGCTTGGACGAGGCCGGCCAGCTTGGAAGCGATTCGGCCTCTCAGATCTGCGGAGAGGCAGGCGAAGGAGGCCATCCCTGCCGCCGAACGCCGATTCGCGTGGGCGGGGAGCGCACGCTAGTAGCGCTCGCGGCAGGCCGGTCGCACACCTGCGGTCTCGATGCCGAAGGCCAGGCTTGGTGTTGGGGCCGCTTGGGCCGTTACGGGCCTTTGTCCCCGATCGGAGCGCATCCGCCGTTTGCATCGATTAGCGCCCGGGACTACAAGACCTGCGCGCTGACCTCCGACGGGGCCCCACTCTGTTGGGGCGTATTCCGAATCGGACCCTCTGACCTGTTTACGACGCTCACGACACCCACACCGGGGGGGACGTGGCAGGCTGCGGACGATTCCACGTTGCATTTCACGTCGGTGACGACCGGCGAGGAACACATCTGTGGCCTCACGTCGGCGGGCGCAGCGTACTGCTGGGGCGTCGGCTGGGAGGGCCAATTGGGCATCAGCCGAGGGCTGTTCAAACTCGGCAAGCAAGGGAGTAACGACCCGCTGCCCCTTGGAGGGAAGCTTCAATTTGCTGTGCTGAGCGCCGGGTTTGCGTACACATGCGGAGTCGGCAGCGACGGACGGGCGTATTGCTGGGGGGAGAACAAGCTCGGCCAGCTTGGGGACGGCACCACTAAAGGGCACGACCAGCCCAAACTGGTGGTGGAACCCCTTTAGCGGTGGCCCCTTAATAGGGGGTGTTGTCCACAACATCATGGTGTTGTTGACAAGACTCAGCTTGGCGCGCCAAAGGGAGGTGTTCGATAGGTAGTCTCTCGAACCCCTGGCTGACGCGCTCACCGCTGGGCAAGATGTTCGCCAATCCAAGGGGTTCTCGACGGACCGCAGTAGATCCTGCCTCGGGATGAGCTGGAGCAGCGCCACCGTTCGTAGGGCGATCTAGTTCTCCTGCGCGCGAGTGCCTCGCGCCGCTTGCTCTGGCGGTTGAGGCAACGAATCGTTCCGTTTTCATGCGATGTCATGGGCTACACGACACCTACTGGACGAGCGTCCGAGTGGAAGCAAAGTGAACAGATGTAACGGAACCGGCACTGTGAGCGTGACGCGGGCCGTCTAGCACGCGCGTGAAGCTGGGCTCAGCAAGCGCTTGGGACTCGACAATGCGGGCGACGAGCTGCGGATTCCAAGTCCGGAGCGGGTATCTAACCTCCCTTCGCAGCTGGCATTACGAAGTGCTTTGCCGAGGTGTTTGCCACTCGGGATGGCGACGCTCTGGGATTTCGCGCCGAAGCAGAACCCGCGTGACCGTACGTCTGCCTGATCGCTGGTGATACCGTGCCTCTTCCTTAAACAGGCCCCTGCGGAAACAGGCACCTACGGCGGGATCTCGGGTCCCGTGTCCGCACGATTAGGCGCCTACACCCGCCCGGGTTTGATTTTGTCGACTGCGCCGCCTCGGGCGTTGCTCGCCCAAGCGCCTGCCGGACCCTATCTTAGCAGCCTATGGGCGACCTCAAGGCTCGCCTTCAAGTTGCGCTGGGCGACGCCTATCGCATCGAGCGGGAGCTCGGTGGCGGGGGGATGAGCCGCGTGTTCCTCGCGCACGAGACCGCGCTCAAGCGCCAAGTCGTCGTCAAGGTGTTGCCGCCCGAGATGGCGGCCGGCGTCAACATCGAGCGTTTCCGGCGCGAGGTCGAACTCGCCGCTTCCCTCCAGCACCCGCACATCGTTCCCCTGCTGTCTGCCGCGGCCTCCGGGGACTTGCTCTACTACACGATGCCGCTCGTCGAGGGCGAGTCGTTGCGCACTAAGCTCGGCCGCGAGGGCGAGCTCCCGGTGAGCGAGACGATCCGCATCCTCGCCGACGTCGCCGACGCCCTCGCTTACGCCCATGCTCACGGGGTTGTGCATCGCGACGTCAAGCCGGACAATGTGCTGATCTCGGGGAAGCACGCGGTGGTCACCGACTTCGGCGTGTCGAAGGCAGTGAGCGCCTCGAGCGGTGGCTCGCTGACGTCGGTCGGTGTGGCGCTTGGCACCCCCGCGTACATGGCCCCTGAGCAGGCTGCCGCCGATCCGCACGTAGACCACCGGGCCGATCTCTACGCGCTCGGGGTACTTGGCTACGAGATGCTCACCGGCCGGCCGCCGTTCACCGCCGCCACCGCGCAGGCGACGCTCGCCGCTCAGGTCACGAAGAAGCCCGAGCCCGTCACCACGCACCGGGAGGCGATCCCGCCCGCGCTAAACGCGCTCGTGATGCGCTGCCTTGAGAAGCACCCGGCCGATCGCTGGCAGACCGCCGGCGAAGTCGTAGCCCAGCTCGAGGCGATGAGTACGCCGAGTGGGGGCATGCCGCCCACCGGTGCCACGGCTACCATCTCAAGTGGCACTGAGGACGCGATCCGCCGGGGCCACCCCGTGCGCGTCGCAGCGTTGTTCGCCGCGGCGTCCGCTGGGGTGCTCGGCGCGGTCTACATGCTGGTGCGCTTCCTCGGCCTCCCCGACTGGGTGCTCGCCGGCGCCGTGGTGCTGCTGTTGCTTGGCTTTCCCATCATGCTGCTCACAGGCCTGCTCGAGCGCCGTCGCGCCCAGGCGCGGGCCAGCGGGCGGGTCGCGACGACGCCGGCCGGCGGCGTCCGCGGGTTGTTCACGTGGCGCCGGGCGACCCAGGGTGGCGTGCTCGCGTTCGCGGCACTGGGTGTAGGGACGGCGGCGTGGACTACGATGCGCCTCCTCGGCATCGGCCCCGTCGCTACGTTGCTGGCGACGGGGCGGCTGGCTGAGAAGGACCGCCTGATCGTGGCCGACTTCGACAATCGGACTGCGGACGTGGGCCTGGGGCAGTCCCTGACCGAAGCGTTCCGCATCGACCTGGCGCAGACCCAAGTCGTGACGCTGGTCTCCGCCGGTGCCGTGTCGGAGGCGCTCATCAGGATGCAGCGCGATCCCGCCGCACCGCTCACCCCGGGCGTCGCGCGGCAGGTGGCCGCGCGCGAGGGGGCTAAGGCCGTAGTGGTGGGCGAGGTCAGCATGGCCGGCCAGGGATTCGTCCTCTCGGCCCGGCTGGTGGGAGCGGCGGATGGGAGCGATCTGGTGGCCCTGCGTGAGACCGCCGCCGACGACCGCGGGCTGGTAGCGGCGATCGACCACTTGTCGGGCCGCCTGCGCGAGCGGATCGGTGAGTCGCTGCGCACCATCCGGGCCGGGCCGCCGCTCGAGCGGGTGACGACCGTCTCGCTCCCGGCGCTGAAGCTCTACTCAGAAGGAGTCAGGGCGTTCGACGGCAGCGACTACGCGCAAGCCGCATCCCTGTTCGAACAGGCCATCGCGCTCGACAGCAACTTCGCGATGGCCTGGCGCAAACTGGGCGTCTCCGGGCTTCATCTCGGCTTGGGCCGCGACCAAGTCGTGGCCGCCCTCCGCCACGCTTACACGCTGCGCGACCGCCTGCCGGAGGTCGAGCGGCTCCACACTGCCGCCTTCTACTCCTGGAACGTCACCGAAGACTTCGGCTCAGCCGAGGCCGCCTATCGCCAAGCCCTGGCCCTCGATCCAGATGACAATACTGCCCTCACCAATCTTGCCTTAATCGTGGCGGCGCGCGGGCAGTTTGCCGAAGCCGAGTCACTCGAGGCCAGAGCCACCCACCTCGAGCCCGCTGGCATCGGTTTCCGGGACCTAATCGACTTCGAGCTCGCCCAGGGGAAGGTGAATCCGGCGCGGCAAACGCTAGCGCAGTTCGCGAAGACTTTTCCCGAGAGCTACGATTACCACACAGCGCGTGCGTGGTTTCCGGCCGGGGTGGGAGCCTACGACAGTGCCCAACGGGGATGGGTGAATGTCGGGCTCCGGTTCCGGGAGCCAGCGCAGCAGGCAGACGTCCACGCCAATCTGGTGGTGTTGAGCCAGATCCAGGGCCAGCTCGCGGAAGCCGAGCGGCAGTTTCACCAGTTTGCGGCCGTGGAGGAGCAGCGCGGTGATCCCGGTGGATCGGTCTTCGCTAGCAGCTTGCTCGCTTTTGGGTATGCGGTGCTGCGGCACGACTCGGCCGGAGCGCTGCGCTTGATGCAGGCTGCCCTTGCCAAGCACCCGCTCGACCAGATCCCTGTTTTCGCTCGCCCTTACGCCAGCCTAGTGACGACCTACGCTATCGCGGGACGGCCCGACGTCGCCCGCCGACTGCTCGCCGAGTACGAGGCGAGTCGCCCCGACGAAGTCCGCAACCTGTGGGGGCGATACCTGCGCGGTTATGTTGCCTTGGGGGAGCGGCGGTCGCAGGACGCCATCGGCGCCTTCCGGCAGGGGGTCGGGCGCGACCCCTGGGGGGGCCGGTGGTGCCACGCGTGCGGCGACTGGGAACTGGGGCTGGCTTACGAGCAAGCCGGGCAACCCGATTCCGCGTTGACCGCCTACGAGCAGGTGGCGACCGACGCAGGAACGACCGAGGACGTCAACTACCTCCGGTGTACTCTCCCGGCGAGCCTGCGGCGGCTGGGGGAGCTTTACGAACGCCGCGGCGACCGCGCCAAGGCGCGCGAGTACTACGGTCGCTTCGTGGACCTCTGGAAGGGTGCTGATCCTGGACTCCAGCCGATAGTGCGCGACGTTCGAGCGCGGATGGCGCGGCTCGCCGGCGAGCACTGAGGAGACACCCATCCAACCGCCGTCAATGGGAGCCGGACGGCGCGGAGGGTCAGACCCCCGGGCGTGAGGCAGGTAACCCACGACGCGAGCGGCCGTGGCCAAGACGGCAAACCACACGGCACGGCACTGTTCAATCAGAAGGGCCCGCATGGGTTAGGGCCGCACAGCGGATGACCAATCCGCTGCGCAGGGCTCAAGTCGGGGCAGCGAGCCACACCTGCAATGGATCCGCCTTACTGCCACCACACCAAAGGTTTATTGCGTCGCTGTCTCGCGCGCGCGAGGGGTGTCGCGATCTCTGCCTCGCTCGGCCGAGCCTACCGAAGGGACACGAGCAGGGACTTCGCGGCGACGTGATCAGCGGTATCGCTGCCTTCGGCGAACCACTCGCAGATCGGTGCGACCAACTCGCGAGCCTCCGCTCGTTTCCCCTCCTTCGTCCGGAGGCGACCGAGGCTCATTGCGACACGCAACTCGAGGGACTTCGCCTCGGCATTACGCGCATCCCCAAGCGCGTCGAGGAAGCAGGCCTCCGCGTCCGACCCGCGGCCGAGCCGGAGCAGGGCCTCGCCCTTGAACCGACGGAGCTCGGAGTCCCAATAGTGGTCGCTCGTCGCAGACGACACCCGCAGACCTTCGTCGGCGGCTGCCAGCGCCTCATCGTAGTGCTCGGCGAACGCGCAGACCTCAGCCAGCATGGCCAGAAATTGGGGTCGCGCCACTTCTGACCCCGCGGCTCGCTGAACGGCGAGACTCTCGCGTATCTCTGCGATACCGTCGTCCGTCTGGCCTCCCATTCCGACGGCCCAGCCGTGCAGCGACATGCCCCACGCGAGCTGCGTCGCAATGTCTCGTTCGCGCGAGAGTGCCAGCACGGTGTTCGCGTACTCGAGCGCCTCCGCTCGCTCGCCGCGAAGTTGGTGAATGAATGCGCCGAAGAGTGACGCGAACGCTATTGACTCGGGGTGGCCGATGCGGTCGGCCAGCGCCAACGCGTCGCGGATCCGCGCGAGCGCACGATCCGGATACCCCAGAACCCAGAGCACTCGCGCAGACTCGGCGAGGGAGCTGACACCGGGTTCGATTGGAAGCCCGACGAAGGCCGCCCGAAGCTCCACATCATAAGCATCGCTCGCACGTTCGAAATATTCGTGCGCGCGGCGATGATCCCCCAGATGGTGCAGCGTGATGCCAAGACAGCTGCTGGCAGTGACCAACATCGCGGGACTGTTCGCAGCTTCCGCCATCCGCAGCAGCTCCGCGCCAATTCCGCTGGCGATGTCCAACTTCCCCGCCACCACGTAGTACGCCCAGAGCCCACCGACGATGGAGAATAGCTCCGGGCGCGAGCCCAATTGTTTCCACAGGTCATAGGCGCGCCCGTATGCTCGGCCAACTTCGGGCGACGCGATCCCCTGCAGAGCGCCGAGGGAGAGGCCAACCACGGTCTGCAGCGTCATTTCACGTTCAACGCGTGTGCTGCTCTCGGGCATACGCTCGAGGAGCTGGAGCCCGCGTCTGGCGAGGGTGACCGCCTCCTGATTCGCAAACACGCGCACGGCATTGTTGGCGGCGATCGAGAGGTATTCCAGGGCGTGTGTGGTGTCGCGCGCGGCCTCGAACAGGAGTGCGAGATCCGCGGCAATCTGCGCGCTGCCCGCGGCATAGAACCCGAGCAACGACCGTGCCGCGCGTCCGCTCAAGGACGCGCGGCGCGTCGGCGTCAGTGAGGCATAGAGCGCGTTCTGATACAGCACGTGTACGAACCGATACCGAACGTTCAGCGAGCCGTCGGGCAACTCCTGCTCGTGCGCGCGATGTACGAATCCATACACGTGCTCAAGCACTTCCAATCGCTCTTCGACTTCAGCGGCGTCGATCCCGGCGAGCCGCGCCACGACCGCAGAATCGAACGCGGAGCCCTGCACGCTGGCCGCGGCCAGCAGCTTCCGGTCAGCGTCTTCGACCTGTTCGATTTTCCGCTGGATCATGCCGCGGATCGATTCGGGGAGCGTGTGCGCGACATCGGGCATGGACTGCGCTAGTACCCAGGACCCGCTCGCGTTGGAGAGGATGCCGCGGGTGCGCAGATATCGCAGGAGATCCACCATGAAGAGCGGGCTTCCCTCCGTCTTCGCATGGATCAGCGCCGCGAACGTGGACGGGAACTCGTGTCCTGGAAACTCCAGGGCCAGGAACTGCGCCACGTCCTCCGGGGTGAGGAAATCGAGTACCACCTCCCGACACAAGCCCCGAGCTTGAAGATCTAGCTTGAGCTGCGCGAACGGATGCTTGCTGAGCAGTAGCTCCGCCTGCCGGACGGTGACGACGATCAGCAGTCGCAGCGAGCTGATTCGCGACGCGACGTATCCGAGGACGTCGATCGTTGAGACGTCGGCCCATTGCAGGTCATCGAAAAAGAGCACGAGCGGCGTCGCGCGAGCCAGTTCGTCGAAGAACGCGACCAGCTCGCGTTTCATACGCTCCTGCGAGCTCGCCTGCACGTTGGCGAGAGCTCGCCCCTCGGGCGAGGTATGGGTCGTCGCGGGTGCGATTTGAAGGTACCACGTCGGCCCCAGGCGCTTGAGAGCGGCGGTAACCAACTCACGCGCCGGGCTGGCTATCAGGCTATCCAGCGCCTCGAGAAGAGGGAGGTACGCCTCTGTCCCAGCGAGCCGCTCGGAGCACTGTCCGCGGGCGATCCGGGTGGAGCGGCTTCCCGCGCTCAGCTCGGAGAGAAATTCCTCGACGATTGTGGTCTTGCCGATCCCGGGCTCTCCAGCGACGCTAATCAGAACCCCTCGGCCCCCTGCCGCCTCTTCGAACGCGCGCCGCAACTCTCGGCGATCCCGATCGCGACCGACCGTACGGCGATCGGGGGCGGCAGCCGTGCGCGGGGGCTCATGGGTCGGTCGGCCGCGAGCCAGCTCGAGCAATACCGATTCGACTTCTGCGGCGGCCGGTCGGCGTGACGCTTCCTTCTCGAGCATGCGCCCGATCAGCGTGTCAAGCACGGGCGGCACAGCAGGGTTCAGGCGCGACGGATTCGGCGTCGGCGCCGTCAGCAGGGCGCGGACTACCGCCACATCCGACGTTGCCCCGAACGGATGCTGGCCCGTGGCCAGCTCGAAGAGGACCATCCCTAGCGAAAACACATCAGTCGCGCTCGTGATCGGCTCAGCGCACGCCTGCTCCGGCGACATGTAACGCAGCGTACCCACGGCGGTTCCGGTGGCGGTCACTGCATTGTCGGGGTCGGACGAGCCACCTTGCGGGGCGAGCAGTCGCGCCACCCCGAAGTCGAGCACCTTCACGTAGCCGTCGGTGCGCAACATGATGTTCTCAGGCTTCACGTCGCGGTGGATGATGCCAGCCGCATGGGCCGCGGCGAGGGCGCCCGCGATCTGCGCACCCACGCGTGACAGCTGGTCGACGGAACTGGGCGCCCCGATGAGACTACGTAGGGCAGATCCCTCTACCAGCTCCATCGCGATGAATCGGCCGCTTTGCGTCTCGCCGATCTCGTAAATCGTGATGACGTTGGGGTGATTCAGTGCCGACGCAGCCCGCGCCTCACGGATGAATCGCTCGACCGCGGCGGGCTCCGCGACGGCGTCGGGCGGAAGCACCTTAAGGGCAAGCTCGCGGCCGAGACGGTCATCCCGAGCTCGATACACTTCCGCCATTCCGCCCCGACCGAGCAGTCCGCGAATCTCGTACGGGCCGAGCTGAAGACCTGGAGCGAGCATCGACGTCTCGTTCGAGCCGGCCGGACTAGCCCAAGAAGGAGACCGGCCAAGTGGGTGCCCCCACTCAGCCGGTTTCGCGATTCGCTCCCCTCGAGGCATGGGCGACCCGTACGACATCGCGCCTCGGGGTTCATAGCTTCTGAGTTGCGTCGAACATGCAGGCCGGAACACCGCACTGCAAGGTGACCTCGCGATCTAGCGGACTGTTGGACTCTCACTGGACCGACTGGCCCTAGCCCGCTGCTGCATGCCCTTCGGATCCGCCGCAAAGTGTCGCAGAGTCGGGTGGCCGAGTTGGTTGGCTCCAGGCATTCGCGCGTTGCGAAGATGGAGTCCGGAGATCCGTCCGTGAGCGTCGACCTCCTGCTGAGGTCTGTGTTGGCGATCGGTGGTTCGCCCACCGAAGTCGGTCGCGCCCTTGCGTCGCGCAAGAAACGCCCGCCCGCCTGACTTACCGGACTCGCCCGACCCCTCATCAAGAGAGCGGAGCAGAACTTATGTCCCCGTTGCCAACGTGAGCGTCCACGCGCGCGCGATAGCGCGCTGGTGCGTGCGGACTTACTACACAACCGACGCCACGGATGTCGCTTACTTCCCCACCTTGGCCTTCAGCTCCTCGAACCAGTTCGTCACCATAATCAGCTGTGACTGGGCGCCGGGCTTATGACGTAGGAAGAGGAACGAGCGGTCGTCGGGGCTCACGGCGTAGGAGCGGTTCAGCGGATTGGCCACGTAGTCGCGAGCCGAAAAGAGCACGTGTTCGGCCTCGACGCGAAACGGTGGACTTGTCGCCACGTCCATAGCCACGAAGTCACCCGCGGCGCTGCGGTAGAACAGCTCCCGACCGCTGCGCGCCCACGCCGGCTCGGTCCCGCCGGCCCGCGACACCTGCCAGCGAGCCGCCTGCGCGTTCGGGAACGGTCGCACGTACACTTCCGGTTGTCCCGATTCCTCGGAGGTATACGCGACCCAGCGCCCGGTGGGCGAGAGCGCCGGCCCGTACTCCTCGAACGGTGAGGTAGCGATCGGCGTCGGCAGGGAATCGGTGCCAGGGCGGATCGCGTAGACGTCACGCCCCCCGCCGGATCCCGTGCGGTAGATCAGCCACCGCCCATCGCGAGACAGGCTGGCCTCGTCCAAGGCCCGGGGATCATCCCGCAAGAGGGTCGCCGGGGTGCTGCCGTCTGCCGGACCCCGATAGGCGGCTGAATGCCCCGACCGATCCGAAATAAAGAGGACTGATCGTCCGTCCGGCGTCCAAGTCGGCCGGTAGCTGTACGTACCCTCATACTGCAGGCGCGTCAGCGTGCCTGTCCCCAGTGTCTTGACCCACACCTCGACTCGCTCTCCTCGCTGGAGGGTTATGGCGAGCCGCGTCCCATCGGGCGACAGATCCATTTCCCCGAACAAGCCGGTCCAGCTCGGGTCGAGCGGTTGCGCACGACCGTCTCGCGTCACGCGCATCACCTGCTGCTGGGGGAGCGCCGTCTGGTACACGAACGTCCCCGTGTTGGAGAGCGCAACTGTGGATGTGCCCGTAGCGATGTTCCCCACCGCGACGCCGTCGAGCATGGTCACCGGTCGCCCTCGGAGCGACAGGCGACCGAAATCAAAGGGTCTCGCCTGTACCGAGCCGTCGGCTTCCAGCACAACCAGGTGACCAGAGGGGGCATACCACGCCTGGACGCCGCGCGTCAGGACCGTGGTCTTGCCCGAGGCGACGTCCACCGTTGCAATGTCGGCCGCGCCCCGCCGACGCATGATCGTGACCAGCGCAGTCCGGCCACCCGGCAGGATCTGGGGCCACTGGAAGAACAACTCGTCGCGCGCGGTGTCGGGTTGCGCAACGAGCTCGGGCTTGCCGCCGTCGGCACGCACACGAAGCAACGCCTGCGCAGCGCCGCCGGTGAAATAGACCCAGCCATCGTCGCTCCACGCGCCCCCGAAACCGAAGGCGGAGTCGCGCACCAACAGCATCGACGCTCCACCCGTCAAAGACGCTGTGCGCAAGGCGCCCGGAAGCCCCGTGTAAAACGCGACCTTGCCTCCGTCCGGTGAGAAGAACGGCGCGAGCGCGCTTTCGCGACTGGGAACGCGTTTCGCGTCGAGCCGGTCGCGGTCGCGCAAGAGCAGTCTGCCGGTCGTATCGAGGTAGGCGATGTGGGCGCCATCGAGAGAGATCGCCACGCCGATCGCAGGATTCGAGAGGTCCGCGCCTTCGAGCGTCACGGGGAACCGGCTCACCGCAGCGGGCTCGCGTGGCCGGAGCCAGCCCCAGGCGGCGAGACCTCCAAAGGCGACGGCCAGCACGGCCACAGCCACTGTCAGACGGCGCCACTGGCGCAGATTCCACGGTCGAGACTCCCGGACCGCCATTCGAGCGCCTCGCACCGCCATGATCGATGGATGGGCGAGCGCGTCGGCGAACGTAGCGGCACCAGCGAACCGATCCGCTGGCAGCTTCTCAAGCGCCATGAGTACCGCCGCCTCAACGTGGGGCGGCACCGTGTGGCGCTGGGGGATGAGTGGCCGCGGCGCCTCCGTCACCACCTTCGCGACGATCGCTTGTGCCGTCGGCCCCGTGAACGGCGGCTCACCGACCAGCAGCTCGTAGAGCACCGCGCCCAGCGCGTACACGTCGCTCCGCGCCGTCAGCTCCCGCTCCCCCATCGCTTGCTCAGGGCTCATGTAGTGCGGCGTGCCCAGGCTCATGCCGGTTTCGGTCATCCGCGTCGCACCGGCCGCGCTCACCGCTAGGGCGATGCCGAAGTCCGCCACCAACGCCTGGCCCTCGTGCAGCAGGATGTTCTCCGGCTTGATGTCACGGTGGATCACGCCATGCCGATGGGCGTAATCGAGTGCGCTCGCGACCTCACAGGTGATGCGAACGGCGTCCTCGATCGGGAGTTGTTTCTCATGGGTGATCCGGTCGCGCAGCGACTCGCCCTCGACGAACGGCATGACGTAATAGAGAAGGCCGTCGGCTTCCCCCGAGTCGATGAGCCCGAGGATGTGAGGATGCTGAAGATGCGCGGTGACCTTGATCTCTTTCAGGAAACGGTCTGCGCCGATCACGGCCGCCAGTTCGGGGCGGAGGACCTTGAGGGCGACGTTACGGTCATGGCGGATGTCGTACGCGAGGTAGACCGTCGCCATACCGCCGGCGCCGAGCTCGCGCTCGATGCGATAGCGGCTCGCGAGGGCGGCGGTGAGACGGGCGGTGTCGGTCATCGAGTGTGCAGTGAGATCGGGAGCAAGATGCAGCGCTGGCGCCGGTGCCGCCAGAATGACGCGAAACAACGACGCCCGCCGCGCGAGCTAACGCACGCGCCCGCGTCACCCGCCCCGCGACGAGAGGTCGGAGCCGATCGCTCGTGGCGGGCAGGCCAATGGCCATCCTCCGGGTCACGTGCGGGA
>Ga0209056_10001572_pt1 | contig 25136 bp, 27 predicted proteins | sample GraSoiAngelo_114_FD_185876 | JGI IMG/M metagenome (GOLD analysis project Ga0209056, IMG submission 185876) | Grasslands soil microbial communities from the Angelo Coastal Reserve, California, USA - 14_0903_13_40cm (SPAdes) (version 2) | ecosystem: Environmental > Terrestrial > Soil > Grasslands... | reverse complement strand
CCGCGAGGCGGGCCCGCGTCCAGCGCCTGCCGGTGAGCGCGCCGTTTCACTGCGCGCTGATGGCGCCGGCGGCCGCCGGGCTCGAGCGCTTTCTCGCCGGTGTCTCATTCGTCACGCCGGCGGTCCCGGTGGTGACGAGTGTCGCGGCACGTCCGGTGGCGAGCGCCGCCGAGCTGCCCTCGCTGCTCGTGCGTCAGGTGACCGCGCCGGTACGGTGGGAGGAGACGGTACGGGCGCTCGCCCGCTTCGGGGCGAGGCTCGCGCTCGAGGTCGGCCCCGGGCGCGTGCTCACCGGACTCACGAAGCGCATCGAGCCCGCCCTCGCCGGCGTGCCGGTCGGTGACCTCGACGGCATCGCGCGCGCCCGGGAGCTGCTCGCGTGAGCGGTGCGCTCGACGGTCAGCTCGCCCTGGTGACGGGCGCGTCACGCGGCATCGGCCGGGCGATCGCACTGGCGCTCGCCGGCGGCGGGGCCGAGATCGCGGTGAATTATCTCGCGAACGACGCGGCGGCGGAGGACACCGTGCGGCTGATTGGCGCGCGAGGCGGGGTTGCGACCGCCGTCCGCTTCGACGTCGGCGACGCCGAGGCCGTGCGTCACGCCGTGCAAAACATCGTTGACCGAAGGGGCAGAATTGATATTCTCGTGAACAATGCGGGACTGGCGATCGACGCCCTCCTCCTGCGTCTCAAGGCAGAAGAGTGGGAGCGCGCCCTGCGGGTCAACCTGACGGGTGTGTTCCACTGCACGCGGGCGGCGCTCCGGCCGATGGTCCGCGCCCGCTACGGCCGTATCGTCAATCTCACCTCGGTCGTGGCAGAGATGGGGAACGCGGGGCAGACGGCGTACGCGGCCGCCAAGGCCGGGGTGATCGGTCTCACGAAGTCGCTCGCCCGTGAGGTCGCCGCACGCGGCATCACCGTGAACGCGGTCGCGCCGGGGTTCGTCGAGACCGACATGGTCGGGACGCTGAGTGACGAGCAGAAGAGTTTCTACACGAGCGTCATTCCCGCGGGACGCATGGCCGCCGCCGACGAGATCGCCGCGGCGGTCGCCTTTCTCGCCTCGCCGGGCGCGGGGTACATCACCGGACACGTCCTCGACGTGAACGGTGGCCTCTACATGTGAGGCGCGCGGGGCGCGAGAGGCAGGTCAGGAGGGGCACGATGGCAGCGAGCGTGGAGCAGAAGGTGAGGGAGATCATCTGCGAGCAACTCGGCGTGAGCGAGGAGGAGGTGACGCCGGAGGCGTCCTTCATCGAGGACCTCGGGGCCGATTCGCTCGACATCGTCGAGCTCGTGATGGCGCTCGAGGAAGAGTACGACATGGAGATCTCGGACGAGGAGGCGGAGAAGATCCGCACCGTGCGGGACGTCGTGAACTACATCGAGAGCCACAAGTAAGCAAATCGATGGCCGGCGCACTCGAACGGACCGATCCGGAGATTTTCGCGGCCATCGGCCGGGAAACGGAGCGGCAGCGGTACAACCTCGAGCTGATCGCCTCGGAGAACATCGTGAGCGAGGCGGTGCTCGAGGCCCAGGGCTCGGTCCTCACCAACAAGTACGCCGAGGGGCTGCCCGGCAGGCGCTACTACGGTGGCTGCGAGTTCGTGGACCAGGTCGAGCAGCTGGCCATCGATCGCGCCCGTGCGCTCTTCGGCGCCGAGGGAGCGAACGTCCAGCCCCACTCCGGCGCGCAGGCGAACATGTGCGTGTACTTCGCCGAGCTCGAGCCGGGCGACACGATCCTCGCCATGAACCTCTCGCATGGGGGCCACCTGACGCACGGCAGCCCGGTCAACTTCTCGGGCCGTTTCTTCCGCGTCGTGCCCTACGGTGTGCGCGAGTCCGACGGGCGCATCGACCTCGACCAGGTCCGCGAGCTGGCGCGGCGCGAGCGGCCGAAGATGATCGTCGTCGGCCATTCGGCGTATCCGCGGGCGATCGACTTCGCCCCCTTCCGGACGATCGCCGACGAGGTCGGAGCGACGGTCATGGCCGACATGGCCCACTTCGCGGGGCTGGTCGCGGCCGGCATCCATCCGTCGCCCGTGCCCCACTGCGAGTTCGTCACCACGACGACGCACAAGACGCTGCGGGGCCCGCGTGGCGGCATGATCCTCTTCCGCGAGGCGTATGCGAAGACGATCAACGCCTCGGTCTTCCCCGGCAACCAGGGCGGTCCGCTGATGCATGTCATCGCTGCCAAGGCGGTGGCGCTGCAGGAGGCGTCGTCGCCCGAGTTCCGGACCTACCAGCGCCAGGTCGTCGACAACGCGCAAGCCCTCGGCGAGGGTCTCGTGCGCCGCGGCTTTCGCCTGGCGTCGGGCGGCACGGACAACCACCTGCTGCTGGTCGACCTCCGCGGCACCGAGCTCTCGGGCAAGGTTGCCCAGGAGACCCTCGACAAGGCCCGCATCACGGTCAACAAGAACGCGGTGCCCTTCGACTCGCGCCCGCCCTTCGTGACCAGCGGCATCCGCCTCGGGACTCCCGCGGTCACGACGCGCGGCATGCGCGAGCCGGAGATGGACCTGATCGCGGACCTGATCCGGCGCGGCCTCGAGCACGTGGGCGACGACCGAGCGCTCACCGCGCTCGGCGCCGAGGTGCGCGACCTCTGTGCCCGCTTCCCGATCTACCCTGGCCGAGGCGCCTGACGGCCCGCGATGCGCTGCCCCTTCTGCCACGGCCTGGAGAACCGGGTCGTGGACTCACGCCTCGCGAAGGAAGGCGACGTCATCCGGCGGCGCCGGCACTGCGGCGGCTGCGCGCGGCGCTTCACGACCTACGAGCGGGTCGACGAGGTGCTGCCGATGGTCGTCAAGAAGGACGGCCGGCGCGAGCCCTTCGACCGCCAGAAGATCGTGAACGGCTTGAAGCGCGCCTGCGAGAAGCGTCCCGTCTCGGTCGACGCCATCGAGGCCCTGGTCGACAAGATCGAGCGCCAGCTCCAGGAACGCGGCGAGCGGGAGCTCGAGAGCCGCGAGATCGGCGAAGCCGTGATGCAGGAGCTGCACGCGCTCGATGCCGTCGCCTACGTGCGCTTCGCCTCCGTGTACCGATCCTTCCGCGACGTCCACGAGTTCATGCGCGAGCTCGAGGACCTGATCGCGGAGAGGCGCCGGCCGCCGCGCCGCCGGCGTGCGGCGCGCGGCGCCGGGCGTCGCAGCGCGTGACGGCGGCGCGGGTGCGGGCGGCCGCCCCTCGAACCGCCTCCGACGCCCGCTTCATGGCCCGCGCGCTCGCGCTCGCCGCCCGCGGGCTGGGGCGGACCTTTCCCAACCCGGCCGTCGGCGCCGTCTTCGTGCGCGGCGGGCGGGTGGTGGGCGAAGGCTTCCACACGCGGGCGGGGGCGCCGCATGCCGAGATCGAGGCGCTCCGCGCGGCAGGGCGGCTGGCGACGGGCGCGGTGCTCTACGTGACGCTCGAGCCCTGTGTGCACCACGGACGCACGCCGCCCTGCGTGGACGCGCTCCTGCCGCTCGGGCTCGAGCGCGTCGTGGTGGCGATCGCGGATCCCGATCCACGCGTGCGGGGCCGTGGCCTCGCGCGCCTGAGACGCGCCGGCGTCCCGGTCGTCGTGGGCGTCGGGGCCGCCGAGGCGACGCTGCTGACGGAGGGCTACCGCTCCCGGGTGCTGCGCGGCCGGCCGCTCGTCACGCTGAAGCTCGCGACGACGCTCGACGGTCGCATCGCGCCGGCTGGCCGGTCGCGCCGGGGGTCGGGTCCCGAGTGGATCACGGGGCCGGCGGCACGGCGACTCGCGCACGCGCTGCGCGACATCTCGGACGCCGTGCTGGTGGGGGCGGGGACGGTGCGGGCGGACGATCCGCGGCTCACCACCCGCCTCCGTGGCGGCCGGGACCCCGTGCGCGTCGTGGTCGCGGGTCGCGGGCTCGAGCTGCCGGCCGGCGCCCGCATCCTCGCGCCCGGTGGGCCGCCGACCTGGATCGTGGCGCCGGCCGGGGCGGCGCCGGCGCGGGTCGCGGCGCTCCGTCGCCGGGGTATCGACGTCATCCTCGAGCCGGCCCGCGGCCCGCGTGTCCCGTTCGGGGCCGTCGTGCGCGCCCTCGGCCAGCGGGGGCTCACCACGGTGCTCGTCGAAGGGGGAGCCACCGTCGCCGCGCAGGCGCTCGCCGCGGGCGTGGTCGACCGGCTCGTGCTCTTCGTGGCGCCGCTCCTGCTCGCCGGCGACGGCGTGCCCGCGGTCGGGCCGCTCGGGCTCCGGCGCGTCGCGGACGCCATCCGGATCGAGGGGCTGGCGGTCGGGCGCGCGGGACGGGACCTCGTCGTCGAAGGTCGAGTACGGCGGAGGCTGCCGTGAGTCGCGAGCGGAAACAGCCCTTTGCCTCGGGGGAGGCCGCGCGGTACTCTCGGCGCGTGGGCGCGTCGGATCGCACCCCGGAGTGTCTCGAGCAGCTGCGCGCGGGCAGGCTCGTGCTGGTCGTCGACAGCGCGAGCGAGCCACCCGAGGCGGTGGTCGCCTGCAGCGGGGCGCGCGTCACGCCCGAGGTCATCAACTTCATGGTGAGGCACGGCCGCGGCCTCGTCTGTCTCGTGCTGACGCGCGAGCGCATGCGGCAGCTCGGCATTCCGTTGATGCCGACCGACCCGGCGCGGCCGCTGCCCGCGTACGGGGCGTCGATCGAGGCGCGGCACGGCGTCTCCACCGGCATCAGCGCCGCCGACCGCGCGACGACCGTGCGGGCGGCGGTGGCGGACGACGCGACGCCGGCGGACCTGGTGATGCCCGGCCACGTGACGACGATCGAGGGCGCGCCGGGCGGCGTCCTCGTGCGCGCCGCGCTCCCCGAGGCGGCAAGCGACCTGTCCCGTCTGGCCGGCCTCGGCGCGTCGGCGGCCCTCTGCGCGGTACTCGGTCGCGACGGCAACCTGGCGACGTCCGCGGAGCTCGACGCGCTCGCCGCGGAGCACGGGCTGCCGCGCGTCACGGTGACCGACGTGATCCAGATGCGGCTCCGCTCCGACAGCCTCGTGCGCCGCGTCGCGGAGGCCCTGCTCCCGACGCACGACGGGCCGACGTTCCGGGCCATCGTGTACGACAACACGATCGACCAGCATCAGCACATGGCCCTCGTGCTCGGCGACGTGCAGGGCGATGGGGACGTCCTCGTCCGCCTGCACTCGGAGTGCCTGACCGGCGACGTCTTCGGCTCCGAGCGCTGCGACTGCGGCGACCAGCTGCGCCAGGCGCTCGAGCAGATCACGCTCGCCGGCCGCGGCGTCGTCGTCTACCTCCACCAGGAGGGGCGCGGCATCGGCCTCGCCAACAAGATCCGCGCCTACGCACTCCAGGACCAGGGACGCGACACCGTCGAGGCGAACCTCGAACTCGGCTTCAAGGAAGACCTCCGGGACTACGGCATCGGCGCCCAGATTCTGCGCGACCTCGGCGTGCGGCGCGTGCGGCTGCTCACCAACAACCCGCAGAAGATCGTCGGCCTCGAGACGTACGGCGTCGACGTGGTCGCGCGCGCGCCGCTCGAGGTGGTGCCGCATTCCGGGAACATCGACTACCTCCGGACGAAGCAGGCGAAGCTCGGCCACCTCTTGTCCGGCCTCACGCGGAGCGCCTGAGCCTCTCCCGGCGGCCTCACCGTGCCCCGCACCCTGCAGGCCGAACCGAGTGGCGACGGACTCCGCATCGGGGTGGCGCTCGCGCGCTTCAACCAGGCGGTCACCGACCGGCTGCTCGCGGGGGCGCTGGAGGCGCTCGTCCACCACGGCGTGGCCGACGACGCGATCGACGTCGTGCTGGTGCCGGGCGCGTTCGAGCTGCCGCTCTGCGCCGAGCGCATGGCGGCGACCGGACGGTACGATGCGCTCGTGTGCCTGGGCGCGGTCGTACGCGGCGAGACGCCGCACTTCGAGTACGTGGCCGGCGAAGCGGCGCGCGGCATCGCGGACGTCGCCCGCCGGCACGACGTTCCCGTGGCGTTCGGCGTCCTCACCACCGACACGATCGAGCAGGCCCTCGCGCGGGCCGGCGGGGAGCGCGGCAACAAGGGCTACGAGGCGGCGGTGACGGCGCTCGAGATGGTGCATCTCCTGCGCGTCGTGCAGAAGTTCTGATGGGCCTCAGGCGGGAAGCGCGCGAGCTGGCGCTCCAGGCGCTCTACCAGCTCGACATGAGCGGCGACGAGGATCCCGCTCGCAACCTCGCGCTCTTCTGGTCCCACTTCCGCGGGCGTGACGACGCGCGCAGCTTCGCCCGAGAGCTGGTCGAGGGCGTGTGCGCGGAGCGGGACCGCCTCGATGCGCTCATCCGCCAGTGCGCCGAGCACTGGCGGCTGCCGCGGCTCTCCCGCGTCGACCTGAACCTGCTGCGGCTGGCGACGTTCGAGCTCCTCGCGCGCGCAGAGATCCCCACCTCGGTCTCGATCAACGAGGCGGTCGAGATCGCGCGACGCTTCGGCGGCGAGGACTCGGCGGCGTTCGTGAACGGCGTCCTCGACGCGATCGCCACGCAGGTCGGCGCCAAGCCGAAGGAGAAGCCCGGGGGAGCCGAATAGGAGGCGGGCGGGGGGAGCGATGAGGCAGGGCGAGGGAGTGACCCGCTACGACCCACAGGCGGTCGAGGCGAAGTGGCAGGCGCGCTGGGAAGCGACGGGCGCGTTCCGGGCGCGTCGGGACCCCGCCCGGGCGCCCTATTACGTCCTCGAGATGTTCCCGTACCCCTCGGGGCGCCTCCACATGGGGCACGTCCGCAACTACTCGATCGGCGACGTCATCGCGCGCCAGCGACGCATGCAGGGCCACGCCGTGCTGCATCCCATCGGCTGGGACGCGTTCGGGCTGCCGGCGGAGAATGCGGCGATCAAGCACGGCGTGCATCCGGCGCGCTGGACGTCCGACAACATCTCCCACATGCGAGGCCAGCTCCGCCGCCTCGGCTTCTCGTACGACTGGGACCGCGAGCTCGCCACCTGCGACCCGCGCTACTACCGCTGGGAGCAGCTCTTCTTCCTGCGCATGCTCGCGCGGGACCTCGCCTACAAGCGACGCTCGCCCGTCAACTGGTGCCCCTCCTGCGCGACGGTCCTCGCCAACGAGCAGGTGGTGGACGGCGGGTGCTGGCGGTGCGGGACGGCGGTGGAGCTGCGCGAGCTCGACCAGTGGTACCTCCGTATCACCGCCTACGCCGAGCAGCTGCTCGGCGATCTCGACGGGCTCGAGGGTTGGCCCGAGCGCGTCGTCGCCATGCAGCGAAACTGGATCGGGCGCAGCGAGGGTGCGGAGGTCCGCTTCCCGCTCGACGGGCGCGACGGCGAGATCGCCGTGTTCACGACGCGGCCCGACACACTCTTCGGGGTCACCTTCATGAGCCTCGCCCCCGAGCACCCGCTCGCCACCAAGCTCGCCGCCGGCACGGCGCAGGAGGCGGCGGTCGCGGCTTTCGTGACGCGCGTACGGGCGAGCGCGCGGGCCGAGCGTGCGGCCGGCAAGGAGGGCGTCGCCACCGGCGCCGTCTGCCGCCACCCGCTCACCGGCGCGCGGCTCCCGGTCTACGTCGCGAGCTTCGTCCTCATGGAGTACGGGACGGGGGCGGTGATGGCCGTGCCGGCGCACGATCAACGCGACTTCGAGTTCGCCCGCGCCCACGGCCTTCCCGTGAAGGTCGTCGTGCAGCCGGAGGGCGAGCGTCTCGATCCGTCGACCATGCCGTCGGCATGGGAAGGGCCGGGCAGGCTCGTCGATTCGGGCGAGTTCTCCGGGCTCCACAGCGAGGCCGCGAAGACGCGCATCGCCCAGGCGCTCGCGGCCCGCGGGCAGGGCGGGCCGGCGGTTTCCTACCGGCTCCGCGACTGGGGCATCTCGCGCCAGCGGTACTGGGGCGCGCCCATTCCGGTGGTGTACTGCGAGCGCTGCGGGACGGTGCCCGTGCCCGAGGCCGAGCTGCCCGTCGTCCTGCCCGAGGACGTCACGCTGAGCGGCCGGGGCGGCTCGCCGCTCGCCAAGCACGAGGCCTTCGTCCACACGCGCTGCCCGCGCTGCGACGGGCCGGCGCGGCGCGAGACCGACACGATGGACACCTTCGTCGAGTCCTCGTGGTACTTCGCCCGCTACTGCTCGCCGGACGACGAGCGCGAGCCCTTCGACCCCGAAGAAGCGGGCTTCTGGCTCGGGAGCCGCGGCGTCGACGAGTACATCGGTGGCATCGAGCACGCCGTGCTTCACCTCCTCTACGCGCGCTTCTTCACCAAGGTGCTTCGCGATCTCGGCTTCCTCCGCCTCGACGAGCCATTCCGCGAGCTCTTCACGCAGGGCATGGTGATCAAGGACGGCGCGGCGATGAGCAAGTCGCGCGGTAATGTCGTCGAGCCCGACGACCTGATCGCGCAGTACGGCGCCGACACGGCGCGGCTCTTCTGCCTCTTCGCGGCTCCTCCCGAGCGCGACCTGGAGTGGAGCGATCAGGGTGTGGAGGGGATGAGCCGGTTTCTCCATAAACTTTGGCGGCTCGTGCACGCCGTCGCCGCGCGCCTCCCGCCGCCCGGCACTCCGCTGCCGGCCGACCTCCCCGGACCCGATCGCGATCTCCACCGCCTCACGCACGCGACCATCCGGCGCGTCACGGACGACATCGTCGAGCGGATGCACTTCAACACCGCCATCGCCGCCCTCATGGAGTTGCTGGGCGGCCTCGGCGAGGCCATCGAGCACGCCGGGGGTGCCGTGCTGCGCGAGGCCGTCGACGCGACGCTGAAGCTCCTCGCGCCCTTCGTCCCGCACGTCGCGAGCGAGCTCTGGGAGCTCGTCGGGCACACAGCGCGGCTCGACATCGAGCCCTGGCCCGTGGTCGATCCGGGGGCGCTCGTGCGCGAGGCGCTCGAGCTGCCGGTCCAGGTGAACGGCAAGGTCCGTGCCCGCATCTCGGTCGCCGCCGACGCGAACGAGAGCGAGGTGCTCGCCGCGGCGCTCGCGGACGCAGGGGTCCAGAAGCACCTCGCCGGCCGCTCCGTCCGCCGCCACGTCGTCGTGCCTGGTCGGTTGGTGAGCCTGGTCGCATGAAACGTCTCGGGCTGCTTCTCGTGGCGCCGCTCCTCGCGTGCGGCTACCACCTCGGGGGCACGGGCACGACCGTCCCGGCGGGCGCTCGCACGATCGGCATCCAGCTGTTCAACAGCCACGTGCGGGAGACCGGCCTCGAGGTCCATCTCCGCCGCGCCATCGAAGACGAGTTCCGCCGCCGGGGCGTGCTGCGCGTCGTCGCCCCCGGGGAGGCGGATCTCGTGCTATCCGGCGACATCCGCCGCTTCACGGACGTCCCGGTCGCCTTCAGCGCGACCGATGAGGCCGTCCAGTACCAGACCGTCATCCAGGTCGGGATGCGACTCGTCGAGCGGGCGACCGGCCGCGTCGTGCACGAGACCAAGGTGCTGCAGGAGAGCCAGGACTTCGGCGCGGAGACGCGGGTCGTCATCACCAGCTCGCCGCGCTTCCAGCGCGGCACGATCGACGGGCGCGACCTGGCCAATCTCACGAACGTTCAGATCGGCGAGGCGCGCCGCCAGGCGGCGGCGACCGAGCTCCTCGACACGCTGGCGCGTGACATCTACCAGCAAGCGATGGAGGGCTTCTGAGCACGGCCCGGCGGACGGCGTCCGGGCAGGGTGGGGACCCGCTCGCCGCGCTGGCGCGGACGCCGCTTCGTTCCTACTATCTGCTCTACGGCGAGGAGACGTACCTCGTCGAACGCGCACTCGGGCTCCTCCGCACGCGACTCATGCCCGGCGGCGGAGTCGTGAGCGGCCGGACGTTGTGGGCCGACGAGGACGCGGAGCGCGTGTTCGCCGCGCTCGAGGACCTCGCCTCGCCGCCGCTCTTTGGCGGAGCGCAGAGCCTCGTCATCCGCCACGCCGACGCCCTGCGCGAGCCGGAGCAGGAGGGGATCCTCGCGCGCCTGCCGGCGCTCGGCGCGGGCGGGAGCCTGATCCTCGTCGCCCGGACCGTCGACCAGCGCCGTCGTCTCTTCGCGGCCTGCCTGCGCGCCGGGGCGGCGTTCGGCTTCCCGCGGGTCGACGCGCGCGGCGCGCAGAGCTGGGTCGTCCGCTTCGCCCGCGAACGCGGGCACGAGGTCGTCCCGGTCGCCGTCCAGGAGTTCGTCGACCGGAGCGGCACCGACCTCGGGGTGCTCGCGAGCGAGGTCGAGAAGGTGAGCCTGCACGTCGGCCCCGCTGTTCGCATCGAACCGCCGCACGTGCGAGCCGTCGCCACGGCTGCACGGGTGCACGAGGTGCAGGAGCTGACCGATCGCCTCGCCACACGCGACCGCGTCGGCGCGATGCGCATCCTGCGCAGCCTCCTTACCGAAGGTGAGCCGCCGATCCGGGCGGCGGCCTTCCTCGCCGCGCACCTGAGGCGCGCGCTGCACGTCGCGGAGCTCGAAGAGCGCGGCCTCGGCCCCGAGGCGATCGCCGCGCACCTCGGCATCCCGAGCTGGCTCGTCCAGCGGATCGGCGGCCGCGGCCGGGCGCGAGACCTCGAGCGCGCGCTCGGCGTGCTCCGGCGGCTCGACCTCGAGCTCAAGAGCTCGCGACCCGCGGAGGCGGTGTTCGAGGTCGCGCTGCTCGAGATGGCTGGCCGCTAGGCCGCCGGCGGAGGCGCGCCCGTCGCGCCGAGCTCGTGCACCGCGTGGGCCAGGCGTGCGATCTTGCGGGCGGCCGTATTGCGGTGCAGCACACCCTTGGTGACGGCCTTGTCGAGCGCCCGGGCGGCGCGCGCGAGCGTGTCCGCTGCCTGCGGCGCGTCGCGCGCGGCGATCGCCGCGCGTACCACACGAACCAGATGCTTCACGTGTGTCCTGACCGCCTGGTTGCGGATCCGGCGCTTCTCGCTCTGACGATGGCGCTTCAGGGCCGAGGGGTGTTCCGCCACGCGCGCTTCGCTACCACGAGCGTCTGCATCGGTCAAACCGGTCCGGTGTCATCTTCGTTCCCGCCCGGCGCGCGGTGGTCCTTGGCGAGGGCCCACAGGCGCTCGCGCTCGGCCGGGTCGAGGTCGGCGAGCGCCGCGCCGCGCGCGCGGGCGCCCGCCTCGACGCGGCGGGCGCGCGCGACGAAGCGGTCCGCGGCGTCGCGCAGCGCCATCTCGGCGGGGACGTCGAGGTGACGCGCGACACTCGTCAGCGTGAGCAACACGTCGCCCAGCTCGCAGGCGGCCGCGGTGCGGTCGCCGGCGGCCACGGCGGCCTCGAGCTCCGCCTGCTCCTCGCGAAGCTTGGCGAGCACGCCGGCCACATCCGGCCAGTCGAAGCCCAGCTGGTGCGCCTTCTCGCCGAGCTGCTGGGCCCGCACCAGGGCGGGCAACGCCGCCGGCACGCTGGCGAGCGGGTCGTGCTCACCGCCGCGCGCGTGCCTCTCCTCGGCCTTGATGCGGCGCCAGTTCCGCATGACCTCGTCCGCGTCGCGCACCTCGACGTCGCCGAAGACATGCGGGTGCCGGCGCACCAGCTTGTCGGTCACGGCGTTGGCCACGTCGGCGATCGTGAAGCGTCCGGCCTCGGTGGCGAGCTGCGCTTGAAAGACCACCTGCAGGAGGAGGTCGCCGAGCTCGTCGCGCAGCGCCTCCGGATCGCCGCGTTCGATCGCCTCGAGCACCTCGTACGCCTCCTCGATCACGTAGGGGCGGAGGCTCTCGGGGGTCTGCTCGCGATCCCACGGGCAGCCGCCGGGGCTGCGCAGCCGCGCCATGATGTCGACGAGGCGCAGGAACGAGTCGGCTGGCGGGCGCTCGGCCATCGCGGGACGGTATCGGCGGCCCACGGGCGTGTCAACGCGCGTTGCACGACCGGTCCGCGCGGCTTGCATGTGGGCGGCGTCCGAGTTTAGCTTCTCCGGAGTGGCTCGCGTCCAGATCTACACGACGGCGATGTGCCCGTACTGCGTGCGCGCCAAGCGGCTGCTCGCGGCGCGTGGCATTGCCTTCGACGAGGCCGACGTGGGCAGCGACCCGACGCTGCGCGCGGATGTCGTGCGTCGCACCGGACGCCGGACCGTGCCGCAGATATTCATCGACGGTCAGCCGATCGGCGGGTTCGACGAGCTCGCGGCGCTCGACGCCGCGGGCGAGTTGACGGGGCTGCGCGAGGAGAGCGGGTGAGCGAGCGGGGCGTGGCCCTGTTCGCCGTCGTCGTCGCGGCGGGCGTGGTGGCCGCCGCCCGGACGGATTCGTCGGAGCCGCACCCGGGCCGGGTGATCTACGAGCAGCGCTGCGCCGCGTGCCACGGGACCGGCGGGGCCGGCGACGGTCCCGCGGCGGCGGCAATGGAGCCCCGCCCGAGAGACCTTCGCGATGCCGATTTCTGGCGCGGCCGAACGACCGCCGAGCTCCGGCAGGTGGTGAGGAACGGCAAGCCGGGCACCCTGATGGCGCCCTTCGCGGGCGCGCTCTCCGATGCCGAGATCGACGCGGTCGTCGCGTTCCTCCAATCGTTCCGTCCCGCGGGCCATTGACGCGCGGCTGATCGTCATGGCGAAGCACCCCGCGCCCGGGCGGGTGAAGACTCGCCTCGCGGCCGCGGTCGGGGCCGCGGCGGCCGCCGCGCTCTCGCGGGCGTTCATCCGCGACCTGGCCGCGCGCCTCGCCGTCTTGCCGTACGCCGTCACCTGGGCGTACTCGCCTCGCGGCGCCCCCTTTCGCGCGCTCCTCGGGAGTCTGCCTGCCCGCTGGCGGTGTGGTCTCCAGCGGGGGCAAGACCTCGGCGAGCGCATGGCGAACGCGATCCGTGACGAGCTCCGCCGAGGAGCCGGTCCGGTCCTGGTGATCGGGGCCGACGTGCCGCACGTGCCGGTCGCGGCGCTGGCCGAGGCCGCGGTGGCGCTGACCTCCGGCTGCGACCTCGTGCTTGGCCCGGCCGCCGACGGAGGATACTACCTGATCGGCGTGAAGGCCTCGCGCCCGGCCCTGTTCTCGGGGATGCGATGGGGCAGCGACACCGTCTTCACTGCAACGCGTCAGCGAGCGAGGCGGCTGGGCTTCCGGACGCACGTCCTTTCGCCACTCTTCGATGTCGACGAGCGCGAGGATCTGGACAGGCTCCGCGCGCTGATCGCCCGCGGCGAGCTGGACCTTCGGCATACGGCAAGGGTCCTCGCCCGGGTGGTGCGGGTGGGACGGCCGGCGGCCCCTTGACAGGCCCTCGGCACGCGGCGGACACTTCCGCTGTATCCGCGGATCACCCGGGTATCGGAGGCACGGTCATGGACGAATGGATCGAGGAGGACATCGACCTCCTCACCGAACGCACGCCCGACAAGGGGAATCGGGTCCTCGACCAGCACATGATCCGAGAGCCGATCCGGTACCTCAAGCCGCGGCCGCCGGTCACGCTCCCGCCGACGGCGACGGTTGCCGAGGCCATCGCGGTCATGCGCGAGCACCGCATCGGCTGCGTCCTGGTCGTGGAAGGGGAGCGCCTTGCGGGCATCATCACGGAGCGGGACCTCCTGCTGAAGCTCGACCGGGACGATCTCACCCCGCCGATCCGGGACTTCATGACTTCCGATCCGGAAGTGCTGGCGCCCGAGGACCCGATCGTCTACGCGCTCAACAAGATGAGCGTCGGCGGCTTCCGTCACGTACCGCTGGTGGACGCCGAGCACCGGCCCGTCGGCATCGTGTCCGTGAAGGACATCGTCGACTACATCGTCGACTTCTTCCCCAACGACGTTCTCACGCTGCCGCCGAACGCCGCGCGCGGCGAAACCTGGCACGGCCGCGAGGGCGGCTGAGCACGCGGCCTGGCGAGCTAGCCGACGGTCCAGGTGTCGCCGCGGTTGAAGAGCGCCCGCAAGTCGGGCGGCGTCCTCGCGCGTGCGGCGGCCACCTGCTGGTTGAGGGCGTCCTCGTAACATGGCCGCTCGACCGCGCTGAAGACGCCGATCGGCGTCGGGAAGTGTGGCGGGCCGAGGCGCGCGATCAGGTAGGCGAGCGCCGGGTTCGTCTCGTCGTGCACGAGGAGGTCCGCTTCGCCGACACCGTCCCCGAGCTGGACCACCTCGGGCTGGAAGTTCCGCAGGCGAATGCCCTTGTCGCGGTCCCTGCCGAAGACGAGCGGCTTGCCGTGCTCGAGCACGAGCGTGTGATCGGCCTTCGTCGCCTTCTCGGTCACGTCGGCGAACGCGCCGTCGTTGAACACGTTGCAGTTCTGCAGGATCTCCACGAACGACGTGCCCTTGTGCTCGTGGGCGCGGCGCACGATCTCCTGCAGGTGCCGCGTCTCGACGTCGACGCTGCGCGCGACGAAGCTCGCCTCGGCACCGAGGGCGAGGGCGATCGGGTCGAAGGGATGGTCGACGGAGCCCAGGGGCGTCGACTTGGTCACCTTCCCCACCTCCGACGTGGGCGAGTACTGGCCCTTGGTGAGGCCGTAGATCTTGTTGTTGAAGAGCAGGATGTTCACGTCGAGGTTCCGGCGCAGGATGTGGATCAGGTGGTTACCGCCGATCGACAGTGCATCGCCGTCGCCGGTGACGACCCAGACCGAGAGGTCGGGGCGTGAGGTCTTGAGGCCCGTCGCGATCGCCGGGGCGCGGCCGTGGATCGAGTGAAAGCCGTAGGTGTTGACGTAGTAGGGGAACCGGCTCGAGCAGCCGATTCCCGAGATGAAGACAAATCGCTCGCGCGGCACCCCGAGCTCGGGCAGCACCTTCTGCACCTGGGACAGGATGGCATAGTCGCCGCAGCCCGGGCACCAGCGGACGTCCTGGTCGGAAACGAAGTCCTTCTTGCCGAGCTTGGACTCACCCGCGCCGGGCGCGCTCATGACCGCACCTCCACGCCGTTGAGCAGCTTGAGACACCGGCCCACGATCTCGGCCACCTTGAAGGGCCGGCCCTGCACCTTGTTGAAGCCCACGGCGTCGAGCAGGTACTCGGCGCGCAGGAGGCGGACGAGCTGACCGAGGTTGATCTCCGGAACCAGGATCCCGCGGTAGCGCTTGAGGATGCCTTCGAGGTCGGCGGGCAAAGGGGGCAGGTGGCGGAGATGCACGTGCGCCACGCGGTGGCCGGCCGCTTGCAGCTGCCCTACGGCCTGCCGGATCGAACCGAAGGTGCTCCCCCAGCCGACGAGCAGGAGCTCGCCTTCGGGCGGCCCGAACACCTCGGTCGGTGGGATCTCGCGAACGATGCCCGCGACCTTGCGTGCCCTGACGCGCATCATCTGCTCGTGGTTCATGGGCGCGTAGCTGACGTTACCGGTCAGATACTCCTTCTCGAGGCCGCCGATACGGTGCTCGAGGCCCGGCGTCCCGGGGATGACCCAGGGACGCGACAGCGTCTCTTCGTCGCGAAGGTAGGGGAAGAAGCCGCTCGGATCCGTGCGGAACGCGATCGGCACCTCCGGAAGGGTGTCCGGATCGGGGATCGGCCACGGCTCCGCGCCGTTGGCCAGGAACCCGTCGCTCAGCAGGATCACGGGCGTCATGTACTTGACCGCGATGCGCACCGCCTCGTAGGCCATCGTGAAGCAGTCCGCGGGGGTGGCGGGGGCCAGAATAGGCACCGGCGACTCGCCGTGGCGCCCGTGCATCGCCATCAGGAGGTCGGCCTGCTCGGTCTTGGTCGGCATCCCGGTCGACGGGCCGGCACGCTGGATGTCGGTGATCACCAGCGGCAGCTCGACGGCGAGCGCGAGCCCGATCGTCTCGGCCTTCAGGTTCATGCCGGGCCCGCTCGTCGTCGTGATGGCGATCGCGCCCCCGAAGGCCGCGCCGAGGGCGGCTCCGATGCCGGCGATCTCGTCCTCGGCCTGGAAGGTATAGACGCCGTACTGCTTCAAGCTGGAGAGCTCGTGGAGCACGTCGCTCGCGGGGGTAATGGGATAGCTGCCGAGGAAGAGCGGCCGCTTGGCCTTCTGCGCGGCGGCGACGAAGCCGAGGGCGGTGGCGGTGTTCCCGGTGATGTTCCGGTATCGCCCGGGGGCGATCACGGCCGGCTTGACGGCGTAGGAGACCGCGAACAGCTCGGCATTCTCCGAGAAGTGATAACCGGCGCGCAGGGCGCGGATGTTCGCGTCGACGAGCTCGGGGGTCTTCCGGAACTTCTCGCGGATCCACTGCTCGGTCGGCTCGATCGGGCGGTGGTAGAGCCACGACGTCATGCCGAGGCAGAAGAAGTTGCGGCAGCGAAAGACCACGCGTGAGGAGAGTCCCAGGTCCTTCAGCGCGGCCGTGGTGAGCTTTGTCACGTCGACCTGGAAGAGCTGGTAGCGATCCAGCGAACCGTCCTGTAGGGGGCTGCGCTGGTAGTCCGCCTTCTTCAGGTTCTGATCGTGGAAGCTCTCCTTGTCGACGATCAGGATGCCGCCTGGCTTCAAGTCCTCGAGATTCGTCTTGAGGGCTGCCGGGTTCATGGCGACCAGCACGTCGAGGTCGTCTCCGGGGGTGAACACCGGAAGGGAGGAGAAGTTCAGCTGGAAGGCGCTGACGCCCGCCAGCGTTCCGGCCGGGGCGCGGATCTCGGCCGGAAAGTCGGGCAGCGTCGCCAGGTCATTGCCGGCGAGCGCGGACTCGGTCGTGAACTGCATGCCGGTGACCTGCATGCCGTCGCCCGAGTCACCCGCGAACCGGATGACGATGGCGTCACGTTCCTCGACCCGCCTCGCACCCGTGGCTACGCCGTCCGGCATCTCGATACGCCTCCTCGCCCGCGTTGGGCGTTGAATTTAGTTAGGGTTTCCGCCGAGTTGCGCTCGAAAACCCGAACGCCAAGCGAAGATAGCGTGCGCCCTGGCCGTTTGCAATTAGGGAGACCCCGCAGCTCGGCGCTCAGCTGGTGCGCCGCACCGCCTCGGCCTGCGGTTTCCCCTTCTTGGCGTTGTGTCCGACGACGAAGGTGACGCGCGTCCCCGGCGCGATTCCGTCGCTGCCGTCCTCGCACTGGGTGACGTGAAAGAAGATCGACTCGCCGTCCCCATAGCGGAGGAAGCCGAATCCTTTTTCCGCAAAGAACCGATCGACGATGCCGGCCACTCGCTCGCCGCACGGGGCCTCGACCGCCGCGTCTGCGAGCGCGGCGAGCGCGGGAGGAAGGGCCGGATCGGGCGGCGGCGCCCGGCGCGGGCCGTCGGGTGCGGCGGCCAGTGCCGCGGCGCGTGCCGCGATCTCGGCATCACCCGGCGCGAGCCGCGCGAGCTGCTCGAGGTAGCGACGCGCGTCCGCGACCCGCCCGAGCTGCTCGCAGAGTTCCGCGGCGAGCCGGAGCCCCTCGGCGAAGCCGCCCTCGCGACGGCACGCGAGGGCACGCTCGGTCTGACGGAGCGCCGCCGCCCGGCGTCCCAACGCGAGCTCGACGCGCGCCAGCTCCACGCGGACGAGCGGCTCGGCGGCCGGCACCCGCCGGAGCGCTTCGACCAGCGCCGCCACGGCCCCGGCCAGGTCGCCGGTCACCCGAGCCTGGAAGCGCCCGAGGGCCAGGTAGGCGAAGGCACCGCGCGGCAAGGCGGCGGCCTCGCGGTACGCGGCCTCTGCGGCCGTCATATCGCCGGCGAGCTCGTGGACCCGCCCGAGCCGCTCGCAGAGATAGCTCGAGGCGGGGTCGAGGGCGCGGGCGGCCCGGAACGCATCGGCGGCCGCCGCGAGATCGTTACGCCTCAGGTTCAGCTCGCCGCGGTTGGCGAGCACGTGCTCCGGCCGGATGGCGGGCGGGTCGCTGCCACGGTCGAGTGCGCAGCAGGCATCGAGCGCCTCGGCCGCGGCGTCGAACTCGCCCAGGTCGCGAAGCGCCCGGGAGAGGTGAAACAGCACCTGCACCTGGACGCCGCGGCCGCGCTGGCGCTGCTCCGTCGGCGCCTTGTCCCAGATCTCACGGGCGCGGCTGAGCGCGTCGACCGTCTCCCGCGGGCGGTGCAGCTTCTCGAGGCAATAGCCGCGGCGGAAGAGGCACAGGTGATAGGTCGGGAAGGACGCGAGGGCGCGGTCGTACCAGCGGAGCGCCTTGGTCCATTTCTTCTTGCGCTGGAAGTACCAGCCGATCGCGCAGTGAAAGACGGCGGCGCGGCGCGGGGCGAGCTCGGCGCACCGGAGCAGGTACCGCTCGACCTTCTCCTCGTTCCCGAGCATGCCGAACGCGCGGCCGATCTCGAAGAGGAGCTCGGTGGAGTTCCACGTCTCTTCCTCGGGCGTGTCGTCGAGTGTCCCGTAGCGCGCGACGATGGCGTGATGGGCGCCCCGGTTGGCGAGCGATCGGACGTCGGCGAGGATGGACGCGAGGTCGCTCATGGATCAACCGGGAGCCACCTGCCGCGTGATGTAGAAGGATAGACCTCCCCGAGCGCCTCTGCCCCGTGGCGTACGACGAAGGTGATCGTCCGCGCGTGCGCCCAGGCGAGCAACCGGTTCAGGTTCCGCATCGAGTGGTACAGTGCATTATAGCGCTCCGCGCCGATGGCCACGACCACACACGGGTAGCGCCACCGTCGCGGCAAGGGTCCGGACACGGGCGTCCGAGAGGGTTTTCCTGCTGCCGATTCATCCACCCCGGCCCTGCCGCCGGCGGCGGCCAGTTTGACCGCCCGGCGCGACGGATGGCCCTCGCGCTTTTCGAGATCGGCACTATCTATAACAGCCAAATCGTTAGCTTTCAAGGGGTTCGCATGCCGCTCACCACGAGATGAGCGGGCGGGAAAGGGGCGGTCGCATTCCCCGCACCCGCACCCGGCGGTCTTCCACCTCGAGTCGGCCTTCGGCGAAGAACTGAATCGCCGTCGGATAGATCTCGTGCTCCACGGCGAGGATGCGGTCGCGGACCTCGGCCTCGGTGTCGTCCGGTCCGATGGGGACGGCTCCCTGGAGGATGATGGGTCCGTGATCGGCCTCCTCGTCGACGAAATGGACGCTGGCGCCCGCGATCTTGACCCCGTACGCCCGGGCCGCGGCCGGCGCCTGGAGGCCCCTGAACGCGGGAAGGAGGGCCGGGTGGATGTTCATGATGCGCAGCGGGAACGCCTCGATGAGGGTGTGCGTGATCAGGCGATCGAATCCCGCGAGCAACACCAGCTCGACCTCCGCCTCGCGGAGCGCGGCAAGGATCGCGCCGTCGAACTCCTCGCGCCCTGCAAAGCTGCGGTGATCGATCACCCGCGTCGGCACGCCGGCCCGTTCCGCACGGCCGAGCCCCGGGACGCCCGGGCGGTTCGAGATGACCACGCGAAGCGTGCAGGCGAGTCGGCCGACCGCAATGCGGTCGAGGATGGCCTGCAGATTCGTGCCCGCCCCGGAGATCAAGACGCCGGCCGCGACCACCATGTCCCTTTAGCGCCACCTGCCAAACCCCTCAAGGCCCCGTCGGCCGCTGGCTCACGGTGCGCGGCCGACCGTGTAGACGTCGACGCGAACGGCCCCCGCCGCGAGCAGCGCCCGAGCGCAGGCGTCGGCCGTGGCCCCCGTCGTGAGCACGTCGTCGACGAGCACGACCCGCCGTCCGGCGACGGCGCCCGGCGCACGCACTCGAAACGCCTCACGAAGGTTTCGCCGCCGCTCGACTGCGTCGAGCCCCGGCTGCGCGCGCGTGGCCCGACGGCGGACCAGCACGCGGGGCGCGACCGGCAGGTCCAAGCGGCGGCCGAGGGCGCGAGCGAGCAGGAGCGCCTGGTTGAAGCCGCGTGCCCGCAAGCGCGCGGGATGCAGTGGCACCGGCACGAGCACCGCGTCAGCGGCGAACGGGTAGCGCTCGGCGAGCACCGCGCCCAGCGCATCCGCGACGTTCCGTCGGCGGCGATACTTGAGGCTCTGGACGGCAGCCGCCAGCGGGCTGCCCGCCACGTACCAGCCCGCCGCACGGGCGCTCGCGAAGACCGGCGGCCGGCCGCGACACCCGGCGCACAGCGACTCGTCCCCCAGGGGGGCGCCGCAGCGCTCGCAGAGCGCGCCCTCGGCGCACCCGACGGCGGCGACGCACCGCGGGCAGAGACAGATGGGGTGGCCGAGCGCGAGTGCCGTACCGCACGCTTCGCAGGCCGCAGGGAAGGCGACGTCGAGGCACACCCGGAGCCAGCGACCCAGCATGGGAGTGCTGCTGACTCGGGCGCGCAGCCGATGCAACGATCGCTTTACAATGTGCGGGGATCTCCCTTAGGCTAAGAGGACTACATGGGGCTCACGGAGGGGCAGCTGGCGGAGGATCTCACCCGCGCCATGAAGGCGCGGGACATGCCCCGGGTTTACGTGCTGCGGGGGCTCCTGACGGCCGCGAAAAACCTCAAGGTGGAGCGGCGCGGCGGCGAGCTCACCGAGGCGGACCTCGTGCAGCTCGTCCGTCGGGAGATCCGCAAGCGCGAGGAGGCGGAGGAGTTCGCCGCCCGCGGTGGGCGCGCTGAGCTGGTGGCCCAGAACCGGAGCGAGCGCGCCATCCTCGAGGCGTACGCGCCCCCGCCGCTCGATGCCGCCGCGCTCGAGCGCGTGATCCGGGAGATCGCGGCGGCCGAGGGAGCCGGCTCCATCGGAGCCATCATGGCGGCGCTGCGCGCCCGCCATCCCGGCCGGTTCGACGGCCGCCAGGCGAGCGAGTTGGCGCGCCGCGTCCTCGCCGAAGCGTAGCCGCGATGGAACTACCCGTTCTCGCCCGGCTCAAGAAGGAGCTGGCGGAGCTGAAGCATGAGCTCACCTTCCGGTTGCCGAAAGAGCTCGAGGCGGCGCGTGCGCACGGTGATCTGTCCGAGAACGCCGAGTACGAAGCGGCCAAGGCCCGTCAGGACTACGTGCGCTCCCGCATCGCCCAGCTCGAGGGGCGCATTCGCGAGCTCTCGATGTACAACATCGCCTCGATCCCGCATGACGTGGTGGCGTACGGGAGCCGCGTGACCGTCGAGGACGTCGAGGCCGGGGAGGCGACCGCCTACGAGATCGTGTTTCCCGAGGAGGTCGACGCCGCGAAGGGTCAGATCTCGCTCTCCTCGCCGCTCGGCCGCGCCCTGATGAACAAGGCCGTGGGCGACGAGGTCGAGGTGCAGACCCCGCGCGGCAAGCGCAGCTACCAGATCGTCGAGCTCGTCACCTTCCACGAGCTGCAGGGCGAGCGCGGCTCGGGCGGCCGCTAGGGAGGCTGTCCGAGTAACGCTCCGGCTGCGGCGAGCGATCTCGGGGCTGCGAGCGGCGTGGTCGCGCCTCCGTCGGTCGCCGTAGCTCTGCTACGCCTGCTCGGTCGGCACTGCGCTAGCCGCTCTCGCTCCCCGGCTCGCCGTCGGTTACTCGGACAGACCCCTGCCGCGCGCGCGCAGCTGGCGCGCGGCTTCCTCGGGCGAGACGGGGTTCGAGAAGATGCCGGTCGCCCACTCCATGCCGAGCTCGTGGCCGAGGTGCGGTACGATCTCCCAGTGCCAGTGGAACTCGGCCTGGGCTCCGCCGTCGAGGGGCCCGGCGTGGAGCGCCACGCTGTAGGGCGGATCGGCGAGCGCGGCCCGGAGTCGCGCGAGGGCGTCGACCAGGAGCTCGGCGAGCGACCCGAGCGCGTTGTCGGAGAGGGTTCCGAAATCGGCGGCGTGCTCGAGGGGCACGACCCAGGTCTCATACGGATGCTCGGACGCAAACGGAGCGAAGGTGACGAAGTCGGCATTCCGCGCCACCACCCGCGCCTCGGCGCGAAGCTCCTCGGTGATCTGGTCGCAGAACACACACCGCTCGCGCATCCGGTGGTACTCGCGCGCCCCGGCGATCTCCTCCTCGATGCGCTTCGGCGTGAAGGGCGTCGCGACGACGTGGGAGTGCGAGTGGCCGTAGCGGCTCCAGATGGCCCCGTGGTTCTTCAGCACCAGCGCGAAGCGGAAACGAGGATCGCGGCGAAGGTCGCGGGTGCGGTCGCGGTAGACCTCGAGGAGGCGGATCATCTGCGGCACGGGGAAGTCGGCCCAGGTGAGCGTGTGGGCGGGCACGTCGGTCACGAGCTCGTGGGCGCCGATGGCGTTCATGAGGTCGAACATGCCTGCCGCCCGGCGGCCGAGCTCGCCCTCGATGCGCAGCAGCGGCTTCTTGTCGGGGGTGACGCGCACGGCCCAGGTCTGGCCATCCCGGACCACGGCGATCTCCGCGGGGTTGAGCGCCTCGCTGCCCGGGCAAAAGGGACAGGGCGCGGCGGTGTCGCGCCGCGGCGCGGCCGGCTCCGCCCGGCGCGGCACGAGTTCGGCCGCGCGCTCCGGGGCCATGATCACCCAGCGACGGAGGACGGGGTCGCGCCGCAGCTCGGACATGGGGGTGGGCGGCCGAGCAGGGGTGACGCGACGCTCTTGAGCCGCCGAATTCACCTATTATACGGTACCTGCCCGGAACGCCACGCATGCCGTTCACGAATCTCCCGCAGATGTTCTTCGCACGGGCCGGCGAGCTCTCGAGCCGGCCCCGTTACCGCTACCGCGCGGGGGACGGCTGGCGCGAGGCGACCTGGGCGGAGATGGAAGCCCGCGTGCTGGAAGTCGCTGCCGCGCTCGTGGACGACGGCGTACGCCCCGGCGACCGTGTTGCCATCCTGTCCGCGACGCGTCCCGAGTGGGTCGACATCGACCTTGCCATCCTCGCGTGCGGCGCACTCACCATCCCGATCTACCAGTCGAGCCTGCCCGACGAGTGCGGCTACATCATCGCCAACTCCGAGTCGTCGGTCGCCGTCGTCGAGAACGCCAAGCAGCGCGCCAAGATCGACGAGGTGACGACACGGGGGTTCGAGCTCGACGGCGTGCGACAGACGGTCAGCCTCCGCCGGGTCATCACGATCGACGGCGCGGAGGGGGAGGGATCGTTGCGCGCCCTCGTCGAGCGGGGGCGAGCGGCCCTCCCACGGCTCCGGCCCGAGATCGAGCGACGCGTGGCGGCGCTCACCCGGGACGACGTAGCGACCATCGTGTACACGTCGGGCACGACCGGACCCCCGAAGGGCGTCGTGCAGACGCACGGCAACCACCTCGCAACCGTCGAGTCGGCGCTCCGGACCGGGCTGATTCACGAGGGCGACGTCGACTTCTTCTTCCTGCCGCTCGCCCACTCGTTCGCGCGCCTGGTCGAGTACCTCGGCATCGCGGCGGGGACGACCACCGCCTTCGCCCGCAGCATCGACACGCTGGCGGAGGACATGGCCGCGGCGCACCCGCACCTCGTGCCCGCGGTGCCGCGCATCTACGAGAAGGTGTACGGTCGCATCCTGGCGGGTCGCGACGCGGCGTCGCCGCTCAAGCGGGCCCTGTTCGACTGGGCGGTGGCGGTCGGCCGTGCCCGTAGCCGGTGCGAGCAGGAGCGGCGCCCCGTCCCCATCGTGACGAGCCTGCAGAACGCCATCGCCCACCGGCTGGTGTTCGCGCGCATCCACCGATTGCTCGGCGGCAACATCCGCTACATGACGTCCGGAGCCGCACCCCTGGCGCGCGAGATCCTCGAGTTCTTCCACGCCATCGGCGTCCTCATCCTCGAGGGGTACGGGCTCACCGAGACGACGCCGTCGCTCACCGTGAACCGTCCGGACCGCTTCAAGTTCGGCACCGTCGGACTGCCGCTCGACTGCTGCGAGATTCGCATCGCCGGGGACGGCGAGATCCTCGCCCGCGGCACCAATGTCGCCAAGGGATACTACCGGCGCCCCGAAGCGACGGCGGAGGCGTGGGATGCCGACGGATGGTTTCACACCGGCGACATCGGCGAGGTCGATGCCGAGGGGTTCCTCCGGATCACCGACCGCAAGAAGGACCTGATCAAGACGTCGGGCGGCAAGTACGTCGCGCCCCAGAAGATCGAGAACCTCCTGAAGATGCAGCCGTACGTGAGCCAGGCGGTGGTCATCGGCGACAACCGCAAGTACTGCGTCGCCCTGATCACCCTCGACCAGGAGGAGCTTTCGCGCTGGGCGCAGGCACGCGGCATCGAGGACGTCCGTCCGGAGGCCCTCGCGGGGCATGCGGAGGTGCGTGCGCTGGTCGAGAGCGAGGTGGGGGATGTGAACCGCCAGCTCGCCTCGTTCGAATCGATCAAGTACTTCCGCATCCTCCCTGGTGACTTCTCGCCGGAGAGCGGGGAGCTCACGCCGAGCCTCAAGGTCAAGCGCAAGGTCGTCGCGGAGCGCTATCGACCCCTCATCGAGGAGATGTACGCATGACCTGAGCGAGGTTTGACCGTTGCGGGCCGTTTGGCCGAGTGGTATAAAATGCGCGATTTCCGGCCTTCACTGACCAGCCTGAGTGGGCCCCTTGCCCACTTTTTTATTTTGGAGGAACGCATCACATGGACCCGTCCGCGGTGACGCGCCGCGTCTGGGAGCTGGCGGAGCCCCTCGTCCTCGGCGCGGGGCTCGAGCTCATCGACGTGCAGTACCGCCCCGAGGGCGGGCGGCTGGTGTTGCGGTTGCTGATCGACCGTCCGGAGGGCGGCGTCACGGTCGACGAGCTGGCTCGCGTGTCCCGTGAGCTCGGCGACGTGCTCGACGCGCACGACGCGGTCTCCGGCCGCTACCAGCTCGAGTGTTCGTCGCCGGGCATCAACCGGCCCTTGCTGCGCGAGCCACACTTCCGTCGCGCGCTCGGGCAGCGGGTGCGGGTCCGGACCCATGGTCCGGTTCGTGACCGCCGGGTGTTCCACGGGACGCTCGAGGCCGTGAGTGCCGAGGGCGTGACGGTCCATGACCCCGACGTCGGCAGCGTCATGCTTCCGTTCGGGGCCATCGAGAAGGCCAACGTCGAGTACGATTTCGGCGGCCCGGCCCGGCGGGCGCACGCCTGAGGAGGGGGACAGGAGGCCTGATGTTGCCGGATCTGAACCGCGTCATCGAGCAGGTGTGCAAGGAGAAAGGGATCAACCGCGACATCATCGTCCACGCCCTCGAGGACGCCATGCTCTCGGCCGCCAAGAAGACCTTCGGGCAGGAGAAGAACATCGAGGCCAAGTTCAACCCCGAGGTCGGTGAGGTGGAGCTCTTCGAGATCAAGACGGTCGTCGAGAAGATCGAGGACCCGCTGAACCAGGTGACGCTCGAGGAGGCTCGGCGGGAGCTCGATCCCGAGGCCGAGATCGGCGACCAGCTGCTCGCCAAGCTGCCGCCGGAGAAGTTCGGCCGGATCGCCGCCCAGGCGGCGAAGCAGAACATCATCCAGCGCGTGCGCGACGCCGAGCGCGACATCATCTACAACGAGTTCAA
>Ga0209056_10001571_pt1 | contig 25140 bp, 21 predicted proteins | sample GraSoiAngelo_114_FD_185876 | JGI IMG/M metagenome (GOLD analysis project Ga0209056, IMG submission 185876) | Grasslands soil microbial communities from the Angelo Coastal Reserve, California, USA - 14_0903_13_40cm (SPAdes) (version 2) | ecosystem: Environmental > Terrestrial > Soil > Grasslands... | reverse complement strand
CTTCCTGGGGTACACACAGCCGGTAGGTGAGCATCTGAAGTATCTCGTGTATGGAGACGGATGCGTGGTGGCGTCTCTGGCCTGGTCTTCAGCGCCGCGCCATATGGGGCCACGCGATCGTTTCATCCGATGGACGGCGGAAGCTCGCCGCCGCAATATTCGTTTCATTGCCTACAACACACGTTTCTTGATCCTGCCATGGATTCATGTTCCGCACCTGGCATCGCATATTCTGGGTCGGATGCCGCTGGTGTTGTCGCGCGATTGGGCGCGGATCTACGGGCATCCGATCTACTTTCTCGAAACGTTTATTGATCCGGCACGATCGCGTGGGACCTGCTATCGCGCAGCCAACTGGATTCCACTGGGCTTGACGACAGGTCGCGGCAAGGACTCGCAGAGTAAGAAACCGAACCGTTCGATTAAAGAAGTGCTCGGCTATCCGGTGTGTTATAAGATGGGCGGAAACTAATTCCAACGGATTCAGCTAGAAGTCGATTTTGCGAAGACCCCCTGAATTGGAGCCCGGCGATGCTGCGAACATCTTCGTGTTCGCAGCACCGTAGACCGAGTCCTGCGAGTCCAAAAGATGGCGACTGCATAGTTGGATTAAAGAGATTCAAAATCGGCTAGAGTAACGAACCAGTCCTTGACGGAGAGCGACTTCAAATCTTCTCGATGCACAAAGAAGGCAAACCGAAATGGACGGGGACTAAATACAGACCCGAGATTTCTACAGCCCAACAGGCGTAAAACTCGATACTCCGCAGATCCGGGCACCATCAGCGCCGCTATTAACGACATCTTTTGACTTCGAAAAAAAGCTTCGGCGTGGGCTGTCAGGCACACTCCGGCTTCTTCTCCCTGATTGCTATCAAGTAAGAGCAGGTCCAGGATCAATCCCGTTGGGATACCTCGAACATTGGCGCAACGGATAACCGAATAACCCAACATCTTGTCAGGCGAGCGTGCGACGAGGATATGGTAGCGGCGGGCGGATACTGGAGTGAAACGCCATTTCAAAAAAGCCTGGTCTCGAATAACTATTGCCCGGTACTTGTCCTGAACGCGGTTCCAAAAGTCGTCAAAGCTCTCGTCAAACTGATCCAGCATCTGGACGGAAACGTCCGTGTCGCCCGGCAGCGACGGACGCCTGAAAAAAAGCGGCTCGAGGATCCACCGCGCTTTATTCGCTAAGAACCGCTGCCACTCGGTTTTTAGATGACATTTGACCAAGGTTCCGTACTCGAGCGGCTTCAGCAACAAAGGAACCGTAAATGTCCTATTAGAATTCTCCGCTCGGAGGCGCTTATAGTTTTCTTCTGAGACGAAGCTGAAGTGCAAGACTGCCCCGGTGTCCTTCAAGGCGTCGGTAAAGTTGCGCATTAATTTCGTGTAGCCAAATGTGCGGCGGCCTTCGGGTGCGATCACCAGATTAGCGCCCGTTGCGGCCACGTAATTCTTTTCCTGCGCTCGAATTCTCATGGGTATTAGCCAAAAGAAACCGACTACATCACCGAAATGATTGCGAATAACAGGAATGATCGCCTGTCCTGCCGGATTCTGATCGCGGCGCCAAGTAAAGCTGGCTCGCGTCGAAACGACATCGGTTGAAGGATTAGGAGATGCCGGACCGTACTCCGACTCATTGAGAATGAGTATTCGGTTTATATCGCGATCGTCGTGAGCGAAATCGGCTATCAACCCGTCAGAGGACATCAATATTTCTCTGTCGACTGGATAGACGAGCTCGGATCCCAAACGATGTCATCCTGGCCTATGGTGGCAAGCTGAGGCAACACCTTCGCCCACTTTTCTCTGAATGTCATCCCATTGCGCACCGTTAGTCGGGCAAAGGGGTACTCTTTCAGATTCCGTGTAGTTACGTTTTCGATGTGTTTAATTTGGACGCTGCGATCACAAAGTGTTTTCCAACCAGTCAAGTGAAGTCTGACACACAGGTCCACATCTTCATATTGCACGGGATGAAACATCTCGAGAAACAAGCCTACCTGCTCTTGAGCTTCCTTGCGCATCAACCAACACGCAGTGGGAGTCGCGATGACTTCGATTACATCCTGGCGTACGCTTTTTGTCGATCGCCCGCGGTTGATGTAACCGACTCTCCCACGATCGGTGAGACCGATCCCCGTTGCCTGCACAATGTCCGGTCGGTCAGCAAAAACAAGCATGGGGGCAACGATGCTTGCTCGAGGATTGGAATCCAATGTCTGCCACAACGTTTGCAACCAGGCAGAATCCTGCGGCAGGACGACGTCGTTGTCCAGAATGAGCAGACGGTCTTTTGATGCCAATTTGAAGGCGAGATTGCGGCCCCCCGTGCAACCCAAATTTCTCGAAGAAGCGATAAACAGCAACTCCTCGAAGCGGCCCTTATTGGCGAAATTCCAGTCCTGCAACAGACGCAATTGACCGGGCTGAGAGCCATTGTCGACCAGGATTAATTGAAGCTGCCAGCCCTCGGACGAAAGGGCAGCCAATTTGTCGAGCACCTCGATCGTCATAGCCGCTTCGTCGATGTTCAGCAGGCTAACGGTAATTTGTTTGTTCATTCTTGTATCGCCTACACCGGCTTCTCTGGCGGCGCTATTCGCAGCCTCCAGCACAGATACGTAACAATAGTCTGGGGCGATCTGAAAATATCACGATCCAGATCTTCGTCGGGAATACTCAGGGCAAAAGTGCTCTCCAGTCGCAGCACCAATTCGAGCATCGCAAACGAGTCGAATGTCTCCAAACTGGAAAACAACATGGTTTCCGGACCAATCCTTGCTGGCTTGTCACCAGCAGCTTTGGCTACGAGATCAATGACTGTTGCCATCATGGTTTGATCGGTCAGTTCGTCCTTCTTGGATTTTGAAGAACTCATCGATGGTCCGAATTTCTAAAAGTAGACGATATCAATCCAGTCAGGCAGCGGAGTGGCGGCCAGACGCTCGGTCCTGAGGACTAGTTCGTCCGTTCCGGGGTCCGGTTGGAAACCAGCCGCCATCAGGACCATCCTCAACGGCCGATTTGAGCCATTTGAAATATATCGGCACCGCAATTGTTGAAATTTAACTGCCGGATGACGGAGCAGCCCTACCAACATAGATAACGAAAGACCTCGCGCCCTGGTCCGGCAGGAAATTGCTAGGCCCTCTACGATTGCGGCGTCTGGGCGCGAGCTCAGATGCAGAACCCCACACCGGCCCATATCACCATAGTTATCTTTCATCTCAGCAATCATGACGCAATCGCCGCCGGCTCGTCCCAAGCGGTGAAACATTTCGTCCAGAGACAGCACTCCCAGATTCATCCGGTGCGTGCGCACCAACAATTCCTGGACGCGACCTGCATCTTCGGGAGCATAGGGCCGGATTGTAATGTAAATGTTGCAGCGACGCAAAAAGGTCACATAGTCGGCGGCGGCTTCTTTGTCTCTTAGGCGGGCCTGCTCCTCGATATACATTTCGTGGCGGCGACTACCCTCGGGAGTGACCACGTCCTTGTTGTTGTCCAGATAAGTCTCGAGTCTCTCAATCGACCAAGCTGAAATTCCGCGCAATTGGACGGCGATGGAATCTCTTTCAAACGCATCTTCGTCAACGAATGCGGTATCTAAAGGACTGATCGACAGTGTGTCTAATATGCGTCGCACCATCGCGACCTTCGGGATTAGGCCCGCTTCAGTTTGCACAAACAAACCGGACCAGCCATATTTCTTTAGTACGGTCTCAACAACTTCCGACGGATTGTGCGTGGCCAATGCTTGGAGCGTTCCTCGTGCCTGCAATCGAGCCATGACGCGAGTGGCCGCAGAGTTCAGCTCTTCGTCTCCCTCTTCAAAAATGCCCGACAATATCGTTTGGTCCAGATCCCAGATAACGAGCTTCAGGATTCTCATTCTTGTTCAAGCGTTTCGTGTTCGGGCCACGGAATCCGCTCGCATTTCTTTCATGCGCAGGGTCCGATACATCCCGATGCCGAACGCTACCTTGAGCCACAAATGGAACAGCACTTGCCAATACCCGCCGCCGGCCGTGCTCAAATTGAATGAAGACGTTCCCATGTCCGATGTCCTGTTGACCCAGGATATAGGAACGGATTCGATGTTGTAGCCCATCACCAACGGCTGCAATCCCGTTTCCGCGTTGACCGCGAAACCCGGCTGCCTGAGTTGAAGGTCTTCCACGACTTCCCGGCGCATTAACTTAAGGTTGTTAGTTACATCGCGGAAGCGGCGCAAAAGAACCAACTGAGCCAACAAATGAAAACCCCGGTTGGCGATGATTTTCTGGAACGGATAATTCAAGAGAACGCTGTGCCGTGAAAAACGACTTCCAATCACGACGTCATATCCTCCCACGGCTGCGTCAAAGAGATCGCGTACCTCTGGCAGCAGGTGCTGGAAGTCACAGTCCATCGATAGCACATAGCGGCCAGTAGCAAAACGATACCCATCGGAAATCGCGCGTCCCACGCCGCCAGGCGGCTGGCGGAAGACAGGCTTGATCCTCGAGTCTTCTCTAGCCAAGCTTCGTATCACCTCCGCCGTGTGATCCGTGCTGTTGTCCTCGACCGGAATCAATTCGTGAATGTATTCATCAAACAACGTACGAAGCCGGTTCAATAAGGGGCCGATATTCGTTTCCTCGTTGTGGCACGGAATCACGATAGAAACACTTCGGCGCAGTTGCTCATGAGCAAACAGAGATACCGCCGGTAGCTCCACGGTTCCAGGTTTTTGCCCGTGGATAAGTATCGAGCCGGCGAGCGTCTGAACTCCCGGCATATTCTCGAAAATGATTGAAAGGTTCCGCAGAAGCCATATCAGTCGTCGCGTCAGTGGTGCATAAACAAAATCGTTGTAAACCGAGAATACACGAATGAAACCGACGTCCGACATAAGTTCGTACAGCTGTGTCCGGCTGAGGAGTGATCGTGGATCATTTCTTTTGCGGGAATTCCTGAGCAGCCGTCGAAGTTTTAACACAACATTCCATGGATTACTCTGGTAAAACACAACCTGGCCGCCGGGCTTTAATATTCTGTAAACAGTTTGCAAGAAGGATGTGCAGTTACGCCGGTCAAGAAGGTCCATAGCGACCACGAAATCATAATGCCGGTCCCTTAAGGACTCGGATATAGAAGACGCATGGAGAAACTCAATATTCGTGGGCAACTCCGCTGGCCTGCTGGTTCCGTCGGCAAATGTCACAGCTGTGATTGGATTCTCTCCTCGGCAGACAGAAGCAAGCCGCCTGGTGAACACTCCGGTACCACAGCCCAACTCGAGAATGGTTTGTCCAGGAAGAAGGTGCACCAGATGACGGAACGTCTGCGCGCGCCACGACATCCGATCTTCGGAAATCGGATCTCGATTTTTAAGATACCATTCGCGGTAGCCCTCAAAACCCGCGAGAAGCTCATCCGGACTAGTGTCGGCCATCTTTTTTCAAAGGCTTGAACACACGGTCAGTCGCGTATTCCAAGCGTCAACTGTTTCTCCTATGATCGCGGTCAACGATTTGGTTATTTCCCATTCAGAGTAATGGCTCCTCAAGCGCGCCAGGTTCGTGATGTAACAGATATGGTCACCCTCACGATTTTTATCCACGTATTCAAAATACATCTTCTTGCCCGTCATCTGCTCCACGAGAGCAAAGGCTTCGAGTATAGAACATGAATTTGCGCGCCCCCCGCCGAGGTTATACACCTCGCCCGAGCGGGGGTTCCGGTAAATTAGCTCGACAATGCGCGCGACATCGTAACTATGGATGTGGTCACGAACCTGCTTTCCCTGATATCCGTAAATGCGATATGTCCGGCCGAGCAGCTGCGTCTTCACAACATAGGAAAGAAATCCGTGGAGTTCGACGGCCGAATGATACGGTCCTGTCAAACAGCTGCCGCGAAGACAATGGGTCTTCATTCCGAAATATCGTCCATACTCCTGAGTCATCACATCAGCGGCGACTTTGCTGGCGCCAAAGATGGAATGCTTTGACTGGTCAATTCGCATTAGTTCCGTAATGCCGTCGTAGTCCTCCGGGTTCGCATACTCCCAGCGTAACTCCAACTCCTTCAGTGGAAGATCATTCGGCGCGTCACCATAAACTTTGTTGGTCGACATGAAAACAAAAACAGCGTCGGGGCTATGCCGGCGAGTACTTTCGAGTAGATTCAGAGTGCCCATGGCGTTGACGTCAAAGTCGTCGAATGGCCGGCTTGCGGCCAAGTCGTGACTGGGTTGAGCAGCGCAGTGGATTATGAGGTCGAAAGGCCCCATTGACACAAAAAGCGTCTCAACGCCGGCCCGATCCCGGATATCCAACTCCTGATGTTGGAAATGCCGTGTGCTGCGCCGCAATCGCTCGAGGTTCCACCGGGTGTCACCGTCGGGTCCGAAAAATTGCGCACGCATGTTGTTGTCGATTCCAATTACGCTCTTCGCGCGAGAATCGAAGAAGTGCACCATTTCGGAGCCGATGAGCCCGCTGGAACCGGTTACGAGGACCTTCATGATCCACCCGCTCTCTCCACGGCGGACTCAATCGATCTCGTTGTGTTGGCGTCACAATAATAGATGATCCACGAGGAGGACAGAACACGCGCGTGAGCGGAACGAATTCGCGAAGCGTAGTTCAGTTTTGCGCCGGAGCGCTGCTCGGGATTGACGAAGCGATAAGCGTAGACCTGCCGGAACGTGACCGAGTCGGTCACATGATAGCCACGAAGAAGCGCAGGATTCCCATCGGCCCAGTCCCTAGGGTCATTGGTCGTGCCAGGTTTGCTGCCATGCTCATCAAAAGCTCGCTGTGCCCATGCGGGTAATGCGTTCAGCGGTGGGTCTACTGCTTTCACTGATGTTGCGAGATGCTCTAACATTGGCCGCATCGAAAGCTCCACCTGCCACTTCTGGATTTCATCATCCCTCAAGTCTTCACCGGCCTCCAGCGCGTGATGTTTCAATACGTCTTTCGATATTGACATGAGCTCCGGTAGTGGCTCGACAAGCACGATGTCCCCTTTGTAATGGTCCAGAAACTCCTTGCGAACAGGTGCGATGCTTTGGACGGGCAGTCCTGTATAAAAGGTCAATCGAAGGTGGTCGTACACGGGAAGGTCGAGATAACGATCTGTGGGTGCGCCATGCTCAAGGATTGTTAACGCATTTATCGCCGACTCGGCCTCATCGCGAAACAGAACTGGGCTTCCGAGGTTCCAGCCCCGCAACAGGATGCCTGCCGCTACTAAAAGAACAATAAAGAAATTGCGGCGCCGGACAAGGAGAACCCCAAATTCTTGAGGATGGAGCGGGACGGATTTCAGGATCTTGTCGCTTGTCATCGTAGCTCACGACCGAAAAACAACACTTCAGCGTTAGCGCTGTGAAGTTTCTTGCGGTTTTCAAGTGTTTCATTTTGCAAAAGCCAGTCTTCTGCGGGCGACGGTTCCCCCAGATAGTGGACCTTTACCACCGCCACTCGTTCATAAGACGATGCGAATCGCGGCATATCCTGAGCAGCTGAGTGCTGCTTGAGCTGAACGACCCAGGAAACGATTGGAGTATCCGTTCCCATATATCTCGCCAGACCAAGGACCCCCGATGGAATGGAATGGGCAATGATCAGATCGCGGGGCTCAGCCCAGGTATCGAGAAGTGAGCTCACTTGAGGGAACTGGTCCTCGACCCGTGACGGTTCAGCAAGAACTGTGAGGGTGGCAGGAAGCCAGATGAGCGGCAAGAAAATTAGTAACGCCACATACGCTTTTCTTGACAAATTGCCTGCCCCGACTGCCATCATAAGAATCGCCGCAGGAAGACCCGGCAAGGCATAGCGAACTTTAAAGGACCTGCTTCCGTGTGTAACAAGATCGACGACCACAGGTCCTACAACAGCGACAAGTGCCCACAGCCACAAGAGGCGTGGACGTTCGCTGAGGAAGCGGCTTACCCCCTCCCGCATGATAACCAAAGCGATCACCGCATATAACGCAGCGGCAAGCATGTTCCCACGTTGCGATCCTCCCCAGACGCCCTTTACAGAAACATAGCTCCCAGCCAGTCTGCAGGGATTTAGGAACACTTCTTTCCATGTTAGGGGCTCGGCCAACCACATCCCGGTCACTCGCCACTGCTTCATGATTTCTGGAACCTGAATGTACCAGGGCAGAACGGTCAGCGCAGTCACAAGCACAAGTCCCGCCAAATGCAGACGTGATAGTTTCATTGGATGCAGAAGCAGCCACGCCAAGCAGGCCACAAGGACAAACGCAAAGAAATAGTGCGTCAGTAATCCGGACGCCGCGCTAAAAACCCACACGAGCAGGAGGTACGAACGCGGACCGCGTCGCGCAAGCGCCAAGGTCGACCACGCCAAAACTAAAGCAAGAAACCAGACGAGCGAATACATTCGTCCTTCGGCTGAGTAGTAGAGCGCGAGCGGGGAAAAAGCGAAAAAAACACACGCGGCCCAGGCCGTCCGCCGGCCTCCCAAATCAACTCCGATGGACCAGAGCAAAGGAAAACACGCTAGCGCCCAAACCGCAGAAAAGAGGCGGAGCACCGCGTCCTTCGTGCCGAGGAGGCGGCTCCAAATATTCAGGAGCAGATAGTAAAGCGGCGGACTTGTGTCGGAAAGTACTACGGCCCGAATGACCCGGCTTGGTCCGGCCGGTAATTCGTCATGCTCCAGGTAACGACGGAATACAGAGGGAGGAGTTGGATCGGGAGGCTCAACATAGTCGCCCAGCGCCGGGTTCGCTGCATTAGCCGGATGTTCAAGACTATGCCCTGTCGCCATCGCCAGTGAAAAGATTTCATCGGCCCAGAGTCCGGGATGCAGAGCCAGTAGTACCCTCAAGAGGGTCGCTGCTGAAACCAACAGTCCGAATAGCACCACGTTCACGCGGTGTGACTCAATAGTCCAACGAGATGTTGTCATCGTAGTTCCGCCTGGCTTGTCTTCCGGCTATCCAATCCTTTGTTCTGGTTTGTCCGGCGGTAAATCCTCGAATCGTCGTCTGCAGAGGTATAAATCAATTCCCATCGTGCAGGAAAAGCGTCTACGACCGGAGCCGCATATCGTCGCGTGACATCGATGAAGTCCAGGCTATCTGTGATCAAATAAGTTACAGGAACTGAATCTAGGAGCCGTTGTGCCTCAATGACGTCCGGTTCGAAGGGAGGCATGACAGCCGATAAGCCAGTCTTGATGTACAGCCAATGAGGTGTGATCGTGGCAACAATATCGTGTGTATCGGCGTGCTGGCCGAGCCAATCCAGCGCCTCTTCGTGATGTTTCCAGGCAGGCGTAAAGTAAAGAAGACTGTACTCCTGTGGTTTCCCGCTTCCATCCCGATAAAACGCGTTATCTGTTGGAACTTTGGATCGCGAGTAAGACCGGATTGTGAACAGCGTTAAGGCGGTAAGCGCGATCATTGCCATCACCGGAATTCGGAGCGTGCCTTTGGCTATTGCGGAGAGCCGATGCTGAGTTACAGCTAGACCTACAACGAGTGCAATGAACAAAACGGGACTTAAGGGCCAAAAATAACGCACGAATTGTCGAGGCCATGGCGTAACACATATGAGGAACCCAGAGGCGAGAACGTACAAGAGCGGCAGACGCTCCCCACGAAGCGCTAAGACCGCCAAGCCAAACAGAACCATAGTTCCTAACACCAAAAAGGGCAAAACATCTATTGCGGATTTGGGCATCCACCATATTCCGAACCGTTGCATGACGCGGCTAGCCACGTTAGTTGCCCCATCGCGTCTCACACTGACTGCCGATCCCAAACTTTGCGGCAGCCTTGTCACGTTCCGAACGATGCGTCGTACCAGACTCGGAATGGATTCCTTGCCGAGTTCCGGAGTGAATGGATCGACGTAGACAAGGTTGTCTGCATACGTCACGTTATAAAATTCGTAACCTGCACGCTGATATTCGTACGCCGGCTGTTGGTATTCCGGTGCATGCTTGACACCGCCGATGTAAGCCTGCCACGCCAGTACAGCAACCAGCGCGACAACTGCACGGACGGCCATCACTCGGAAGCGCCGTTCCAGTAGAGCTTCCCCTACCCAAGCTGCGAGTAATGCAATGCCGATGCTGCGGAGAAGAAAACACGTTACTGCCAGTCCTCCCGCCAGCCATTCCCGGGATTTTCCTTTCGCGTGCCGCGCGGCGAGCAAGAACAGGACGCTTCCAAGGGCAAAAGGCAGCTCGGCATAAAGTATTTCGGAGCTCCACATCGTTTCGACATGAAGGAGCATCGGAACCGTTGCAAGAAACGCCGGCACCGGAGGCAGAAAATGTCTGCTCAACAGATATGCCGCCACGATGAACGCCAATAACAAGGCAAAAAACGAAATCCTTAACATGCGCCCCACAACCAGCGGATCGCTGCGGCCGGCTAAGCGTTGATGAACCGCGACGAACAGCGGGAGAAGCGGCGGGTATTGGATCTCCTGGATTGCCCCCGGTTCATTCAGAAGGCGGTAGCCTTTTCCTTCCGCCAGCGACGTACCGAGAATGTAGTAGACGCCGGCGTCGTACCGGAGATCGATCGGCCCGCGCAGTCGCGGAACCGAGAGTAGGATCTGGCAGACGACGAGCAGGGAAATGCATACATAGTCGATGTAACGGGCTCGTTTCACTGGCGACCGTTCCTTTGGTCAACGAACATCGCAGAAATGAAGAGCGACGAAAATACAGTGCCGCAACCGATCAAAACCAAAGTGGCTCCCAGTGAAGCCAGTTCCGGATTCGGGAGCGGGAGCATTTGCTCCTTCAGCCACTGCAACACCAGAGCAGCCAAAATGCCCACCCCAAGTACGAACAGGCCAACACCGAGCACTAGACCGGCTTCAAGGTTGAAGTGGTCATACAACCACTCCAAGGCGGCATTTTCTTTGTCGAAACGGCGGCTCCAGGAATATGTCTTTGCATGCAGTCCAAGGACGACAATCTGAAAACCCATGACAGTGGAGATGGTCGCGAATACGCCCGTTACACCCGCCGCAGGGCGGCCGTCCCATGTGAGCAAACTGAACAACTGAGCAACGTGTAGCAGAAGACCAAAACTCAAGAGGAGGGAACCAGGCCAGAGAAAAACTTTATTTGGACAATACAGCAGCATCATCCTCAAACTGCGCCAGCCATCGCGAAATGTGCGCAGCTTTGAAGTGCCTTTCCGCTGGTTTAGAGTGATGGGTACTTCAACCGTCTTGAGTCCCGCCATCCCCGCGTTGATCGCGAGTTCCAGATTAAATTCCATCCCTTGGCTAACCGGCCGAATCCGCTGATATGCCTCCCGGCTGAACGCACGAAAACCACAATACACGTCGGTATAAGACAACCCAAAAAAACCGTTCAGTACCGCTGTAAGCATCGGATTTCCGAAATGCCGATGAAGCGGACTGATTGCCCGGTCGCCGCCATTCAGATAACGACTTCCGGTAACAAAATCGTAACCCTTTCGAAGCAGCTCTAAGAATTTGGGAATAAGCGCAAAATCGTAAGTATCGTCTGCATCGCCCATGACGAGGTATGTTCCGTTGGCGTTTTCGAAACCCATGAGGTAGGCGTTGCCATAACCCCGAAGCGGCTGCCGGACGACGCGCACCCCCATAGCTTCAGCGATCGCCACAGACCTGTCTCTGGAGCCATTGTCACAGACAATAATTTCGCCGTCGATGTTCGCTGATTCGAAAACACGCCTAATCTTCTCGATGCATGAACCGATCGCCTCTTCTTCGTTCAGACAAGGCATTACAACAGATACCAGGGGCGTACGAGCTTGTTCGCTTTGATTCAAGGCTTGTGTCATGGCGCGTGTGGGCGGAATATGTCTGCGTTCCGCACGACTTTGTTCAGCCTATCTTGTGTGAGTTGCATAGGTCGTGTTCCATTCCCAATTGACATCCGTACAACCCACGACCGCATTGTACATTAGTGGCATCATGGTCATTCTCTTACGACTGTTCTCGAGCGAGCCGGCATTATGGTTAACCATGTAGATGTGTCAAGCCGCCGTGGGCCGATGCCAGGGTGAATTTGTCCTCGGCCGGAAGCGGACTTAATTGATCGACTTAATTGACCGATTTGATTACTCGCTGGATTTCAGCTAGTGTTGCGTCTCATAAATAGCTTTACCATAATAGCTTTACCATCGCCGATGGGGCTTGCGAGGCGAGGTCGAGGAGCGATGAGGAGGCGATGCTCATTCATCGCCGACGAATCGCGACGACGAGATCGCCCGCAACCCCCATCGGCCCGGAGAGTTGCGGCGGAATGGCCCCGTCTTCGTCGTCGCTCCTCGGTCACAATGAATGAGCATTGCTCCCTCGTCGCTCCTAGAATCCGGGGCCATTGCGCTCCCAACGATGGTAAAGCTATTTATGAGACGCAACACTAGAAGTGACCTACATTTTTTAACGGAGAGGGTATGTACGTACCGGAACTGTTCGTTGAATCGGATCTAGAAAAGTTGCACAGCCTGATTAACGAATACAACTTCGCGACACTCTTCTGTCAGCCTGGTGGAGCACCGCCGGAAATTGTCCACATGCCGTTCATTCTGGATCGCACGCGCGGAACCAACGGCTCATTGTTAGGGCACGTGGCTCGAGCGAATCCAGTCTGGCGATTGTTTGACGGAGCGACAGCGGCTGTCATCGTATTCCAGGGCCCTCACGGCTACATCTCTCCATCGTGGTATACGTCACGGCAACAGGTGCCCACGTGGAATTATGCTGTGGTCCATGCTCACGGCAAACCGCAACTTCTTCCAGAGAGCGAGGTTCTTGATCTGTTGCAGCGCTTGGTCGAGAAGCACGAAGGCACCGCAGAGGGAGCCTGGTACATCTCGGAGTTACGCTCGGAGTTTCTGAAACATATGACGAACCAGATCGTCGTCTTTTCGATGGCGATCGATCGGATCGTCGGGAAATTTAAGTTGAGCCAGAACAGAAGCGTGCCGGATCGGCGAGCCGCAATCGAGGCCTTGCGAGCTCGCGGCGATCTCTTCGATCCCGCCTTAATCGAACTCATGGAGAAAGCACTTGCAGCAAAGGATTGAACTGCATAGGAAAATGCCCGATCTCGCAAGGCCGTCAATGCTGTTAGCGTCCCGTCGTCGAAGTAACCTTGCGGCATCGTCGGATAGATCTCACTCTCGCGCGTGAGAAAACGCTTGAGATCCCGGCGGTATTCCAGTAGCAGAGTTTCAGACTCGTACTCCGGATGTCCCTGGAAAAAGACGAAGAGACTCTTTCGCTGCTTCACGAACGCATCCACACTCGCAGAAGACCGTGTGATGTGAGAATGCGATAACCGGATGACGTCAACTGCTGCTCTGGTAGATAGTTCCATCGAGAGTGAGGCATGCGAAATTGCACCGGCAGGCCGTCGGTCAATTTCGGTCAATTGATGTCCGGCGACCGGTGTGCAGTCGAAGACACCGAACCGCTTTTCGCCAAGCCGCTGACGGCGGACGCCGTCCATGCAAAGTACGGCGGCGTGCGTGGATCTGTTCGGTTTTACCCGAAGTTCAAGAAACTGAACCCCATCGCGTTCGTACCCGCACCAATCGCGGTCGATCAGCCGCGATGAAACAACCCAACCAATTTATCGACGACGATATCTTCCATCCGGCGAAGAGTTTCGACAGTTAATCCAGCGACATGTGGCGTAGTGAGTATCCGATCGCTTCCCAATTTGCAGAACCCCGCTTCTTTGAGTGACAAGTCGTCAATACCAAGCCGGATGTCGGCTCTTTCGTCCAATGCCGCCAGGACCGATGGTATATCGAAGAGCTTCAAACGAGAGACGTTGATGAGGATCGCTCCCTCGGGCAACCTCTTAATGAGTTTTCCGTCTATAAGACCCAGCGTTTTGCTCGTCAGAGGCAAATGCAACGACACCACCGAACAAACCGAGAATACTTCTTCGAGCGAACAAAAATCTACGCTGTCTGATAGATCGGAATGCGTTGCTGCGTCGCGGGTCGATATCTTGATAAGGCATTTAAAAGGACGGAGTAACTGAATCAACTCCCTGGCGGTCGCCCCGGCCCCGACGAGCCCAACTTGCTGGCCAGAAAGACGTCGGGGCAAATGTGGAAGCCCTGCCCAATCGAGACCGGTCCGGCACGCCCTGTTTCCCGGAAAAACCTGTTTGGTCAAAGCCAGTGCCAGTGTCAGAGCATGTTCTGCTACAGCGCGGGAATTGGCCCCGGGCGCAGTCAACAACGCGATGTCTCGTTGCTCGGCAGCCTCAATTGCGATGTGATCCGTGCCGGTGCTGATTGAGGCGATGGCGCGCAGCCTCGGCATCGACTCTAGGAGCTGTGGCGTTATCTTTTCTTTTATACCGATTAGCACAGCATCCACTGTTTGAGCCGTTGTTGCGAGTTCTTCCATCGCGCGCGACCTGGACGAAGCCAGAACAACACGATCAAAAGAGTGTCCTAACTTGTTCAAAGCATTGACGTTGGAGCGAATACTTTCGATGGCTACGAAAATCGTGCTCACAAAGGTCTTTTAATCGATATTCGACAACTTCGCCGGATCAGGCCTGCCCCTGTTGCCGTATGATCTTTCCGGTTTCTGCTACAGCAAGGGAGGAAACAAAGTGCAATTTGACAGGCACTTTGTGTTTTGGAAGCCGTTCGCGGCAGAGTTTCAGAATCTCACCTTCGATTTTTTCGAGTGGGCCATTCTGGTCGTTGTCTTTTTGGAGCACAACGTCTGCGACGACTATCGAACCTGTGATTGGATTTCGCCGCGGCCGGGCGCAGGACATCCGCACCGCGGGATGCATGTTGATTTGGGCCTCTACTTCTTCGGGATGCACCTTCAAACCGCCGACATTGATTATTCCCGTTCTGCGACCCAAAAAGTAATAACGGTCGCCACGCTGCTCCACAATATCGCCGGTATCGGAGAATCCTGACGAATCGCTGATCGGAGGCTCATCCGGCCCGAGATATCGGGTCGCCATTCGCGGTGATCGGACCCAGACGGAAGAGTTTTCCACCTTGACTTCCACTTCTCCCGCCACTGCAACAAAAGATTCCGGAAACCCCTCAAGAGCGTCTGTGACCTCAAAGGCAATTCCCACCTCCGTCGATCCGTACGCTTGGCCTATAGAAGCGTTCGGATAAAAAGAACGAAGAGTGTTCAGGATCGCCTGATCAGGAATCTCGCCAGAGAGTCGAATATACCGCGGACTGATACCTCGCGCCTCCTGGCACATAACGGCGCGCCGCCAATGGGAAGGCGTGCCGTTCATGTGCGTCACCGAATTGGCCGCCAGCCGCGCCAAGTAGTCGACGGGCAATTCATCACTGCCCGCTAGTATGAGCGAGCCGTTGCCAAGAAGAGTGCGCAGAAACGTCTGCAACCCGGCATATCGCCGGATGTCATAAAAAGTTCCCCACACGACATCGTCTTCCAGATGTTCCGCCGGATCGATTGGAGCCACCAGGCTGGTCAGCCGGTGTAAAACCATTTTCGGGACGCCGGTCGTTCCAGATGTCAGGAAAACCCACTCAGTCTCCTGGTCACGCAGCTCCGTTCGCTCTGCAGAAGCCGCCACTGATGTTCGATATGTCCTGATGGAGCGCCCGAAATCCGGTTGCGGCTCATCCGCATCGATCACAATCGCGTCGGCTTCCGCGTATTTCGCGATGGCCTTCAAATGCGGTTGAGGAACGCCGGGAGGACAGAGGACCAACCGGCCCGCCATCCCGTCAAGTTCTATCAGAGCAAGAGCAGCCGACAGTTGATCATGAGCGGCGAGAAGAACCGATTTGCCAGCGAGTTCCCGAACTTTGCCATCGAAGACCGTACTGTTCAGGATTTGATTCAGAGAGATACGTTTTTTTCTGTCGCCTAGAAAACGGCCTTTACGAGTGGACTCAGACGCCTGCAGAAACTCGCGAAGGTTTTTAAGCGTTTGCCATTTTTTCATATGCCACGTTACACGCCGTTACCGCTGGAGAATGCTAATCCGATATATTTTGTAAAGCTTAATGAATCGATGGTACGTGATGTGCGGCTCAAGAAATGAGCTAAAAAGAGGAACTGCCGCGTAAGCATCTTGTGAATTCAGGGCGCAATCCTGCGTATGATGCCGCCAGACAGCGGTTAAAGCTTTCTATGAAATAACTCAGTTCCTCATCAGTCACATGCCCCACATGTCCGATACGGAAAATTTCGTCCTTTAGTTTTCCTAACCCTGCGGCGATTTGAATTCCAAAATCATTTTCCAGCCTGCGGCGAAAGCCGGTGATATCGAACCCTGATGGAGGAATCACGCCCGTTACTCCGTTTCCCGGTTTCAGCGCATAAATCTCCATGCCCGACCGCAGGACAAGGTCACGGATCCGCTCTGCAACTTCAGCCCGGCGGGCAAAAAGCTTCTCCGAACCCTGAGAATGGATGAATTCAAGGGAACCATCTAGTGCGTGCAGTAGCGACAAAGCGGGACTGAAAGGGGCAGTTCCTTTGTATTTTTTCCAATCGAAGTAGAAGCGCGGGGTCTTGGCTCGCTCGCTCTTTTCCCAGGCGCGGTTACCGACCGCGATCACCCCGAGCCCTGGCGACGCCATCAAACCTTTCTGCGAAGCCACAACCGCCGCATCGATATTCCACGCGTCCATACTCATCGGCGATACGGCAAGACCGGAAATGGCATCTACGACGAAAATGCGGCCTTGGGAACGAATCAGCTTTCCGATTTCAGGCATGTTGTTCAACACGCCCGTCGAACTCTCGCTCCAGGTATGAAAGACGACTTGGGCATTCGGCCACAGGTTCAGTGCGCTTGCTAAATCACCGGCGCTGGCGCCGCGGCGCCAATCGACGTCTACTACGTGAGTGGTGAGACCGTAGGCATTCGCAATGTCGGCCCACCGCAGCGAAAATGTTCCGCTCACTACGACAATGACCTCGTCGCCCGGTGATGTAAGGTTTGCTACAGCGGACTCCATCGCTCCAGTACCCGATGAGGCCTGAAACAACACATCGCCCGTCGTTCCGAAGAGGGGCTGGCAGCCCTTTTCGAGCCTGGCGAGCAATTCGATCATCTGTGGAGAACGATGATTGAATAATGGCCGATCCCCAGCAGCCCGAACTTGATCCGGGACTTGCATGGGACCAGGTAAAAACAGCAGCGGCTTTCTCATTGCGATTAATGAAACTCCCTTTAGGAGAATAGCGTCACACTTGCCCCACAATCAGTTCTGTCGTCCGGATCAGCGGTTCGGCCAGATAGACGGGATCCGTCACGATGAACGTAAATGTGATGCGGTCGCCGTGACGGATGTAATGTTCGACGACATCTGGGCCGATGACTTATGGATTGCCGGGACAATGAAGAACATGAGAAAAATCAGAGAATAATAAAGCGGCATATTCGCAGGCATCGTCGGGCATAGAAATTCCTGAAGTAATTTTCTGAATCCTTGGTGTCCAGCAGGATTCCGGTGATCAAGAACCTGAGAGAACGAAGAACAGATCTACACCCATCCACCCGTTCGCAAATACGTCTTTTAAGTGCTCGAAGGAAACACGTTGCTTTCGTTGTGCAGCATGACCACCAAAATGGCAAGGCCACGAATTCCATCGAGCTGAGATACCCTGCCTTTCATTTTTATCTTATCGTCAGTTGTTTGGCTTCGACGTGGGCTTGCGGCTCTCGATCTTTATGTCGCGCGAGATACTCGAGCCAATGATGGTAGAAGTGTACGGCTCCACGTCGCCATGTATTTGTTGCCTGAACGGTTGGGAAATCCGCCATGAGCGATTCACAGCGATAGGAAAATGCCCGATCTCGCAAGGCCGTCAATACTGTTAGCGTCTCGTCATCGAAGTAACCTTGCGGCATTGTCGGATAGATCTCACTCTCGCGCGTGAGAAAACGCTTGAGATCCCGGCGGTATTCAAGCAACAGAGTTTCGGACTCGTACTCCGGATGTCCCTGGAAAAAGACGAAGAGACTCTTTCGCTGCTTTACGAACGCATCCACGCCTGCAGAAGACCGTGTGAGAATGCGATAACCGGTTGAGGTCAATTGCTGCTCCGGAAGATCGTTCCATCGAGAGTGGGGCATGCGAAATCGCAGCGGCAGGCCGACAGTCAGTTCATGTTCGGCGACGGGTATGCAATCGAAAACGCCGAAGCGCTTTTCGCCCAGCCGCTGACGGCGGACACCGTCCATGTAAAGTACGGCGGCATGCGTAGCCAGGCAGGACCAGATGGCGGAAGTCGTATTCTGGTCCGCCCATTCCACCAGCCGGGTAAGACTGTTCCAATATGGTTCGTCCATCAGATCCGCTGCGCGAGGCTCTGTTCCGGTCACGATCAGACCGTCAGGAGCGTCATTCAACAAATCACGCATACTCGAATAGGACGCGGCGTGAAGCCTGCCGGCGTCGGATCGTGGCACATCCGGAAGGGCGTAGAATTTTACTCGTACAGTGATATCTCCGGCTGCCGCTTCGACAAGCGAAAGAAACTGCCGCTCCGTTGCCTCCAGCGCGGAATCAGGCATATTATTGACAATCCCGATAGCGACATTGTTGTTTCGGTCCGGCATGGACATTAGATTTCCTCCGTCGCGCGTAGCGCCTGATCCAGGTCGGCAATGATGTCGTCGGAGTGTTCGATGCCGACGCTGAGGCGAATCATCTCGGGGCTGACTCCCGCCTTGTGTTTTTCCTCGGACGTCATCTGCCGGTGCGTCGTTGATGCAGGATGACACGCTAACGATTTCGCGTCGCCCAAGTTGACAAGACGCAGCACGAGCTTCAGTGCGTCGTAGAACTTCTTTCCCGCTTCGAATCCGCCTTTGACGCCAAAAGTCATTAACGAGCAGGCCGCACCACCGAAGTACTTTTTCGCGAGTGCGTGGTAGGGAGATTCCGGAAATCCGGCGTACTGGACCCATTCCACTCGCGGATGGCCGCGCAAAAACTCCGCGACGCGCCGGCCATTGACTACATGCCGTTCGACACGCAGCGGCGCTGTCTCAATCCCTTGCAGCAGCAAGAATGCGCTCAGCGGTGGTAAGACAGCACCGGTTGTTCGCTGATAGACACAGCGACAGCGCCCGATATAGGCAGCATCCTTGAAATGGTCGACGTAAACCAACCCGTGATAGGACAGATCCGGTTGATTGAACATTGGAAACCGGTTGGCATAACGCTTCCAAGGGAACCGGCCGCTATCCACAATGGCTCCGCCCATCGTGGTTCCATGGCCTCCCATAAATTTCGTCAAAGAATGCACAACGACATCGGCACCGTAATCGATCGGACGCAGTAAGATTGGCGTTGCGACGGTATTGTCGACAATCAGAGGGATGCCGTAATCATGAGAGACATGAGCAAGCGCTTCAATGTCGCAAATGTTTCCAGCGGGGTTGCCAACGCTCTCGCAATACACGGCTCGGGTTTTGTCATCGATCAACTCTGTGACATCGCCCGGACGGTCCGATCGCGCGAAGCGGACCTCCACACCCTGGCCTCGAAAGACATGCGCGAAGAGCGTGTGCGTGGTCCCATAAAGCTGGGGTACCGAAATGACGTTCGTACCGAGTTCAGTTACGTTGAGCACGGCATAATTGATGGCGGCTTGGCCCGTGCTGACACATAAAGCCTCGATCCCGCCTTCCAAGGCAGCGACGCGCCGCTCCAACACCGCGGTTGTCGGATTGCTAATGCGGCTGTATCGATATCCTTCAACTTCAAGATTGAAGAGAGCGGCACCGTGATCGGCGCTGTCGAATGCATAAGCGACGGTCTGATAAATTGGTACCGCGACGGCCTTTGTCGTCGGCTCGATCTCGTATCCGCCATGGATGGCAATCGTTTCAGGTCTCATGCCTTGACCCGCCCGCGCAGCCAGATCTCTCTACAATATGCAAATTCAGGCGGGCAGCGACCGAAAGGGACATGTGCACAAACACATTTCACAAGCCGCCACATCCTTAAAGCCGGATATTGCCCGTTTGGATACGCTCGAATAATTCTTGATCCATCCGAACAAAGGCGTTCCGCTCTGGATCGTTGAAGTAGATTACGTCGGAAGTGTTCGCGGGATCGTAACCCTCCCGCATAAGATCCGTCTTTGCGTATTTGAAAGTGGCCGTCGTTTCCAGGTCGCCGCGAATGCGCAAGAAGAGCGGCCGGGCGAACGCGGGTAGCCGTTGCATGAGGTGGGTTCGCAGCGCTGCAAGATCCAATTCCTTGTCGATGACGAGTGCCACCATGCACGCCCGCCCATCACTACCGGAAATAGCGACGCCATATGCACTGGCCTCAAGGATGCCAGGAAAAGTCCGGACCGCATCGGACACTTCCGATGTGGCCACGTTCTCACCCTTCCATCGGAGGGTATCGCCGATACGGTCCACGAAATAGAAGTAGCCGTTTGCATCTTTTCGCATCAGATCGCCTGTGCGAAACCAGGTGTCTCCCGGTTCGAACACGTTGCGGAGGATCTTCTGCTGGGAGGCCTCCTCATTGCTATACCCCTCGAATCGAGCGCCGAGCTTTGACGGGTCCGTCGAAACCTTCCCGATCGCCTCGCCAATTTCATTCGCCGCCGAGCGAACGCAGAATCCCCGTTCATCCCGGACTGGTTGCTCGGTTTCGACATCGAATTTCACAAGCGTTGCCGGAAATCGATTCGCCAGATATGGCGGTATGCGGCCGATGGCGCCGGGCTTCCCCTCGACGTTGAACAGCGAAACGATACCTTCGGTCGCGCCGTAGAATTCCAGGATCTGTGGAATACGGAAGCGGGTCTTAAATTCGTTCCAGATATCCGGTCGCAATCCGTTTCCACAGCACGTCCTGATTCGATGCTCGGTCTCCTCCCGACATCGCTCGACGCGCAACAGGTACCGGCAAAGCTCGCCGATATACTGGAACAGCGTGCAGTCCCAGCGGGTGATGTCGTTCCAGAACTCCCGGGCGGAAAATTTTTCGCGGATCACCACCGAGCCGCCGCCGACCAGAACCGCCCCCGTTGTCTGTACGCCGCCGACGATGTGATACATCGGCAGACAGTCGTACATACGGTCGTTGGAGCGGACGTCCATGATCCCGGCGAACCAGTGGCTGGCTTGCATCAAGTGGTAATGGTTGATGTTTGCGGCCTTTGAACGCCCTGTCGTCCCGGACGTATAGATCTGAAGAGCACGATCCTGGATGGTAACAGGGCGGCGTTCCGTGTCGTGGAGCTTCTCCCCGGTGATTCGCTCAATCTGGCGATCTATGCGCGGGAGCCCGTGGGTTCTGGTTGAGCCGTGAACCCAGATCCTTGACGCACCAGCAAGGTCGGGCACTGCGGCGATCAGCGGCTCGAGAAGCTCCGCATCTACGATTAGATGTCTGGGTGCGACGATATTCACGCAATGTGCGAGCGAGGGGCCGGTCAGGTTTGTATTTAGCAGTGCAACTACTCCCCCGACCTTTGTAATCCCGAGCCAGACGGCCATGTACTCGGGACGGTTCGGCATCAACAGGCAGACTGGCTCACCCTTGGCAAGGCCCTGATCCAGCGCCCATCGGGCATACCGATTCGATCGATCCGCGAGCACGCCATACGTCATGCACTCACGCTCGGAAAGCAGAGCCGGCGCATCGCCAACCTTCTCAGCGAGCTCGTCAATAACGACCGGAAGAGTGCGTCCGGGACTGCCTGTAATAGGTGCAGTCAATTCGAGCGCGCGCAGCCACGCTTTCATCACGGATCGGCTGTCGTGGCTTCGTGTCGGGACTGTATCGATAGCGCTCATTTTATCCGTGGTACTCGGCCGCCGCCGGTGTCGCGACAACCTGATCGGTCTCTAACAACAATGACATGCGTCCAAGGCTACTCATGATCTCATCCAGATCAATTCCGAAGTCGATGAGGCATGCGATCTCGTCGACTCCGTTTTCTTTGAGGCGTTCGGCCTGCCGAGCGCAGTGCTCGAGAGTGCCGATGAAACTGAGTTGACCGCGAATGTCTTTATTCACTTGGGTTCTGATCAGTATTTCGCGCTCTCGGTCGTTGAGATGAGTGAAGCCTCGCTCCTCTTTACCTCCCGCGTCATGATCTTGCTGCATCCCAATATTTACATTGATGTATTCTGCCAGCGCCGGCTTGGCTAGCCTTTCGATGGCTTCGGCGCTTTCGGCCACAAAGGTATGGAGCATCATCGTAATGTGCCCGCGCCGACCATGATGCATCTCTATTGATTCGCGATAAATTTGAGATCTGCGAACAAACTCATTAAGGTCGTTCTTGAGGGCGAAGTTGGCAGTCAGAACATTGAAGCCGAGCTTTCCGGCAGTGAAAAACATGTCGTCTGATTTGCCCGTCAACCAGATGGGAAGTTTCTTCTGGATCGGCAGCGGCAAAATCCCCACCTCAATTTCGGTCCCAGCTCCGTTTGGCAGGACTAGCTTCTCCCCTCGCCACAGCTTCTGGATTATGGCAATCTTCTCGTACATATCATCGTGGCGATGCTGATACGTGTCAGGAGAGAGGACAAAATCGTTTACGTGCCATCCCGGCGCAAAAGAAATGGCAACGCGTCCATTGGAGAGGTTGTCGATCATCGCCCATTCTTCTGCGACGCGTAAGGGATTCTGCAACGGGAGAACTACGCTTCCTGCTCGGATCGAGATGCGTTTCGTCGTCACAGCGAGCGCCGCACCCGTCACGGAGGGACTGCCGTAGAGACCTCCAAAGCGTTGGAAATGTCGTTCTGGCGTCCAGACGGAGGTGAAGCCGTGCGCGTCCGCGAATTTTGCGGTTTCTAACAACATCTCGTACTTGTTGTTCTGTCTTTCTGTGGCGTCTGCGCTGAAGAAGAACAAGCTCAACTCGGGTATTTTTGACATATTGCGTACTCCAAGTTGGCCGATGTGAACTCAACTACGCCGTGTTGCCGGCATCGACTGTAAGGACAGTTCCAGTAATATTTCGGGATTTATCGCCGAGCAGGAATTCCACAGCATCGGCCACGTCCTCGACTTTGGCAAGCCGCCGAAGCGCGCTGCGACGCGCAATCGTCTGGCGCTGATCGTCATCGAGTTCCTTGGTCATTTCGGTATCCAAAAAACCGGGAGCCACCGAATTCACGTTCACACCTTTGCGGCCGACCTCCCGCGCAAGCGATCGGGTAAAGCCAATCATGGCGGCCTTGGTCGCGCCATAAACGGAGAGGCCACTGTATCCGGTGAAGCCGATGATGGATGCAACGTTCACAATCCGTCCCCCTCCATCGGCCATCATCGAACGGACAACATATTTGGTCAAAATGATGGGCGATACCATGTTGAGACGGATCAATTGTTCGATTTGCGAATTGTGCATGAGAGGAAGCGCCCCATCGAAGCCAGCGGCCGCGTTGTTCACAAGGCCATAGATTGGACCGAGATCACGACGTAGCGTCCTGACCAGTTCTGGAATTTCTGCAATGGCTGCAAGGTCGAAAGAAACAAAGCGCAGTGAACCCGGATTAAGGTGTTCGGCCTCGTCGATTGCGGCTTTCAGGTGATCCGTTTCTTTGCGGGCAATTGTAACAACACGATATCCAGTTCGAATCAGAGTCCGTGCAATGCCTAAACCCAAGCCACGGCTTCCGCCGGTAACGATGACATTACGCATTGTGACGTCTCGTCTTGCCTGCCGCGGAAAGATTCAATGCACGCACAAAATTCAATACCGCTTTGGGCGCACCGCTGGTTCCTGAAGTGAGCAGGACCCATTCGGTTGCCAGTGGATCGATCTCTGCCGGTTTGGCGGCAGCAACGAGCGAACCAATGTGAACAATCCGTGGCATCCGCCAACTATTGTGCCTGACACCTAATGAGGGCATTCGACTCAAATTGCAATCGTCCGCGCCCGATGGGCGAGGGTGCCGGTTCAAGTGTGTGATGTGGGATGAGCCACCCCCGGCTTAGCGCGGTTGCCATTATCCAAGGGGCGAAGTTTGAACAAGTCGCACAGCCTTATATTGATCTCGGCGGCAAGCTTTTGAACAAACGGCTCTATCAACATGGCATGCGGATTCATATCCAGCTCCACAATCTCCAATGGCCCCTTCAACACTTCACTCCAGCCCATCTTGGGATCGCGAAATCCAGAGTAGTTGCGTTTGGGCTTGAATAGTGTAACGGGCCCAGAATAACTACGAGGGACATAAGCGAAGCCGGCGCGATCATTGACCGACTGGATGAACTCCTCAACCGGAACTGTGCTGCCAATCGCACCGTTTCGGCGCAGGGGATGGAAATTTTTGATCATCGAAGACGACCATCCCGACGCTGCTTCGCGGGCCTGCCGCGTCTTTTCACGAAGGTAGAGCCAAGCCTCGCGCCTCCCGTGAGCGAACAGGTTCGAAGCGTGAAATGTGACCGACTGGCCCAAGAAAGACAGCTTGCCGGTCTTGAAATCACCAGCGTTAGTTACGTTTATGTTGAACGAATCCAGCATGCCTACTATTGCGACGGATTGTCCGCGCTTCCTAAGAACACCAGCCATCTCAAGGGCAACTTTACCGCCCATGCAGTACCCGGCAAGTACATAAGGACCCATGGGTTGATGCCGCGTGATCTCATCGACGTACGATAGCGCCATTTCCTCAATAGTGTGCAAGGGCCGCTTCTGGCGATCCAATCCAAGCGATTGAAGGCCATATACCGGAACCTCTTTGTGGATGAGGTGTGCGAGATTCCGATAGATGAGAATATTGCCGCCGGCTCCATGGACGAAGAAGACACCATGCGCTCCACTTCCCTCACGAATGCAAACCAAGGATTCCCAGTGGTCTGCTTGCGTGCGATCCGTCTCCACAAGGCGGGCCAACTGCGCGATTGTGGCATTTTGGAAGAGTGATGCCAGGGGCAAATGGCGACCGAACTCGCGCTCCACTTTAGCGAAGAGAGTCACAGCAAGTAAGGAATGCCCTCCCAGATCGAAGAAGTTATCGTGAACCCCAATCGGACTCCTCTGGAGTATTTCTTCCCAGATCGCGACCATTTTCTGTTCTGTGTTCGTTCGCGGTGCAGCGTAGACGTTCGAAACCGACGATGCACTGACATTAGGGGATGGCAACGCGTTAC
>Ga0209056_10001570_pt1 | contig 25142 bp, 19 predicted proteins | sample GraSoiAngelo_114_FD_185876 | JGI IMG/M metagenome (GOLD analysis project Ga0209056, IMG submission 185876) | Grasslands soil microbial communities from the Angelo Coastal Reserve, California, USA - 14_0903_13_40cm (SPAdes) (version 2) | ecosystem: Environmental > Terrestrial > Soil > Grasslands... | reverse complement strand
GCGCGTAGTTTCCGCTGCCGCCGCTAAATCCTCCACCCTTGGCACCGCTACTAGGCCGCGATGATGCGCTGCGGTTACCCACTTGGTTCTTGGCGCTACCGCCACTTGGACGAGCCCCAGCCCCTCCACCCGGCTTAGCTCCAGCGCCGCCGCCACCGGGCCGTGCTCCAGCTCCACCGCCACCGGGTCGTGCTCCAGCTCCACCGCCCGGCTTGGCACCGGCCCCGCCACCAGGCCGTGTTCCAGCTCCGCCGCCACCGGGTCGTGCTCCAGCTCCACCGCCCGGCTTGGCACCGGCCCCGCCGCCTGGCCGTGTTCCGGCTCCGCCGCCTCCGGGACGGTTTCCAGCTCCGGCTCCGCCGCCCGGGCGATTGGCAGCTCCGCCCCCAGGCTGCTGGCGAGCATTGGCGCCGAACTTATTCGCCGTTTGCCTGTTACCATAAGGAGCATTTCCGCGGTGTTGCGGATTGTGCTGCCAGTTGTTGCCCTGGCCAGCTTGACCCCGATTGACGTTCTTATTGTAGTTTCTATTGAAATTATTGTTGTTATTGATGTTGACGTTGCCGCCGTTCCAATTGCAATTGCCCCAATTGCCGCCCCAAGCACCCCAAGCGGCGGCACCCAGCGCAATTCCCGCGCCCCACGCTAAAGCTGTTCCTGGGACGTAGCCCGGGTAGGTGTAGGGATAGTAAGGGTACTCAACAGGAGCAGCCCCGTACACCACAGTCGGATCGTAAGAGGGCACGTAAACAACGTCCGGGTTCGCTTGCTGAATTTCGATTACCTGTTTGCCGCTTGGGACTGTCTCGGTCTTCACTACCGATTGGGCGCTGGTTTTTAGATTTCCTGTCCCTTGAGCCTTCGCACGGAGGCGCTGGACTGCGTCCATCACGTCAGATTGCTGCGCCAGGAACGCGTTTCCCAAATCCGTCATCCATTGAATGTTGCCAGCCATCCGCTGCACCACGTCTGGATATTCCACCAATGACTGAATGCTTGGGTCCCACGGCTGTTTTGCTACAGCGTCCGCCAGTGCCTTGCCTTGCAAATTTTTGTTCTTATCCATCCACTGCTGAAGTTGAACAACTTCAAGTGGGTAAGTGGAAGCGGCCAGCGTCTGAGCCAGAAGCGGGTCCGGATATAACGCAATCGGCGCGACCAAAGAATCCAATTCACCACTCGCAAGCGCAGGAGCCTGTTCCGTGTCCGAGGTTGTTGTGTTCATGACTTGCGATTGCGCCTGCTGCGCGAATGCGCTAGAGCCCAAGTTGAGCAATGCGAGACCAGTGATGGCGATCACGCCATGAAATAGTTTGGTATTTTGTGACTTCATAACTCTTTTACATTTCAACCCGCGATTATTGACGAAGTTCCTCGATCGGCATATAAGACTTTCGTCCAATGGAAACCGTACGAGAGGAATCTTTACTTCGTGCCGGCAAAATAAAAATCAAGGAGAAACAAAATCAAAGGAGATACATTATGAATAATATAAAGAAAATCGGGATTCTGCTGCTTGTCCTTGGGGGGATGACAGGCTTCGCGCAGGCGGCGACGCGTCATCACGAATCCAGGCCAGACGCAACGTTGCGGCTGAGCACCGGTGGCTTCGCTCTTGGAATTGGTGTCAGCTGGGGGTCAGGCACGCTCACTTACCGAGGCAAAAACTACCCGGTTAAAGTAAAAGGACTGTCGGTAGGCAGGGTCGGGGCGACCAGCTCTTCCGCTTATGGTGAGGTTTTCAACCTGAAGCATCTTCAAGATTTCAACGGTCATTACACCGTGAGTGGCGCTGGAACGCGGGGCGTGACTCTTGGCGCCGGGAAAACTGGCACCATTCTGTCAAATCAGGCCGGTGTGATAGTCCGCGTTTCCTCCACGCAACAAGGCGTTGCTGTCAACGCGACTGGCGGTGGCGTTGATTTGCAACTTCAGTGATAACGGAATCGCCTGATAAATAAACTGAGTGCACCACTGAGGATGCACTCAGCAATGCTCGAATGACCGAGCTTTCCTCACCCGCCGCCGTACTTGAGATCGGAACGGCAGCAGCATGGGTGAGGAAATGGTCGACCGGATGGGTGCGTGGACCGCTTTGGGATGGCTTCTGGATGCTCAGCGCGCTCTGGCTTGCGCCGATCATACTGTTGCTCGTCCATGGCTATTCTAATCCGGAGTCGAGTCCACTCGATCTGCTTTACTTCGGGTTGACTGCCCTGTTTTGGATCGGCCACCGGTTATCGAGCACCTATCTCGCGTACTGCACGGAAGCGTACCGACCGCTTCTTCGCGAGCAGCCGATGCGATTCGTCGTGCTTCCGCTTCTCGTCACAGCAGGATGTTTTGCCCTGTTTCTTCCGGCAGACTCAACATTGCCATGGACGCGCGAGGAACGACTGATTGGACTGGCGATCGTTGATTACGCCTGCGTGACGTACCATTTCGCGGCGCAACATTTCGGTGCGCTTTCACTCTATCGTTCGCGAGCGGATCGCGGCTCGTGCATTCAGACGAGGCGTTTGGATCGCTTCTTCGCGTTAACTGCAGGCGGCGTGCTTGTCTTTGTCGCAGACATTCTCGCCGGCGCGGTCGCTTACCAGGACCAGTGGGTCGATCGCTGGTTCCCGGCGTGGATTGTATCAGCTGAGAATGGAATCCGCGGCGGTGCGACCTTGGCGCTCTTTGCTATCACGGCAACCATGTTAGTTGCCGAACTGCGCACGCCGCAATGGTCGCTGCCGCGCATCTTGTACATTATTGGGCTCGCGGTAATGATCGGGCTCGCGCTTCGACCCAGGAGTTTGTTTCTGTTCCTTGTCATCTGGACATCGCAACACTGGATACTCGCTACCGGACTGGCGTCTCAGACGCCATCCGCGGAGTCAGCTCCAACAACCGGCGTAGTCCGCCGCATTCTGCATACACTGAATGCACGGCCATGGGCCGTCGTGCTTTTCCTGATGTTGTTGTCGCTCTTGTTGCTCCCGATTTTTGAGGTGGAAGCAAACCGCGAGACCGGCACATACTATGGCGACCGGATTTTCGGCGCGTTTGCGACGCAACTACGGACGTCGACCTGGGTGCCTGCGTTGCTGGCTCTGGGATTCGCGACAGGATTCATTCACTACTTGCTCGATAGAAGCGTCTATCGAATGTCGGATCCGCGGGTGCGCGCGGCAGCGCGTGGACTCGTCGGCAATGCCAGCAGGATCGCGCCACGTAAAATGGTGCGGCGTTTCGCCCTCGTTTTCATCGGCGCGCTCGCCTCTTCGCTGCACGCTCAGACTGGAACTCCCGTAGCGGCACAACAGCCCCCCAAAGCTATCTACACGCCGAAACCTGTTTACCGTCCTGAATGGGCGAAGCAGGGACTGGCAGGGAAAGGTGTCGTTTTAGTGACGATTGATCAACGGACCGGCCAAGTTGCCGGAGCGCGAATGCTGCAGAGCACCGGAAACAAACAACTTGATGGCGCTGCTCTTGAAGCGTACTCGCAGTGGCGTTTCCAACCCGGCACAGGCTCGCAGGTGAAGATTCCGATTGAGTTTGCGAGCCGACCCAAACCTCCGACATCCAAACGAACTGTTTCGCAGCCGGCAATTCTCTATCCCTTACTGATTCTCGTTGGTTTTGGTGTGGCAGTGATGGCGATGCGTGGAAGAAGGAGAACCTAACGTAATCAGCTTTTAGGTTTCGTTAGGCCTTACACGATGCCGTTCGCCGTTCTCTTCTGCGGTTGCGTGTTGCTCGCGACAACGTCGCTTTTAAATGGGGCGCAAGTTTCAGAGACACGCGATCTGCCTCCCGTAAAATTGGCAGCGAATGAACTCGACGCGATTTTGAACGAGACCCATGCGTTTGTTGACGCGGCCGATGGTCCTGCCAGGCAGGATTCCAGTCGGGAAATTGTCAAGGTTCGCGTTCGCGGCCACGACATCGAGATCCCTCATTTCTCTCTCGCGAGCAACCTTGCGTTTCCTAATGAAATCTTCGCGTTTTCTTACACGTATTACCAAGCCGACAAACCGATCTCGTCCGTGAGCATTGATTTAGGCGATTCTTCACGCTCGGTATCGGTGACCGGCGAATCCCTCGAAAAGGTCGGAGAATTGTCTAGCCTGCTCGAGAATGATTTTCGTCGCTATTCAACCGCCATTGGTGGCGCGAAATTCCGTCGCGTGGCTGGAGTGCTCCTTTTGATAACGCTTTTGATGTCGCTTATGGTTAGCAGCGCGTTTTGGTGGAATACTCGCCGCTATAACGCAGTGGGGATGCTGATTTGTTCGGCTCTTACTTTATTGCTGGTGCTTCTGGTGCCATGGAACAGGTACCTTCCCGGCCTTTGCTCTTTACCAGAGCTATTCGCGTTTCTTTCTAGTCAGAAATGCGGCTCCAATTTTTTTCCTCAGCCTTGTCGCGACTCTTTTGGGGATTCCCGTGTCGTACCTTCTTCCGCGATGGCGACGGGAAGCCTAATCACCCGATGCAAACATATGAGCGCGGTGTTTGCCAGGCGGCGCGTTTGTCTAATCTTCCTGCAGTGGCCGTCGTCCTGATCAGGATCTCCGGCGGTGCTCAGTCCTTAATATTTGCAAATTACTCCGATTCCTAGGGATTCTTAGGAGTTTTGGCCTGTCAAAAATTAGGCTTTTCTGAAGGGCTGAGCCTTGTACGAGGTCTCTCCGATTGTGACGAACGTGTTACAAATTTGCCTAGGTGGATATAAGGCTTTTCCAGGGGGTTCGGACAGTGTAATAATGGAGGGACCATGGGGAAATGTTTGCATGTGAGGGCTTGCGTCCTCGCTCCGACGAACGCAAGCCGGACACAACCTGTGATAGTTTTCGCGGCGGCGTTTGATTTTCGATCTTCGTCACAATTGGGCGTGCGGCCCGACGTGTCCGCGATCGAGCAACAGCCATGAGAAGCATCTCGGCACCGTTTGACACCGGGGAAGTTCAAGCGCCTTCCCAAAATCCGCGCGTTTGGAGTCTACCTTTCGATTTTCGCACAATTGTGACCGGCGTGTGCTTGTTTGTCGGCTATTATCTCGGCGCGCGAATCGGGTTCGCGCTCACGTTCCAGCCGCATCCGGTCTCGGTTCTTTGGCCTCCGAATTCTATCTTGGTCGCAGCACTCTTGCTGACGCCGCCACGCGTATGGGGATTCATATTGCTGGCCGCATTTCCGGCGCATTGGGCGGCGCAATTGCAGAGTCATGTTCCACCATTGATGATTTTATGCTGGTTCATCAGCAACTCGTGCGAAGCGCTGATCGGCGCAGGCTTGACGCGCTACCTGATCGGCGAACCGATTCGCTTCACAACGCTTCGCAACGTAGGCATTTTTTGCCTTTGCGTAGTGGTCATCGGCCCGTGTTTGTCCTCGTTTTTGGACGCCGCGTTTGTGGTATGGAATAATTGGGGCCACGACACCTATCGAGAGCTGATCCGAATACGCCTTTTTTCGAACGCCCTCGCCGCGTTGATAGTTGTGCCGCTGGTTGTAACGTGGGCGACGAGTGGAATCCAGTCCCTGCGGACAGGCCGACTCTCGCGTTACCTTGAGGCATGCGCGCTGTTTGTTGGTCTGTTGCTGGTAAGTTACGCTGTCCTTTATAAATTTGGATCGAGAACGGATTCGGCTCTTCTCTTCCTCCCGCTGCCATTTCTGCTTTGGGCGGCGGTACGATTCGGATCTCTGGGAGCAAGCACTGCTATTTCGGTTGTCAGTTTCCTGGCAATTTGGAGCGCAGCCCACGGGCATGGGCCATTCTCCGGCGGACCACCTCAACAAGACGCTCTTTCGATCCAAATATTTCTAATCGTCCTGGCAATTCCGCTGTTGTTTCTGGCGACGGTGATCGAGGAGCGCAGAACTGGAGAGACCGTGCTGCGCGAAAGCGAATCACGTTTCCGGGCCGTGGCGGATGCTGCGCCCGTCCTCATCTGGATGGCCGGCGTGGACAAGCTTTGCACTTTCTTCAACAAGCCCTGGTTACAGTTTACCGGCCGCAGCATCGAACAGGAACTTGGAAACGGGTGGGCTGAAGGCGTGCACCCGGACGATCTGCAAAAGTGCCTCGAGGTTTACACCCAGGCATTCGATGCGCGGCAGCCATTCGTTATGCAATACCGCCTCCGGCGAAACGATGGCGAGTATCGTTGGGTTTCGGATCAGGGCGTGGCACGCCATACAGCGGAAGGAGAGTTCGCCGGCTACATCGGCTCATGCTTGGATGTCACAGAATTAATGAGGAAGGAAGAGGCTTTGCGCGAATTCGAAGAGCGCGTCACGCTCGCGGCGCAGGCGGCCAATCTCGGAGTGTGGGAGATGGACACGACTACGAACGAGATCTGGATGTCTGACATGGCGCGCACTTTGTATCAATTTGATTCCGAGACCCGCGTCGACCATGCGGCGCTGCAACTTCGTGTGCACCCGGAAGATCGTGAGCTTCGCAATTCGGCCGTCAAAACCGCTGTAGAAACGCAGAGTGAATACGAAATCGAATATCGCCTCTTGCTACCGGATGGAACTCTGCGCTGGATCGGTGGCCGGGGACGCTGTGTAGCTGGCGAAAATCGCAAAGGCGCCCGGCTCATTGGTGTTTCCATTGACATAACGCCGCGCAAGCTCGCTGAAGCCGAAGCGCGAGAGTATCATGAACAAGTCGGACATCTCAGCCGCCTGGCGGCGGTGGGCGAATTGGCGGCATCCATTGCCCATGAAGTGAATCAACCGCTCTCGGGAATTATCAGTAACGCTGGCGCTGGTCGGCGTTTGCTCGATCGCGGCGATGTCGAGCTTCGCGAACTTCGGGATCTGCTCGATGACATCGTGGCTGATGGACGCCGCGCTGGCGATGTGATTCGCGGTGTCCAGAGCATGGTAAGAAAAGGTGCCCCGGACTGGCAGCGGGTGAATCTGAATGATTTGGTAATAAATGTAGCGCGCATGGTAAAGCCGGCTGCAATGCTTCAATCCTGCGACGTGGAGACTTTGCTCGAGCCAAATCTGCCGACGGTTGAAGCAGATCCGATTCAACTCCAGCAAGTCCTGCTCAATCTCGTGATCAACTCCTTCGATGCCATGCGCAACACGCCGCTGAGCAGTCGCAAAGTCGTGATCACAACGGAGCGAAATGCTGACGACGGTATTCGTGCGAGCGTCCGCGATTATGGTGTTGGTATATCCGAGGAAGCACGCGATCGAATTTTCGATCACTTCTTCACAACCAAAGCACAAGGATTAGGGATGGGCCTCGCGATCGTCCGTTCAATCGTTGAATCGCATGGCGGCACCATTGGCGGCGAGAATGTCGAGGGTGGTGGAGCGCAATTTCAGTTTGTTCTTCCGGCAAGCGCCGCACCTCCAGCGGTATGACGCGAGGCTTGCGGCGTCTCGCCAGCGGCAAGGCCGCATAAGACTAAGGTCCATTAGACCAAGGTCCACTATCATTCGGACTGGCGGGGCCTAATCTGGGGCATGATCGCCACGCCCCAGATTGAAAGTCGGGCGGTGTCGCAACAGCCTTCTTCGGAAGGTGTTTGCCTGGTGGATGATGATCCCATGGTGCTCAGATCGATCGGCCGTTTACTCGGTTCGAGTGGGTTCGCCGTGCAGCCGTTTAACAAAGGCGCGGCTTTCATTGACTATGTAGCCGCACACGATGTGCGGCTCGTCGTGCTCGACCTTTGGATGAAGGAAATGACCGGCTTGGAAGTTCTGGCGCGGCTTTGCGCAATATCGCCGAAGACTAATGTGATTGTGATCACAGGACACGATGATCGCGCCGCGCGGCTCACTGCGATGCAAATCGGCGCAGTCGCCTTTCTTATTAAGCCCTTTGACGATGAACAAATTGTCGAGGCGGTTCATCGGGCACTTGGTCACGCGACTGACAGGTCGCGGTTGATCAAGCCAGGAGCTCATCATCGCTTTAGCCTCACTCGAGACTCCCCATTTGCTCCCTCATTGGGCCAACGTCCCGATAAGAGGAGCTCGCGAAACCTGCCAAAGATCCTAAGAAAACAGAAAGGAACTAAGTTATGAGTAAATCAACCCCAACCCTTACGCAAAGTGGACTGCTGGCCGTGTTGCTGCAACGACAGCGCTACGTATCCCACCTAGCCCGACGCCGTGCAGACCGCAAGCACCAGCATGCCACCGTTTGGAGTGGCCTCACTTGGGCGTGGCGAGCGTTCAGGTCGCCAAAGCTGCTAGACGATTCTGGCCTACCCACTGTAAGAGTTAGCAGGCGCCACACTTTCTTGCGAGTCGCGCCCTCTGGAACTGCTGTGCACGTTCAGGCGAAGAGGGTCTAATAAGTATATCGCTGCTATTCATCGCACCCCAAACAGCAAGGTAGAGACTTATGGGACATGTTCGGATACAAGTTATCTATGTTGGCAGTTCCATAGCTCCGACGGAACGAACGTGACGGAACTGCCCGCCGATGCCGAGTACGTAGAAGACGCCAGCCTGTTCATCTGGAGGCCGCACGGCATCCTCGACGAGGCTGAGGTAAATAAGGTCTTGGTGGACCTCATTAGAAGAGAAACCACGGCCGAGAAGCCATTCAATCGTTTTTCTGATCTCTCGCTCGTCGAATCTTTTCACCTTACTTTCAAATATGTTTTTCATGTCGCGCTACACCGGCGCCTTTCCTATGTTGGCCGCGAACGGATAAAGTCCGCATTTTATGTCACGAATCCGGAAGCTGCTCATCTTATCAAAATCCACGCCCTTTTGACCGATCTCTCGCCATTGGAGGTCGAGATGTTCGAAACACGCGAAGCTGCCGCGAAATGGCTAGGCGTGCCGGTTGGGTCGTTGCTGCCCAAGGCGAGCGGCAGAACAACCTCCTAGAAGCCGTCAGATCACTTGCCTTCCATAATGCGGAGAAGCGATGATGTGCTGAATTCGTGTTTGGCCGACTCGTCGAAACGAAGAGGACTCCGTCTCGATTTGGATTTACATTCAGTATCGTTCTCCCCATTGTCTGGGACTAGCTCACGCGTTATGCAGCGTTCCCTCGCGTTGACAAGCTTGCTAGTTTCCCCTGTTTGTCGGGAAGCTGCTTTGCAAGACCGCAAAAAGCCAATGCTCGTGTTCAACTGCGAGCGGTCTCATCTCTGCCGATGAGCTGGATCACACTGCTTTGGTCGATGGACGCCGCGTTTTGTTTCACGGCTGCCGGGATATACCTGCTGATCTGGAGCAAACGACGCCAGAACTGGGTGTATTTGTTGTTTTCGAGCAGCGCTTTGGCGACGGGAATCATCGCAGAGCTCGAGTTGATAGGGATGCACGCGCAGACAACCGCACAATACAGCGCGGTGCTGCGATGGGCGCAACTGCCGATCTGGATGCTGACCTTGTCGATCGTATGGTTTGGTCGTCTCTATCTCCGTGCCGGGCGACTGTGGTTAGCGTGGTGCGTCTGCGGTGTGCGGACGCTGGCGCTTTTACTTAATTTTCTTTTCCCGCCAAATCTTAATTTTCGGGAAATCACGAGTCTGGGGCATCTCTCTTGGTGGGGAGGGGAAACGGTCTCTGTTGCGGTAGGCGTACCGAATCCTTGGAGCTTGATCGGCCAACTGAGTACGGTGTTGCTTCTTATTTTCTTCGTGGATGCTACGATCGCTGTCTGGCGTCGTGGCGAACAGCGGCGCGCGCTTCTTGTGGGAGGGAGCGCAATTCTTTTTATCACGTTGGCGCTGGTGCAGTCCGTGCTGGTGATTTGGGGAGCTGTCCAATGGCCATTCATCAACAGTGTCCCTTACCTGGGAATCATCGCGGCGATGGGCTATGAATTGAGCTACGACTTCCTCCGTGCGGCCAAACTTGCCCAGGACTTCCAAACCAGCGAAGCCGCGCTGCGGGAAAGCGAAGCGCGCATTAACATCGCAACGAACGCGGCAAACCTCGGTTTGTGGCTTTGGAACATCCCTGGTGACCAGCTCAGGGTAACGCAGAAATGGAGAGAGTTATTCGGTTTCCCGGATTCGGAGCCAGTGACGTTTGACCGATTGCTCCAACTCGTGCACCCCGAGGACCGGGAACGTATGAAGCAGCTTGTGCAACAGATGTTCGAGCACGGCGGCGAGTACGAGAGCGAATATCGTATCTCGCGGCCGGACGGAAGCACACGCTGGATCCTGGGTTATGGCAGCGTTGAGCTCGACGAACGTGGCAAACCGGCGTTCGCGCGCGGGGTGTCGCGCGACATCACCACGCGCAAACTGGCGGAGGAAGAATTGCGTGAGAGTGAAGAGCGTTTTCGCACAGTAGCCAACGCCGCGCCCGTGCTCATCTGGATGTCAGGTCCGGACAGACTTTGCACCTTTTTCAATAAAGGGTGGCTGGACTTTACTGGCCGAAGTCTGGAGCAGGAGCTTGGCAATGGATGGGCAGAGGGCGTTCACCTGGAAGACTTGGATCGCTGCCTGGATGTTTATCAAAATTCCTTCAACGCGCGCGAATCGTTTACAATGGAATATCGCCTGCGCCGAAGTGACGGTGAATACCGCTGGGTTCTGGATAGCGGAACACCACGGTTTGCTCCCGATGGCGCGTTCCTCGGTTACATTGGCTCATGCATTGACATCACGGAGCGGAAGAGCTCCGAAGAACAATTCCGGCTCGTGCTGGATGCTGCGCCAAATGCGATGATCATGGTCGACTCAGCCGGTGTAATCAACTTCGCCAACGCGTCGGCAGCGACCGTCTTCGGCTATTCTTTTAGCGAGTTGATCGGCTGCCAGATCGAAATGTTGATTCCGGAACGGTTCCGCGCTCAACATCCCGGCTATCGCAAACATTTTGTTTCTCAACCGAGCAGCCGCGCAATGGGAGTCGGTCGCGATCTTTTTGGCCGCCGCAAAGACGGCACCGAATTTCCAGTCGAAGTAGGACTCAGTCCGATCCATACCGCGGAAGGTCTGTTTGTTCTGGCGTCATTGATCGACATTACCGCGCGCAAGGAGGCGGAGCTAGAGCATGAGCGCCAAAACATGGAACTGGCCCGGGCGGGACGCGTCGCATTGATGGGCGAACTGGCGGCGTCGCTGGCACATGAAGTCAACAATCCGGTTGGGGCGATCGTAGCGAACGCCAGCGCCGGGCAGCGCTTGCTCGCGGCGGACAAAATCGGAACCGAAGAAATGACGGAGCTGCTTGCCGACATCGTGGCTGACGGCCGCCGAGCCGGTGACATTATTCGGGGCATTCGCAGTATGGTCCGTAAAGGCGAAGCTCAGCACTCTTTAGTCCAGATCAACAACTTAATTGACGATCTTCTGCGGATTGTCCACGGCGAGGCCATTGGACGGGAGGTTAGAGTCACAGTCGAAGTTGATTCCGACGCGGGCCAGGTTTGGGGAGATTCAGTGCAGCTCTTGCAGGTTCTTCTCAATCTCACCGTCAACGCATTCGAAGCAATGACCGCTCTGCCCGCCAACGCGCGGTCCCTTATCATTCGTGCGAGTCATGACGGAAACGGAAACATTCTTGTCAAAGTGCGTGATTCTGGTCCTGGCTTCCCCAGCGGCATCAGCGAACAACTCTTCGAGCCATTCTTTTCGACAAAAGCCGAAGGAACCGGAATGGGACTGGCGATCGCGCGCAGCATCGTGGAGGCGCACGGTGGATCGCTCTCGGCAGAGAATTGTGACGATGGCGGCGCCTGTTTTACGATTCGCTTGCCTGAAGCAAAGGAGGAAAAATCAAAGTCGCCGCCTTAACTTTCAGCGGGAAAGAATTAACCTCCGCAAGAAGTTCATTCGTGTCGCCAGGCGCCGGAGCCAAAACTTTTGGCCATACCCGCGAAGCCGCGGTGTGCGAATAGAAATTTACGGGTATCACGCCGGAGTGACGACGACATCGACGTGAGACTAAGGTCCAATATCATTTTATTTCCCGAAGCCTTATCGTTAACTGCACACGCCACCTTCCCCTCACACATATGACAGCTTTGAAACACCTCGAAGAACCAGCTGCCCGAGTTTCGACTTTGGGACTTAACGGCTCCAATTCGATCTGGCTCCTTGACGACGACGCTTCCATGTTGAGAGCGCTCGGCCGTTTGCTTACGTCAGCAGGCTTTAGTGTGGAAAAGTTTAACCATCCTGCCGCCTTTCTCTCCAGGCTCGAGCAAGCGAGATGTAAGGTCGCCGTCCTCGACGTATGGATGCCCTTCATGGATGGACTGGAAGTGCAGGCGTTGCTCAACCAAAATTCGCCGGACACACAGATTATTTTCATTAGCGGACGGTACGATCCGTCAGTGCGCCAGACTGCGCTCGATGCGGGAGCGTTTGCATTCCTTGCAAAACCTTTCGAGGATGAGGTTCTGGTGAAGCTCATTCAAGAGGCCCTCCAGGCTAAGCAGTACTCCTGAGCCGTTCTCAACCACAACCAACCCAGTTCATTCTTTCTGACACACAGGGGGCAGCGAAGGCGAAACACCACGTGCCAGATGCTGCGCTGGTTATCCCCGAGCGAATCCTTCCAGTCTGCAAGCAAGCGAGCACAAAAGCGCCGTTGTGGGGGTCGTGCAAATGGGTGTCGGGGTACGACCAAGGTCCCATATACGATCCAACGACGATCCCTGAATGATGGCTGCGGAATAAAAGAAAGCCCACTTCGGTTCAGAAAAAAACTTAAGAAACTTATTGACGAGCCCACCCTTTACCCCTTATCACGCCTATCGTTATGAAAAAGTTATCTCTTATCTCAACAGCAATCCTGATTGGATTCCTCGCCGCTCCGTTGCAAGCCGGAACGGAGGTCTACAAGCAGGTCGCGCCGCCGCCGCCGCCACCCGAACTTTACGGACTCGGTTTCTACGGAGCGATCGACGCGGGGGCGAACGTCTATCAAAACCGCGGTGGAGACAGAACGTTTACGGGTGAAAACCGCATTAACGACCTAACCGATAGGGATTTTCAAGCTACTCTGGAGGTCTCGCCGAAGAATGACGTCGGCTTTTACGGCGGCATTAAACTCGGTTACGTCTTTGGCACGGGCGTATTTCGTCCAACGATTGAAGGCGACTTCTTTTACAATGGCTTTCGGGGCGGCGCTGACTTCACCCTGAGAGATCGCTTTGGTGACGTTTTAGCACAGCGCGACGTGACTACTTGGATCAATACGGGCGCGTTTATGGGGAACTTCATCGGGAGATTCGCATTTGGAAGATTTCAGCCGTATGCGGGCGCCGGGGTCGGCATTTACTATGCCGAATCTGCGGGGGTCGAGGTCCGGGACCCCGTAACCGGTCGTGTCCCAGTCAACACTGGCGGGGGGCGAAGTCACGCGGACCTCGCATGGCAAGTGGTCGCAGGCTCAGATTACTATTGGAACCCCAAGTTCAGCACTTTTATCGAATATCACTTCCTCGTTTATACCAGCACCCAAATCGATACTCGACAAGATCGCGATCTGAAGCAGCACCTCGTAGGCGCGGGTGTTCGGTTCCACTTTTAGAAGCACGCGGAATTCCCTGGTTAAGTTGATCGGCCTCCTTTGATCAGGAGGCCGATTTTTTTTAACGCGTATCGTCAGCACAACTGCCATAGGCCTAAAGTCCTATAGACGCATCGCACTAGCCACCACATGGTTGCGCTGATTTTTCTCGGATTTATGCGTCGGCGACGGTAAAAATCGGGTCATGAGAACAAAACTGTCTTTCTTCGCTGGCGCGGTGTTCGCAACAGTCGGGCACCTAGGAGCGGGCTCGATGGAACTCGCGCCGAAGGAGACCGCGCCGCCATCAATTACTCAGAGCGAGCCGTGGCAATTTACGATTGCGGTGCCCGGTTGGCTGGCGAGCTTCAACGGGACAATCGGGATCCGTGGGGTTAACGCGAACATCGACGTCCCCGTCACCGAAGTTCTGCAGCATTTTGACGCGATTTTGGCGGGGCGGGTCGAGGCACAAAAAGGACCCTTCGGAATATTCGGTGAAGCGATCTACATGGGTCTTTCGGACGTCACGCAGATAAACGGATTGATCAACAACATCCATGAAACAGTGGACCTAACTTACGTTGACGGTGCCTTAAGTTGGCGGCTCGTTAACCAGCCGCGCTGGTTCCTGAATTTCGCTGCCGGCACGCACTACACCACCGTCTACGAACAACTGGAACTACATTCCGACCCGATCCTGATTCAACAGACAAGCAAACAGTTCGTTGACAATATCGCCGACGATTTGCGGGACCGCCTTAACAAGGACATTTCTAACAGCGAATTTCTTGCTGCTCTCAAGGGCACAATCGAGGCAGACATTGTCAGCCGGATCGACAAGCATAACTTGTTAGAACGCCACGAAAGTAAACCAAGAATTCCAATCGGTCCCTTGGGCGGGCGCATTGAAGAAGATGTTGCTCAACGGGTCGAGAATTTTATTGAGAAGGAAAAGGCCGCTTTGGAGGCACGGATAGATGCGCTCAGGCTCATGGGAGCCGCACGTCGCGCCGCGGTTGCTCGCGCCGTTAATGCGGCTAAGGCGCGAATCGCGAATCAACTTGCGCTTCGCCTGGACAAGAGCCTGAGCCAAACTTTGTCAAAAGACGATTACTGGTTCGATCCATATGTCGGATTGCGCGCCCGTTACAATTTTAACAGGACGTTTTACACCGCAGTCCGCGGCGAGATCGGAGGATTCGGCGTAGGCGCCGACCTGATGTGGGAGGTCGAGACCGTGGTTGGTATCAACCTGACGCGTTCCATCTTTACAGAGATCGGTTACCGGGCACTCGGCGCTGACTACGAGAATAACGGGCTCCTTTTCGACGCAGTGCTGCACGGCCCGCAAATCACAACGGGGATCACCTTCTGAAGCATTCGTTAGGAACTTATTAAGTCGCTCTTCAAGGCTGGAAATGCTAATCAGGGTAAACTGGCCAACTAAGCCGCGAATAGCCACAAAAGTCAAAGCAGATGCGGCAAAATTCATCGCCGTTATCGCGATCGTATGCACAGTATTCTTTGTGGGCTGTGCCACCACACAGACTACCATGCAGAACAGAGAAAGCATGCTGGTGGCCTCCGGATTTAAGGTCATCACGCCTAAGACGGCAGCGCAGCAACAAAAGCTCCAAAACCTTTCGCCGGGCAAGGTAACCATGATCCATAAAGGGAAGAAAACATATTACATCTTCCCGGACCCGGTCCACAACCGCTCTTATGTTGGCGGACCCAGAGAGTACCAGGCTTACCAACAACTCCGTGCTACAAATAGACTTTCGAAGGAGAATCTCGAAAGCGGCGAGATGTACCAGGATTCGGAGATGCAGTGGAGTTCATGGGGCGGATGGGGAGCCGGCTGGAGTGCGAACGTTTTCGAATGAATGAGAGGGTGTGACAAATCGCTGCCACGGCCATTGCGCAGCGCTTTAGCTTGCCTCGGGCAGTGAGCTGATAGGATCTCGCGGCGGAGAGGATGGGACCAAGGTCCAATAGCGACAGCCGGCCAAAGTGCACATTTTTTTGCTTGAATGGCGCGGCATAAATACGTTCAAAACTTTTTCGCGATAATCGAGTTCGTGATCATTTTCCTGGTCATTGCCTTCTTGGCGACTACCACCGTTCCAGGCCTCCTGCGCCTCCGCAAACGCTCGCGGACATCTAAGATTATGCCCTTGCCACAATCATCAGATCGGCTCGCAACTGGATGAGCGAGCGGCCGAATCTTTCGGACATTCGTTCGGCACTCTCGTTTTACCGATGTAACGCTGTAACCCTACGTGTCCAAATACAACAAAAACAGGAACGCCCGCGGGAAGGTCACGGCAGCGAGTAACAAATCGACAGTGAAAAGGCATTACAGTAAATTACTGTTCGCAGCCGTGGCGCTCATTCCCGCCGCCTTGTTCGCGCAGAGTCTTGCTCCAACACCTCCCTTTGCTGATCAGGCCGAACTTTCCAAAGTGGCAGAATGGGTGCTTTCTCAAGGCACTGAAGAGTCGATAGCCCCAGAGCTGGCGGCTATACTCGGACTTGGCAGTGATCGTCTTCCAGTGAAGCTAAAGTCGTATCGTACGACGGAGGGTATTAGTCTCACATTTGCTTTCAGCACTAACCCAAAGCAAGAGGGCATCGTGATTTCTGCGCTCAAAACAATGGCAGATAAGATGGAAATTTATTCCGTAGGCACTGCCTGGCTTACGGACAGATCAGGAACTCTTCGCCAAACGATAGCAGTGGATGCTTCCGGCGCCCGGGTTCTTCCAAACAGCTCTCGGGCAGCGAAATTTCAAGACATAAAGGCCTTCTTCATCAAGAAACTTCAGGCCACCAGTCCGACTACTGCCTTATCACCCTCTCCCAGAATATCTGCAACACGTGTGGGAGGGAAAAAAGAAACCAAGTGATAAGAGTTCAATGAAACTACAAAGCTGCGATCTGCTGACGCTCTTAGCCTCGCCTTGGGCACGGCGGGACAGCGCATGGCATAGGCCTAAAGTCCTATAGGGAAATTACCTAAGGCACACCAAATTGCGCTTACTCAGATGAGTTGGTGAGTAGCAACAATCAGAACAAATGCCTATGAAATCAGCAAGACAGATCTTCCTTTGCGGGATGGTCGCTGCCGCCGTCATGGCGGTTGCGCCTTCTGTCCGAACCCAAGTGCAAATCACTGGCGAGCCTGGCTCGCCCAGCGCCACGACGACCATTGACGGCAAACAACTGCCGCCGCCACCGATGAAGTTCGGCGGCGTGATCAAGGAAAGCGTTTCGGATTCCACACCCTGGTGGCCGCCACGCGTCGTGCCGCCCAAGAGCGCGCCCAACATCGTGCTCATCATGACTGACGACCAAGGCTACGGTATTTCGAGTACTTTCGGCGGCGTCATCCCGACGCCGGCCCTGGATCGCATCGCGAAATCGGGGCTGCGCTACACGCAGTTTCATTCTACCGCGCTCTGCTCGCCTACGCGTGCCGCGTTGATCACCGGTCGCAATCATCACTCGGTGGGCTTCGGCGTGGTCGGCGAATTGGCCACCGGCTATCCGGGCTACGATTCCGTCATTGAGCCGGACAAGGCCACCATCGCTGAAATCCTGAAGGAGAATGGCTACGCGACATCGTGGTTCGGGAAAGAACATAACACCCCCACCTATCAATACAGTCTGGCCGGGCCTTATGACCAATGGCCTTCAGGCATGGGCTTCGAGTATTTCTACGGGTTCATGGGTGGCGAGACCGACCAGTGGACGCCTTACTTGTTCAAGGATCATACGCAGATTACTCCGTGGGTTGGGCATCCGGGTTACAACCTCACGACCGATATGGCGGATGAGGCCGTCAAGTATTTGCATAGCATGAACGCGGTCGCCCCGGACAAGCCGTTCTTCCTTTATTACGTCCCCGGGGGCACGCATTCGCCGCATCAGCCCACAAAGGAGTGGATTGACAAGATCCACGCGATGCACCTGTTCGACAACGGCTGGGAAAAGTTGCGTGAGACGATATTTGAAAACCAAAAGAAGCTCGGCGTCATCCCCGCCGACACGCAACTGACTGCATGGCCGGACGGACAGGCCGAATTTGGCGGCGCGAAGCTGCCCCGGTGGGATTCACTTTCGCCGATCCAAAAGAAACTTTGCGTCCGCCAGGCCGAGGTCTTCGCCGCCTACGCTGCCTACACCGATTATGAAATCGGCCGCGTGATCCAGGAGGTTCAGGATCAAGGCAAGCTCGACAACACGCTTGTCATCTACATCTGCGGCGACAACGGCACGAGTCCCGAAGGCACGTTGGAGGGCACCTACAATACGTTGACGGCTTACAACGGCATTCTGAAATTGCCGGAGGCGTTGCAGTTGCTGCATTACGAGGATTGGGGATCGGACAAAACCTATCCGCACATGGCGGTGGGCTGGACGTGGGCTTTTGACACGCCGTTCAAATGGACTAAGCAAGTGGCGTCGCATTTCGGCGGCACGCGGCAGGGCATGGCCATTTCCTGGCCCGGCCACATCACGGATGCGGGCGCCATCCGCACGCAGTTTCACCATGTCATTGACATCGTGCCCACCATTCTCGAAGCCACCGGCATCAAGGCTCCCGATTTAGTCAATGGTATCCCGCAAAAACCGATTGAAGGCGTTAGCATGGCTTACACGTTCGATCCCGCGGCCGCGGGACCAAACGTCCCGTCGAAGCATGAGACGCAGTACTTCGAGATGGTTGGCAACCGTGCGATCTATCACGACGGCTGGATTGCTGCTACTACACCACCATCCGCGCCTTGGCTCCTGGGCGCTACGATGCCTCCGTTGGGTAACTATAAATGGGAACTCTACAACGTCGCCAAGGATTATTCTGAGAACAACGACCTCGCTGCTCAGCAGCCGGACAAACTGAAGGAAATGCAGGCATTGTTCCTGACCGAGGCGGCAAAATATCAGGTTTTCCCCTTGGACAACTCGGGCTTTGTGCGCGTGCTCGCGCCGAAGCCGAGCACGACCGCCGGCAAAACAGAATTCACCTACACGGGTGTGAACGCCGGCATTCCCTTCGGCAATGCGCCCGGCATTTTGGATAAGGACTACACCATCACCGCCGAGATAACGGTTCCCAAAGGCGGCGCGGAGGGAATGATCGTAACGATGGGTGGACGTTTTGGCGGTTATGGCCTTTTCCTGCAAAAGGGCAAGCCGATTTTCGCCTACAACCTTCTTGATATGGAGCGATTCCGCTGGGAGGGCGGCATAGGTGGTAGGATAGGCGAAGACTTCTTTGGCCGTGCGCTCGCGCCAGGCAAACACACACTCGTGTTCGACTTCAAATACGACGGCCCCGGCCCTGGCAAGGGCGGTACTGGCGTATTTACGGTGGACGGCAGGGAGTTGGCGAAGAAGACGATCGCGCACACGATTCCGTTGATCATGACCGTTGACGAAACCTTCGACATCGGCCTGGATACCGGCACGGGAGTGGACGAGAGCTACAAGCTGCCGTTCAGGTTCACCGGCACGATTGACAAGCTCACCTTCAAGCTGGGCCGGTCTCAAATGACCGCGGCGGAACAGCGGGCCATTGAGGAGAAACTCATCCTAGCCACGGACTAAGCGGATAAGCAACAGCAGCAGCGAAAGACGAGGCGTAAGCAAATCGAGATGAAGCAACTGCTCACTCTCGCTGCCGTGATCGAAGCGGTCACGGGTCTGGCGTTGATAGTTGCTCCGTCGCTTGCGGGGCGACTCTTACTCGGCGCGCAAGGTACCGGCGTCGCCATACCGGTAGCTCGCGTACTCGGTATCGCCTTGATCGCATTAGGGATCGCCTGCTGGCCGGGCCCGGCATTGCTCGGTATGCTAGCCTACGGCGCGCTTGTTACTGCGTACCTCTTGTATCTTGGTATTCGCGGTGAGTGGGCCGGCCCGCTGCTATGGCCCGCAGTCGTGTTGCATGCGGCGCTGACGCTGCTTCTCGCCCGGGCTTGGTGCAAGCCATCAAAGAACAGAGCAACATAACAACTGGCCGAATCGAAAAAGGGTGTAATCATTACTGAGATCACGTCATGAGCTGGGTCACACTACTTTGGTCGATGGACGCTGCGTTCTGTTTCACGCTGGCGTGGATCTATTTGCTGGTGTCGCTCCAGCAGCGGCAGAGGTGGGACCATTGGCTGTTTTCGTGCTGCGCCATGGCGGCTGGAGCGAACGATTCTAGGCCAACGCGCAAACTCGGTCGCGGCTTCTCTAATTTTTTCTTGGCGCCGGCTGAAGTTTTCGTGAGCGTTACATCAGTCGCTCGAGGCCGACGTAGAAATAAGAAGATTCGCTGAGGCGGTGAGGCGATGCACTCGCGACCTTTTTCCAAGCTGCCAGTAATTGGTATTTTAACAGTTGTCTATTTCATTGCCGGCAAGTTCGGATTGATGCTGGCATCTTTGCACGCAAGTGCATCGCCGGTGTGGCCGGCAGCGGGAATTGCGCTCGCGGCATTGCTCGTACTCGGTTACCGAGCCTGGCCTGCAATTTTTATCGGTGCATTTCTGGTGAACGTTACCACTGCGGGCAATGTCGCCACATCGCTTGCCGTCGCGAGCGGCAACACGCTCGAGGCTGTTTGCGGTGCCTGGCTGGTGAATAGGTTCGCCGGCGGCACAACCGTCTTCGATCGTCCGCAAGGTGTCGTTAAGTTCGCGCTCGCAGCAGTGGTTAGCACAGTTATCGGTCCAGCTTTTGGGGTGACCAGTCTTGCACTTGGTGGATTTGCCGATTGGGCCAATTTTGCTGCGATCTGGATGACGTGGTGGCTGGGCGACACAACGGGCGATCTTCTGATCGCTCCATTGATTATTCTCTGGAGCATCCCATCAAAACGGCGCTGGAACAGGAGGGAAGCTGTTGAAGTGGGCATCCTCCTACTGCTGTTGTTCGTCCTCAGCGAAGCGGTCTTTTGCGGATGGCTTACAATTTCGGCCAGGAATTATCCAATCGCATTCATCTCCCTGCCGATTGTGATTTGGACGGCCTTCCGCTTCACGCAGCGCGAAACCGCTACGGGCATCTTTATTCTCTCAGCGATCGCGATTTGGGGCACAATGCATGGTTTCGGGCCATTCGTCGGGGAAACCGAAAACCAGTCGCTTCTTGCTCTGCAGTCCTGGACGGCTGTGCTCACCATTACTGCGATGGCGCTTTCCGCGGGCATGGCGGAACGCGGGCGGGCTGAGAAGGCACTGCGGGAAAGCGAAGCGCGCATGAGCCTCGCGGTTAACGCGGCGAACCTCGGTCTGATGGTTTGGGACATCCTGGGTGACGAACGTTGGGTAACGGAGAAATGGAGACAGTTGTTCGGCTTCGCGGATTCGAAGCCAGTGACGTTTGACCGATTTCTCCAGATAGTGCACCCCGGCGATCGCGAACGTGTAAAGCAAGTTGTGCAGCACGTGTTGGAGCACGGTCGGGAGTACGAAATCGAATATCGCATCACGCGGCCGGACGGAAGCACCCGCTGGATCGCTGGTCATGGCAGCGTCGAGTTAGACGAAGGTGGCAAAGCGGTCTTAGCGCGCGGCGTGTCGCGCGACATCACCAAGCGCAAAATAGCGGAGGAAGAGTTGCGTGAGAGCGAAGCGCGTTTTCGCACCGTAGCCAACGCCGCGCCCGTGATGATCTGGATGTCAGATCCAGACAAACTTTGCACCTTCTTTAACAAAGGGTGGCTTGACTTTACCGGCCGAACTCTGGAGCAGGAGCTTGGAAATGGATGGGCAGAAGGCGTGCACCCGGAAGACATAGATCGCTACCTCGACATTTATCAAAATTCCTTCAACGCGCGCGAATCGTTTACAATGGAATATCGGCTGCGGCGAAGTGACGGTGAATACCGCTGGGTTCTGGACATTGGAACGCCGCGCTTTGCGTCCGATGGCGCGTTCATCGGTTACATCGGCTCATGCATTGACATTACTGAGCGGAAGGCCGCTGAAGAGAAATTCCGGCTCGTGCTCGATGCTGCGCCCAACGCAATGATTATGGTCGACCCAGCCGGTGTGATCAACTTCGCTAACGCGTCGGCAGCAACCGTCTTCGGCTATTCTCTCAGCGAGTTGATCGGCTGCCAGATCGAAATGTTGATTCCAAAACGTTTCCGCGATCGACATCCCGGCTATCGCAAAGATTTTCTTTCGCACCCCAGCGGCCGCGCAATGGGAGTCGGGCGCGATCTTTTTGGTCGTCGGAAAGACGGCAGCGAATTTCCCGTAGAAGTGGGACTTAGCCCGATGCGCACGACGCGAGGCGTATTTGTTCTGGCATCATTGATCGACATTACCGCACGCAAGGCCGCTGAAGTGGAGGCGCGCCAGCGTCGCGAACAGGTCGAACTTCTCGGCCGGGTCAGCTTGCTTGGCGAGATGACTGCTTCTCTCGCGCACGAATTAAACCAACCGCTTGCGGCGATCGTGAACAACGCCACCGCCGCGATGCAATACATCGAACAGGGCAAGCTCGACCCCGAACAACTACAGGAGATTCTTACCGACGTGGTGGGAGACAGTCGCCGCGCGCATGACATCATGCGTAATGTGCGGAGTGCGATTAAGAAGGGCAGCGCGATTCGCGGGCGGATCAATTTGAACGACGTGGTGAAAGCCGTCACGCACATGGTTCACCCGGATGCCGCCGCACACTTCTGCAAGGTGGAAATGTCCCTCGCGCCAAATTTGCCGACCATCGAAGGGGATCCCACCCAGATTCAGCAGGTGTTGATTAATCTCGTGAGCAACGCCTTTGATGCGATGCGTGGTACGCCGCCGAGCCGCCGGAAGGTGGAGATTGCCACGAATTACAATGGCGACGGCACGATCTCTGTCGCCGTGCGCGACTATGGTTCCGGGATCGCAGAGCCAACGCAGGAGCGCCTTTTCGAGCATTTCTTCACCACGAAAGAGGAAGGTCTCGGAATGGGTCTTGCCATCGTGCGCTCGATCGTCGAAGCACATGGGGGAAGCATTGCAGCCGAAAACGCCGATGGAGGTGGCGCGCGTTTTCGTTTTCGTCTGCCGACTAAGGAGGGGATGCCACAATGATGACTCCAACTGCAATGGTGTTCGTGATCGATGACGATGAAGCGGTGCGAAAAAGTCTAGGGCGGTTGTTAGGCGCTGCCCATTACAGAATCGAACTCTTCAAGTCTGCTTCCGAGTTTCTCTCGCGTTCAGCCCATCCCGGACCTTCATGCGTCGTTGTCGACGTGCGGATGCCCGGGTTGAACGGAATCGATCTGCAGAAAGCTCTCATCGAACGCCACCGCGAAGAGCAGATCATTTTTATAACTGGTCACGGCAATATCCCGATGTGTGCCCAGGCAATGAAGGCAGGTGCCGTCGATTTTCTCCCGAAGCCTTTCAAGCCCAAAGAATTATTGGCAAGCGTCGAACGCGCCCTGAGACGCTCGGCCGAACAACGCCGTCGCGCGGCGGAGAAGAATCATGCCCGCGGCCTGCTCGAACGGCTAACGCCGCGCGAGTTTCAAGTTATGCAACTCGTGATCACGGGGCTGCTCAATAAACAAGTTGGCGCTGAGCTCGGAATGGCGGAAAAGACGGTTAAAACCCATCGCGGCCATATTATGCAGAAGTTGGGGATCACTTCGGTCGCTGAGCTTATAGGCGTGGTGAAAAAAGCTGAAGTGCCCCCGGCGAAAGACCTACGACTAAGGTCTCATAGCGTTGCGACGGTCTGACATGCTAATGTAGTGGCATGTTTGCCCCCGCACCTGTTGTTTGTCTTGTCGATGATGATGCATCGGTTCGCAAATCCATTGCCAGATTTCTTGAATCCTCCGGGTTTAAAGTCGACGCGTTTAGCGAACCGGAAGCATTTCTTGGACATTTGACGACGCATTCTGTCCCCGTGGCGGTCTTGGACATCTGGATGGAAAGCATGACCGGAATGGAATTGCTCGCCCACCTGTGCGCGAGATCACCCAAGACCCGGGTTATCTTTATTACTGGCCATGAAGATCATGCCGCCGAGGCTACCGTCAGGCAGGCCGGCGCTTTCGCTTTCTTCATCAAGCCTTTTGACAACAAGCGATTTTTGGCCGCTGTGCGAGATGCCTTTGGACGGACCTCCCCGGAAAAGGAGGGACAGACCAAACCCGAGTCGGCGCGAACATAGCGCCGTTTTGTTCGATCGAAGACCGAGGTCCAGCCGAGTCAGATAGGATCGGCTAAGCAGCCGTGGAGCTGGAAGCAGCCCGCGCGCGGCTACATCTGACCAGAAATGTTTCAACGAACATTGCCATCCGCCGCCATCGTCGTCTGCGTGGTCGACCACGATGCGTCGGCGCTCAAGAGCACGATTGAAGTTTTGTCTTCCACGGGTTACGAGATAAGACCATTTAGGGATCGGGATACGTTTTTGAATGTGGAGGAACAAATGCCACCGGCCCTGGCAGTTGCCGCAGGCATACTAGTGAATTTGGTTTATCGACAATGTACGGAAGAACACTGCGTCCGCCAATAAACGGTCGGCTACGTCCACAGACCAAGGGGACTGAACATGATCGCGCTTAGCAAAGAAACTCTGGCCGTGTACCTGCTGGACGACGACCCTTCCGTTCTGAAAGCCACGCGTCGCCTTCTCGATTCGGCGGGTTGGAACGTGGAAGCCTTCACTCATCCGATTGCATTTTTGGAGCATGCTGCAATGCACTCCCCCAGCGTCGCAGTGATCGATATCCGTATGCCGGACATGAACGGGCTAGAGGTGCAAACGCGGTTGCGAAGAGTTGCGCCCTCGACCCGAGTCATTGTCTTAACTAGCAAAGACGATCCAGCAGTTCGTACGACGGCGATGAACGCAGGGGCTTACGCCTTCTTCATCAAAGGCGTGGACCGCACCGAGTTCCTCGCCGGAATCAAAGGTGCGGCAGATTCCAGGAACTAGCTTCCAGAAGCACAGCTATTGCGGGAGCTTTAGTGAGGCCGTCTTCGGCCTGATTATCATGCTGACCATTACATTGGCAGCAGGTTTGACCACCGGCTCCGCCTAACGAATTCCGCAGCGCGTCTTAGTATAGTGATCGAAAACGCGAATCACAGCGTCATGTGAACGGCTGATGAGATCGCCCGACTGCAGGACAGCGCGTGGCATAGGACTAAAGTCCCATGGACCAAGGTCCCATAGACAGGGTCCCGCGCAGCCTGTGAAAATTTAGTCTTCGGACGAGAAAAACAGAAAGAACACGGTATGAGAAGATCAACCCAGACTCTTACGCAAAGTGGACTGCTGGCCGTGCTCCTGCAACGCCAGCGCTACAAAGTGATCCAGTTAGCCCAGCGTCGTGCACAGCGCGAGCAGTTGCGTGCCGCCTTTTGGGGTACTTGGCCATTCCGCCTGATTACGGCACGAACGCGCGTCGCCGATTCCGCCAAACCCTTGGTGGGAACCGTCCCGCGCCACACTTGAATACTTCGCAAAAGGCAATTGCCATGTCTCCCCCAACCCACAGCTACACCGAGCCTCGGCAACAGATTCACGACCACCCGCCTCCTTGGACACTGGTTGTAATCTCTCAAAGCCCTCCGTTCCTTTTCACTCTGGCAGCCATCATCGCTGCGCTGAGCTTCCTATTCGGGCTTTGGTTCAGCGTTTCAACGCATCGC
>Ga0209056_10001567_pt1 | contig 25170 bp, 23 predicted proteins | sample GraSoiAngelo_114_FD_185876 | JGI IMG/M metagenome (GOLD analysis project Ga0209056, IMG submission 185876) | Grasslands soil microbial communities from the Angelo Coastal Reserve, California, USA - 14_0903_13_40cm (SPAdes) (version 2) | ecosystem: Environmental > Terrestrial > Soil > Grasslands... | reverse complement strand
CGACCGAGCGCGCCGTCGAAGGCGTCGAGGGCCCGCGCGGGCTGGCCGAGCTGGAGGGCCGTCCAGCCGCTCGAGTTCAGCGCGAAGCTGGCGACATCGTCGGCCGGCCCCTCCCTGGCGGCCTGGACAAAGTCCTTGTCGGCCTCCGCGATCCGGTTGACCTTGTACAGCGTCTCACCGAGCCAGTAGCGCGCCAGTCGTGCGGCGTCCCGGTCAGGGTCCTTGCCGAGCGCGTCCTCGAAGTACTGGACGGCCTTGCCGTACCTCCCGTTGTCATAGTTCTCGCGCCCGCAGTCGACGAGCGAGCTGACGCTCCCAAGGAGCGTGCCGACCAGGTTGCAGCTGACGGCGCGCATCGCGACGACCGGCTTCGCGATCGTCGGGTCGAGGACGAGCCGCGGGGTCGGCAGCGCCGGGAGCGTCGCGGGCGGCGCCGGGATCGGCAGCTCCGGCACCGGGAGGGACGGCTTCTCGAGCGCGGCCCCGGCGATCTCGACGAGCGGGACGAGATCGGGGGGCGGCAGGACCACCGGCGCCGGGGCGGGCGCCGCGGCCACGAGCGCGGCCCACGGAAGGCCGAGCAGCAGGAGGCGGCGCATCATGACTCCGTGGCGGGCTTCTTCTCCGTGGACTTTTGCGGCGACGTCTGGCGGGCCTTCACTGCCGCCGCCCGCCCCCGAGCCCACTTCCGCTGGGCCTGGTCGGGGCTCGAGGCCGCGATCAGCTCGTACTTCCGGAGCGCCTCGTCCCAGCGGCGCAGCTCCTCGTACGCGGTGGCGCTCCCGGCGAGGGCCCGGAACTGCACGAGCGGCTGGATCCCCGACACCGCCGCCGCCGCGTCGAAAGCCTCGAGCGCCGCGGCGTACTGGGCGAGCTTGAGTTGGACCTGGCCGACGAGCACGAGCGCGTCGGCCCGGAGACCGCCGGTCGCGGTGTCCGCCACGGGGCGGGCCTGCCCGAGCGCCTCCTCGTACTTCTTCCGCTTGAAGGCGGCGTCGGCCAGCTCCAGGAGCCGGCGCCCCAGCCGCTCCTGCTGGGCCCTGACGACGGTGACGCGGTCGCGCGCCCACTGCTGCAGCGTCCCGTCGGCGCTCCCGGCCGCGATCTCCTGGTAGCGCGCGAGCGCGTCCGGCCACTGCTGCTGCTCCTCGTGCGCGACCCCGCTTCCGGCGAGCGCGCGATAGCGGGAGGCCGCGTCGAGACCCGGCACCCCCGCCGCCGCGTCGAAGGCCTCGAGGGCCGCCGCCGGCTGCTTCAGCTTGAGCTCCGCATCGCCGACCAGGAGAAGCGCCCCGGCCCGGAGGTCGGGGTCCTCGCTCCGGGCGAGCGCGCGCCCCTGCGTCAGGGCGTCGGCGTACTTCTTGGCCTTCAACAGGGCCGTCGCCTGGTCGAGCCCGGCCAGCTCGCCCAGGCGGCGCTGCTGGGCCTGCACCGCGCCCACGCGGTCGCGCGCCCACTGCTGGAGCGCCGCGTCCGGGCTCCCCTCCGCCACCTCCGCGTAGAGCGCGAGCGCGGCGTCGAGCTTCCGCTGCTCCTCCTCCGCCACCGCGCTCCCCGCCAGCGCCCGGTACCGGAGTGCCGCGTCCACGCCGGGCGCCGTCACCGTCTTGAAGACGTCGAGGGAACCCGCGTAGTCCTTCAGCTTGAGCTTCGCCTCCCCGACCACCAGCGCGGCTTCGGCCTGGAGCTCGGGCGTCTTGGCCGCGGCCGACGCGAGCGCGACCGCGTCCTGGTACTTTTCCCGCGTGTACGCGAGGCGCGCGAGGTCGAGGGCGGCCCGCTGCGCGAGCGCGTGGTCCGGAAACGCCTGCCGGAGCCGCTTCCACGCTGCCTCCTGGTCCTGCGGCCGGCCGAGCTGGCCCGCCAGCAGTCCCGCATCGTAGAGGTCTTCGGCCGCGGGGGACGAATCGGCCAGGAGCGCCCGGTACTGCGCCGCCAGCTCCCCCTTGTCTCCGAGCCTCGCGACGGCCTCCGTGAGCTTGCGGCGCGCGGACGCCGCCAGCTCGCTCGAGGGGCTGCGCGCGAGGAACGCGCGGAGGTGCTTGACCCCGTCGGCGGTCTGGCCCGTCGCCAGCTCCGCCCAGCCGAGCAGGTACTGGGCGTCGCCCAGGTGCTCGTGGGTCGGATATTTCGTCACAAACCCCTGGAGGGCCGGCACCGCCTCTTCGTAGCGCTTGGCGTCGACGAGCGTGCGGGCGAGCGTGAACGTCGCGTCCCCCGCCAGCAGGTGCCCCGGCCACTTCTCCAGAAATTGCCGGAACCCCTGAATCGCCGGCTCGAGCCGCTTCTGCTCCAACTCCAGCCAGGCCAGCCCGTACACCGTATCCGGCACCAGCGGCGACCCCGCGTCCCCCCGGAGCACGGCCTCGTACGCCGCCCGCGCCTCCCCGTGCCGCTTCAGCCGAAACAGCGTCTCCGCCTCCCAGTACCGCGCCTCTTGCGACCGCCCCGGCGCCGGCACGAGCTTCGCCGCCCGCCGAAACGCCTCCAACCCCCCCTCCAGGTCCCCCGCCCCGAGCCGCGCCTTGCCCAGCGCCAGGACCGCCTCCCGCGCCCACTGCTGGAGTGCGGCGTCCGCGCCCCCCTGCGCCACTTCCTCGTACAGCGCGAGCGCCTCCCGCCACTGCTGCTGCTCCTCCCGCGCCACCGCGCTCCCCGCCAGCGCCCGGTACCGGAGCCCTCCGTCCACCCCCGGCAGCGCCGCCACCGCCTTGAACGCCTCCAGCGCCCGCGCGTAGTCCTTCAGCTTGAGCGCCGCCTCCCCGAGCAGGAGGGAGGCGTCGGCCCGGAGCTCGTCGTTCTTCGCCGCCGCCGCGGCCAGCGCGAGGGCGCTGTCCCAGCGCTCGGCCGCGTAGGCCGACTTCGCGAGCTCGAAGGCGGCCCGCTGCGCGAGCAGGTCGTCCGGGAACTCCTGCCGGAGCCGCGTCCACGCCGCCTCCTGGTCCTCCGGCCGGCCGAGCCGGACCGCGATCTGGCCGGCCGCGTAGAGGCCGTGCGGCGTGGCTCGAGGCGCCGTCATCAGGGAGCGGTACTCCGTCTCGAGCTCGCCCCGGTCGCCCGACCGCAGCACCGCCTCGGCGAGCTGCCGGCGTGCCGTCTCCGCGAGTTCGTGGGTCGGGTGGGCGGTGACGAACGCGCGCAGCGCCGGGATGGCCTCGGCGGTCTGTCCCGCCGTGAGCCGTGTCCAGCCGAGCAGGTACTGCGCCTCGGGCTCCTGGGGGCTCTTGGGGAACTTGGCCCCGAACGCCGAGAGGAGCGGCAGGGCCTCCTCGTACCGCTTGAGGTCGACGAGCGTGCGCGCGAGCGCGAAGGTGGCCGCGGGCGCCAGCGGGCTGTCCGGCCACGCCTCCAGGACGTCGCGGAAGCTCTTGATCGCGGGCTCGAGGTGCTTCTGCTCGAGCTGCGCCCAGGCCCGGCCGTACATCGTGTCGGCCGCGAACGGCAGCTTGGGATCCTTCTCGAGCACGACCTGGAGCGCCCGGTCGTACGCCGTCTCGGCTTCCGCGTAGCGTTTGAGGCGAAAGAGCGTCTCGGCTTCCCAGAACTTCGCCTCGCCCGGCCTCCCCGACGGCTCCTTGAGCCCGAGGACCCGGCGGAACGCGTCGAGGGCGGGGGCGAGGTCCTGCTGGGCGAAGCGCGCCTTGCCGAGCAGGAGCCAGGCGTCGCCCGCACGCCGGTCGTCGGGATACTTGGCGACGAACTCCTCGAGCACCCGGCGCGCCGTCGGGTAGAGCTTATCGTCGAACGCGCTCGTGCCGACGCGCCACAGGCGGTCGGAGTCCTCGAGGGCGGTCGCGAGCGGTGCCCGCACGAGGAGGAGCGTGGAAAGCGTCAGGACCACAATCAGCAATAGCCGACGCCGCACACGGTCATCCTAGCACGAGTTCGCGCGCCGGGACGCCGTCCCGTGTATCCTGACGGAGATCCCGGTGCGGCTCTGTATCTTCGACCTCGACCATACGCTCGTCGCCTCGTCGCTCGACCTCGCCGCGATGGCGGTCGACATGCGGACGCTCATCGAGCGCGAGCTCGGCCCGCTCCCCGAGCGCCCGGAGCGCTACCGCGTGGGGGAACTGATCGCCCACTGTCAGCGCGCGGCGCCGGCGCTCGAGCCGCGAGTCTGGGCGCTCGCCCTCGCGCACGAGCAGCGGGCGATGGCCGACGCCGCCCTCGAGCCCGGCGCCCTCGAGGCGGTCACGGGCGCGCGCGCGCGCGGCTTCGCCACGGCCGTGTGGACGAACAACGCGCGAGTCTGCACGTTCCACGTGCTCGCGGAGCTCGCGCTCGCGCCCCACTTCGACCTCGTCATCACACGCGACGACTTCCGGCGGCTCAAGCCCGACCCCGACGGTTACCGCGTCATCCGCGCGCGGCTGCCACGGCTCACGGAGGCGGTCGTCGTCGGCGACTCCTGGGTCGACGGGCTGGCCGCGCGCGCGGCGGGGCTCCCCTTCATCGCCTACCGGGCCGACGAGGGGGAGCTCGCCCGCCACGGCGTGGTCCCGCGCGCCCGGCTCACGGCGCTGTCCGACCTCCCGCCGCTGCTCGACGCGGGCGCCTGAGCGGGCCCCGGGCCGTATAATCGGTCAGTGGATCTGTTCGAATCGGAGCGCTCCGCCGCCGCCCCCGCGCCGCTTGCCGACCGGATGCGCCCGGCCGCGCTCGCCGAGGTCGTGGGCCAGGAGCACCTGCTCGGCGCGGGCAAGGTGCTGCGGCGGGCGCTCGAGGCCGGCGAGCTGCACTCGATGATCCTGTGGGGGCCGCCCGGCTCAGGCAAGACGACGCTGGCGCGGCTGATGGCGCGGGTGGCCGGCGCCGGGTTCGTCGCCTTCTCCGCCGTCCTCTCGGGCGTCAAGGAGATCCGCGCCGTCCTCACCGACGCGGAGACGGCGCGGGCCCGGCGGGGCGCCCGCACGATCCTCTTCGTCGACGAGATCCACCGCTTCAACCGCGCCCAGCAGGACGCGTTCCTGCCCCACGTCGAGATGGGCACGATCATCCTGGTCGGCGCCACGACCGAAAACCCCTCCTTCGAGGTCAACTCGGCGCTCCTCTCGCGCTGCCGGGTCTACGTGCTGCACGCCCTCGGCGAGGCCGAGCTGCTGGCGCTCCTGCGCCGCGCCCTCGCCGACAGCGAGCGCGGCCTCGCCGGCCTCGGGCCGGCCGTGAGCGACGAAGCGCTCGGGCTCATCGCGGGCCTCGCCAACGGCGACGCGCGCGCGGCGCTCAACGTCCTCGAACTCGCGGTCGTGCTGTCGACGGCGGACGCGGGCGGCCGGCGCGTCGTCACCGAGACCACGGTCCGCGAGGCGGCCCAGCAGCGCGCGCTCCTCTACGACAAGAGCGGCGAGGCGCACTACAACCTGATCTCGGCGCTCCACAAGTCGCTCCGCGACTCCGACCCCGACGCCGCTCTCTACTGGCTCGCCCGCATGCTCGAGTCGGGCGAGGACCCGCTCTACCTCGCCCGGCGACTGGTGCGCTTCGCCTCCGAGGACGTCGGCAACGCCGACCCCGCCGCGCTCACGCTCGCGCTGGCCGCCAAGGACGCCTACCACTTCCTCGGCTCGCCCGAAGGCGAGCTGGCCCTCGCCCAGGCCGCGCTCTACCTCGCGGTGGCGCCGAAGTCGAACGCGGTCTACACGGCGTTCGGCGAGGCCCAGCAGGACGTCCGCGAGCGCCCCGCCGAGCCGGTGCCGCTCCACATCCGCAACGCGCCGACCCGCCTCATGCAGGACCTCGGCTACGGCCGGGGCTACCAGTACGCCCACGACGCGCCGGACGCGCGCGTCGAGCAGGAGCACCTCCCCGAGGCCCTCCGCGGGCGGCACTATTACCGACCGAGCGACCGCGGGGCCGAGGCCGACATCGGCCGCCGCCTGGCCGACTGGCGCCGCTGGCGGGCGGCGCGGGCGCGGTAGAATAGCGGGGGATGGCCCTCCGCGTCGGGGTGATCTTCGGCGGCCGGTCGGGCGAGCACGAGGTGTCGTTGGCGTCGGCCGCGTCGGTGATGAGGGCGCTCGCGGAGGCCGGCCACCAGGTCGTCCCCGTCGGCATCGCGCGCGACGGCCGCTGGCTCACCGGGGGCGACCCGCTCGGCACGCTCGCCGCGGAGGCGCGCGTGGCCCTGCCCGCGGCCGACGCGACCGGTTCCGTCAAGAAGGCGCTGGTCGAGCGCGCCGGCTCGGCGCCCGTCGCCGGCGCCCCGCTCGCCCGCCTGGAGGCGGCCGGCGCCTTTCCCGCCGGCCTCCGCCGCGAGGTCGACGTCGTGTTCATCATGCTCCACGGCCCGTACGGCGAGGACGGGACGATCCAGAGCGTGCTCGAGCTCGCGGACCTCCCCTACGTCGGCGCCGGCGTGACGGCCTCCGCCGTCGGGATGGACAAGGCGGCGATGAAAGGCCTCTTCCGCGCGCACGGTCTGCCCGTCGTCGAGCACGCGGTCGTGCTCCGCCGCGAGTGGCGGGTCCGGCCGGCCGCGGTGGCGGCGCGAATCGCCACGGCGCCGGGTTTCCCCTGCTTCGTGAAGCCCTCGAACCTCGGCTCGAGCGTCGGCATCAGCAAGGTCCGCACGGCGGCCGACCTCCCGGCCGCGATGGACGAGGCTGCGCGCCACGACCGCAAGCTCCTGGTCGAGCGGGCGGTCGTCGGCAGGGAGATCGAGGTGAGCGTGCTCGGCAACGACGAGCCGCGCGCCTCCCTGCCGGGCGAGATCCTCTACGCGGGCGAGTGGTACGACTACGAGACGAAGTACGCGGAGGGACAGGCCACGCTCCGCGTCCCCGCGCCCCTCGCCCCGGAGCTCGAACGCCGCTTCCGGGAGCTCGCCCTCGCCGCCTTCCGCGCGATCGACGCGGCGGGCATGGCCCGCGTCGACTTCTTCCTGGAGGGCGACCGGATCCTGGTGAACGAGATCAACACGATCCCCGGCTTCACGAGCACGAGCGTCTACGCGCGGCTCTGGGAAGCCTCGGGGCTTTCCTACGCGGAGCTGGTCTCGCGGCTGCTCGACCTCGCCCTCGAGCGCCACCGCGACCGCCCCGGTTCGGCGTGATCCGCGCGGCGCGAGGCCGGTCGGCGGTCGCTGACGGCCGGGCGCGCCGCGGACGGCCCGGGATCCCGGGGGCCGCGCCGCGCGGGGGACCGGACGGGGACGGCGCGACGGCCCGCGTCGACCTGCCACGCGGCGCGCACGCGGTCGCGGGCGGCGCGCTGGCCTCCCCACGGCAGCGCCGACGGGGTCCGACCGGGGGCGCCACCACGTGAGAATCGCCATCACGGGCGGCGGCACGGGCGGCCACACGAGCGCGGGGCTCGCCGTCGCGTCGGCCCTCGCCGAGCGGGGCGTCGAGTGCGTGTGGATCGGCAGCCGCCACGGGATCGAGGCGGCGCGGGTCCCCGAGCGCGGGATCCCGCTCTACGCGATCCCGACGGGCAAGCTCCGCCGCTACTGGTCGTGGCAGAACCTGACCGACCTCGCGCTCCGAGTCCCCGCGGGGACCTGGCAGGCCTTCCGGCTGCTCGGCCGACTCCGGCCTCAGGCCGTCTTCGCGACGGGCGGCTTCGTCGCCGTCCCCGTCGTCCTCGCGGCGGCGGTCCGGCGAGTGCCGGTCGTGATCCACGAGCAGACGGCCGTCCCCGGCCTCGCCACCCGGCTCACCGCGCGCTTCGCGCGGCGCGTCGCCCTCACCTTCGCCGGCTCCGGTCTGGGCTTGCCGGCGGAGCGGTGCGTCGTGACCGGCAACCCCCTCCGCGAGGAGCTGCGCGACGGCGCGCGCGAGCGCGCCCTCGACCGGTTCCAGCTCGACGCCGCCGCGCCGCTCGTCTACGTCACGGGCGGCGTCCAGGGCGCCCACCGGCTGAACCGCGTCGTGGGCGCGGCGCTGCCCGGCCTGCTCGAGGCGGCGCAGGTCATCCACCAATGCGGCGACAACCAGACGACGGGCGACCGGGGCTGGCTCGAGGCACGCCGCACGGCCTTGCCGCCGGCGCTCCGCGCGCGCTATCGCGTGGTGCCCTACGTGGGCACCGAGCTCGCCGACGTCTTCGCCGCCGCCCAGCTCGTGGTCAGCCGCGCGGGCGCGGGCACCGTCAACGAGTGCTGCCAGCTGGGCCTCCCCGCCCTCTACGTCCCCCTGCCCGGCGCCCGCGGCGACGAGCAGACCGCCAACGCCCGGCTCGTGGAGGCCGCCGGCGGCTGCGTGGTGCTGCCGGAGCCGGCGCTGACGGCCGAGCGTCTCGTGGCGACGGTCCGGCCGCTCCTCGCCGCGCCGGCGCGTCTCAAGGAGATGGGGGAGCGCGCCCGCACGCTGGCCCGACCCGACGCGGCCCGCCGGATCGCGGAGCTCTGCCTTCAGGTCGCGCACGGCGGGCGTCCGTGAAGGTCGAACCGGAGCGGGCAGCCCCGGCACCGCGGCACCGGACGGCAGTGCCGCTTGCCGACGGCGACCAGCAGCGCGTGGTACTCGTTGAAGAGCCCGGGATCGGCCGGCAGGTGCGCCTCGACGAGCGCCCGCACCGCCTCGGCGGAGGTGCCGGGCGCGATCAGCCGGTGGCGCGCGAGCACGCGCCGAGCGTAGGCGTCCACGACGAAGACCGGCCGGCGGCCCGCGTAGAGGAGGATCGCGTCCGCCGTCTCGGGGCCGAGCCCGGGCACCGCCAAGAGCGCCGCCCGCAGGCCGCCGAGCTCCGCGGACCGGAGCCCCGCCATGCGACCGCCGAGGCGACCGAGCACGAAGTCCACGAACGCGCGCAGGCGCCTGGCCTTGAGCCGGAAGGTCCCGGCCGGGCGGATGAGCCGCGCGAGCGAGGCCGGGGCCAGGGCCGCCAGCCGGCGGGGCGCGAGGAGCCGGCGCGCCCGGAGCGCTCGGAGCGCCCGCTCGACGTTGGTCCACGCCGTGTGCTGGGTCAAGATCGCGCCCACGGCGATCTCGAATCGCGTTCGGCCCGGCCACCAGCGCTGCGGCCCGAAGCGCCGCTCGAGCGCCGCGTAGAGCCGCAGCAGGCGCGCCCGGAGCGGGTCGCGCGGCGACCCCGGGCGGCGGCCTAGGGGAGGGACGGAGGTGGTGCTCGGCCTCATCCTTCTGCAGAGTCTGACGATCGCGGTGAGCGGGCCGCCGACCTCACCCGAGTATCTCCCGCTCCGGCTCGCGGAGGCCGAGGGGTATTTCGCCGACGCCGGCCTCGCCGTCACGCTCCGGTCGACGCGCGCCGACGCCGGCGCGGCCGAGGCGCTCGCGCAGCAGCAGGCCGACCTGGCGGCGACCTCGGTGGAGGCGGCCCTCCGCTTCGGCATGGCCAAGACCGGCGACGCGCCCCACATCGTGTTCGGCCTCACCGCGGCGCCGCCGGCCGTCCTGGCGGTGCCGGCCTCCCTCGGGCCGACGACGCGCTCGGTCCGAGACCTCGCCGGCAGCGCGGTCGGGATCTCGAGCCCCGGCGCGCCCGAGCAGACCTGGTTCCTCGCGCTCCTGGCGCGCGCCGAGCTTCGCGTGTCCCAGGTGAGCCTGCTGAGTTACGGCGAGCGGGCGCTCGCCGAGGCGCTGGCCCACGGGCAGCTGCGCGCGGGGCTCGTCGACGATCCGCTGGCGAGCCGGCTCTTGGCCGACGGCACGGTGACGGCGCTGGCCGACTTCCGGGACCCCGACGCGAGCGCGCGGGCCCTCGGGCGGCCGACCGTGCACGCGGCCGTCTTCGAGTCCGCCCGCCGCCGCCTCCCCGACGCCCAGCTCGAGGCCCTCGCCCAGGCCCTCCTGCGCGCCGTCGCCCGGCTCGAGACGGCGAGCGCGGAGGAGCTCGTGGAACGGCTGCCCCGCCAGGCGGTCGGGCTGCCGGACGACTTCGCCGTCCGCCTGGCGGGCAGCCGCACGCTCTACCTTCCGCAGGGCCTCGTCGAGCCCCCGGCCCTCGAGGCGACGATCGCCATGGTCCGCGAGTACGTCCCCCTCCCGAAGGTCCTGCGCGGCGCCCGCGTCACCGAGATGCTCCGCCTCGGGCCGCTCCGCCACCTGCTCACCCCCGGGGGAGCACGCTGACGCCGAACGACTCGAGGAGTGCGCGCGTGGTCGTGAGCGGCAGCCCGACGACGTTCGTGTAGCACCCCGCCACGGCCGCGACGAGTCGTCCGCCGCCCGCCTGGACCGCGTAGGCCCCCGCCGCGTCGAGCGGCTCGCCCGTCCTGACGTAGGCCTCGATCTCCGCGTCCGAGTAGTCGCGCATCGTCACCTGGGTGCGGACGACCGCCGTCCGTTCGCGGCGCGCGCGGGCGCGGACGACCGCGACGCCGGTCAGGACCTCGTGCCGCCGGTCGCGGAGGCGGCGCAGCATCCGGACCGCCTCCGCCGCCCCGTCGGGCTTTCCCAGGATCTCTCCGTCGACGGCGACGAGCGTGTCCGCGCCGAGGACGACGGCGTCGGGGACCCCGCCGGCGACGGCGCGGGCCTTGGCCAGCGCGAGCGCCACGACGACATCGGCGGGGGGTCCCGGGGGCGGAGCCTCGTCGATCGCGCTCGGCAGGATCCGGAACCCGCGGCAGATCTGGCCGAGCAGCTCCCGGCGCCGCGGCGACGCCGACGCGAGCACGAGCTCCAGACGCGGAGGGCTAGAGTCGGCGGAGCGCGAGGGCGGCGATGACAACGCCGATCAGCCCGACCAGGTTCACCTTGAGGGAAAAGCCGAGCGTCAGGGAGACAAAGCGGAGGTCGAGGGTGGCCGGGGTCGTGAGCCCGATCGTGGGGCCCCGGGTCAAGACGTCCTGGGCCCAGCCCTCCCGGAACAGCGCCCCGAGCAGCTCGCCCAGGAGAGAGCCGACGACCAGGCCGGCGACGACGACGAGAAGGATCAGCCCGACCCCGCGCTGGGCCGGCACCTAGCCGACGATCAGGGGGTGCCGGTCGGTGATGATCCGGTCCTGCCGCGCGATCGCCTCGCTCAGGAACTTCGGGAGGTTGAACGAGTGCAGGTGGGCCGCCCCCCCCCAGTACTCGACCGGGCCCCGGACCCGCTCGGCCAGGAGCCGGTCGATCGTCTCGAGGGACTGCCGCCGGGGATCGCCGCCCTTCGAGGCGAGCATGAAACCCCACGGGGTGCCGAAGCACGACACGAACGCCTGGTAGCCGGCCACGACGGGGAACACCTCCCGCAGGGTCCGGTGGACGGCCGAGAAGAACAGCGTCTCGCCGACCTTGGTCATCCCCGCCTGCATCGTCATGGCGCCGCTGGCCGTGAGCCGATCCCGGAGCAGCAGGTAGAACTCCTTCGTGAAGAGCAGGCACGCCGGGCCCTCCTCCAAGGGCTCGACGAGATCGACGACGATGAGGTCAAAGCGCTCGTCGGTCCGCTCCAGGTAGGCGCGGGCGTCCTCGTGGCGGAGTTCGGTCCGGGAGTCGTCGAACGCGCCTCGGTGCATTTCGGGCAGATGCTGGCGGCAGAGGGCGACGACCTCGTCGTCGATGTCGACCATGACCGCGCGCTGGATCGAGGGGCACTTGAGGATCTCGCGGAGCGTGGCCCCCTCGCCGCCCCCGATCACGAGGGCCCGGGTGGGCGGCGCGTCGACGGCCAGGAGGCCCGGATGGACCAGCGCCTCGTGGTAGACGAACTCGTCAGCCGCGCTGCTCTGGATCCGCCCGTCGAGCACGAGACACTTGCCGTACGAGGCGGTCTCCATGATTTCCACCTGCTGGAACTTCGTGCGGGCCGAGACGATCGTCCGGACGATGGCGTGCATATGGCCTTCGACCGGCGTGGTGGTTTCGAAGAACCACTTGTAGCTCTGCGGGTTGATCAACCCCTTCAGGCCCGGGCCACGGCGACGGTCCGGTTGGACAGGAGCCCGCCCGCCTGCAGGAACATCCCCCGCTGCATCTCGACCACGGAGGCGCGCTCGGCGGCGAATTGCTCGACCAGGTAGCTGGCGGCGACCTCGGGTTTCAGCACGTCCCCGCAGGAGAAGATGTCGACCGCCGCGTAGCGGTATTCGGGCCAGGTGTGGATCGAGAGGTGGGATTCGGCGATGACGACGACGCCGCTGATCCCGAACGGGTTGAACTCGTGGAACACGACGTCGACGATGGTGGCCTGCGCCCGCCGGGCGGCTTCTACGAGCGCGCCCTTCACGGCTTCCAGGCTGTCGATGGCATCGGGAGCGCAATCAAACAACTCCAGAAGCAGATGTCGTCCCAGGGCGTTCAATCCCGTCGCCTCCCCTTTCGGCGCCTGCGCCATCTACCGCACCTCTCCTTGGCGACACACGGTAGCGTCGCCCTCCCACTTCCTCTCACTGCGCTCGTCCAGCCGCGTCGCGGCTGCGAAAAGAATTTCTGAGTAAAACTTCCTCACAGTAGGGTCAGAATTTTTCGATTGCAAGGAAATAATGCGGCTTTCCGCCCGCTTCGGCGCCGGGAGTCGGGCAAAATTCCGCTTGCATTCGGTCGACCACCGGCTACAGTGGGCCAGGAGAACGAGACGGGCGCGGCGGCGCAGGCCGCGCGACGACGGGCCGCGCGACGACGAAGGAGGCGAGAAGGGAGGCGCGAATGCGCAAGAACGTCACCATGGCGGCGGCGACCGCCGGCCACGCGGAAGGCGGCAGCAGCCTCAACGCCTTCGACAACGCCCTGCTGGTAGCCGGCATCGGCAACATCAACCTCATCAAGGTCTCGAGCATCGTTCCCCCCGACGTCGACATCGTCGAGCTCCCCAAGCTCAAGCCCGGCGCGCTCGTCCCCGCCGCCTACGCGGCGGTCACGAGCGACGTGCCCGGCCAGGTCGTCGCCGCCGCCGTCGGCTACGCGCTCCCGGACGATCCGGCCAAGCCCGGGGTCATCATGGAGTACCACGACGTCGCCGACCGGGAGACGGCCGAGCGGACGATTCGGCAGATGCTCGACGAGGCGTTCCGAGTCCGGGGTGAGACGATCCGCGAGGTGAAGGTCGTCGCGACGGAGCACACCGTCGAGCGGGTCGGCTGCGCCGTGGCCGCGATCGTGCTCCTGTCCGACGACGACCTCGTCTAGCGGCCTCGGCCCGGTCTGACGGGTGAGGCTAGCGTCGCCTCGGTTCATCGCGTGCGGGGAGCCCCCCACCGCGAGCGGGATCGTCGTCTACGGCATCCCCTTCGAGGGCCGGGTCAACCTGCGGAAGGGCGCCCAGGCCGGGCCGCGGGACCTCCGACTGGCCTCGGACTCGATCGAGACCTACTCGGCCGTCCTCGGCCGGGACCTGGAAGACCTCCCCCTCTGCGACCTCGGTGACTGCGAGCTGCCGGCCGACGCCGCGCCCCGGGTGCAGCTCGACGCCGCCCGCGACGAAATCAGACGCTGGTGGCATCCGGCCCTCCGCCCCTTCATGCTCGGCGGCGACCATACGGCCACGGTCCCGGTGATCGAGGCGCTCGCCCCCGCCCTCCCGGGGCTCCGGGTCCTCCAGCTCGACGCCCATCCCGACACCCGCGAGGAGTTCCTGGGCGAGCGGTACAACTACGCCTCGGCGATGGCCCGGGTCATGGACGTCGTGCCGGCCGACCGGGTGTACCAGGTCGGCATGCGGACGGGTTCGCGGGAGGAGTTCGAGCGCCGGCGGCCGAAGTTCTTCCCGGTGATGGTCGGGCACCCGCTGGATGTCGTGCGGCGCCTCCTGCCTGAGCTCCAGGGCTGCCCGCTCTACGTGACGATCGACGTGGACGTGCTCGACCCCGCGCACGCGCCGGGCACCGGCTCGCCGGAGCCGGGCGGGTTGAGCGTCCCCGAGCTGATCGAGATCGTGCGCCTACTCGGCGCCGCCACGGTCATCGGCGGCGACCTCGTCGAGGTCGCCCACGCCTGGGACCCGACCGCCCGCACCGGCATCGCCGCCTCCTGGGTGATCCGGGAGGCTCTCCTGACGTGGTGGGGCAAATGAGGCGGGCCGGCGGCACCGCCGCGCCCGGCCCGGAACAAGCCCGGTCGCCGCGCTCACCGGGCCGGGCGGTCGTGACGGTGCCCGCTCGACGGGCGAGCCGGACCGCGCGGGTCACGGCGCCCGGACCCCACTACTCGGCGCCGCGGCTCTACGAGATCGCCTTCGACCTGAACCGCAAGGGCGAGGTCGACTTCCTCGAGGGCTGCTTCAAACGGTTCGCGCGACGCCGGGTGCGCCGGGTGCTCGACATTGCCTGCGGCACCGGCCCGCATCTGCTCCGGCTGGCGGCGCGTGGCTACCGGATGTCGGGCCTCGACCTCTCGCCCGCGAACATCGCCTTTCTCGCCCGGCGGGCGCGCGGGGCCGGGTTCGAGCCCGACCTCCTCGTGGGGGATATGGCGGACTTCCGGCTCCCGGCGCCGGTCGACGCGGCGATTTGCATGCAGGACTCGCAGGGGCACCTCCTTACCAACGAGCGGCTCGTCGCCCACCTGCGCGCGGTCGCGCGCGCCCTCCGCCCGGGCGGCCTCTATGTGTTCGACCGCTACATGACCTCGTCGTGGACCGACCCCGCCCGCCGGTGGAGCTGGTCCCGGCGGCGGGGGCGGCTGATTGTGCGGGCGTCGTTCTCGGCCCTCAACGACGTCGACCCCGTCTCCCAGGTCTTCCGGGAGCGGATGGAGCTCGAGGCGATCGAGAACGGGACCCGGCGCCTGTACCGCCAGAGCCACCTCTCCCGCATGGTCTTTCCCCAGGAGCTGAAGTCGCTGGTCGCGCTGGCGGGGGGATTCGAGTTCGTGCAGTGGTTTTTCGGCTTCAAGCCGCACCAGGTCCTCGAGCGCTCTCGCCACCCGCTGCTGATGGTCGTTGTCCTCCGGAAGAAGCAGTAGCCCGCGGCTCCGGCTCCGGCGCGCGGGGGGACGGAGCCGGAGCCATCCCTGGATCTACGCGGGCGAGATCGCCGGTCTCGAGGGCGCACCCGAGCCCGGCGACGCCGTCACCGTCCTGGACGCCGCGGGCGCCCTCGTCGGCCGGGGGTTCTACAACCCCCGGCCGAGCCTCGCCTGCCGGATCCTCACGCGCCGGGACGAGCCGATCGATCCGGCCTGGTTCGCGGGCCGGATCGGCGAGGCCGCCGCCTACCGGCAGGCGCTCGAGCTCCCCGGACAAGCCCATCGCCTCGTCTGGAGCGAGGGCGACGGCCTGCCCGGCCTCGTCGTCGATCGCTACGCCGAGGTCGTCGTGATCCAGTGCCTGACGCTCGGGATGTCGCGGGCCCTCCCGTGGATCGCCGCCGGCCTGCGCGGGGCGGTCGGCGAGGTCCCGATCTATCTGGCCGACGAGCCCGGCGCCGCCCGGCTCGAAGGCTTCGAGCCGCGGCGGGGATGGCTCGATCGGGACGGGCCCGAGACCGTGACCGTCACCGAGGGCCCCTCCCGGTTCACCGCGCGGGTCGGGACGGGCCAGAAGACCGGCCTCTACCTCGATCAGGCCGAGAACCGGCTGCGGGTCGCCCGCTGGGCAGCCGGCCGGACGGTGCTCGACGCCTTCGCCTATACCGGCGCCTTCGCCGTCCAGGCCCTCGCCGCGGGGGCGGCCCAGGCCGTCTGCGTGGAGTCTTCGCCGGTCGCCGTGGCCGGGGCCACCGCCGACCTCGAGCTGAACGGGTTCGGCGGGCGGGCCGAGCTCCGCGAGGCGAACGCCTTCGACGAGCTCCGCCGGCTCGAGCGCGCGCGCGCGCGCTTCGGCCTGGTGGTCCTCGATCCCCCGCCGTTCACCCGCCGCAAGGGCGCGCTCGAGGCGGCGGCGCGCGGCTACAAGGAGATCAACCTGCGGGCGATGCGCCTGCTCGAGCGGGGCGGGATCCTCGCCACGTTTTCCTGCTCCCATCACGTCTCCCCGGCCCGGTTCGAGGAGGTGTGCCGGGCGGCCGCGGAGGACGCGGGGGCGGCGATGCGCACGCTCGAACCGCTCGGCCAGAGCCGCGATCATCCGGTCTTGCTAACGGTCCCGGAAACGCGTTATCTGAAGGGGCTGCTGCTGGAGAAGCTCTAATCGACCGCGGCGAAGGAGACCACCGTGAGAGAGAACACGCTGAAAGCGATCTGGGCCAGGGGCGACGCGGTGATCAACGGCTGGCTGGCGATTCCCAGCGCCTTCTCGGCCGAGGTGATGGCCCACCAGGGATTCGACTCCCTCACGGTGGACATGCAGCACGGCGTGGTCGACTACCAGGCCGCCGTCACCATGCTGCAGGCGATCTCCACCACCCCGACCATCCCGCTGGCCCGGGTCCCCTGGAACGACCCCGGCTTCACCATGAAGGTGCTCGACGCGGGCGTCTTCGGGCTGATTTGCCCGATGATCAACACGCGGGCGGACGCCGAGGCGCTGGTCCGCGCGTGCAAGTACCCGCCGCTCGGCTACCGGAGCTTCGGGCCGGTGCGCGCGTCGATCTACGCGGGCCCCGACTACGGCGAGCGGGCCAATGCCGACATCCTGGTCATCCCGATGATCGAGACGAAGCAGGCCGTCGAGAACGTCGACGACATCCTGAGCGTGCCCGGGATCGACGCGGTCTACGTCGGGCCGGCCGACCTGAGCCTGTCGCTCGGCTGCGCGCCGGGGCTCGACAAGACGGATCCGCCCGTGGTGGACGCCCTCCGGAAGATCCTCGCCGCCTGCAAGCGCCACCGGATCGTCGCCGGCCTCCACAACAACACCGTGGCGTACGCGCAGAAGATGATCAACGACGGCTTCCAATTCGTGACGATCGCCAGCGACAGCCGGTTCCTGGCCGCGAAGGCCAGCGAGGAGGTGGCGGCGCTCCGGAAGTCGGGCGTGAGGACCGGCCGCCTCCCCGCCTACTAAGGGGGGCAGGTGCCGCGCCGCCGGCGCCGGCGAGACCGGTCGGGACCCCGCCCCGTCGCCCTGCTCTGCCTCCTCGCGCTGGCGGCGGGCGGCGCCGGGTGCCGCTACTCCGTCCGGCTGGCGGCGCCGGTCACCGGCAGGGTCGTCGACGCCGAGACCCAGCGGCCGATCGCCGGCGCGGCGCTGACTCTCAGCCGGGTCATCGACTGCGGCGGGCGGACCCCGGACGGCAGCGACAACTGGTACTACTCGCTCGTCGAGACGACGACGGGCGCCACCGGCCGTTTCTGGATCGCCAGCCTGGCCGGACGCATGCCCTGCGCGGTCTGGCGACGCTACGAAGAGCTGAACATCGTCGCCCCCGGATACCTGCCGACGGTGGCGACCGACGCGGATGGGACCCCGCCCTCGGCCCGCTCGGTCCGAGCCGGCTCGTTCGCGTTGCGGCCGATCCGCTACCGGAGCGAGCTCGACTTCCTCCGCCGGCCGGCCGACGTCCCCGCCCGCAACGGACTCCCGCTGCCTCGAACGGGACCGGTCTGGGTGGGCGCGCTCGCGGCGGCGCGCCTGCGTCCGCCCCGCCCCGTCGGCCCTCCCGGGGTCTTCGCGTCGCGCGCGGCCGCCGCGTTCGAGCGCGTGACCACGGCGAGCTATTCGACGATCCCCGACGTCGCCCGCCGGCCCTGGGTCGTGGCGCAGAACAGCCTGACGGGGGCGTTCCACGCGTGGACCCCGCGGGGCGATCCGTCGCCGCTCCCGATGCCGGGCGTGGCCGGGCTCTCGCTCGTCGGCGGCCGGCGGGAGGAACCCGCGCTGCTGGCCGACGGTCGGGTCTACCTGCCGGCGACCGGAGGGTCCCTCGCCGATCTCGGCCCGGACCGCTGGGTCCCCCAGCCGCCGCCGGCGGACCGGACGGTGGGCGCCGCGACCCTCGGGACATTCATGGCGACGCTCGAGGCCGGGCGGCGGGAAGTGGCGCTGTACGAGGTCGACGCCGCGCACGGCGGCCAGGCGTCGGGTGGGCGGCGGGGGATTACCCTCGAAGGCCGCTTCGCCGTCGGCGACCTGTTCGGGTCGGCCGCCCCGCCCGACTGCGTGACTCGGATCGGGGGCGCCGCCCCCGACAGCGCGTTCGTCTTCGTCCAGCGCGCTCGCAACCAGTCTCAGGTCTACCTCCTGCGCGGCTTCGGCGACCGCCCGCTGGTCCTGAAGGTGCACCGGGTGCGGCTCCAGGGATCGCTGCCGAGCTCCGTCACCGCGTGCGACGGCGGCCAGTCGGGAATCTACGTCGCCCTGGCGGATTCGAGCCTGGTCCGGATCGACATCCGGCTGCGGGAGAAGACGGCCGAGGGGGAGCAGTGGGTCGCCGAGGTGACGCGCACGCTCGCCGGGCCGAGCTGGGGGGCCCCGCAGCCGGTCAGGTCGCTCGCGGTCGGCCAGCTCACGGGCGACCGCCGCGAGGACCTGCTGGAAGTCCTCTATGCCGTCGCGGGCGACGACGCGATCTACCGGTTCACCGCCGACCTCCGTCCGGACCAGCGCCTCGAGGCCGAGCCGCCGGGCGGACCGTGAGGCGGGGCCGGGGGGAATCCGGCCGAGGCGTCAGCGCTGGGCGGCCGTGCGGAGCACCGCCGCCAGCTCCTTGAGCGTGAAGGGCTTGCCGAGGACCGGCGCCCCGTCGGCCTCGATCGCGAGGGCCTCGCGCGAGCGGGGGTTCCCCGTCATGAAGATGGTCCGGCGCGCCAGCGGCGCCGCCCGCGCGCCCAGCGCCGCCCAGAACTCGCGGCCGTCCATCTCCGGCATCTTCAGGTCGACGAAGACGACGTCGTAGGCGCCGGCGCCGACGCGCGCGAGCCCGTCCCGGCCGCCGATCGCGACGTCCGCCGTGTGGCCCAGGCTCTTGAGCAGGCTCGCGAGCACGTCGGCCACGCGCCGCTCGTCCTCGACGAGCAGCACGTGGAGCGGCCGCGATGGCAGCGGCAGCTCCCGCGGCGGCGCCGACGCCGGCGCCGGCCCGGCGATCGGCAGCTCGAGGTGGAAGGCGGCTCCCCCCTCGGGGCGGTTCTCGGCCCAGAGCTTCCCGCCGTGCTCGCTGACGATGCCGTAGGACACGGAGAGGCCGAGGCCGGAGCCCTCGCCGGGCGGCTTGGTCGTGTAGAACGGGTCGAAGATGCGCGGCAGATGCTCGGGCGGGATCCCCGGGCCGTCGTCGAGCACCTCGACGCGGACGGCGCCCTCGGCCGGGCGCACGCGGACGGTCAGCACGCCCCGGCCGCGGGCGGCCCGCATCGCCTGGTGCGCATTCTGGACCAGGTTCAGCAGCACCTGCTGGACCTGGTTGTCGTCGGCCCAGACCGGGGGCGCCGGCGCGAAGTCGGTGACCACGCGCACGTTGTCGAGCTGGAACTGGTAGGCCTTGAGCCCGAGGACCCGCTGGATCTGGTCGGCCACGACGCAGAGCGTGCGCTGCGGCGGGTAGACCCGCGCGAACAGCAGGAGGTTCTGCACGATCCCCGCGGCGCGGGCGCTCTCTTCGGCGATCACGCGCAGGCGGCCGCGGACCTCGTCGCTGGGCGCGCTCATCGCCAGCAGCTGCACCTCCCCGAGGATCGTGGTCAGCGGGTTGTTGATCTCGTGGGCCACCCCCGCCGCCAGCTCGCCGACGGCGGCGAGCTTTTCGGCGTGGATCAGCTGGGCCTGGGTGCGCTTGAGCTCCTCGAGCTGCCGCCGGAGTTCGGAGTAGAGCCGCGCGTTGTCGAGCGCGACCCCGATCTGATCGGCGGTCGCCTCGAGCAGCTGCACCTCGGCGGGCGTGAAGGGCTCCGGGACCTGCCGCCCGAGCGACAGCGTGCCGAGGATGCGGCCCTGGGCGCGGATCGGGACGCACACGAACCCCCGGATGCCATCGGCCAAGACGGCCTCGCGGGCGGCGGCGAAGAGCAGCGGGGACGCCGTCACCGCCGTGAGGGCCAGCGTCTGCCCCGATGCGGCGACGTGCCCGATCAGCCCCTCGCCCATCGGCAGCGTCCGGTTGACGCCGCGCAGGCGCTCGGATAGCCCGCGGTCGCCGCGGAGCTGGAGCGTCGAGCCGTCGGCGGCGACGAGGTGCAGGCTCGAGATCTCGTGGCCGGTGACGTGCGTGAGCGCGCCGAGCGCGGTCCGGAGGACCTCCTCGACGTCGAGCGACCGGCTGAGGGCCGACGCGACGGTGTGCAGGATCTCGAGGTGCCGGCTCGGCTCCACGGCCGGGATCGACCCAGGGGCAGCCACACCGGGTATTCTACCCGGGGCGCCCCGGGGAAGGCCCCTTCCCGGAGGGGGGCGGCCCGGGCGGCCCCGCGCCGGTGACGCGGTCGCGGGAGTCTGCTAGGATGGCTGCCCGCATGACCCCGAACCACGTCAAACACAAGCTCCGGGCCGGAACGCCGTCGGTCGGGAGTTGGCTCAATATCGGCAGCCCCACCTCCGCGGAGACCCTCGCCGCGCTCGGCTTCGACTGCGTCTGCGTCGACATGGAGCACGGCCAGATCGACCTCCAGACCCTGGCGGCGATGCTGGCCGCGGTCGGACGCTACCCGGTGGCGCCGCTCGCCCGGATCCCCGGGATCACCAAGGGCGCCATCGAGTGCGTGCCGGACGCCGGCGCGTGGGGCTTCGTCGCCCCCGACGTCCGGTCGCGGGAGGAGGTCGAGCTGATGGTGGCGGCGGCCAAGTACCGCCGGTCGGGGTCCGGAGCTTCGGCGGGGGCCGCCATGCGCTCTCCTTCCGGACCGACCCCCTCACCTACTTCCGCCGCGCCAACGACGAGGTCCTGATCGTGGCCCAGATCGAGCACGTCGACGCCATCCGCCGGATCGACGACATTCTCGCCGTCCCCGGCCTCGACGCCTGCTACACGGGGCCGAGCGACCTCTGCGCCTCGGCCGGGCTCACGCCGTCCTTCGAGCCGGAGGATGCCGAGTTCGAGACGATGATGCAGCGGCTGCTCGCCGCGGCCCGGCGCCCCGGCGTGGTGCCCGGCGTCCATTGCGGCACGCCCGAGTATGCCAACCGGCGCCTGGCCGAGGGCTGGACGCTCGTCGGCATCGTCAACGACCTGCGCTTCGCGGCTCGGAGCTCCCGGGACGCCATCAAGGCCTGAGATGGCCGCGGGGCTCGCCGTCCTCGGCGTCATTCCCGCGCGGCTCCAGTCGACGCGGCTGCCGCGGAAGGTGCTCCGCGACATCGCGGGCCGGCCGATGCTCTGCCACGTGTACGCGCGCGCCCGGCGGTCGCCGCTCCTCACGGACCTCCTCGTCGCGACCGACTCGGACGAGGTGCTGGCCGCCTGCCGCGCGCACGGCATCCCGGCGGTCCTCACCTCGCCCGATCACCCCTCCGGCACCGACCGCGTGTGGGAGGTCGCGCAGGCGCGCCGGGCCGACCTCTACGTCAACATCCAGGGGGACGAGCCCCTCGTCACGCGCGGCCACATCGCGGCGCTCGTCTCGCCGTTCCGGGCCGAGGCTCCGCCGCAGGTGACAACGCTCAAGATCCGTCTCCGGCCCGGGGAGGCGGACAATCCCAACGTCAACAAGGTGGTCTGCGCCCCCGACGGCCGCGCCCTCTACTTCTCGAAGTACCCGGTCCCCTACGACCGCGACGGGCGGGGCGTCGTCCGCTTCAAGCACATCGGCCTCTACGCCTACCGCCCGGCCGCGCTCGACGCCTTTCATGCGCTCCGTCCCTCGCCCCTCGAGCGCGCGGAGGGGCTCGAGCAGCTCCGCTTCCTCGAGCACGGCCTCGCGGTGACGGTCGTCGAGACCGAGGACGCGACGATCGGCGTCGATACCGAGGAGGACCTGCGCGCGGCCGAGGCGGCGCTGGCGACCGCGCGCGACTGACGACGGCGGGGCGCCCGCGGGCCGCCGTCAGGTGAGGTTCTTCACCCGCGGCAGCAGCACGAGCGCGATGACCCCCACGACGAGGGCGGCCGCCGAGATCGCGAGCGGCGCCCCCAGCCGGTCCACCGCCCAGCCGAGGTCGAGCGCGCCGAGCGGCTGGAAGCCGATAACGGTGATCGTGTACATGCTGACGACGCGCCCCCGCATCCGGTCCTCGGTCGTGTGCTGGAGCAGGCTCTGGGTGGTCGAGGAGAACGCCGTGGCGCACGCCCCCACCAGGACCAGGATCGCGACCGACAGGACGTAGTGGGCCGAGGTCGCGAAGGCGATCACCGCGACCACGAAGAGGCCCGCGCTGGCCACCAGGAGCCGGCCCTTGCCGCGCAGGTCGGCGAACCGGGCGAGCACGAGCCCGCCGAGCACGGTGCCGAGTCCGGGGGCGGAGGAGAGCAGGCCGAGCGCCCGCTCGTCGATATGCAGCACGACCCGGTAGACCGGCAGCATCTGATTGTACGGCGCGCCGAAGAGGCCGAAGGCGGCCGCCAGCAGGGTGAGGGCGCGGAGCGTCGGGTGGCCCCAGATGTACGAGAGCCCGTCGGCGACCTGTCGGAAGACGGGCGGATGCGCGGCGCGCGGCGGCGCCGCGGGCAGCCTGAGGAGGGCCAGCGCGACGAGGACGGCGCCGAAGCTGACGCCGTTCAGATAGAACGTCGAGGCGAAGCCGGCGGCGGGGACGAGCAGGCCGGCCAGCGCCGGGCCGAGGACGGCGGCGCCGTTGAAGGTAACCGACATGAGCGCGATCGCGGACAGGAAGTCCCCCCGCGGCACCAGGTGGGGCAGGAGCGCCTGACGCGAGGGCTGGTCGAAGGCGAGGACCGTCGCGGAGAGGAAGCCGAGCAGCCAGATGTGCCAGACCTGGATCCAGCCCAGCTGGGTGAGGACCCCCTGGACCAGCGCGAAGCCCGCCGCCAGCGCCTGGGTCGCGTAGAGCAGGCGGCGCTTGTCGACCCGGTCCGCGATCGTCCCGCCGACGAGCGAGAGCAGGATCAGCGGAAGGGCGCGCGCGAGCCCGAGGATGCCGAGATCCGTGGCGCGGCCGGTCATCTCGTGGACGAGCCAGGCCTGGGAGACGAGCTGCATCCAGGTGCCGACGTTGGAGACGATGAGGCCCCCCCAGAGCAGGCGGAAGTTGCGGTGACCGAGCGCGGCGAAGCGGGGGGGCCGGGGCCCGGCCGCGGCGGGCGAGGTCAGGGCGGCCGGCTCGTCCCGCGGCCCGGACCCCGTCACGGCCGCGTCCGCGCGGCCGGGCGCCCCGCGAGCCGACGGGGCGCGGGGCGGTCTCGATCGTCCGCGGCCCGCCCCCGGTCGTGGCTGGCGCCGCCCCACCGGGCGCGGAGCGAGTCCCGGGTCGAGCCGGCCCTGGGCATCGGTCGGCTAGCGGGGGGCGGACCGAAGCGCCGGAAACCACCCGGTCAGCGGCGAGTCCTCGCAGAGGATCGTGTCGTCGCGCACGGCGCCGGTGGAGATGAGCCCGAACGGCACGCCCATCAGCTCGGCGAGCCGGTCGAGGTACTGCCGCGCCTTGGCCGGGAGATCCCCGAGCGTCCGCGCGCCCGCCGTCGAGGTCTGCCAGCCCGACAGCTCCTCGTAGACCGGCTCGGCCGCCCCCCAGATCCGCTCCTCCACCGGGAACTCCGTCAGGGTCTCGCCCTCGTACCGGTATCCCGTGCAGACCTTGATGACCTCGCACTGGTCGAGGACGTCGAGCTTCGTCAGCGCGAGCGCCTCGCACCCGTTGAGGCGCACCGCGTAGCGGCCGACCACCGCGTCGAACCAGCCGCAGCGGCGGGGCCGCCCGGTGACCGCGCCGTACTCGTTGCCGCGCCCCCGGATCAGCTCGGCGGCCTCGCCGTGGAGCTCGGTCGGGAAGGGGCCGCCGCCCACGCGCGTCGTGTAGGCCTTGGAGACGCCGAAGACGCCGTCGATCTTGGTCGGGGGCACCCCGGTCCCCGTCGACGCGCCGCCCGCCGTCGTCGACGACGAGGTGATGTACGGGTAGGTGCCGTGGTCGACGTCGAGCATCGTGCCCTGGGCGCCCTCGAAGAGCACGGAGTAGCCGGCGTCGATCCAGCGCGCCAGCAGCAGCGCGGTGTCCGTGATGTAGGGGGCGAGCCAGCCCGCGAAGCGGAGATAGGGGATCAGGATCTCCTCGACGCTGAAGGTCGGCGCGTCGTAGATGTCCCGCAGGAGCCGATTCTTCTGGGTGACGTTGTACTCGAGCTTCTCGCGGAAGAGGCGCTCGTCGAGCAGGTCGGCCATGCGGATGCCCACCCGGCCCGCCTTGTCCACGTAGGCGGGCCCGACGCCCTTGCCGGTGGTGCCGATGCGCCGGTTGCCGAGCTTGGCTTCGGAGGCGCGGTCGAGCGCCGGGTGGTACGGCAGGATCAGGTGGGCGTTCTTGGAGATGAAGAGGTTGCCGTCCAGCACGATGCCGCGCTGGACGAGCGACTCCATCTCCTGGATCAGCGACGCCGGATCGACGACCACGCCGCAGCCGATGAGGCAGCGCCGCCCGGGGTGGAGGATGCCCGACGGGATCGACTGGAGCACGAACTTCTCGCGCCCCACGACCACCGTGTGGCCGGCGTTGTTGCCACCCTGGTAGCGGACGACGACGTCGACGTAGGGCGTGAGGACGTCGACGACCTTGCCCTTGCCCTCGTCGCCCCACTGCGAGCCGACCACCACGATGTTAGACATCGAAGTACCGCGCGGGCGCCTCGAGCACGGCGGCGATCGGCAGCTCGCGCGCGGCGCCGTCGCCGAGCTCGATCGCGCGCAGGTGCCCGGGCGCGATATCGGGCCGGCCCACGACGAGGACCCGGCGCGCCCGCAGCGCGCGCGCGTACCCGATCGACTCCTCGAGCCCGCGGGTGATGATGTCGCGGGCGACGGAGGCGCCGAGGTCACGGAGCCGCCGCGAGAGCGAGAGGGCGGCCGTCTTCTCCGCGGTGAAGTCGATGATGAAGAACTCGGGTCCGGCGAGCGGCACCGTGACGCCCTGCGTCTCCATCGCGAGCAGCGCGCGCCCGACGTCGAACGCGAAGCCCGTGGCCGGGCACTCGTAGCCGAACCGCCCGAGCATCTGGTCGTAGCGCCCGCCGCCCGCGATGGAGGCGCCGAGACCGGTCACGTACGCCTCGAAGTGCACCCCGGAGTAGTAGTCGAAGCCGCGGACCTCGCCGAGGTCCAGGATCACCGAGTCGGCGAGCCCGTAGATCCGGACGAGGCGGTACACCTCGGAGAGGTTCTCGAGCGCGCGCTCCGAGCGCGCGTTGCGGACGAGGCGGCCGGCGCGCGCGAGCGCGTCGTCGCGGCCGACGAGCGCGGGCAGGGCCAGGAGCGCCTCCCCGACGTGGGCGGCCGGCGCGAGCTCGCCGACGAGCCGCGCGAGCGCGGAGGCGTCCTTGCGGGAGAGCGCCCCCTGGAGCTCCCGCGCGCGCGCGCGGTCCCCCTT
>Ga0209056_10001565_pt1 | contig 25188 bp, 21 predicted proteins | sample GraSoiAngelo_114_FD_185876 | JGI IMG/M metagenome (GOLD analysis project Ga0209056, IMG submission 185876) | Grasslands soil microbial communities from the Angelo Coastal Reserve, California, USA - 14_0903_13_40cm (SPAdes) (version 2) | ecosystem: Environmental > Terrestrial > Soil > Grasslands... | reverse complement strand
GTGTGCTGGGCATGCTCAGTAACTAGGAGGTGAAAGTCCTCTGGCCGACCTGATGGAGGTGAAGGCCTAGTGATGATGCAAGGGCTATCGCCGCGAGGCGAGGTCCGAAGGAAGCATGGAACAAACGTGCGAGTCGATGGACAAAAACCGAATAGAAGGCGCCCGTGCCGGACGAGTGGGCAACTTACTGCGAAGTCCGTATCCATCAAGGTGCGAAGCGTAGATTCGGCGATTGTGCACGGAAAGTGACTGAGCTTACCCCAGGAGATCTGTTCCGTGTCGCTTCGGCGACTGAGGTGGCCGTGAGGCGACCTGACCGCGGAGCAGAAGTCAGCATCGGGCATAGTATCCGGCAACGGAGAAGGCCCGAACGAGAAGGAGCGGTAAGTAGGCCATGAGTCTCAAAGACGATAAGCAGCAGAACATCCAGATGGAACTGGACTTCTCTTCTGCGCTGACGGGTGCAACCCGAGGTGTCGCAGGAGAAGAGACTGAATCGTTGGTGGCGACGAATGGATCCGAAAGCCCAGCCAGAACCGATCGACTGATGGAGGAAGTATGTGAGCGAGAGAACCTGAAGGCAGCACTGCGACAGGTGAAGGGTAATAAAGGTAGCGCGGGAGTGGACGGAATCACCGTTAACCAACTCCCCGACTACCTGAAACAGCATTGGCCAGCGATCCGAGAACAACTGCTGAATGGAACCTACGAACCAAAGCCGGTGAGGCGGGTTGAAATCCCCAAACCGGACGGCGGGGTGCGAAAGCTTGGTATCCCGACGGTGCTGGATCGGTTTATCCAGCAAGCGGTGATGCAGGTACTGCAGCGGCGATGGGATCGGACTTTCTCCGAACACAGCTACGGTTTTCGACCGGGACGGTCAGCTCATCAAGCGGTAGCTCAGGCGCAGCAATATATCGTCGCGGGCTACAGCTGGGTGGTCGATCTCGACTTGGAAAAGTTTTTTGATCGAGTCAATCACGACAAATTGATGGGGCAGGTGGCTAAACAAGTCGAGGACAAGAGGCTGTTGAAGCTCCTCCGGGCGTTCTTGAACGCCGGGGTGATGGAGAATGGACTGGTCAGCCCCAGCGTAGAGGGCACTCCCCAGGGAGGTCCACTTTCGCCACTGTTATCCAACCTCGTGCTCAACGAACTCGACCGAGAGTTAGAGCGACGCGGACACCGCTACCTGCGATACGCGGATGATTGCAACATCTACGTGCGTAGCCAGCGGGCCGGTCAACGGGTGATGGAAAGCATAACGCGGTTCATCACACAAAAGCTCAAACTCAAAGTGAATGAGACCAAGAGCGCGGTGGCGCGACCACAGGAACGAAAGCTTCTCGGATTTAGCTTTAGCACCGGTCCAGAGATTAAGCGCATGATTGCGCCGAAAGCTTTGGAGCGGTTTAAGCATCGAATCCGGGAAACCACGCGACGGGCCAAAGGTGTCAGCATGGAAACGACAATCGCGGAACTGGCTCCTTATCTTAGGGGTTGGCGCGGCTATTTCGCTTTCTGTGAAACGCCCGATGTGTTGATTTACCTGACTCGTTGGGTCCGGCTGCGATTGCGTGCAGCTCTGTGGCGACAATGGAAAACACCGCGCCGTCGCCGAGCGGCACTGCTGGCACTGGGAGTTCGTCCGCGACTGGCTAGCAACACGGCTGGTAGCGGACGCGGCCCTTGGTACCTGGCTCGGGCCAAAGCCCTCTCGGTGGGGCTTTCCAATGCTCACTTCAAATCGCTTGGACTTCCAACGTTGATCGATGGGTGTTAGCGCAACCAACTCGAACCGCCGTGTACGGACCCGTACGCACGGTGGTGTGGCCGGGGTCGGCGGGTGACCGCCGCCCCTATGCCGATCAAGTCGGCTTCTCGCCGGCAATGCAAAAGCTATTGCTAGTGCGTTTTTCAGGACTGATCCGATTCGCAGCTAGGAAGCACGCCTTAAGCGAGCGACTGGGGGCGGCTCCAGATCCCTCAGCCACTCTTGACTTGTCGGAATATCATTCACTCAACTGCGAAACCGTGCGCCCGAGTCACTGCTCGCACGGTGATCAAATCGCCGAGGCACTTTGAACCGCAGGCAACCACCGTTGTCGTGCTGTAAGTGCCTTGGCGATGTGAGGTTCCATCACTAGCTTTTATGGACGACCTCGAACGAATACCCGTCCGGGTCAAATATATCGGCGGCGTAGTATCCGGGATAGTATTCCACTCGTGCCCGCGGTGAAATATTGTCCCTGGCGCCAGCGGATATTGCCGCCCTGTAGAATTCATCGACCTTACCATTGTTTTCGGCCCCCAGTGAATGGATGCTGGATCAGGCTTCCCTTGCTTGATCCAGAAGAACGCCCTCTTGCCATCACCAAATCCCCAAAGATCAGGATGATCGCCTTCGCCCTTGAAGGGTAGGAAGAACTTGATATTAAGAGGCTTCAAGGCCGCCTCATAGAACGCCAACGAACGTTCGACATTGCTGACAGTCAGAATCATGTGGTCGAGCATTGTTCTCTCCTTCAAATCACAAGGGTTTCAACGGCCTTTTCACCATTGGGTACCGCATAGATCGCAAGCGGCGGTATGTTCATGCCCTCGGCCCGTACGGTCTGCACGTCATCAATTCCAATGAAGCCCAGAACCCTGGCGAAGATACGGCTCCAAGGAATCCCAGGATTTCCAAGGCCCTTCACTAAAGACTCCAACGACAGCGCTTGCGGCTGCCTCATTCATATCCACCGCGATGACCTTCATGCCTTCCTGCGCAAGGCGTAAGGCTGTCGCAGCGCTGATGTTCCCCGGCCCCGCTCCAGCAACGATGGCTATCTTGTCCCGAAATCCCCTCGTCGTCTTGTCCTCGATCTCCTTGCAGCCCCTGTCGAGGCGTGCGCCTTAAGCGACTCCGTTTTTGTAACCAGCACCATGCGAAACCGTGTTGCCATCGCGTAATTATAGGTCGTCATAACTAAGCTCCATGCCAAAGCCAGCGAATGCGAATTTTGTCGATGAACTCCGGTGTAAGAGGAAGCAGCTTCGAAACATTGTGATGAAGTTCAAGATGCCCCGGTGGCACTTCGTCGATACTGCTTGGGTGCAACACCAACCATTCGTTTGAATGCTTTGCTGAAGGCTGCGTCGGAATCGTAGCCGACGGATTTTGCTACTTCGAACAGGTTCTGATTACCTTTTTGCAGCAATCCTGCCGCCTTCTGCGGTAGTCAGATGGCGCGAATCGGCCGAGTTCTGGCCGAACCGAGACGCGTTCAGATGCTCAGGGAAATTGCGGCGTGCAAAGAACCGACGCCGTGCGCCAGGCTGCAGCGAACCCACCGCGTGAGCGCCACATCTCTCTCATCACATTAAACAATTGAAGATGGTCGGCTTGGTCGAAATCGTTCGTGATGGCAAGTTCGCTAGCCTCATACTCCAACACGATGTACTGCGCGCTCACGTTGAATGCCTCGGGGCGAAATTCTTCAAAAGTTCGGCCACGGTCTTTAGTATTTCGCGCGAAAGCGCCTCATCCGACACGGCGCGTGCGAGGGACATAGCCCCGACGAACGCACTGAAAGTTAGGATCGCTCGCGACCTGGCCGTACGCTTGTCTTTGTCTGGAAGCAATGTGGCAATCAACTGAATGTCGTTCCGGACCTGTTCGGAGGTAAGCGAACGGGTGCGCTTATCGCTGCGCGCGATCTCCGGCGCCAGAGCACTGAAGGCACAACCCGTGCCTGGATCGTCGCGGTGCGCTGCGTTCAGATAGTCGTCAATCAACTTTGCGATAGATACCGACGCTCCGCCAGATTTGGCAGCGTCCACTCGACGCTTCCACCCGCCGAATGCAGAGTTGACCGCTTCGGCTACCAAGTCGTCCCGAGAATCAAAGTGCTTATAGAAGCCGCCTACCGTAAGACCGGCCTCCTTCATTAACTCGGCGATTCCGAACCCGGCGAGTCCTTTTTCGCGGAATCTCTTTGACGCAATGCTAACGATGCGCTTATGAGTCCTCGTTTTTTGCGCCTTGGAATGGCCCATGTAGCCCTCCACAAAATAAACTGCGACTAAATCAGGATTACCAATCTAATCCTGTATATGGATTATAACAATAATCCAGATTGCTCGTTTAGCAAAGGCCAGGATTCGTGTTTTGACAGGGCCGCGAACATCAGGAAACTGTCGATGGACCCGAAAGCGGAATGCTGAGGACATACACCACAGAAGAGAGGGCAAAATGAGCAAATCAACAGCAGCAAAGAATAAGGCCATCGTTCTAGAAGCGTTCGAAACCCTGTTCAATAAGCGCGATTACGCGGCTGCGGAAAGGTTCTGGTCACCGAATTACATTCAGCACAGTGCCCACATTGCTCCGGGACGCGACGGACTCTTCGGACTCATTAAGAGTCTGCCGGACACGCTGACATACGAGCACGACATGATCGTGGCCGAGGGCAATCTTGTGATCGTTCACGGACGCTTTTCCGGTTTCGGCGCTCCGGCCAGTTGGATAGCGGCCGACATCCTGGTGATGGAGTAAGGGGTTTTGGTCGAGCACTGGGATGTCATTGAAGACGAAGCAACACGTGCGCAGTCCAAGAGCGGGAATCCGATGTTCGGCAGTTTATTCTTCGGATAGGTGCATCCGCGATCTCGACCGCCGGCTTTCGGCGCGCGCGGTCAAACCGTAAACCGTTTCGAACGAAAGGAGTTTCTTATGCGGCAGTTGCAACTTATAGCTCATGGCGAACCTTCAGATGTCATCGAACTCAACGCGGTCTCCGAACCGGCTCTTGGCCCGGAGGATGTTCTCATCTCGATGGAAGCGGCCCCGCTCAATCCATCGGACTTTCTGTTCGTCCGCGGCTACTACGGCGTCCGGCCGGCCTTCCCATCCTCGGTAGGGGCGGAGGGTGTTGGCCGAGTCGCCAAGATCGGATCGAAGGTTGATGCTGCTCTCCGGGACAAGCGAGTCCTGATTCTTCCTACCTACGAGCAGGGCACCTGGGCAGATGAAGTTGTCGTCCCGGTGCGCAACCTCGTGCCGATGAGCGACGAAGCGGATCCCCTGCAACTCTCGATGATAGGGATTAACCCGGCGACCGCCTATCTCTTGCTGAACCGATACGTTTCCCTGATGCCCGGCGACTGGATCGGTCAAACCGCAGCCAACGCGGCCATGGGGCAGTACATCATTGCGCTCGCGAAGCTTGCAGGAGTCAAGACGCTGAATGTGGTCCGGCGGGAAGAAGCTGCCGAACAGGTGCGGCAGTGGGGAGGTGACCGCGTAGTCCTCCAAGGCGACAACCTACACAAGGATATTGAGGAGGCTCTTGACGGGAAGAAACTTAGCCTCGTCCTCGATACGGTGGGTGGAACTCCCGTGGGCGAGTTGGCAAAATCGCTTAAACCTGGCGGCTCGATTGTCGTCTACGCACTTCAAAGTGAGCAATTCCCGGCCATCTCGCCCGGAGACCTCATCTACCGTGGTCTTAGCCTCCACGGATTCTGGCTCATCAATTGGATACGCAACGCGCCCCGCACAGAGATCGATGAGATTTACCAAAAGCTGGGAGACCTCGTAGCTGATGGATCGCTCTCCGCCGCAGTGGAGCATGTGTACACGCTCGACCAGTTCAAGGAAGCGTTCAAGCAATCCCTGCAATCGAATCGCAGCGGCAAGATCCTGTTCAAGTTTGGGGCTAATGATGTGGCGATGATTTCAAAGTAACCAGAAACAACAACGAAGCCTCGTGGAGGACCGCCCCTTCGGCAGCGTCGTCCTCACAATCTGACAACTGTGAGAGGAGAGGAATACATGAACAAGCTTGAAGGAAAAACCGCACTCATTACTGGTGGGAATAGCGGGATTGGTCTCGCTACGGCAAAAGCGTTTGTCAACGAAGGCGCCTATACCTTCATCACGGGCCGACGTGAGGCGGAGTTGGCTGCGGCGGTAAAGGAGATCGGCAGAAATGTAACGGGCATACAAGGGGACGTGTCGAATCTTGGCAACCTTGATCGTCTCTTTGCACAAATCAAGCGGGAAAAGGGCAGACTCGACATTGTGTTTGCCAATGCTGGGGTCGCGAAGTTTGCCGCTTTCGGCACGATCACTGAGGAGCTCTACGACTGGATCTTCGACATCAATGTGAAAGGTCTGCTCTTCACGGTGCAGAAGGCGCTGCCTCTTCTGCCGGATGGCGCTTCTATCATCCTGAATTCATCCGTCGTCGGAAGCAAAGGGTTGCCAATCAATAGCGTTTACAGCGCCACCAAAGCCGCCATTCGTTCGTTTGCACGGACGTGGACAACCGACTTGAAGGACCGCCGCATTCGCGTGAACGCAGTGAGCCCAGGCTCCATTGATACGCCCGGACTGAGTGGCCTCTTGGGTTCCTCAGAAACGGGCCAGCAACGCTTAAAGATGATCTCCACCAATGTTCCGCTCGGCAGGCTTGGCACAGCCGATGAGATCGCCAAGGCCGTCGTGTTTCTCGCGTCCGACGATGCAAGCTACGTCACGGGAACGGAATTCTTTGTGGACGGCGGCTTCGCGCAAGTGTAGGCGGTTAGACTCGATCGAGAACAGTCAATCGCTGTTGAGAGGAAGGATGGGATGTCCATCAAGGGTTTCGAGTCTTATCGGGTCTTATTTGACGCACGAGCGACCAACTCCTCCAATCTCGAAAGCAAAAGCTTCAGGATAGGAGATTGGTTCGACTTTTTGTAGCCGAGGACCAGATCGATAGTTGGCGTATCTCCCTTCAGAGGACGAGTAGTTACAGAGGAAGGGAGTAAGTTCTGTGCGTAAGCAGGTAACAGCCCTACGCCACGCGTCGACGCTATTAAGGACATCCCCATGGCGAGATGGTCCGCCTCGTGAGCTGGTGTGATATTGATTCCGGACCGCTTCAGGTAATTGTCGATGACCACACGCAGTACAGGAGCTGTGGCCGACACGGTCACGAATGTCTCGCCTACTAGATCTCCAGGGCTGATGGCTTTGAGCGCAGCCAGACGGTGGTCACGAGGCAAGACCACCATCAAGGGTTCCTTGACGAGAAGACGGAACGCCAAGTCTGGCACCCCTCGTTCCCTTCGAAGAAAGGCCGCATCGATCTTCCCTTTCGAAATGCCATCCGCGAGCAGCGGCGAGTATTGGCTCGAAATCATCACGTCGATGTTGGGCAGCTCGTCGTGCAAGATCCGTAAGGCTTCGGGCATCCACGTCAATTCGTGTCCGGTCAGAAAGCCCATCGAGAAGTATGGCTTGGCGGGATGAGCGACCCGCCGTGCAGCTTCGGCTGCCGCTTCAACCTGCGATAGCACCACGCGGGCGTGATCGAGGAAGGCTCGACCCGCCGGTGTCAGTTCAATCCCGCGAGCGCGGCGTGTCAAGAGTCGTGCACCTACCTCGTCCTCAAGATCTCGAATTTGTCGGCTCAACGAAGGTTGTGACGTGTGGAGTCTTCGTTCTGCTGCCACCGTGAGACTTCCTGCCTCGGCAACCGCGACGAAGTAGCGAAGATGTCGTAATTCCATTTCCCACTTCCATGCTTGCGAGGCATCGATGCCAGCTGAACAAAGTATGCTTCAAACGCGCTACTACTGGCTGCCTCAGCAATCCAATGAAGTGATTGGGATGCGTTGGGCGAGCGATAGATTCGAGCTCATGCCTGATGAGCATACGTCTAGCTGTAGGAGAAGGACAATGTCAAAACAGTTGGAAGGAAAGATTGCATTCATTACGGGCGGCTCGCGGGGCATTGGTGCTGCAATCGCTAAGCGTCTGGCTGCGGACGGAGCGAAGGTGGCCATTACATACACGAAAGGTGCCGACGCGGCCACGTCGGTCGTCAAGGCGATCGAACACGCCGGCGGAAGGGCGATCGCGATTCAGGCGGACGCCGCCGATGCCGGCGCCGTCAATGCCGCCATCGAAAAGACCGTCGCGACCTTCGGCCGGCTTGACGTCCTTGTGAACAATGCCGGTACAGCCATTCCGAAGACGTTCGAGGAGACTACGCTGGAGGAGATGGACCGCGTGGTCAACATTAATGTCCGCGGCGTATTCGTTGCGACGCAGGCCGCGCTCAAGCACATGAAAAAAGGCAGTCGCATCATCATGATCGGTTCGGCAGTGGGTGAGCGTGTCTTGGTGCCGGGCTTGTGCCCTACTCGGCCACCAAGGGAGCCGTGAAGCTATTTACCCAGGCGCTGTCCAGAGAGGTCGGGAGCCGGGGCATTACGGTCAACAATGTGCAGCCGGGTCCCATCGACACGTAGTTGAATCCCGCCGTGGGCGATTGGTCGGTACCGCAGAAGGCCGCTACAGGACTTGACCGCTACGGGCACGTGGATGAGGTTGCTGCACTGGTGGCGTTTGTCGCCGGTCCGGAGTCCTCATACATTACCGGGGCGAACCTGACCGTGATGGCGGAATGAATGCCTGACCCAGCGCACACACTCAGTCCATGGACTGAAGTGAAGATGTATCCGTGCGGACGTGATTGAGCGCCGACGAACTGACGTGGTCGACTCTCAATTGACGGCAGGCGCTTGGCTGACTGGCGATAGAGGGAGCGATGACTACATTCGAAAACAAAACGGCGCTTGTGACGGGCGCATCAAGAGGAATTGGCCGCGCGACGGCGGCGGCGCTTGCTAGGGCCGGGGCACACGTCCTGGTTCATTATGGTCGATCCGTGCGGGACGCGGAATCTCTCGTTGCCGAGATCCGTTCAAAAGGGGGACGCGCCGATGCAATCAGAGCAGACCTCGGAACTCCAGAGGGAGCAACCCTACTGGCAAAGGAAGTTCGCTCCATCGTCGGCAAGCAATTGGACGTGCTTGTGTCCAATGCCGGTATCTCCAAGGCAGCAACGATCAAGGATCACACAGTAGAGGATTTTGACAATCTCTTCGCAACGAATGTGCGCGGCCCGTTCTTCCTGGTGCAGCAACTCCTGCCCATTCTAGGTGAAGGCTCGAACATCATTGTGATCTCTTCGATCGGGGCGCACGCCGTAGTTGGGAAGCCCGGTTTGGACAACCCTTCGCTCCTTGCTTACGCCTCGACCAAAGGAGCATTAGAGACTTTGGTCAAAAACTGGGCTGCCATTCTTGGCCCCCGGGGCATCCGCGTAAATGCAGTCGCGCCCGGTGTGATCGACACGGACATGTCGAACTTCGCTAAGACTGAAGCTGGTCGTGAGACAACTCTCGGGATGCAAGCACTAAAGCGAATCGGCAAGCCGGAAGACGTGGCAGATGTCGTCACGTTCTTGGCTTCGGACAAGGCGCGCTGGATCACCGGTGCGAGTATTCCCGTCGATGGCGGGTCAAAGCTGTAAGAACCTGCCATTTTGTCAGCGAACTGGAGGAAATGAAAGATGAGTGCGAAAATCGAATCGAAAAATAAAGCTCTTGTTCTAGAGGCCTTCGACACGCTGTTCAACAAGCGTGACTATGCAGCCGCTGAGCGTTTCTGGTCGCCTGACTACATTCAACACAGCGCGCACATTGCTCCTGGCCGTGAGGGCCTGTTCGATCTGATCAAGAGCCTTCCCCCAACGTTGAGGTACGAACCGGGAGCAACAGCGGCTGAGGGAGACCTCGTGATCGTGCACGGGCGATTTAGCGGTTTCGGTGCCCCTGTGAATTGGATTGCCGCGGATATTGTGCGCATTCAGAACGGAATCCTTGTCGAGCATTGGGACGTAATTCAGGATGAAGCGACGGAAGAACAGTCGGTAAGCAAGCGGCCCATGTTCGGAACTACATTCCCGACCTACGCTTGAAAGAGAGCAAGTCTCGACGGGTAGGTCACGAATGACAATAGCCCATAAACAACGCGGGCCTTGCATCGACCTGGAGCGCTCTTTGCCAAGCGAAGTGGGTTCGATTTCTTCCTTCGTAGATAGGCTTATGCTCTTGATCCGGAAGTGCGTTCCCGACGGCGAGAGTGAAGTTGAGATCGCATTGCGCGAAGCCCTCGCAAACGCGATCATTCACGGAAATCATGAGAACCCTGGAAAACACGTGCATGTTCGTTTCCGGTGTAACCCTGATGAAGTTTCAATCGCAGTAAAGGACGAAGGACGAGGATTTGACATCAATGAGATGCCGGATCCTACAGCTCCCGAAAACATCGGTTCCGGTCATGGACGTGGCATCTACCTGATGAAAGCGTTCATGGATGAAGTGCGCTTCGAAGAAGATGGAGTTGTCGTTCATATGCGAAAGAGGGCGGCCACGGTGCAGCCAAGGATGCACGGAAAAAACCGCCAGAGTAGCTGAGTTTCCGGTTACGATTCGAAATCCTTATCGAGAGCATCTATAGAGACACGATTATGTCTGCAATTATCCAAGCCAGTCCCCTCGAGAAGTTGACGCAAGAACCATTGCCCACCGGAGATTCATGTGTCCTGATTATTTTTGGCGCCTCGGGCGATCTGACGAAGCGGAAGCTGATGCCGGGCCTGTACAACCTCGCATGTGAAGGTTGCATGAATCCGCGGTTTGAAGTTCTTGGGATTGGTCGCACGCCGATGAATTCTGAAGAGTTTCGTAAGAAGACAGGGGAGGCAGCCGCCAAGTCAAAAGACACGCGCGACTTCAGCAAGTCGGGATGGGTGGACTTTGAACAGCGGCTGAGCTACATGGTCGGGGACATCAACGATCCGAATTTCTATCCGCAGTTACGCACTCGGTTGGACGAAATGGAAAAGAATGGTTCGAGCCCGAACCATTTGTTCTATGTGTCGACGCCCGCGTCCGTAGCGGGACCCATTATTGAAGGTTTGGGAGCGGTTGGACTGAACCGCCGCGACCAGGGGTGGACGCGAATTGTTCTAGAAAAGCCCTTCGGGCGGGACCTGGAATCGGCGCACGCGCTGAATGATGTTGTTCGTGGCGTATTCGACGAGAAAACCGTCTACCGGATTGACCACTATCTTGGCAAAGAGACAGTGCAGAACATCCTTGTCTTCCGCTTCAGCAACTCGCTCTTCGAACCGGTGTGGAACCGGAATTACATCGACTATGTCGAGATCACCGCGGCTGAAACGGTGGGAGTCGAAAACCGCGCAGCGTTCTACGAAGAGACCGGCGCCCTGCGCGATATGGTGGCAAACCATCTGCTTCAGTTGCTGGCCCTGACTGCGATGGAGCCGCCGGTAGCATTTGATGCGGATTCGGTGCGTGAACAGAAGGTGCAGGTATTTCGATCCATTCGACCGATGAGTGTCGAGGATGTAGCACGATTCACCGCTCGAGGGCAATATGGTTCCGGCGTGATTGACGGGAAACCGGTACCGGGCTATCGGCAAGAGCCAGGCGTGAATCCCAGCACGACAACCGAGACCTACGCAGCGGTGAGATTTCAGATTGAGAACTGGCGTTGGGCGGGAGTTCCTTTCTACATCCGGAGTGGGAAGCGTCTTGCACGAAATCTGACGGAGATCCGCGTGCACCTCAAACCAACGCCACAGGCATTGTTCGCCGGCATTTCTTCCGCCATTGCTCCCAACGTCATCACGATTAGCATTCAGCCGGACGAGGGAATCTCGATCGCATTCGACGCGAAGCGACCAGGAACGCAGATGCGTACGGTGACGGTTCAGGCCAACTTCTCTTATCAAGGAAGCTTCAGGACCAAGGGGCCGGTCGCATACGAAACCCTGCTGCTCGACTCCATGCGTGGCGATGCAACGTTATTTACGCGCCGAGATGAAGTAGAGGCGGAGTGGCGCATCATTACACCGATCGAAGAAGCGTGGGCGAATTTGCCGGCCCCGGCCTTCCCCAACTATGCTGCAGGCAGCGAAGGACCAGCCTCGTGGAATGAACTCCATGAAATCCGTGGCTCTACTGCCGAACACATGATCAGCCATCGCGATTAGTGTCCGGAGAGTCGGATCAAGAACAATGGTGAATATGAGCAGACTGTCTGAGAAAGTGGCAATAGTGACGGGCGCCTCCAAAGGCATAGGCGCTGGGATTGCAACGGCCTTGGGAGCTGCGGGCGCGCGCGTGGCCGTGAACTATTCCTCCGATCGGGAAGGCGCCGAACGCGTCGCTCGGGCGATCATCGACAGCGGTGGCAAAGCAATCGCGGTCGGGGCCGATGTGTCCAAGGCGGCAGATATCGTGCGTCTATTCAAAGAAGTGGATTCTGCGTTCGGAAGACTGGACGTTCTGGTCAACAATGCCGGGGTATTCCGCTTCGGCACCTTCGCGGAGATTACCGAAGAGAGCTTTCACCTCCACTACAACATCAACGTTCTCGGCGCGATTCTCACCGTGCAGGAGGCGGTCAAGCGGTTCGGCGCCGACGGCGGGAGCATCATTAACCTCAGCTCTATCGTCGGCTCGCATCCTGTGGCGGGAGCCCTGCTGTACGCTTCTACGAAAGGCGCGATCGAAACACTGACAAAGGGATTGGCGCTCGAACTTGCACCGCGCAAGATCCGGGTCAACGCCATCTCTCCGGGTCATACAGAAACCGAAGGCAATGTAACTGCGGGGACTTTTGCGGGTGGGGCCGGCGCCGTTCTGGCTGAGAAGACGCCGCTCGGCCGGCTCGGTCGCGTCACGGATATCGCTCCGCTCGCGGTGTTCCTGGCGTCAGACGAATCAGCCTGGATCACAGGAGAGGTCATTCGGGCCGCAGGCGGCCTCGTTGTCGCCACCTGAGTGCGATGTGCTGATTTTGGATTTCCATTCCATATCCATATCTAGCCGATCTCCACACGGTTGGGAGGCGCGCAATTGCAGCAAACCGCGAAGAGAGCAGCAGGGCCCATTGCCAATGTCGTCGTGCGACGCGGACGAATGGCGCTTCGACGCAGTGATGGTCTGAGTGCGAGTGCCAGCTTACGTCACCACTGGCCCGAGTATGCGATGGAATTGGCGGAACTGGGATCGTACCTGTTCGTTGCGTGCGTGTTTGCCACGTTGCTACAGCATCCCGCGTCAATTGTGCAGCAGTTTATTTCCAGCGGAGTTGCTCGTCGGGCTCTCATGGGACTGGCCATGGGTGCGACTGCGATTGCAATTGTGACTTCACCATGGGGCAAACGATCGGGAGGTCACTTCAATCCGGCAATCACCTTCACTTTTTATCGCCTGGGAAAAGTGGAGATTTGGGATACATGGTTCTACGTAATCGCGCAGTTCTTAGGAGCGATTGGCGGTGTCACCCTTGCCAAATATGTGTTGCGGGGAGCCCTTGCTCATGACGCGGTACGTTATGCGGTGACAGTGCCGGGCATGTATGGAAGCGCAGTCGCCTTCGTGGCCGAATTGACGATCTCTTTCTTTCTGATGATTACTGTGTTGTTCGCGACCAATCAAAAAAGGCTGGCGCCATACACCGCATATTTTGTGGGCATACTGATCGCGACCTATTTCACATTCGAAGCACCGTTGTCCGGCATGAGCACGAACCCGGCACGAACCTTCGGCTCAGCCCTTCACGCCAACTATTGGCACGCGCTGTGGATCTATTTCATCGCTCCATCGATGGGCATGCTGGCTGCCGGCGAGCTATTTCTTCGAGTGCGCGGGGGCGCCGCCCCATATTGCGCTAAACTTCACCACGCCAACCGCGAACGCTGCATCTTCCATCACGCCCAACACGAAGTTTGAGAGGAGACCCTATGCAACAACTTCGAGATGACTATTTAGCCGCCTATCGCAGCCTGAGGCTGACTCGAGACGCCAACGGTGTGCTGCTTGCCGAATTTCATAGCAATGGCGGACCATTCACTTTCACAGCGCAAGATCATACCGAGTTTGTCGACGCCTTTTATCGGATTGCGCAAGATCGGGCGAACAAGATCGTGATCCTGACGGGAGCGGGCGGCGAGTTTATTCCTGACATCGATTTTTCATCTTTCGGCAACGTCGCCGATCCCGGCGTTTGGAGCCAGGTTCACGACGAAGGCGTTCAGCTTCTGGAAAACATAGCCAACATACGCGTTCCGATGATCGCGGCTATCGAGGGACGCGCTCATGTGCACTCCGAGTATGCGCTACTTGCCAGTGTGATCGTTGCGGCCGAGGGTGCGACCTTCCACGATATTCCGCACTTCACCGGAGGCATTGTGCCGGGCGATGGAATCTTTACCGCCTGGAGTTATCGCGCTGGAGCAGGCCGAGCGGAGGCGTTTCTGCTCAACCCGCAGCCGCTAACGGCGCGCACCGCATATGAATGGGGAGTCGTAGCAGAAGTTGTGCCAAATGGTCAGGCACTCGGGCGGGCACGCGAATTGGCCAAAATGTACTTGAAAGCTCCAGAAGTGACGCGCCGCAACACACGGGTACACTTTATTCAGCCCTTGAAAGAGCGTATTGTCCGGGAAGTTGGCTATGGACTGTCGCTCGAAGGTGCGTCGGCAGCCGATCTCGTCAAATCAATGCAGACGAAGAGTGAGCCTGTTGCCCAGAAAGGAAAAGTCGCATGAAGAGCGCCGAGACCTCTCCATCCGCCCATGTTCTCAAGAAGTCGCAGCCGGAAGAATTTGATCTGGTGATTCTCGGTGGCGGCACGGGCTCGACCGTCGCTGCGTGGACGTTTGCGGGCGAAGGCAAGCGCGTCGCAGTCGTCGACCGGAAATATATTGGGGGATCATGTCCGAACATTGCATGTCTACCAAGCAAGAACATCATTCACAGTGCAAAGGTCGCGTCGTATTTCCGCCGAAGCAAAGAGTTTGGCATTGCTCATGATGGCTTCACGATCGAGATGTCGGGCGTCCGAGACCGCAAGCGCAAGATGGTCGTCGGCCTGAATGAGATGTATATGGAGAATTACCGGAAGACGGGCGCCGAGTTCATTTTGGGGACCGGGCGGTTCGTTGCTCCGAGAACTGTGGAGGCCGCCCTCCTCGACGGGAGCACTCGTCAACTCCGTGGTACTAATGTGATCGTCAGCACCGGCACACGGGCCTCATTGGAAACAATTCCTGGTCTTGCTGAAACACAACCCCTCACGCATATCGAGGCGCTCGAATTGGATCAAGTTCCCGAACATCTGCTCGTCATCGGCGGTGGCTACGTCGGAGTAGAGCTTTCCCAGGCGATGCGCCGATTCGGCAGCAAAGTGACTGTGATTGATCGCAACGGACGGCTGATGTCCAAAGAAGACACGGATGTATGCGAGGCGCTTCGGGCCCTGCTTGTAGACGAGGATATCGGCGTTCATCTGAATGCACGTATCAAACGAGTGTCCGGAAAATCGGGGGATTCGGTGACCATAGTGTTCGAACAGAATGGAAACGAGAAGACTCTGACAGGCAGTCATTTGCTGGTGGCGACAGGACGCACTCCAAACACCGAGGGAATTGGATTGGAGTTAGCCGGCGTTGAACTGACCGACCGTGGATACATCAAGGTCAACGAGCGGATGCAGACGACAGCGCCGGGAGTGTGGGCGATCGGAGAAGTTGCTGGTAGCCCGCAATTCACGCACATCAGCGTCGACGACTTCCGCGTAGTCCACGCTAATTTATCAGGTGGCAACCGTGTGACCACGGGCAGGCAAGTCCCATATTGCCTGTTTACCGACCCCGAACTTGCTCGTATCGGTCTGAGTGAAACAGAAGCAAAGGTGAAGGGAATCCCATATCGACTATTCAAGGTCCCGATGGAAGCCAACCTGCGTGCCCGCACACTTTCCGAAACGCGCGGCTTTCTGAAGGCGCTCGTGGAGCCTGATAGCGATCGCATCCTCGGGTTCACGGCCTTCGGTGTCGGAGCGGGTGAAATCCTGGCCGCCGTCCAGATCGCGATGATCGCAGGGCTGCCCTACACAGCGCTGCGCGATGCGGTCCTGACTCACCCAACATTGGTCGAGGGACTAATACCTCTGTTCTCATCCGCTCCGTCGGTGCGCAACGTTGTCGAGACGAGGGGAGCCCAGATCTCCGCCGCATGAGGTGAACTGCAACAGCAAATGAGAAAAATAGGAACTCGTCTCCACGAAACCTACCCGTGGACAACAGAACTACGTCAGCTAACGGGAGCATGTAATCAACCTGCGGGCCGAGCTGCGCTGGGAGCGTAGAGGTGAAAAACCTGTTGGTATCGTTCGACCGGATAGCCGTTTGCCTTCCAGGCTGCCAATCCACCCTTGAGGAATTTGATGCGGAAGAACTGAAGCGCCAATGCTCGACGCAAAATTGTCCGGCTGGTCTTGTCGCTCGGACAGGTACAGTAAACAACCGTCTCTTTTTCCCTTGGAATCAATGACGGATTTTCAAGCACTTCACTTGGCGGGATCCTCCGCGCCCCAGGGATGATCTCCGGATACGCCAACAAGTCCAGGGGTTGGCGGACGTCAAAAAGAAGCACCTCGGCGTTTGAAGCCAACAACGAGTGCAACTCCTCCGCGGTGGTGCTGTGCCGCTCCATCTCGCGTTGGTTCCGTGTGCGTTTGATCCAGAGTGCGGCCAGCACACACAGTGTCACAACACAAAAAGCAGTCAGAGCCAGCAACATCCCTGGGTTCCTCCCCCCTCTCGTACAACCTGAATCCACGTCTGCTGCCAGTTGATTGAGAGTTGTACTGGACGCACCCGTGCTGACGTGAGAATACTTCCGACCGACTGTGGGAAGGTCTGCCAGCCATGCCTTGAGGGAGATTTGGTTCCGCTGGTGCGACCAACCGCAGAGTCCCATGGATTGCGCGTTTCATGTTCGCGGCAGGTGACAGAGCGAAACCGAACCTTGGTCCAACGCTGTAATTACCAGGTATAAACCGCGTCGATTCGCGGTGGGCCAGAGCGTCCGTCAATTACCTGTGTCTCTAAAACGATCTCCGTGTTTTTGCTGCTCCAATCCTTCGAGGCCTTTAGCGCAAACTCGTCCAGATGGTGGGGGTCTACCAGAAATTCTCCAGCCGCCACGGTGCCACCTCGCGCAATTCCCGCGGCTACCACGACAAAGCGATCGGTATTGGGATCGAGAAGCCTCGCGACGATAGCGTAATCCTTGTAGGTTCCCGTGTCTTGGTGGGAGCGGTCGATCACCCAATCCTGCTTTGTCGGATTATTTCGATCTTCAATCCAGAAGCGGGTCATTTCTTGATTGTTAGCGAAATGGAAACGCAATGGCGCCGTCAGGCGCAACGTCCAGCCATTATCGTAGGCACCAATGAAAACCGAGGGACTGCGTCGCAAATCGCTCAACGTGGTGGCCGTTTCCCCTTGTACGCGATAGCTTCTTCCGTACGTATGGAGGAGCCCGGCGATATCGACCAATGGATTGACATCGTCAATGATCACCGTGATCATGCGGTCGGAAAGAGTGGTTTGCCTCTGAGGATCGCTGGCGTCGCGTAATGTGATAGTCGAATATTGGCTCTGGTCTGCAATACAAAACAGGACGGGATCAGATGATTTCACGAACGGAGCCCAGAACTGTTCAATTGCAGAGGGGTGCATCGCCTGCCAGGCGAAAACGGTCCCAATGGCGGCAGCTAGAACTAGAAGGGCTGCTGTGATCTTAGCCCAGGGAAATTGGCGGGCCGCGATTCTAGAGGCAGGCTTAGGTTCTGATGCTTCGATCGGAAGCTCGTGCTTCTCTGGTTTCGCGTGGTCGCTCGCCTTGGCCTCATCTGGAAAGCAAAAGTGAGGGACGTAAGAGCCGGGGGGCAGTAGAACCCTGAGTTCATGTTCGTGTCCTGGCTCCTGGTAATATTGGGCAATCCGCTTACGAATTTCGCCCGCGGTCACACGAACGATCGGATCCTCGGTCGTATCGTAGTGCGGATCTTTCCCAAAGACCTCGACCCCTAGCGTGCGTTCTTTGAGATTGTCCGCCCGTCCTGCCAATGCCTCGGTGACAACGAATCTAAGGAAGACCGGAAATCGTTTGCTCTTGTGGAAATGGGGATTTTGGAGAAGTCTTTCGAGTTGCTGAGTGACCGCAAGCTTGTCTTCTTGACTCGAAGGTGTCCAGGTGTCCACCTGTTCGGACAACATTAGCTCCTGCTCCTTACGTCCGATCCATCTGATAGGTCAGGTACCCGTCGTACCCATATCCGCGCTGCGGAGCAAATCTGGCATAGCTAGAGGCTGCCAACTCCCCATCACCCGCCAGGTCTTTACATGTAAAGAATAAGGTTTACCCGGGCCATCGGCCCTTGATTTGTACCCGAATAATACCAGCTCTTTCAAGCAATAAGTGCTTTTATCAGCGTCAGTTTACCGTAAGGAGCTTTTCGGAATACAGACAGGCTCGCCTATAATCCGTCTCGTTCGAGCCCACGGGAAAATGTCCCCCAGTTTCAATGACATGGGTGCGCCTTTATTTCAGTTGTGCGGCTCCATCGGTTTGAAAGGTCCAGGAAAACATTTTGGAGGCTGGTTTTATGGCGCTTAAATCTCTGTCCCGGCTGACAGTGGTAGCGGTAACCGCGATGTTCACCTTATTATTACCCTGCACCCGGCTGCAGTCTCAGACTCGGGCATTCACGGCGTCGCTCAGTGGCACCGTTACCGACCCCTCTGGGAGCGTCTTGTCCGGCGCCAAGGTCACCTTAACGAACAGTGAGCAGGGGATTACTCGCACCTATACAACGGACGCAACCGGTGCCTACACGCTTTCCCTACTGCCACCGGCGACATACTCATTGCAGGTGGCGGCGCAAGGTTTCAAGACCTATAAGCAGGATCGGATCGAATTGGCCGCCGGCCAAACCGCCGACCAGCCGGTCACAATGACCGTTGGTTCCATCTCCGAACGAGTCGAGGTCACTGCGGAAACGCCGCTCGTCAATGCGGATAACGCCAACATCTCTTCGGATATCTCCGCCAGACAGGTGGTGGAGTTGCCGCTCAATCTGCGCAATGTCTATGGTCTTGCGTTTCTGAACTCCTCCGTGAACAATACCGCGGAGTTTCAAATCGTGGGCGGCAATGGAATTTCAGGCCAAGCTGACCAGGACATCTCCTTTTTTAACTTTGGCGGCACCTTCTTCAACACAGCGGCATACTTGGTCGATGGCGCGTGGGACACCGCGGCGGACTGGGGCGGTGTTATGTACGTTCCCTCGGTAGACGATACGCAGGAGTTCAAGATCCAGACCAATGCATTTACCGCTCAATATGGATGGAGCAGCGGTAACGTAATCAACGTTGTCACTAAATCCGGGACGAACCATTTTCACGGTGATGTCTTCGACTTCTTCCGTAACAGCGCACTCGATGGGAGAAATTATTTCAACAACACAGCTCAACCCCTTTTCCATCGCAACCAGTTCGGTGCTACTATCGGCGGTCCTATATGGAAGAACAAGACCTATTTCTTCGGATATTACGAAGGGCTGCGGAGCGCCTCGCCCACCACCACCCAAGGTACGGTACCAACTGGGGCCATGCTGGGCGGGGACTTCTCGGCACAGCTTGGAGGCCAGGTCGGAACCGATGCGCTGGGGAGGCCGATTCTTGCTGGACAAATCTACGATCCCTTTAGCACTCGCACCATCACTGCGGGGCAAGTCGATCCGATTACAGGACTGACCGCGACCAGCTCGGGTTACATCCGCGATCCCTACAGCGGCAACATTATTCCCCAAGCCCAATGGGATTCAGTTTCCCAAAACATCATTCAGGGGAACTTCTGGCCTGCGGCCAACCAGACCGGAGCATTCAATTGGGGCGCTTCAGCTGCGGCTGAATCTCATTCCGATGAATACTCGATACGTGTGGACCACAACCTCACCGACAATACGCGCTTAATTAGCCGCTGGTCGCGGAAGTATGAGAGCAAGGTGAACGTGCCCTCATATTTCGGCTCTTCAAACCCCGGCGGGCCGGGCGCAACCAACCCGAATAACCGTTACAACGCCAATGTTGGTCTAACACATGTGTTCAACCCCACGTTCACGATGAGCGCGAATTTTGGGGTGACGCGCTGGATCGAGGAATCACAATTGCAAAGCTTCGGATTCAAGGCGTCCAGCTTCGGATTGCCGAGCTTTATTGACGCGATTTCTCCGCAGTTTCCTCAAGTCGTCCCCGAAGGGGTGGTAAATCTCGGACCCCGTACGGGGCTGGATGACTATAGGGTTCCGCGCGTGATCTATACGCCTGCGGTTGATTTCACCAAGGTCGTATCCAGGCACATTTTGTCGTTTGGATTCATGGGCGTTTCAAATCAACTCAACGGTGGGCACTACTTCGTCACGACTCTGCCGTTCCCAACCTCCTTCACAGCGGGACCGGATCCACAGAACATTACCGCTGGTACCGGATCGGGATTTGCTTCCTTCTTGGCGGGAGCCGGCGGATTTGTAAATGGAGGAAACGGTCCGGGTACTGGTTTTAACAAGCTTCCTGCGATGAACAAGAAATTTCTGGGATGGTACTTACAGGACGACTGGAAAGTAAGCCGGAAGCTGACGTTAAATCTGGGATTACGGTATGAGATTCAGACTGCGCCTACCGAACGAGCCAATGCTCAGGAATACTTTGACTTCAAAGCGACCAATCCCATCAGTTCGGCTGTGGGTTTCAAAGTTCCGGGAGAGATCGTTTATAACACCAGCAGCAACCGCGGGCTGTATCAGACGCAATACAAGAATTTTGCTCCGCGCGTCGGACTCGCTTATCAGGTTATGCCCAAATTGGTTACACGGGCGGGATATGGGGTCTTTTTCGTGCCTGACTACTACAACCAGGGGCCGAACCTTGGATATTCGCAACCCACTCCGTGGGTGACCAGCCTCGATGGTGGGATCACCGTTGCCAACCGTTTGAGTAATCTATTTCCCAATGGCCAAGTTCCGATTTCAGGAAATTCTTTGGGAGGATTGACGGGGGTTGGTTTTGGATTGAACCCGATCGTAGGCCATGACCGCAAGTCAGCTTACGTAGAGCAGTGGATGGGTGGAGTCCAGTATTCGCTGACCAACAGCGATTTGCTCGACGTTACCTACCTTAGCAATCATGGCGTGCACGTTCTCGCCCAGTACTTTCAATGGGACCAGCTTCCTGACGCCGACCTCGCAATGGGAAATACCCTGTTCACCCAGGTCGCCAACCCGTTCTTCGGGGCTATCACTAACAGCGGTTGCGGACTTGATCAGGCGACGGTGCCGCAGTTCCAATTGTTGCTACCCTATCCTGAGTACTGCAACGTGACCGAGGCCAACGGCGTTCCCGTTGGAACTTCCAGCTACAACGCACTGCAGGTCACCTACACACATAGGTGGCACTCCGGGCTCAACGTGAACGTGTCGTACACCTATTCCAAATTCACAGACGACGTGCAAGGTGCATCGGGCTGGGCATTCCCGGGTAGTGGCAGCAATGTGCGCGATTTCCATAATCTTTCAGCCGAGCGATCTAGGGATGTCAGTGATATTCCCCACAGCCTAGTCGTGAACTACATCTACGAATTGCCGGTTGGCCGTGGGAAGAAGCTGGGAGGAGAATGGCACGGCCCAGTTAACCAGGTTCTCGGCGGATGGCAGCTATCTGGAATCGCGACTGCAAAGAGTGGATTCCCGCTTTCTATTAACCCAGTTTCGAACACCCTGGGTGCGTTTGGCGGAGCCAACCAGCGCCCTGACGTGATCGGCGATCCGAAGCCGGCGCATCAGACCATCATCAATTGGATCGATGGTGCCGCTTTCGCACAACCCGGAGCATTCAGTTTTGGAGACGCTCCTCGCACCTTTGCCGATCTGCGTTCGCCGCATTACGTCAACTGGGACATGGGGATTCAAAAATACTGGAACTTCGGCGAATCGAAGCGGATCCAGTTCCGCATGGAGATGTTCAATACCTTCAACCATCCGAATTTCTTCGCTCCCGACCTGAACCTGTCTGACTACAAACCCGTTGCCGGAGTAAACACAGGCAACTTTGGAAAGATAAGTCAGGCTTATCCCGCGCGCGATGTACAAGCGGCGCTGAAGTTCTACTTCTGAGCGTGCTCTAACAGACGCCTACATGATGCCACGCAGGCGCAGCGATGTTTTTAAGAACTCAAATGCTGCGCCTGAGTGGAAAGTCTTCTCAAAAAGCCACGTCCACATGGGATGGAACAATGATCGAGCGTAGCCGGTGGGTTCCAGTTGTGTCTGTCCTTATTCTGACCATGTGCGCCGGCCAGACAAAATGTTTTGCCACACCGGAGAAAACTCACGTCCCAGCGCTGCTCACCCTGAACACCTTTTCAAGCGGCAAAATTCTGTCCAACGGAATTGAGGTGTACAGCGGAAAAGCCATCGTGCAAGTCATGGCCTTGCGCAATGACGTCATCCGCGTCCGCATTACTCGCGATGGAGCGTTGCCAGAGGATGCGTCGTGGGCGGTGCTCTCTTCAGCTCGCCAGGAACGAGCAAGGGTAACCCCCGAGAGTACTGATGGATCCATCGGGTTTCGGACAAGTGCTCTGCGAGTTCGAATCGATCGCGCAAGCCTTCGTTTCTCTCTGACAGACCTGGACGGAAATGTTCTGCAAGAAGACGCACGCGGTTGGCCGGTAGAATTTCACGACAACTCCTTTCGCATTTACAAGCAAATGCCCACCGACGAACACTACTTTGGATTGGGCGACAAAGTTGGCCCTCTTGATCGACGGAACCAGGCATTCACGCTGTGGAACACCGACGCTTATAGTTTTCAGGAATCGACGGATCCGCTCTACAAGAGCATTCCGTTCTTCCTGACCATGCGTGCAGGGCGGACGCTGGGTGTGCTTTTCGACAATACTTGGTGCAGCAGCTTTGATTTTGGAAAACAGATCGACGGTGTCTATTCGTTTGGAGCAGAAGACGGGCCCATTGATTACTACGTCCTGTACGGCCCAGACCCAAAACGAGTTTTAGAGAGGTATACGTGGTTGACGGGCCCTCCCCCCTTGCCGCCACTGTGGACACTCGGTTACCAGCAATCACGCTACAGTTACGAAACCGAAGCGCAGTTGCGTGGAGTCGCAGAGAGATTGCGCGCCGACCGGATTCCGGCGGACGCGCTCTACCTGGACATCGACTATCAGAAAAGTAATCGGCCATTCACGGTAGATCCCGAGCGTTTCCCGCATTTCGTTCCGATGTTGGCGGATCTGAAGAAGGACAACTTTCACGTTGTCGGGATCACTGACCTCCACATCGCGGACCTGCCTAATGCTGGCTACGCTCCCTACGACACGGGCGCCGCTGGCGGGCACTTCGTAAAAAATCCTGACGGGTCGGATTTTGTGGGTAAAGTATGGCCCGGACCATCCGTGTTCCCAGACTTTACTCAGCAAAGTACGCGTCAGTGGTGGGGCACTCTTTACACGACATTTGTTTCCGACGGCCTTTCCGGTTTCTGGAACGACATGAATGAGCCATCGGTATTCAACACGCCCGACAAGACCATTCCTGATGACGTTCGGCACCGTATTGACGAATCCGGATTCCAGCGGAGGATCGCAAGTCATCGTGAAATCCACAATGTCTATGGCATGGAGAATTCCCGCGCTACCTATGAGGGTTTGCTCAAGATTTCTCCCGGCCTGCGCCCGTTCGTTTTGACGCGCGCCACATACGCGGGAGGGCAGCGTTACGCTGCGACCTGGACGGGCGACAACAGCAGCACATGGAACCATCTGCGCCTGACGACTCCAATGCTTGAGAACCTCGGCCTCAGCGGATTTGGAATGAGCGGCGCCGACGTGGGCGGCTTCATTGGCACACCTTCGCCTGAGCTCCTTACCAAGTGGACGGAGATAGCAACCTTCCAGCCGATCGATCGCAATCACAGCGAGAAGGGAACTGCCCCGCGTGAACCATGGGTACACGGTACCGAACAGGAAGACATTCGGCGTCGTTACATCGAGGAGCGCTACAGATTATTGCCTTATCTATACACAGCGGTGGAGGAGATGACGCGCTCAGGAGTGCCGGTTCTACGCCCCCTGTTCCTCGAATTTCCGGAGGCCACCGCCGACAAGCATCCTCTCGATCTGGACACCGGAAACGAATTCATGTTTGGCACTGACCTGCTGGTAGCGCCACCGCCTTATCCGGACAAGTTAGACGCGTACATGGTGAAATTTCCTCCACACGACTGGTACGATTATTGGACTGGGCGGCGTGTTGAAATGCAGACGGGGAATGCAGGGGAGACGAACGCCGACCCTTCAGGCGGCAAACCAGTTTCGGTGCGCCCTACGCTGGAGACATTGCCGGTTTACGTGCGCGAAGGCGCCATCATGCCAATGCAAGCACTGACCCAGAGTACAAATGAGATTCCCCAAGGGCCGCTGCTGCTGCGTGTATATCCTGGGCGCGATTGCTATGGTTCGCTGTACCAGGATGACGGAAAGACCACCGCTTATCAGCATGGCGAGTTTCTGCGGATGCACTTCACCTGCGAAACCGCCGCGGACCGGGTGAAAGTTCACATCGGTCAGCATGAAGGCAGTTATCATCCATGGTGGAGTGAGCTACGGGTTGAGGTTTACGGGCAGAACTCGAATGCTACCTATAAACTGTTAGGCAGCAAGGTTGATCCCGACACGGCAACTCTTGATACCGCACGTCACATGGTGAGCATCACGATCCCGGACGATGGCCGTGGCAGCGATCTGGAAGTTAGCGCGCAGCCATAGCCGAGACTCCCTAGGCGAATTCGCAGCGCGCAAACGATGACGGTCCATGTGAAGCGTGTTCTCAATGCGCTGCTAGCTTCAGTTCTGAGCATGTCATCAGTGGTTACGTGCCTTTCGGCGACGTCCTCAGCGCCCGTATTTCACGAGGCCTCGCCAAAAGGATTGGATTTCACTTTGCAGAATTCGCCAACGTCACTGAAATATTTGGTCGAAACGATGCCAGGTGGAGTAGCCCTGCTGGACTATAACAATGATGGCCTTCTCGACATCTTCCTTGTGAATGGCGGTCATATCACCAGCCCTGCCCGGCAGCCTGACAATTTTGATCGTCACAACCCCCGCTACTGGAACCGCCTATATCGGCAGAATCACGACGGCAGTTTTACCGATGTCACTAAACAAGCGGGACTGGCAGACGTCGGCGACGGAAACTACGGCATGGGTGTTGCGGTGGGCGATTACGATAATGACGGCTACCCCGACATTTACGTCACGAATTTTGGAAAGAATATCCTTTACCACAATAACGGGGACGGAACCTTTACGGACGTTACAGCGAAAGCCGGAGTTGCG
>Ga0209056_10001564_pt1 | contig 25201 bp, 22 predicted proteins | sample GraSoiAngelo_114_FD_185876 | JGI IMG/M metagenome (GOLD analysis project Ga0209056, IMG submission 185876) | Grasslands soil microbial communities from the Angelo Coastal Reserve, California, USA - 14_0903_13_40cm (SPAdes) (version 2) | ecosystem: Environmental > Terrestrial > Soil > Grasslands... | reverse complement strand
TTTTGCTTTTCTTCGCCTGCCTGTTCTAGCAGACGCTGGCGTTGCACAAGCGGGTCATTTAATTCGCTGTAGCCAGGAGCGATTTCCACGCCATTAATGATCAGTTCAAAAACATCTACGAGCGAGTTGTCAGCTGCGTTTTGTTTTGCCAGCGGCACCAGCTCCTTCGGGCAATGCGTCACAAACAACGGATCGACGGTCTTTTCCTCAACAAGTTTTTCGAACACATGGTGGGTCACCTCGAAATCAGCCAGTTGCGGCAGGATTTCCAATTTGAATTCATTCGTGGCGCGATCGCGCCGTTGCTCGCTCGAGAGTTCGAACCAATCTTTCCCGGCAACTTCCCGCACCACATCATGGTAGCGCGCCCGGCGCCAGGGCGGTTTCAAATTGATGGTGCGAACAATTTCGCCATCAGCGCCTCGGTGCTCGATTATTAGTGACCCGCAGATTTTCTCGGCGAGATAACAAATCAATTCTTCGACGAGATTCGCCATCTTCTCGAAATCGGCATATGCCCAGTAGGCTTCGAGCATCGTGAATTCGGGATTGTGTTTCCGGGAAATCCCTTCGTTTCGAAAGTTACGGTTGATTTCGAATACCTTGTTAAACCCGCCCACGAGCAAACGTTTGAGATAGAGCTCCAGCGCAATGCGCAGATAGAGATCGAGACCGAGCGTCTTGTGATGTGTCCTGAATGGTTCGGCGGCCGCGCCTCCGGCAATTGTTTGCAAGATTGGCGTCTCGACTTCCAGAAAGCCGCGGTCCTCGAAGAAGCGCCTGGTTTCTCGGACAATTGCGACGCGTTTTTCGAATATCGCGCGGGAATGGTCGTTGGTAAGAAGATCGAGATAGCGCTCGCGATATCGCGCCTCAATATCTTGCAGGCCCTCCCACTTTTCCGGGAGTGGCCGCAGCGATTTGGCCAGGACCTCAAATTTGTGCACCCTTAGTGTGCGTTCGCCGGTCTTAGTCAAAAAACAAATACCCTCTACGCCGATGAAATCGCCAACATCCAACAGGTGAAAGATCTCGATCGCGTTGGAGTCCATCTCCTTCTCGTGAAAATACACTTGGATGCGTTCGGTAATGTCGCGAAGGTCGAGGAAGTGGCTCTTGCCCATGTCGCGCTTCGCCGTGATGCGTCCCGCCGCGCGAAGCATCTCTCCCTCTTTAAATTTCTCAAGGATTTCGGCGATGGAGCCCGAAGTTTCGAAAGCGCCGCCGAAAGGTTCAATACCACGGGCGTGTAGCGCGTCGAGTTTTTCACGCCGCTGCGTCAGAGCGGGATTTTCACCACTAAAAGTAAATGGCGTAACCGAGGTCTCGGCGTCAACGCGTGGCCTTACTCCAACCTTGGCCACTCCGGTTAACTTAGGAAGCCTCACAACGGACTCACGACTCAATGGCATTCGAGGTTCGGTTTCGATCGTTGATTCTGCTGGCCCCGTCACTCCAGTGACTTTTTCAAAGGGTGTTGGGACTACTGTTCCGGAATCGACTTCCATACAAGACCTACCTGCTTACGCGGCCGACTTGGGCTCATTGACGATCAGGTCGCGCGACCCGATCGGTTCACTTCCCTCTAAAACAACGACGGCGTACAATCCCTCGCGTGGAAACTCTGCCATAACCTGAAAAGGAATTTGAACAGTATCACTCGGGCTCAGAACATTCGAAGTACTTATTTCTCCAGCCGCACTAAAAACAACGTAACCCGACGATTTATCCTCGACACGAATCGCTATTTTGAACCGATCGAGCTTTCCACGAAAATTAGAAAGCGAAACGGTTATAAAGAATGGCGAAGGACGGAAGGGAAACGTCGGCGGATTGAAATGGTGAAACGTGCCTACCAAAGTAAGCTTTCCTGTTCGTTCCTCCCGGATTACCCCATCCGAGAAAATTACGCTTGGAGGAATTGTGGGTTCTATTTCCATTTTGCAACAGTCACATAGCTGTCCACTATCGCGCTGTTAGTACGTATTCTTAGCCAAACGCAGTCTTAGCGCCAGACACGGACAGGGTCAACACGAAGCCAGATCCGTGATCGAAGAGCGAATGTAAAGGTTTTGCGAAAGTCCGAAACGCGCCTCTTTCAGGTTGAACGTGCTCCAATCATCGTCGGATGAGTTGGCTGATACAGGCCGATCTCTCCTCCGCTGCGAAGCCGAAGACTCGTGCTGATTCCCCACTCGGCTTCTACCGGCGTCGCACAGACTACGCCTTTGCTGCTCAGCATCTGCATCACACTGCGCAAATCAACGCACATCAGGTAGAGCACGGCTCCGAGCATTGGATGCTCCGCATGCATTTGCACAAATCGGCCGTCACCGGGATGAACGGCCAGTTCAGCAGGCGGCAGCGAGAACAGCAGCCAGCCGGCGCCAAGATCAATCGACGGAAATTCGAGGACGGTTTTAAAGAACGCTCGATCGGTCTCCGGGTCCTTGCTGTAGAGAAGAACATGCGCTTCCGCAATCATTGCGGCAGTATAGTGAGGATGTACAAAATGAACAGTCTCCGTAACGCGTTAAAGCGTTAGAAGATATTGGTTTGCCAACAGAAGACTGAAAATGAGATACTCCCTGTGGCGCGCCCATCAAAGGTTGATCGTGGCGCCATTATACAAATGACTGTTAATCTGCCGGAAACAACTTCAAAAATGGAGGGACCGCTGGTGAAGCAGTTCTCCGTCTTCCTGCCGAACAAGGTTGGAGCGATGTTGGACGTTGTGAAACTCCTCAACATGCAAAACACCCATGTCGTCGCGCTGAGCGTATCGGAATCCACCGATTCGGCTATCGCGCGAATCATCGCGAGCGACCCTGCGCGCGTAGAGAAATTGTTCCGGGAAAAAAACGTTCCTTTCGGCGTTAGCCAAGTTGTGGTGGTAGAAATGCGGGAAGTCGCTACGCAACTCGTGAAACTACTCGCAGCATTGGTGATGGGGGAGGTCAACGTCCATTTCGCCTACCCGCTGCTGATCCGGCCACGCGGCTTTGCGGCAATCGCGCTGCACGTGGACGATACCGAATGCGCGTCCTCGGTGCTGATGGGTGAAGGATTTAAATTGCTGAGCCAAGACGATATTACACGATAAAAAAAACAGAGCGGCAAAGCCGAGTTGACAGCTTGGCAAGAGCGCGCGTACAGGAATGGGTTTATTGGGCTATGCGGACTCTTCTCTCACGCGCAATCCAAGTCGATCCAACCTTTCAAATTGGGCTTAGCCTGATCGTAATTCTGGCTGTAGCGGAGATTTTCGCCGCAACCTTCTATTATGTCGGCCGGGCTCGCGCTGGCCGAGTCTCGACACAGTCAGTCGCCGCGGCTGTAGCACGCCCTCCCGCTCCATCTGTTTCCGCTCGAAGTCCTGCGCCCGTGGCGGTGCAGCCGGCAGTTTCGCAAGCGCCGGCGATCCCGAACCCTTCGGAGTCGCTTGTTGATCAACTGGTGCGAGATGGCGTGGAGTTGCGCGACCGGGGCGATACTACGACGGCGCTGAAACGTTTCGACGAAGCCTTGGACAGCGAACCCGATAACACAGCCGTGCTGATGGAAAAGGCGAAAACTTACGATTCCATGCAGCTCTACGACCGCTCGAACGAAGTGTGGCGCAAAATTAAGGAAGTCAGTCCGCCGGATAGCACGACCTACGAGTTGGCCGATCGCCGTTTGAAGGTGGGCGTCTCGAGTTCGCCCCCGGCGGAGGCAGGAAACACGAGCGCAGCAGTTGATGCCGCGCCACCCAAGGACGTCGGCGGCAGCCCGGAAGGTTCGATAATGGGAATCAGTGAAGTCAAAACGACGGAGACCCCCGATCCGGACGCAGAGAAGAACATGGCACTGCAGATCGGTATAAAAAAACAGCCCGGTGCGACCATAGACCACAAGAAGGTGAAGATCTTTGTAAAATTCTACGACACGGTCGGTGACAAGGATATCAAACTGACCGACGCGGACGTGAATTACGAATGGCTGACGCCAAAACACGATTGGACGGAGACGAATCCTGAGGTGCTCTCAGTCCGGTATCTCCGCGCAAAAACAGCCGGTGCCTCGTCTGAGTCATCACTTTCCGAGGCCGCTGCATCAGTGCGGCCAGGTCAAAAGGGCCGAGGCAAAGGTTCTGCCGCAAATAGCGGACAGCGGAAATACCTCGGGTACATCATTCAGGTCTATTACGACGATGATTTGCAGGCGGTACAAGCGGAGCCGTCGCGGCTTTTACAGCATTTTCCTCCTTCAAAGAATACGAATACACAATGATACCATTGGTCATTATCAATCGCGGGAACGCATGAGTCTCACCGTGATCTCCACGGGCTGGCCAAAGCTAACGCGCGTTTTTCTGTGCCCCTGTGTTCTGCTTTTTGCCACGGCAGTGAACGGGCAAATTCAGGTGGACCTGAAATTCAAGCGATTGCAATACATTGCTTACGAGCCGGTTGTAGCCACGCTTAGAATTACCAATCTGGCGGGACGCGATATCGAGCTTCAAGACGCAAATGGGCAATCATGGCTTGGGTTTGAGGTAACTGGAAACGAGGGTCAGCCGATAGCGCCGCTCAACGGAGACAATCCCCAGCCGCCTTTGAAAATCGAAGCCGGTCAGAGAGTCACGCGGCAGATTGATCTCGCTCCGCTATATCCCGTGCACGATTTCGGCGCTTACCATGTGCGCACGCATGTTTATTTCGCTGACTTGGCGAAATTCTTTTATTCTGGAACGGGAGTGTTCGAAGTGACCGACGCGCGGCCGATCTGGCAACAAACAGTGGGAATTCCAACCGGTGCTGCCGCATCCGGGGATGTGCGCACGTACTCGCTGCTCACGAACCGATTCCCAGACCACACGTCCTTATACGTACGCGTGCAGGACAAGGACACAGGAGTTGTGTATGCGACGTATTCGTTAGGCCGAGCCATTGCTTTTGAGCAACCGCAAGCGGAGATCGACCGTGCCAATCAATTGCATGTTTTGCATTGCGCGGCGCCACATGCCTGGTCCTATTCGCGAATCGGCTTGAATGGCCAACTGCTGGAGCACTCGTCGTTCATGGAAACCAAAACGAGGCCTCGGCTCGTCCATCCGGGAAATGGCGAAGTAGCAGTCCGCGGCGGCCTGATCGAGACCCCAGCACAGACGTCCCGTAGCACCGCACCGAAACTTTCCGCTCGGCCGCCTGGTTTGCCGAAAGAGGATTAATAATGCCAAGGAATTTTTGCCGACGCCGTTGGTCCGCCGCAAGCTTGCTGGCGACGCTTTTTATATGCTGTAATTCCACCGCAGCGCAGACCGACCGCACGTCTGAAAATGTGACTGTCGTGATCGATGCGGGGCATGGCGGTCACGACCGCGGCGGGATTCCCGGGCAGAGGATCGCGGAAAAAGATATGACGCTCGACGTGGCGCAGCGTCTTAGAAATGTTCTGGCGGCCAGCGGCTATCGCGTGGTAATGACCCGAGACAGCGACGTTTTTGTTCCGTTGGGGACGCGAGTTGCAATCGCTAATTCCTATCGCAATGCCATTTTCGTATGTGTTCATTTCAACGCGACAAAACGGATGGGCGCGAGTGGAATAGAAACCTACTTTTACAGCCGCGACAGCTTGCCGCTTGCCTCAGCGATCCATCACTTCGTCGTTGGGGGCGCGCCCTCCGCTAGTCGCGGAGTACGCCGCCGGGGTTACTACGTCTTGAGAAAGACAAGTATTCCGGCAGTGCTGGTGGAATGCGGCTTCCTCACGAATCCAACCGAAGCCGCGTACGCGCAAACTGCTTCTTACCGTCAGAAACTCGCAGAGGAAATTGCAGCAGGAGTCCGCGGACGCAATTCCGTTACCGGTACGCTGTCGACGACGCGGGTGGCAACGAGTGAAACAATCCCACTGCAACCGTACATGGACCAGACGAAGGTGACGAGTTCCGAACACCGCAAGTCCAAGCGTTCACACAAGAAAAGCGCGCGTAAAAAGAAAAGCTCATCGAAATCAACCGGCTCAGAAGCACGCTACGCCTCAACAGATCCGGAGGCCTGATTTGGACTTGCCGGTTTTGTCTTCGGCGCAGATACGAGCAACAGAACAGGCCGCTTTCGCCAGGGGAGTGCAAGTTGAAGCGCTCATGGACGACGCTGGCGCCGGTGTTGCACAGACAGTCACGAAGTTTTTCCCGAGGCCGGGCAAGTGCATTGTGTTTGCCGGAAAAGGCAATAACGCGGGTGATGCTCTGGTTGCAGCAGATCGCTTGCGACGCCTCGGATGGAGAATCGAAGTCCGGCTTGCTTTCAAAGAAGACGATTGCAGCGAACTCATGCGCAAGAAGCTTGAAACCCTGCGCCGCAGACCACCTCAGGTTTTGGGTGCAACGCCAGCCGGCATTGGCGCCACTGATCTCGGCATTACTCTTGTCGAGCTTTCGGCGGACGTCGCAGATGAGTTCTCCGACCCGCAGGAAAAAATAGCGGTGGAAGCGTACCTGGACACCGCAGCTCCCCTTGTAGTTCTTGATGGCCTGCTCGGAGTGGGCGCGAGACCACCGCTGCGCGAACCAATACGCGCCGCCTGCCGTTCCATCAGTCAGTTGCGGAGAAATAAGGACGCCTACGTGTTCGCCGTTGATTTGCCAACGGGGCTCGATGGCGACTCAGGTAAAATCGATCGCGACTGTGTGATGGCGGATTTCACAGTCACGATTGGATTTGCTAAGTCCGGTCTCATCACCGATGGCGCGCTGAACTACGTCGGCAGACTCGAAGTTGTACCGCTGCATGATCTGCGTCCCCCGGAAAAGAAGGCGAAGGAAACGATTGCCACCCCGCCGGTTTTTCACGGGTTGCTCCCGAGACGCGACTACAGCGCGTACAAAAATCAATTTGGTCGCATTGGCGTCGTTGCCGGCTCAAAGGGATTTATCGGCGCTGCTCTGATGACGTCAGAAGGCGCATTACGAGCAGGCGCGGGTCTGGTGGAAGTTTTTGTTCCCGAGAAAATCTACGAGATTGTCGCCAGCGCCGCACCGATGGAAGCAATGGTGAAGCCTATCCAGTCTTACCGCGACCTGCTTAGACAAAAAACTGATGTCTGGGCATTGGGACCCGGTCTTGGAAAATCATGCGCACGTGAGGTTCTCGAACTGATTGAAAAAGCCAAGCAACCGATGGTGACCGATGCCGACGGGCTCAACATTCTCTCGGAAAAAGCCTCAGTGCTCAGGCGTTGCAAAGGCAAACGACTGCTCACGCCGCATCCGGGCGAGATGAAACGCCTTTTCCCAGACCACAAAGAGCCGCGCGCCGAAACGGCCACGAAGTTCTGCAATCGTTTCCCAATGACACTTTTGTTCAAAGGCAGTCGCACCATCGTGGCTGAACGTGATCGCCCATTGAGCTATAACACAACCGGCAACCCAGGAATGGCCACCGGCGGAATGGGCGATATTCTCACCGGTGTCTGCGCCGCTTTAATTGGACAGGGCCTGTCTCTTTACGATGCGGCGCGAGTCGGTGCGTGGCTATGCGGGCGCGCCGCGGAAATCGCAATTTTCAACGATGGCCAGAGCGAGGAATCATTATTACCTCGCGATGTTCTCGATCATCTGGGCGATGCGTTTAAAGAATTGTAGGGCGTCTGTGTGAAACGGCATGTGTTCAGCGCCAAAGGCGCGGCATTCTCGTCAAAGCCTGGGGCAGCGCCCCAGGATCATGGAAATCCGAAAACACCAGCGCTGAAAGCGCGATTCACTTCGCGCAGCGGCCAATTGAATCGCGCTTTCAGCGCTTGCTTACATGACGACTTGAATTCCTGGGGCGATGCCCCAGGCTGGTTTAAGATAGCGCCCTTGGCGCTAAACAGAAACGTGCGACGCCTAAAGCTGGCGTTTGATACAAACGCCGCCGGCAGGTTGCCGAATTAGACACAGTGAATCTGCAAACCGAACGAACCGAGGAGTACGCAGCGCCAAAGACTGAGACGGCTTGGAGCCGGGTGAAAAAGGCGCTTGGCCCAGTCGCAGTGGTCGGCGTCGTGATCGCAAAGTTCTTCGCGAAGCTCAAGTTCGTTCTTCTACCGCTGCTGAAATTTCTTCCGATCCTGCTGAAGTCTGGCGGCACAATGCTGCTGATGATCTGGGTCTACACCAAGATATGGGGATGGCAATTCGCGCTCGGTTTTGTCCTCCTTTTGCTCGTACATGAAAGCGGCCATCTGCTTGTCGCCAGAAAATTTGGGCTAAAGGTCGGCGCGCCGGTTTTTATTCCATTCATGGGCGCGTTCATCGCGCTGAAGGAAGCGCCACGCAATGCCTGGATAGAAGCATGCGTCGGTATTGGCGGCCCCATGCTGGGGAGCTTGGGCGCATTGGTCTGCAACGTCCTGGGTGAAATGTTCGCCGCGCCGATATTCATCGCCCTCGCGTGGTTCGGATATTTTCTAAATCTGTTTAACCTGACGCCGGTAGGAATGCTCGATGGCGGACGCATTGTGACCGCGTTGTCTCGCTGGCTTTGGTTGCCCGGGTTCGCCCTGCTTCTTTGGTTCGGATGGAAGTATCCAAATTTTATTATCTGGTTGATTGTGCTCTTGTCACTGCCGCGGATCTATTCGCTATTCCGTAAACGAACCGAAGAAGAACAGCGTTACTTCGAAGTCACACCGTCCCAGCGCTGGATAATGTCGATATTGTATTTCGGTTTAATTGCGGTTCTGCTTTTCGGAATGCACGTAGCACAACAGGATTTGGCGAAATATGGAGTGCGTTCCCACGGCCACGGACGGGACATCATCGTGCAATAACAATCAAGACGTTCTCGCCGCGAAAACTTTCTCCGGTTCGAGTCCGATTCTTTGGAGAATTGACCTAAAACGTTTGTCTGAACGAAGCGGCACAAATTCCGGAGCGATGCCAACGCCGTGCAAGGAAGAAGAACGCTGTTCGCAAGCGCGCTCAAGGTCGCGAATTGCGTCGTCATGCGCTCCAAGCGTTACATGCACGTGCGCAATGGCGTCACCCGGCCGATAACCCCAGCCTGCGATAGCTGCATTGAGCGTGCTGAGCGCCTCTTTGCGCCGGCTCATCCGAGCGTAGGTGATCGCCAGCCCAAATCCTGGCCTCCCAGTGACTTCTCGTGTCTTTTCGTAGAGTGCGATTGCATCATCGAAGCGGCCCATCTCGCGATACAATGCTGCGAGCGCTGGCTCGCCATAGTGGGCAAAGGTCGGATCAAGCTGGAGTGCGCGCTCCCCGGCCGCGATCGCTTCATCGTAAAGACCAAAGTAACGATAGAGTTCACAGGCAAAGTTGTTCACCCAAAGTGATGCTGGATCGATTTTTGACGTGCGTTGCAAATAAGTCAGCGCTTTATCGCGATCGCCGCGCACCGCATAGAACGCGGCAATGAAGTAATTTGACGGCGTCGAATTTGGTTCGATCTCGACCGCGCGATTGAATTCCGTTTCCGCGCCGTCGAGGTCCCAATCCAGTATGCGCTTCGTTTCTGCAAGGTAGACGTGCGCTTCGGCCTCCTGGTCGTTCAGTTGTAACGCATGCACAGCGGCGTCCCGAACTTTCGCGTAGGCTTCGAGGGGGGGTACAAAGGCATCAGCCAGCCACAACCACGCCTTTGCGATCCCCGTCCACGCACGACTGAACTTTGGATCCTGTTCCAGCGCCCGCTGGAAAAATTCCAAGCTCTTCCGCAATTCGGCCTCGGTGCTCTTGTCCGAATAAAAGAGGCCCTCAAGATAAGCATCATAGGCAGCTGTGCTGCGAGATGGGGGCGGCAGCGAGATCGCCAGCTTCAGTTTGAGCGTGTCGACGATGGAACGCGTGATCTCATCCTGTAGCGCGAAAATTCCATGCATTTCGCGTTCATACGTCTCCGACCAGATGGTAAATCCATCACACGCGTCGATCAGTTCCGCCGTGATGCGCACCCGATTGCCGTCGCGCCGAACACTGCCCTCGAGCACATGGTCGACGTTTAGTTTCGCCGCGATTTCGGCGAGTTCGGTTTCCCTGTCCTTAAACCAAAACGAAGAGCGGCGCGCCGCCACTCGCAAGCCATCAACTTTGGCCAACGCTCCAAGAAGTTCCTCCGCGATACCTTCTCCGAAATAGGCGTGGTCCCTTTGCGGACTCAAATCGCTGAAAGGCAAAACGGCGATCGATTTTTCGGTCGAGCTCGTGGGCTCAATTATGTCCAGCTTCGCCTCCGGTTGCGCGTCTTCTGTGCGAACAATTCCATGACGCGTGAAATCGTAGATCCAGGCAAAAACGAGCGCGATCGGAAAACCGATGATAATTGCAAGTATCACGAGGCGCTCGGCCCAGTTTGGAATTTCAAAAGGCGGAAAAACCTGAGTGACCACCTGAATCAGCAGCCAGCCCACGACCGCGTACGTCACCGCGACGGTGTAAACTTTTCTCCGCTTTAGCTCGGCAAAAAATTTCTTGAGATTCACTGCTTAGTCAGCCACCCGAGATTCGTATTTCGTGCACGATTGACAACCAACACATTTGGCGGTTGACAGCAACAACGACCGGCTAGTATCGATCTAAAATGAACTCAACGAGCAACAACGGCGAAAAAATGGAAAAACAGATGTGGGAAGACATCAAGGCAAAGAATTGGGACGTAGTAGAAAGTAAAATCGCTGAGGGTTTTCAGTCCGTTCATCCGGATGGAGCGCGCGACCGGACCAGCGAAATATCTTTGCTCAAAAACCTGAATGTTGGCCGGGTAGAGTTTAACGATTTTAAGTCGACCATGAGCGATGACAACATTGTGGTTACCTACCTGATTTCGGTGCAGGAGACGATCGACCTCGAGCAATTGCCGACAAAGCCGACTCCACGCTTGAGTGTCTGGAAAAAAGGAGCACGCGACTGGCAATGGATTTGCCACGCCAACCTCAACCCGATTCCTTAGGAATCATCTGCGCAGTAGCTTGCTGGCATGCCTCGTGGTCACCCACGGCGGCGCAATAAACATTGCGCCCCTTTAGCTTAGCTAAGATCGGTTTGGATTCAGTGTTCCCGCTGATTGTCGATCTAGCCTAACAGCGGGAAAACGGGTTTCCTCGTGTACGTCGAGATTGCGCTGCCGATCTTGTGCTAAATTGTCGGATGCCGTTTCAGCTCGAATCTAATTACAGACCGCGTGGAGATCAGGGACAGGCAATCGCCAAGCTGATCAAGTCCGTCGAGGCCGGCAATCGGCATCAGACGCTGCTCGGCGTCACCGGTTCCGGTAAGACTTTCAGCATTGCGAATGTGATCCAGAAGCTCGACCGGCCGACGCTCGTCATTTCGCACAATAAAACGCTCGCCGCGCAACTCTACTCAGAGTTCAAACAATTCTTTCCACGTAACGCGGTCGAATATTTCGTCAGCTACTTCGATTACTATCAGCCGGAAGCTTACATTCCGCGCTCCGATACTTACATCGAGAAGGATTCGTCCATTAACGAGGAGATTGAGCGGTTGCGGCTTGCGGCGACAAGCGCATTGCTTTCGCGCCGCGACACCATCGTGGTCGCAAGCGTTTCCTGTATCTACGGGATTACTTCGCCGGAAGATTACCTACAGATGTTGCTTACCGTAAAACGCGGCCAACACATTTCACGTGAGGCTGTCCTCGGTCGTTTGATCGACATGCTATATGAGCGCAACGACGTTAATTTCGCGCGCGGACGGTTTCGCGTGCGCGGCGACGTGGTGGAAGTTTACCCGGGCAGCGCGGATGAAGAAGGAATTCGCCTCGAGTTTTTCGGCGACGAAATTGATGCGATCAGGCGGTTCGACCCGTTGACCGGTCACGCGCACGAATCGCTGAATGTCATCACATTTTTTCCGGCAAAACAGTTCGTGACTCCGGCGGACAAACTCAATCGGGCGCTGCGCACCATCCGGGAAGAACTGGAGCAACGGATCGTCGAGCTGGAATCGCAAAACAAACTGCTTGAAGCACAACGCCTGCGGATGCGGACTGAATACGACTTGGAAATGTTGCAGGAAATGGGGTTCTGCAACGGCATCGAGAATTATTCGCGCCATTTGTCGGGGCGGCCACCTGGATCGAAGCCCTACACGATTATCGACTTTTTCCCCAAGGATCTTCTCGTGGTCATCGATGAATCGCATGCCACGATTCCGCAAATCGGCGGGATGTACGAAGGCGATCGTTCGCGCAAGACCGTGCTCGTAAATTATGGGTTTCGTCTCCCGAGCGCGCTCGATAATCGTCCGCTTAATTTCGATGAGTTCATGAAGATGACGAACCAGATGATCTACGTGAGCGCGACGCCGGCGGAATTTGAAATTCAAAACAGCGTCGTTGGAAACAAAGGATACATCCCACATCGGCGGCAGCGGATTGGAGAAGAAGAGCTTGTGCCGTTCGTATTGCCGGGCGGCAAACGCCCAACGTCCAACGTCCAACGTCCAACGTCCAATTCAGAAACCCACGTTTCGCGCACGGATGAGCCGCCGGAAAAATTCGATGCCCACACGCCGGGTGCGCCGCTCATTGTTGAACAGATCATTCGTCCTACCGGGCTTCTCGATCCAAAAATTACGTTGAAACCGCTTAAGAATCAGATCGACGAAACGATTGAGCTCTGCCGTCAACGTGTGGAAAAAGGGGAGCGGATTCTCGTGACGACACTCACGAAGCGAACGGCGGAAGATCTTGCCGATTATCTCCGCGATGTCGGATTAAAAGTGCGCTACCTGCATAGCGACATCGATGCGATCGAGCGAGTTGAAATTTTGCGCGGATTACGCGCGGCGGATTTCGATATCCTCGTCGGGATCAATTTGCTTCGGGAAGGCCTCGATCTTCCCGAGGTTTCGCTCGTCTGCATTTTGGACGCGGACAAGGAAGGATTTTTACGAAGCCAGACTTCACTGATCCAGACGGCAGGCCGCGCAGCGCGTCATGTAAATGGAGAAGTGGTGCTCTTCGCGGATGTCGTCACGCAAAGCATGGAAGCGCTCATGTCGATTTCCGAATACCGGCGCGCCAAGCAGATGGATTACAACGAGAAACACGGAATCACGCCGCAAACGGTACGGCGCGCCGTGCAGGAGAGCCTGCACACAATTTTGCGCGGACGCGAAATCGAATCATCCGTGATCAGCGAAGCTGGCGGCAATTTCGATCTGACAGAGCTGCTTCGCGAGCTTGAGGAGGAAATGCAACACGCTTCGGCGAACCTGGAGTTCGAGCGCGCCGCGCTTTTACGCGACCAGATTATGGAAGTGAAAAGCGGCGCCGGAATTTCGAAAATCGAGCCGAAGCGAAGGCCGGTGAGATACACGCGCAACGCCGGTCGTCGGCGCTCCCGTGTGTAAGAACGAACTCTGGGGAGCACAGGCTACCAGCCTGTCGTCGTCGGCAGCTTGCCGACGACTCCCGCGCGGTAGAAAAACGTAACGTAAAGAACGTTCGATGAGCTTTTCGGCAGGCTGCCGAAAAGGACAGGCTAGCAGCCTGTGCTCCCCAGCCCATGCTTACGCAACACAACTTGTAATCCGCTGTTTAGGGTGCGATGAAACCAGCGATGCCGAAAGCAAAAACAAGATCGGCAACCGCAAACATCTACGCGGTCGTCGGCTCGGATGAAGCGGAAGTAAAACGCGTGGCCACTGAGCTGGCGACCAACCTGACGCCAGCGGGCGCAGGCGACTTTGGATTGGAAGTGATCGATGGCGCGGCAGATAACGCCGAGCAGGCCGCCGCCCGGATTCGATCAGCAATCGAGGCGGTGCAAACCTTACCGTTTTTCGGCAGCACAAAAGTAGTTTGGTTGAAAAACGCGAATTTTCTCGGCGACGATCCAAAGGCGCGCTCAGCGGCAGTTCAGTCTGCGCTCGAAGAATTATCGGAACTGCTCGACGGCGGTTTCGATTTTGGGATTACGTTTTTAATCAGCGCCACCGACGTGGATAAGCGGCGTGGATTTTACAAAATGCTGGTCAAACGCGCAGAGCTGCAGGTTTTTGATCGGCTCGACTCGGGCCGCGCCGGTTGGGAAGAAGAAGCAACTGAAATCGTTCGACTGCGCGCGAAGAAACAAAAACTCGAATTTGACGATGACGCGCTGGGTCTTTTCGTGTTGCTAACGGGCGGCGATACGCGCCAGATCGAGAACGAGCTGGAGAAGATCGACATTTATTGTAGTGCAGGCGTTAAGCCTGTGGAGCCAGCGGGCGTGTCGCCTGTTGAACCCAAACCAGCGCGCTCGCCACGGCGAGTCCGTCCTGTGGCGGACAAGACGCCCGACGGCTCTACCGCCAGGATGGTTGTGCCACGAATCACTGTCGATCTCGTTCGCGAGTTGGTACCGCTGTCGCGTGCAGGCATCATTTTCGAATTGAGCAACGCGCTGGCGCTGCGTGATCTAGAGCTCGCGCTTACGCTTGTTCGCCGCTTATTGGATCAGGGCGAAAAAGCCATCGGCATTTTGTTGGTAGCGATCGTGCCGACGGTCCGCAATCTGTTGCTCGCAAAAGATTTGATGGATCGTCATCGTCTGCCGCGCCCGCATTCGCCGTTTCAATTCGTCTCCGCGATCAATCGTCTGCCCGAAAGAGCAACCGAACATTTGCCACGCAAAAAAGATGGCTCGATTAACGCCTATGCGCTGGGAATCGCAGCGCAGCACGCGCATCACTTCGAGATTAACCAACTAATTAACGCTATGCGGGCGTGTCTGACCGCCAATGTTCAATTGGTTACCACCCAACTCGATCACGAACTGATTTTGACTGAGGTCGTCGTGAAGTTGCTTCAAAGGCCGTCATCCTGAGCGGAGTCGAAGGATCTCGCGGCGTTATCCTGAATTTCCATCACGGGATTCCTCCCGCCACGGCGGGCAAGCTGTTTCGCTCAGAATGACAGGAATTATGCCGTGCCTTCCACTTGCTTCCGCGCGACTGGCCCGATGTAGGGAATGTCCCAGCGGACACCAGTGAATGCCTTCACGATCGTGACAATCATGATTACCAAAAACAGCAAATGCACCAGGGCGGCGATAATCGCCCAGAAAAATACCAGAATGCCGCCGATTCCTGGAATTGCCGCGAACACCGCGTGCACGACCGCGGACACGATGTTGAAGAGAAACCAGGCGCAGCCGAAGATGATTGATTGCATCGCGTAGAAACGTACAAAGGCGTCGCGCTTTTCGAGAATATAAAAAATAATGCCGCCGATCAGCGGAATGCAGGCAATCGCCGCCGCGACATTCGAAGGCAAACCGGTCGTGCCGGATTGAGGGCCTGGCTCGGGTCCTGGGCTTGGCGGAGGCGGCGGCGCAATGGGCTCTTCGTCTGGCATGACCTACATACACAAAACAGCAGTTGCCTTGTCAAGCAATCTTGCGCTGGACGCTCGTTTTTGCTTCCCTTCTGGAATCAAAGTGAATATCGTGTCGCTTAAGTTCAATAGATTACATGACCAACAATCGTTCCCCCGCGTTTACCCTAATCGAATTGCTCGTCGTAGTGGCGATCATCGGGATCCTTCTCGCAGCTGCGGTCTGGGCTTTCCAAGGCGCTCTGGAGCGTGCGAAGGCGACAAAAGACATGAGCAACCTGCGCCAGATCGCGATGGCAACGCAGATGTACATGAACGACAACAACGGCGTGTTCCCTGGCTCAGCAACACAAACATGGATGTCACAGCTGGAACTGAATCGAAAATACCTCTCGGTCTGGCGGATCCTTGAATCGCCCTTTGATAAACGTTCCACATCGGAATCAGGCGACGGAACAACCGCAATCAGCTATGGGATTAATTCAAACATTTATGTGAGCAATGTTCCGATATCAGCCGACAAAATCACGAAGCCTACCGTCTTTATAGTGTTTGCGCCCACGCAGGCATCGACCCCGACCGTCAGCTTTCAAGGTCTGGGAAACTCCGCTATGCCCGGCGTCGGGGTCGTAGCGGCAACAAGTACCCCAGGAGGAACGGCCACAGGCGGAACACACAGCAATCGCGCAAAAATTAACGCGCTCTGCGCAGACTGGCACGCTGAGACGATGTCTTGGAGCGGAACGGGTCCGGCTTTTACGAATACCATGCCGACGGCAAGTGATCCCGACGCGCAGTTCCGTTGGTCTCCTTAGGCTTCTTTCTCCATTGCGCTGTGCAAATTCGTTGCGGTGTCGATCGCTGTCCTGTGCTGATCGGCGCGAGTTTGCTTGACCAGCTCGGGACGCACGCGCACAAATATTTGCCTCGCGAGACATGCGCGGTCATTTCCGATAGCAATGTCGCGCGGCTCTTCGCCGATCGGGTGAAGAAGAGCCTGGCGTCAGCCGGATTTCGCCCGACGCTTATTACGATTCCGGCCGGCGAGAGATCCAAAACGCTTCAGCAAGCCGGCGCGATTTGCGATCAGATGATCGCGGCGGGGCTTGACCGTCAATCGTTTGTCGTTGGGCTCGGTGGCGGGATGATTGGGGATCTTTCGGGCTTCGTGGCGGCGATTTATCATCGCGGCATTCCGCATGTCCAGATTCCAACCACGCTGCTGGCAATGGTGGACAGCTCGATTGGCGGGAAAACCGGAATGGACACGCGCGCGGGGAAAAATTTGATCGGCGTGTTCCATCAGCCGTCGCTCGTGATTGATGATCTCGATGTTTTGAAAACGCTGCCGCGGCGCCAATTCAATCAAGGTTTCGCAGAGATCATTAAGCACGCGATTATCGCAGACGCCAAGATGTTCGGCACGCTTCAACACTGGAAGGCAGCCGATGCGGCTGCCCTACAGCGGCTGATCCAGCGCAATATCAAGATCAAAGCAAAAATCGCGACGAGAGATGAGCGCGACCAGACTGGCGAGCGTGCCCTTCTGAATTTTGGTCACACGATTGGTCACGCGATCGAGCGCGCGGGAGACTTCAAGCAATTTCTCCACGGAGAAGCGTTGAGTCTTGGAATTGTCGCTGCGTGCGCGATCTCCACGGACAAGGCTGGGCTGCCGGCAGACCAGCACGATGCGATCGTTGATCTTCTCGAAAAATTCAAGTTGCCGATCAAATTGCCGAAGAATTTTCCGCGCCAAAAGATCGTTGAAGCATTGAAGTTCGACAAAAAATTCGAAGGCGGAAAAGTGCGGTTTGTTGTGACCCCGCGGATCGGTGCGGCGCACGTAACCGAGGACGTAACGTTCGACGATATTCACGAGGTGATTGCACAACTGTAGCCGGAGTCGGTGACTCCGGCGGCCGGATCACCGATCCCGGCTACAGCGCGCTTTGGAATAGTAATCAATCAGTCCATCCACCACGCTATCGGCGTATTCGCGGAAGATACTCTTGCGCTCTGTGCCGTTGACGTTGCGCGTTCCTTCGTAATCGCCAGCCTGAATGCGAGCAAATGCATCCTTGCTATTCATGACGTACGGCTCGCAGTAGACCACGGGACAGCGATAAATCCGCGTGGCCAGCAAATTGCGGGCATACACGTAACCGCTGCTGCCGACTTTGGTCGTGCTGTTCGTGGTTGGATATTCGTATGGCGGCAAGCTAGTCTCGCCCGCCATTGCCGCGGCAATTGTGTCCGCCAGCGGCAATTCTTCGTCGTACGCACGGCTGAGAAGCCGTCGAATCATTTCAAAACGTTCGTCATCAAATTCGAGCTCCTCCGCCAGGTAAGATCCGTTCACAAGCAGATGAAAATGATTCGCGTCCGTCAGGGTCGGGCTGTTTGGATCGCCCCAGCCTTCAGCGTTTAAATGCAGACAAAGCACAAGGTCGGGATGTAATTTGAAGTTAACCAGCGCCGCGCGGCGACGAATCTCGCTGTAGCGATAGAACAAAATTTCGCTTTGCCAGCGAATCGTTTGCTCTTTTTCCGGATCATTCGGATCAAGAACGTCAGCGCGCGGCTGTGGCACGCCGTTCTTGATCAGAATTTTTCTGGCGAGTTCACGAAAGTCATCCGGCCGTTTAGCCGTAATTGGCTCATTGTTGTTTCGGACAAATGAAACGTTCGCCCCGAGTTGACGCAATCGCAGGCCGAGCAGTCGCGCCACGCGCAAGGCCAGATCGCCTTCCTGAACCGGTTGGCTGTCGCCGAACTGAAACCAACGCTCCTCCATCTTTGCCCACGTCCCACCGAGATGCCCCGGATCGAGCGCGACTTTTAAGCCAGAAAGAGGTTTGCCCGGGCGTGCTGCCGGCAAAGATTTCGCTGGCCGCCAAAGTCGCGGCACAGGCTTGCGCTCGGTGTCGTTCGCCGCAAATCGGAGCGTGAAGAATTCCTGCGCGCTGCGATTCATCATGAGCCGGGCAGACTTCTCGTTTATTTCGATTAAATCGGGTGCAAACCCATGAGTGCAGTAAATGCTTTGGATTACTCGGGCGAAGTCGTCGCGCGTGATTGTTTCTTGATAGTGTTCCAGCACGCTCCATCGCGGTTTGCTGCCGAGGACGCTGATGTTGTCGGCGGCTTGAAGAGCCGGGAGGAAGATCAGGAGCAGAAATGACGAATGATGAATGAGCGAATGAAGAACTAATGACAAATGACGCATGACGAAAACCGAAGCAGCGGAAAGAGAGTGCGGCGACATCTTGTCATTCGGGCTTCGCCGCGTATAAGCGAGCCGCGGCGCGCGCAGCAAGTCTATGTTTACGCGGCTTCGGCATTGCTTCGTCATTCGTCATTCGGGCTTCGGCATTGTTCTGTCGTGGCGCTTCAACGCTTTAACGTTGTAAGGTTTTAACGTGGCGGAGCCATTCGTAATTCGGGTTTCGTCATTAATTTTCACATCGACGTTTCAAACCGCTTTAATACGATGCTCGCAGAATGCTGACCGTTCTTTTTCTTGGCGATGTCGTTGGTGAGCCGGGACGCACCGCAGTCATTGCCCGCCTACCTGAGCTGAAGTCGAAGCACGCGTTGGATTTCGTCATCGTCAACGGTGAGAATGCCGCGGGCGGCCGGGGGATAACGGGAAAAATCACGATTGATCTTTTACGAGCCGGCGTCTCAGTCATCACCACAGGCGATCATATTTGGGACCAGAAAGAGATTCTTTCGTTCATCGACACCGAACCGCGTTTATTGCGCCCGATGAATTATCCCGAGGGCGCGCCGGGAAGCGGATCAATCGTTCTGGAGACGGCTAAGGCGAAAATCGGCGTGCTGAACGTGCAAGCACGCACGTTTATGCAGCCGATTCTCGAAAATCCGTTTCGAGCCGCTGAAGCAGCAGTTATAAAAATGCGCGAAGAGACGCCGAATATCATCGTGGACATGCACGGCGAAACGACGAGCGAGAGGATTGCCATGGGGCGTTTTCTCGACGGAAAGGTCTCCGCTGTCATCGGCACGCACACTCATGTTCAGACAGCGGACGAGCAAATCTTCCCCGGCGGAACTGCTTTCATGTGCGACGCCGGCATGTGCGGACCAGTGAATTCCATCTTGGGCCGTGCCATCGACCCGATCCTGAATCGGTTCATCTCGAATCTGCCTGCGTCGTTCCCCGTGGCCGGTGGCGAGGTGCGTTTGCGCGGGGCGTTAATCGAAATTGATGAGAGCACCGGCCGCGCCGTGCGCATCTCGCGCGTGGATGAGCCTGGCCCCAGTGAGCGTGCCCCGGCCGAACCCGAGCCAAAGATCGATATCGAACAGGCGCATTCTCCGGAACAGACTTGAAACTGTTGAGGTTACAGCCAACTGTTGACCTCCTGAGTTTCGAATTGTGTATGAACATTAACGTCCAACAGAAACCATGAAAAAATCTTTTGCCTTTACTCTCATCAGCGCTCTAGCCCTCTGCGTTTCACAGGTGTGCCAGGGGGAAGCGAAGAAAAACACCAATGAAGCAAACAGGCTGGCGCGCGAAGGCGCGGAGGCCGCGAAGAACGAGGACTGGGACAAAGCCGTTGAACTGCTTCGTAAAGCCACGTCTATGGACCACAAATATTCAGACGAGCTCTCCGCTGTTTATCAACGACGCGGATACGCCGCCGCGAGTAACCAGCAATTCCAGGAAGCCATCAACGATTACAGCGAAGCGGCCAAGCTGACTTCGCAAGATGTGCGCGTTTACGAACAGCGCGCGGCGGTAGAAATGAAGATCCAAGATTACGATAAAGCGCTCGCCGATTACGCCGAAGTCATCAAACTTAAGCCCAATGAAGTGCGATATCTTAATTATCGCGCTTATATTTACGAGTTAAAGAACGACTCGAAGAACTCGCTGGCGGATACCGAGAAAGTTTTGAAGCAGGATCCTAACAATCAGGAGGCAAAAGCGCGGAAGCAGCGTATAGAGCAGAAGATAGCTGAAAACACTCCTCTGACTCCTCCGCCGGGAGCTGTCACTTCGCCTAAAACTTCACCACCAGGTAAAAAGAAACCCTGAGTTTGAGCTTCTGCGCTCAGGTGGCCACTGGTTCGCTGGCTTCCTCGCTTTGCTCAGGCTCCGTAGGCTCCACAGTGAATTTTCGTTTCCGGCGGTTTGCCGGGAGAGGCGCAAGGGTCATGGTGATATTGCGACCGGTAATTTTCGGGTCCATCTCTACTTGCGACATGCCGGAAAGATCATCGCGCACTTTCTCTACGAGTTGCATCCCAAATTCCTGATGCGCCATTTCGCGGCCGCGAAATTGCAGCTGCACACGCACCTTGTTTCCACGATCAAGGAACTCTTCACCGTGCCGGATTTTGGTTAGATAATCATGTTCGTCGATGTTAACGCGAAACTTGATTTCCTTCAGTTTTGAGCTCGCCGGCTTTTTGTCCTTGGTGTGTTTGGAAATGTCATATCGGAACTTTCCAAAATCGATGATCTTGCATACCGGTGGGTTGGCGGTAGGCGCGACTTCGACCAGGTCGAGCCCAAGAGTTTGAGCTCTACGCAAGGCGTCGTTCAATTTCATAACGCCGAGCTGTTCGCCGTTGGATCCCAGAATGACCCGGACTTCGCGGGCGCGAATCCGACCGTTTACACGAATTTGTGGTTGCAGATTAGATCAAGCTCCTGACCGGTGAAACGGGAGTGCGCCGCGCCACCGTATTTCCATCTATCGCAATTCCCAGCGTTAGCATTCGCACACGCCGGGGCACTCTTGCTTCGCCACGGATGCGATCCACCGCGACGAAGTGCTTGCATTAATAATCGCAAGCCGAAGGGAAGTTGTAGGCAACAATCCCGCACTGGCAAGGCCAAACTCGTGACAATCAAGTGCCGATCTTCCGACGATCATTTTGCAGGCGGGTCACCAAAATGCGCCTTGTACGCTGCGTATACAGCTGCGTCATCGAGCATTGAATCAATTGTAGCCGTTAACGGCTCGAGTTTGATGACTCCTGAAAAAACGGCCCGATCGCCGATCTCGGTATCGATAACGAACGCCGGACGCTGCGTGATCTGAAGCGCATAGAATTCGACAGTCGACGCGCGAACGCGCTGTTCGATTTCCGCCGATCTCGCCCGCTCGAGCAATTTTCTGGTGTCGATTCCGCCTACTCCAGCGCCCGTATCAGCGGCAACGTTCCAATCGCCGATTTCCTTGCCTTCGCGCAGCGCAGCACGAGCCAGTGTGAGGCGAACCCGATCGTCGGTAAAACCAAAGTCCTTAGCCGCCTCGGCCACGCAATTCGGTGCGAGCCACTCCGGCAAACTGGGGTCGTACCATTCGGTTTTGAGCATGAACGGCGAACGCATCATCATTCCGCTCCGCCGATAAAACCATTGCTCCTGCTCGCGCGAGGTCGGCAATCCACTGGGATCCATCAACGCGATTTTCCACTGAAATGTGACTCGGCCTTCATATCGCTTTTTTAGTTCTGCCCATGTCGGCTCAGACCAAAAACACCAGGATGAAACGACATCTAGATAATCAGTGACAGTGATGGGCATGGTCTGGATTGGACGTTTTGGGAGTTGGGCGTCGGACGATGGGCGTTTGCTGTATTGTAAACTAACTTTCGACGCTCAACGCTCAACGTTCAACGCCCAACGCTCAATGATCCGAGTGCAGCTGAAATAGACATTGTGAATCTCAATCATATTTTTCTTTTTCTTGCGGTGATTTCATCGCTGCTGGTGTTGGCTCGGGCATGGCGCCCAAGTTCGCCGTACGGTGGCTGGCGTATCGCCGCACTCACCGTCTTCGCCATTACGTGCATTGCCTGGCTTCTTTGGCGTGGAGCCGCCGGATACATCGGTGGCAGCGCGTGGTTTGTTCTGCTCTTTCTTCCGGCAATTGGGTTACGCAAGATGACCGAGCTCGCCGCCCAGAGAAATTACAGATCGGCCAGAAAACTCGGGGCTGCTCTTCAAATTTTGCATCCCAGCACTGAATTGCGTGACCAGGTCCAACTGCTGCGCCAGCTGGAATCTCAGGTAAACCATTCAGCTGGATTCCGTTCAGTTCCACTCGGGTACGAAACGGCGCGTCGCATGCGTCATAATCAACTCCGAAGTGCCCCTGCTGTTCTGATCTTCATTGTCCTCAATGTGGTTGCGTTCCTCTTCGAGATGTCGGTTGGCGATTCGAACGACCCGGAAGTTCTGCATCGGATCGGCGCGCTCGAGCCCTACTCGGTCGTAGGGCAGCACGAATACTGGCGTTTTGTCACTGCGCTATTCTTGCACGGAGGTTTGCTGCATCTGGGTTTCAATGTTTTCGCGCTCTATGTTCTTGGCCCACCACTTGAACGATCCATCGGCACAATGCGATTCGTCGCGTGTTATTTGATTTCAGGAATTGCATCCGGCGCGGGCGTTGTCGGTCTAACTTTGGTCGCTCTGACACGGCCGGCTCAGCTGATCGGTGCATCGGGCTCGATCATGGGCATCGTTGGCGCGTGGGCGGGTTTTTTATTGCGACACCGCCACGCGCTGCATGCGAAACAAAGATTGGCAAATGTGGCGGTGATCGTTGCGATCCAAATCGCGTTCGATCTTTCGACCCCGCAGGTCAGCATGGCCGCGCATATCTGCGGATTGATCGCCGGATTCATCCTCGGGTTAATTCTCGCTCCTCGAGCGGTGTAGCCACACGCCTGTGGCGCGTTATCCCATGCGATCCTGGTTTGTTAATCAAACGGGCCGCAATGCCGCGGCCACACGAAAACTTGCCGGATCCAATTTTCTTGATTAGCTGCCGCTCTGTTCTTCTGCCGTGTTAGCATCAGAACGCTTTAAATTTATATTGGCTAGTTTGCCTCGCATCCGCCTCCGCCAGATACGGCGCGGCGAGCGGTGAGGCTGCTACAGGAATTCGCATGCCGACTTTTCAAACTTACAATGTGACTCCCATCCTGCCGGCTGCGCTGGAGCCGCTGCGGGAAATGAGTTTTAATCTTTGGTGGACGTGGGAACCGGCCGCGCGCCGCTTGTTCAGGCATCTCGATCCCGAGCTGTGGGGCCGCACCAATCACAACCCCGTGCGCATGCTGCAGCTTTCGCGGCAATCCCGGCTGGAAGAGCTGGCGCAAGACAAAAATTTTGTGCGCGAGCTCAAGCAGGTTTTTGAGGAGTTCGAGAAGTATCTCGGACGACACGATACCTATGGAAAAACCGGAGCCGGCAGCGCGATCAAGAATCCCATTGCCTATTTTTCCGCTGAATTCGGTTTTCACGAATCGATCCCGAACTACTCCGGTGGCTTGGGCATCCTCGCGGGCGACCACTGCAAGTCAGCCAGCGATCTTGATCTGAACTTCGTTGCGATCGGTCTCCTCTATCGACACGGCTATTTCCGGCAGCAGATCGATAAGGATGGCGTTCAGCAAGCGATTAACCTTAATCAGAACTTCTATCACCTGCCGATCCGAGAAGTTCGCCGGGGCGAGACGAAGTTTGTTATCTCGGTGCGGATTTTGGACCGGGAAGTTTTTGCCAGGGTTTGGGAATTGCGCGTCGGACGGGTAAACGTCTACCTCCTCGATACCGATATTCCGGAAAACAAAGCCGAGGATCGATTGATTACTGCCGAGCTTTACGGCGGCGATCTTGAGATGCGCATGCGTCAGGAGATCATGCTCGGGATTGGCGGAGTGAAAGCGCTCACTGCGCTCGGAATTCAGCCGGACGTGTTTCACATGAACGAAGGGCATTCGGCGTTCCTGGCGCTCGAGCGCATTCGTCTCAATGTCGTGGAAAAGAAGCTCAATTTTTATTCGGCACTTCAGGTCGTAGCTGCGGCTAATGTTTTCACCACGCACACTCCAGTTCCCGCAGGCAATGATTCGTTCCCGCGCGAGATGATGCAAAAGTATTTCGGCAATTTCGCCAAGGAACTAAACATTCCGTTCGAAGAGCTGTTCTCATTCGGCCACACACGCCTCAATCCAGACGATCCGTTCAGCATGACCATCCTCGCCCTGCGTCTCAGCCGGCACGCGAACGGTGTGAGTAAATTGCACGGTGAAGTTACTCGGTCGCTTTGGAAAGACGTCTGGGCCAGCGTTCCAGTCCAGGAAGTGCCGATTACCAGTATCACAAACGGCGTTCATACCAAGACGTGGATGGCGCCCGAATTTGCGGCGCTTTATGGCAGGCACCTCGGCGACTGGGAGGAACACCTCACCGAACCGGAATTTTGGCGTGGCGTCATTGATATTCACGACGCGCAACTTTGGGAGACACATCAACAACTCAAACGCCGCTTGATTGACTTCGTTCGCGATCGGGAGCGGCAGCGCCGTGAACGATTAGGCGAGTCCCCTGAGTCTATTCGCAACGTCAATCGCATTCTTGACCCAGAAATTTTGACGATCGGTTTTGCGCGCCGCTTCGCCACTTACAAGCGCGCCACACTTTTGTTCAGCGACAAGGAACGATTGAAGCGATTGGTGAACGATCCCACGCGCCCGGTGCAATTCATCTTCGCAGGCAAAGCGCATCCGCGCGACGAAGCCGGCAAGGCGTTCATCCAGGAAGTTTACAGATTCAGTCGCGAGCCTGGCTTGGAAAATCGCGTCGTCTTTCTTGAGGACTATGACAGTTACATCGCCCGCCGCCTGGTGCAGGGAGTCGATCTATGGTTGAACCACCCGCTGCGTCCGTTGGAAGCAAGCGGCACGAGCGGAATGAAATCGGCGCCCAACGGCGGAATTAACCTGAGCGTGCTCGATGGCTGGTGGCGGGAAGGCTACAACGGTAGCAATGGATGGGCCATTGGCGCTGAGATCGATGACGGCAGCGCGGAATTTCA
>Ga0209056_10001563_pt1 | contig 25238 bp, 19 predicted proteins | sample GraSoiAngelo_114_FD_185876 | JGI IMG/M metagenome (GOLD analysis project Ga0209056, IMG submission 185876) | Grasslands soil microbial communities from the Angelo Coastal Reserve, California, USA - 14_0903_13_40cm (SPAdes) (version 2) | ecosystem: Environmental > Terrestrial > Soil > Grasslands... | reverse complement strand
CAGTGGCACGCGCTCACCGGCGAGAGACACTAGCTCGTCCCGCTCCTGCCAGAGCGGTGCTCCGGTGCTGGGGGAAACGAACGCGATCATCGATCCGGCCATGGCCTGTTCCTTTGCATGCACGACTGAGCGCTATCGCAGAACCCGTACGACGAGGATCGCTCCCCTAACCAGCGTCCCGGGTGAGGGTTACGCCCCACGCGCGCGACCGGTCCCGCGCCGCGCGTCGCATGGGAGTTACACAAGTGCGCGCTCCGCGGGCTGCTGCCCGTGGCTGTCTGCGAGCACCGATCGGTAGATGTCGATCACGCGGGCGGTGAGGAGGCGTTCATCGAGCTGGCGCGCGGCGTCCCGCCCCCGCCCGCCGGACCGCTCGTCGCGCCGCAGCGTCCGGTCGAGCGCAGCGGCAATCGTCTCCGGGGAGTCGTCGGCGCACACCTCGCACCCGGGGATGCCCTGGAGGCGCAGCGGTACGTCGGCCACCGCCACCGACACCACGGGCAGATCGCAGGCCAACGCTTCCTTGACCGCGTTGGGGGACCCCTCTGCCCGCGAGGTGAACACCAGGGCGTCGCAGGCACTCATGTAAAACGGCATTTCTGCGTGCGGCACCCGCCAGCCGATCACGAGCTCCGCCGGCATCGTCCGATTCACGAGATCCACGGACTGACGCGCGAGGTCGTACCGCTTGCGGGGGTCGCCTGGGTCGCCCACGAACAGGACGCGCCGTCGGTCGGGCGACAGGCCGAGGTGGCGGCACGCCTCCTCTTGCGGGATGCAGCGGAACACGTCGAGGTCGAGGCCCGACGGCACGATGTGAACCGGAGCGGATTGCGACAGGTACTCCTTGAGGTGCTCCGAGACCAGGATGGCCGCGTCGGCGCGGCGCGCCACCCGTCGCGACAGCCACTGCAACAACCGCCCGGCCGGCGTCGGGCGGCCGCCCTTGCCGAGGATGCCGAACAGGTCGTCGCCCCGGAACGTGACGACGAGCGGCAGGCGCTTGGGGAGGGCGAGCAGGCCGCTCTGGCCGAACTGGGCGTGAATGATGTCGTAGCGCTGCCGTACCAGCCGCAGTTGCAGGCGCGCCCAGGCGGCGAGGTAGCGCAGCGGCCGTCCCCCCCCCCGGAAGGAGAACACGTCGACATCGACGCCAGCCGCCTGGAGGAAACGGACCTGTCGCGCGATGAAATGCGCGGTGTGGGCCGGGTCGCTGGCCCACTCGCTGGTGATCATCAGGACCCGCAACGGCGTGGCGCTCACGTGGGTCCGCTCGGCGCGGGGCGCGGCACGCGGTCGCCGGCCGGCGCCGCCCGTAGGTTGTGCTCCAGGTACTCGATGAAGGCGCTGTCGATGTCGAGTTTGTCGAACAGCTGCTCCGCCGTCCGGCGCCCATTGGCCCCCAACTCCTGCCGCAGCGCGGCGTCGGCGGAGAGCGTTCGGAGCGCCTCCACCAGGCCGCGTGCGTCGCCCGGGGCGACCACGATCCCCACGCGGTGCTCGCGCACGAACGCCGCCGGCTCGCCCCCGGCGACGAGCACCACCGGCCGACCGCTGGCCATGGCCTCGTACAGCTTGGACGGCGTGGCGCCGGGAATGTGCGTGGCGAGCGGCACGACGAGGATGTCGGCCGCCGCGACGAGCGGCGGGACCTGGTCGCTCGGCAGCGGATCGAGGAAGCGCACGTTGCTCAGTCTGCGCTCCCGGGCATGCTGCATCAGTTTTTCTTTCGCGGGACCGTCGCCCACCAGCACCAGGCGCAGCTTCGGGTCGGCGCGGAGCGTCTCCACCGCATGGAGCACCTGATCGAGCCCCTGGGCGAGCCCGTGGAGGCCGGCGTACAGGGCGACGCAGGCGTCAGGGGCGTCCGCCTCGAGGGTCGCGCGCGCCGCCGCGCTGCGCCGCTCGGGATGAAAGACGCGCGTGTTCACGCCGTTGGAGAAGTGGTAGGTGCGGCATCCTGGAAACCGCTGCGCGACGCTCTCCACGATCGTCTTGGTCTGACCGCTGACGACCGCTGCGTGGCGGTAGCAGAGGCCCTCCAGCCACACGGCGACGCGATGCCCGAAGCTGCCCGCCCGCACCACCCCGAGCCGCACGGCGGTTTCGGGCCAGAGATCGGAAACGTTGAAGACCATCGCCGCCCGCGTCCGCCAGCTGAGCCAGAGCCCGGTGAACCCGAGGAACAGGGGCGGGCTCTCCACGATGAGATACTCGCAGCGACCCAGCAGGAAGGTGCCGAGAATACCGGCGAAGCACGCGAACGAGAAATAGTTCGCCAGGCGACCGAGGAAATCGGCCCGCTGCGTGGGAAAAATCGGCGTGCGGATCACGAGTGCGCCGTCACGGCGCTCCCGGCTCAGGAACCCACCGTACCCCGGATAGATCTTCCCGACGGGGTAGCTCGGCATCGCGGTGAGCACGGTCACGTCGTGGCCCCGACGCACCAGCGCGCTCGCGAGCTCGGAGAGCCGCGCCTGCGGCGCCCCGATCTCGGGCGGATAGTACTGCGTCAGGATGGTGACTCTCACGGCGCCGTGCCTCTCCCGTTCGCCTGCCGCAGGACGGAACGGTACACGCCGATAACTCGCTCGGTGATGATATGCTCGTCGAGCTCCCGCATCCGCTCTCGGCTGGCGGTCCGTGTGCCGCGTTCGAGCGCGCGGATCAGGGCGGCCGCGATCGTCTCCGGCTCGTCGTCGGCGCAGACCTCGCAGCCCGCGAGGTCGCGCAGCCGTTCGGGCACGTCGCCGACGGCGACGGACACCACTGGGAGATTGCAGGCCAGCGCCTCCTTGACCACGTTGGGCGATCCCTCCTGGCGCGAGGTGAACACCAGCGCGTCGCACGCATTCATGAAGTACGGGATCTGCTCATGCGGCACGCCCCAGCCCAGCACCAGCTCGGCCGGCCGAGACGCCTGGACGATGTCGACGGCCTGGCGCGCCAGGTCGTAGCGCTTGCGCGACGACGTCGGACTTCCCACGAACAGCACCAAGCGGCGGTCGGCCGGAAAGCCCAGGTAGCAACGTGCCTCGGCTTGCGGGATGAGCCGGAACCGCTCGAGGTCGAGCCCCGAGGGAATCACATGGGGCCGCGCCTGGCGGTGCAGGAGGGCCTTCATATGGGCCGACACGACGATCGTCGCATCGGCCCGCCGCGCCACTGCGCGGGAGAGCAGCGGCAGCAGGCGGCCCCGCGCCGTCAGGCGTCCGGTCGCATCGCTCAGGACCCCCTCGAGATCGTCCCCTCGGAAGGTGACGACCAACGGCAAGCGCTTCGGCAGTGCCAAGAGTCCACTCTGACCGAACTGCGCGTGGATCAGGTCGTATCGCTCGCGGCTCAGCCGACGCTGCACGTCGAGCCATGCCGAGGCGTAGCGCATCGCTTTCCCGGCGCCGCGGAACCGGAACACATCGACGTCGACGCCGGCCGCCCGCAGGAAGTCGACCTGGCGGGAAATGAAGGTAGCGGTCCCGCCCCAGATGGCGTGATCGGGCCAGTCGGCCGTGATCATCAGCACGCGGATCGGCGCGGTCATCTAGATGGCTCCCGGCTGCGCGTGCGTGATCCGGCGCACGTAGTGCCGGTACAGCAGCGGAAAGCCCGCGCGGGCCAGCCCCTTCAGCCGGCGCACGAGCAGCGCGCTGGTCCAGCCCCGGAACTGCGCGAGCTCGCGGATCCGGGCGGAGGACGTCCCCACCTTAGGGCTGAAGCGCCCGAGCACGCAGCAGCCGTCCACGGCACGGGGCGAGAGCCACGGTTCCGAGGTGAAGAGATACTGCACGCCCGCGCGTGCCGCCGACTCGAGCACCTGCCGCGAGATGTCACCACCCGGCACGGACGCCGTCACGCACGACTCGCCCAGGATCTGGCCGATCGCGTCACCGCTCGTGCGCCACTCCTCGACCATCCGCTCGGGGGTGAGATCGGGGAAGATGTCCGGGTGTGTGTGGGAATGGGTCCCCACGACGTGTCCGCAGCTCGCGAGATACCGGATGTCGCTCGCCGCCACGAAGGCGCGCCGGCCGATCAGGCTTGAGACCAGGAAAAAGTGACCGGTCCAGCCGCGCCGGCAGAGCTCGTCGCCCGCGTACACTGCACTCTTGCCGCCGTCGTCGAACGTGAGCACCAGGAAGCGGCCGGGCCGCGTGAAATCGATATCGGTCACGCGGGTCGGGCGCACGTCGCTCGCGGCCATTTGGGCCAGGTGCTCGGCGAAAGCCCGCGGGGTAAGCTTGTAGGGCCGGGCGCCCGGGCGCTGGAAGCCGGACGTGGACGGCTCGTCGGTGATCTCGTGATAGCCGAAGGCGGCGATCGTCGGATGGGCGCGCGTCATGGCTGGGTCCTCATCGCGAGAGCGACGTCGTCGCGGTCCGGCGGGTGCGGCCGCGCAGCGGGGACCAATGTTCGACGATGCCGCGCAGGTAGCCCACGCCGTAGCAGGCATGCATGACGGCGAACACGGCGGCCAGCGCGGCGGCGCAGCGGACGCCGTGGTTGCGGATGGCCAGCGCCGTGCCGGTCAAGACGAGGGCCGCGTACGCCCCCGCGATTCCTGCTGACACCGCCCGCGCCAACGGCACCCAAATCCCGAGCGCGGCGGTGGCGACGAGACTCAGCACGAACAGCGGCGGCACGAGCTGGCGCGTCATGATGCGCTCGACCTTGCGCGCGACCAGCGGCTTGAAATACCCGTACTGATAGAACATCCGCGCGACGGCGCCGAGCGAGCGGCGCGCGTAATACTGGGACACGACGTCGGGCAGCAGCAGAATGTGCCCGCCGAGGCCGATCAGGCGCAGGTTGAATTCGTCGTCCTCGTTGCGGACCAGCTCCTCGTCGAACATCCCGACCCGGTCGAACAGCTCTCGCCGGAAGCAGCCGAACGGCACCGTGTCCACCCAGCGGGGGCCCGCGACACCGATGCGGAAGTAGGCGTTCCCTACGCCGAGGGGGTGCGAGAACGCCAGCGCGATGGCGCGCGCGGTGGCCGTGTCGTCGGCGGGCAGCGTGACGACGACCCCGCCGACGTTGTCCGCCCCGGTTTCCTGCAACGCGGTCACGAGTCGAGACACGTAGTCCCGCGGGTAGACGCTGTGGGCGTCCATACGGATAATCACGTCGCCCGTCGCGGCGCGAATCGCCGTGTTGAGGGCGGCGGGAATGATCCGCGCGGGATTATCCAGCAGGCGGACGCAGGGATGCTGCGCGGCCCAGCGCGCGACGATCTCGCGGGTGCCGTCGTCGCTGCGGCCATCGGCCACGAGCACCTCGATGCGATCGAGCGGGTAGTCGGTCGCGAGCACCGATTCGAGGCACGGGCCGATGTACGCCGCCTCGTTCCGGCACGGCATCACGATCGACACGCGGGGACGCCCGTTCGCGCTCACCATGTGAGCCCAGTCGAGGATCGCCTCATGGCAGAGTCCTCACCGCGTGAGGGACATCGTCGCCGTCCGGCGGGCGCGGCGGCGCAGTGGGGACCAGTGGTCGACGATGCCGCGCAGGTAGCCGACGCCGTAGCAGACATGCATGACGGAGAACACGGCGGCGAGCGCGGCGGCGCAGCGGACGCCGTGCCTGCGGGCGGCCAGCGTCGCTCCCGTCAGCACGAGGGCAGCGTACGCCCCGGCGATTCCCGCGAAGGCCTCCCGCGCCGCCGGCATCCATATTCCGAGCACGGCGGTGGCGACGACGCTCAAGACGAACAGCGGCGGCACGAGCTGGCGCGTCATGATGCGCTCGACCTTGCGTGCGACCAGCGGCTTGAAGTAGCCGTACTGATAGAACATCCGGGCGACGGCGCCGAGCGAGCGGCGCGCGTAGTACTGCGACACGACGTCGGGCAGCAGCAGAATCCTCCCGCCACGTCCGATCACCCGGAGGTTGAATTCGTCGTCCTGGTTACGGACCAGCTCTTCGTCGAACATCCCGACGCGCTCGAACAACTCGCGGCGGAAGCAGCCGAACGGCACCGTGTCCACCCAGCGGGGGCCCGCGACACCGATGCGGAAGTAGGCGTTCCCCACGCCGAGGGGGTGCGAGAACGCCAGCGCGATGGCGCGCGCGGTGGGCGTGTCGTCAGCGGGAAGCGTGATGACGACTCCGCCGACGTTGTCCGCGCCGGTTTCCTCCAACGCGCTCACGAGCCGGGGCACGTAGTCCCGCGGGTAGACACCATGCGCGTCCATGCGGATGATCACGTCGCCCGTCGCGGCGCCAATCGCCGTGTTGAGGGCGGCGGGCGTGATGCGGGCGGGATTGTCGAGCAGCCGGACGCAGGGATGCTGCGCGGCACAGCGCTCGACGATCTCGCGGGTCCCGTCGTCGCTGCGGCCGTCGGCGACGAGCACTTCCAGGCGGTCCAGCGGGTAATCCGTCGCGAGGACCGAGTCCAGGCAGGGGCCGATGTATGCCGCCTCGTTCCGGCACGGCATCACGATCGACACGCGGGGACGTCCATTCGCGTTCACCATACGAGCCGGTAGTCCCGGAGCCACAGTTCCAGGGCGAGCAGGGACACCAGTCTCCGGTATAGTCCCTCGCGACTCAGGGTCCCCGCGTGGGCGCCCCCGCCGGCCCGCCGGAACCCATCCAACCAGCCGCGTACCACCGCGGGGTCGGTGCAGGCCGTCGTCCGCGCGTCGGGGCCGAGCAGCAGGTCCGCCAGCGCCGTGTGTAGCTCGGGCGGCGCCATGACGTCGAGTGGAATACTGAACCCGCGCTTGCCGGACCGCGCGACGTGTGTCGGCAGCCAGCGGGCCGCCAGGGCTCGCAGCACGCGCTTCCCCTTCCGGCCGTCGGTCTTGAGCGAGTGGGGGAGGGAGAGCCCCACATCCACGACGTGCTCGTCCAACAGGGGCACGCGCACCTCGATGCCGGCGCGCATGCTCATCATGTCGACCTTGCGCAGCATTTGCGACGGCAAGCTCACGGCGAACTGGCTCTCGGTCAGCCGCCGGGACAACTGCTCGAGATCCGCGACGCCCGTGGCGTGCTGGTCCGCGTAGAGACGATACGCGGGCTCCAACCCCTCGCGCGCCGCGGCCGGTACGAGCTCCTGTTTTTGCGACTCCGAGAGGTAGTTGGAGAGGCCCGCCATCAGGACGGCGGGGTCGCTGCGGCTGGCCTCGGCGAGTGCGGCTGCCTTGGACATCTGCCGACCCCAGTTCTGCGTCCACGGCGTGAAGCGGTCGCCCACGGCCGCCGCGGCACGTGTGGTCCACGCGGGCAGTTGGGTCAGTCGCATCAATGCATTGGCGCGCCAGAAGAGGGCGTAGCCGCCGAAGCCCTCGTCTCCGCCGTCGCCCGACAACGTGCAGATGATGCCCTGCTCGCGGACGGCGCGGGCGATCCAGTAGGTCGGGATCAGGCTCGTGTCCGCGAACGGCTGGTCGAAGTGCCGCAGCAGGTCGAGGATCGCGTCCGCGCGCAGCGCGCCCTCGGGCAGGTCGACGGTGACGTGGCGCGTCCCATAGCGTGCGGCCACCGCATGCGCGCGGGGCGTCTCGTCGTGGCTCGTGTCGGGGAACCGCACGTTGAACGTGGTCGTGGCGTCTCCGGTTGCGCGCTGGCGCGCGGCGACGACGAGCGAAGAGTCGATGCCGCCGCTCAGCAACGCCGCGACCGGCACGTCCGCCACCGACTGGGAGCCCACGGCGTCGAGCAGCGCCGTGGAGACTTCATCGGCACAGCCATTGAGCGTCCACCGCGTGTCCGGCCGCGCCTCCACCGTATGGAACGAGCTGCGGCGGGCACCCCCGGCGTCGATCACCATGATCGTTGCCGAAGCAAGTGCCGCGACGTTCGCGAACCCGGTCACCGGCTCCGGCACGTAGCCGAGGCCGAGGAAATCGTAGCACGCCTGGCGGTCGAGCTCGGGCCGAAAGCCCGGCAGGGCCGCGATCGCCTTGATCTCGCTCGCGAACGTCCATTGGCCGCCGTGCTCGGCGTAGAACAGCGGCTTCACCCCGAAGCGGTCCCGCGCCAAAAGCAGGCGTCGCCGCGTGCGGTCATAGACGGCGAACGCGAAAATCCCACGCAGCCGCTCCACCATCCGCTCGCCCAGGTCTTCGTAGAGATGCACGAGAACCTCGGTGTCCGACGTGCCTCGGAAGATGTGACCGTGGCCCTCGAGCTCCGCCCGCAGCGCCCGGTGGTTATAGATCTCGCCGTTGAAGATCACGTAGACGGTCGCGGCTTCGTTCGGCATCGGCTGGTGGCCGGTGGGCGACAGGTCGATAAGAGCGAGGCGACGGTGCACCAGCTCGCACTGCGAGTCTTGATACGCGCCGCGCCCATCGGGACCGCGGTGTGCGAGCAATGCATCGGCTCGGGCACACCACTCGGGCGCCGGCGGCAGGAGGTCGGGGTGGAAGCGCCCCGCTATGCCGCACATGGACGCGTTGCTCCATCCCGAGTTGTGAGCGACCCGCTCGCTAAACCGAGGGCCAGGACCCACCAGAAGGGCTTGTAGGCGACCAAGTTGGTGCTGACGTTCGCGACGAGAAACAGCGCGATCAGCGCGAAGGGCACAATCCCGTAGGGGCTGGTGCGGCCCCGCCACGCCCCGACGACACAGATCCCGAGGCCGATGAGGAACGGGACCGCGCCCGCCAGCCCCAGCGCCGTGAACAGCTCGAGCAGGAGGTTGTGTGCGTCGCGATGCTCACGCGCCATGTCGGTGGTGCGGGCGGCGACCTCGTATTGGTTATTGATCGGACCCCACCCGGCCCACGGCTTCTCCAGCGCCATGTCCACGAGCGACGGCCACAGCTGTTCCCGGCCCGCCAACGTTCCGCTTTCCGCCGTCGCCTCCAGACGGTTCTTCATCACGGTCGCGGTGAACGCGGCGTACGTCAGCAGCCCGAGCGCCAACACGGTGACGAGCCCGTTCCGCAACCGCGCCTTGAGATTGCCGCCCGCCGTGAACATCAGCGCCACCAACCCGCCGGCGAGCGCGAGCAGGCCGCCGCGGGACCCCGTCTCGATGATCGCGGCACCGATGAAGGCACCCATCGGCCACGCTGCCAATCGCATGGCGCGCGACGTGCCGCGCCGGCCGTACGTGAGGCCGACGAGGGTCACGAGGCCCGCCGACAGCAGGATCGCGCTGAAGTTCGCATTCTGCCCGAAGGCGGTGACGCGCTCCCCGCCGGTCCACACGACGTACGAGGTGCGCCCAACGCCGATCATGGGCAACACCGATCGTGCCAGCGCCGAGATCACGAAGCACCACAGCGCCGTGACGCCGACCGCGACGCGGCTGAAGAGGTTGAGACTGACCCAGCATACGAGGAAGGCCTCGACCAGCACGATGACGTAGTGGCGGACGTCGCCGAAGTTGACCCACCCGTGGAGCAGGCTCGACACCGCGAAAACCCACAGAAAGCCCGCGAACCACAACAGCGCGGCGGGAATACGTCCGTAACACGCGCGCAGCGCCAGCGGCGTCGAGGCGAGGAACAGCGCGGCTGTCATCGCGGGGATCTCCCACCCGCCCCAGTCGGGCATCTCGAAGTTGAACGACGCCACCATCAGGTAGAACGCCGCCAGCACGATGCGGTTGACGCGCGTCGTGGCAGCCGCGTGCGCGGGCGGGGTCCAGGCGACCGCGAGCGCGCTAGCCACGGGCCGCCACCATGGTGCGCCACCGGTCGACGACCGTACGGCGTGCCTCGGCGGGAAGACCCGCCGCGAACGCCACGCCCAACAGGAGCGCGAGACTTGCCATCACCCCGAAGGCCCATGCCAGCCAATGGCGCATGAGCAGGCGGTCGCCCAACGCGGCGCTCGCGCCGAAGACCAGCAGCATGACGGCCAGCGGACGGGCGATCGAGCGGACCGGCAGGCGAACCGGGCGACGCAGGGACCTGTCCACCAGCAGCGGGTACGCGATCGTTTGCACCAAACGGCCCGCCAGCAGACCGAGACACACCCCGACGATGCCGAGCGACGGAGTGAGGGCGATCGAGGCGCCGAGGATCGCGGCCGCCGCGACGGCGGCGACCCCGACGCGCAGGCGGGGCTGCAGGGTCGCGTCCAGGACAAAGGCGTCGCTGCGCAGCAGCGCGGTCTGCGCGGTGCCGATCACGATGAGGAGATTGGCCCAGAACCCGGCATAGTTCTCCGGTCCGACCCAGAGTGCCAGGAAGGACCGGTTCCACAGAAGGATCGCGCCCCCCACCGCGGTGACGAAGAGCCACGTGAGGCTCATGATCTCGTGGCGCAGGCGCGCCGCGCGCTCATAGTCCCCGCGCCCGATTACGCCCCCCAGCCCCGGCATCGCGGCTCCGGTCGTAAACAGGTGGAGCCCGAGTGCGATCCGTCCCGCGTACCCGGTGAGGACGTACGTCGTCACGACCGACGGGGACACGACCATACCCAGGACGATGACGTCGCTGGCGAGGGCCAGCTTCGCAATCACTTCCCCGATCGCAATCCAGGCGCTCATCCCGAGGAGCGACCGCACGTCGCGCACCGAGGGTCGCGCCACCCCGAACGACGCGACATAGCGCTTCACGAGAATCCAGAAGCCGAGGCCGGTGATCGCTACCAGCGCCAACTGGGCCCCGGCCACGCCCACGAGCCCGAGTCCGGCGACGATCGCGCCGGCGGTGAGGATGCCTCCGATCACGTTGAGCCCCGCCTGAAAGCCCATCCGTTTGTAGCCGAGGTTCATGCCCCGCAGCACGGACTCGGGCACCGACGCGAGGCCCCCCAGTAGCAGGCTCAGCAGCAGCGCCGCGCTCGCCAGCCTCACGGTCGTGTGGAGGCCAGGGGGCACTTTGGTCACGGTCGGCGACAGCCACACCAACACCGCGCCGAGCCCGGCGAGGAGCGGCAGGAACAGCAGCCACACGACGAGCGCCCCGCCCACGGCGCGCCGGTGCTCCAACGGGTCGACGGCCCCTTGCTTGGTGGCAATGACCAGGCGGAGCGCCTCGGTGGGGCGCCCGTCAGCCGCGGACATGTAGCTGATGAGGCGGTTGAGCATCTCCCACACGCCGAACATCTCGCGGCCGAGGCGACCCACCAGGAGCGGCGTGACGGCCAGCCCCACGGCAAGGCGCGCCGCGTAGTCGAGCAGCGACTGCACGGCGTTGAGCGAGGCGCGCCGGGTCAGCGTCACAGGCACGGGGACCGCGACCACGTCAGCCTGCATGGGCGGTCTCTTGGCAGGCTGCGAGGACCCGCGCCGCGAGCTCCGCGGGAGGGGCGCCGTTGCTTTCGAGCGAGATGACCTTCGGGCCGGTCCCCTCCTGGGCCGTGAGACCGGAGATGACCCATGCGAACTCGCGCCGGTAGGCGGCAGCGAACTCGTACAGCTCCTGGTCGGAGCTGCTCTTGAGCGGATGGTCTTTAGTGCGCGAGCGGAGGCGATCGACGAGCAGGGGATCGGCTCCGTCGAGCAGCACGATCACGTCGAGGCGCGCCGCCCAGTGCGCCAGCACCCCGCGCCACCAGGCATCCCGACGACCGTCTCGAAAGCAGGGATGCCCCAACACGCGAAACCACGCGAACGCAAACACGGGGCCCTCGTCCAGCACGACGACGCTCCGGTCGCCCTCGGGAAGGCGGCGAAGAAACTGGTCCAAGGCGTCAAGGCGGATGAGCTGCTCCGTCTCCTCCCACGGGAGCCAGTGGGTCGCTCCGATGAGGGCGGCGATGGCGGGCGTTGTGCGCACCGCGCTCGCGGCATACAGCGGGCGGGGCAAGTTCCAGACGCTCGCTCCGACGAACTGCGGCCGCGCGGTGAGGTGGCGCGCCACGGTTGTCTTGCCCGCGCCGGCGGGCCCCGCCACCTCGACGACGAACGCCACCCCCTACACCTCCGCCCACAGGAGCGTTTTCAAGTCGGTCAGCACCTCCGGGAGCGACCGTCCGGCATCCACGAGGTGGGCGCCGGTCCCGGTCCAGTCCGTCTCCCAGATAATCCGGGACCGGGCCCGCACGTAGGCCGCCGGCTCGTCGGTCTTGCGCCGCACGGCGATCTCCGGTTCCACCCGCAACACGATGATCACGTCGGGTCGCGTGATCTGGTCGTAGTACCGCTGTTCCGCGCGTATCAGGCGGCGAGCGAGCGAGGAGACGCGGCGCCTGTCGCGCCCGCGCTTGTAGAGTTGCGGAATTTCGGGTCCGACGAGCAGCCGGTTTTGCGCCACCGGGTAGCGCTCACACAGCGCGATCCCCCCGGCGTCGGCGAAGCGCCGAGCGCGTGCGAACAGGCGATAGCGATCCCGCGCGGTGCACACGTGGCGCAGCAGATCGAGAACGCTGGTCCCGTCGGTGCGACCGAGCGCGCGACGGGTTTTCAGCAGGCCGCCGACGAGGAGGGTCGTGAGCGACCGGGGCGGGCGGCCCAGGTGGGCGGTGGTGACGTCGAAGGGCACGCCGAGCCAGCGCGAAAGTTCCGCGACGCAGGTGGATTTGCCGGCGCCATCGCCGCCGAGCAGCGCCACCACCCGGCCGCCCCGGGTGGGGTGCAGTCCGCGCCACCGCGGCAAGAGCCCGAGGCTGCGCCCGATGCGACGGACGAGCAGCCCGAAGGGCGGACGGGATGCGTGCGGCTGGAGACGCCGATCTAGGCCGCGGCGCAACCAGAGGCGCGCCCAGCGCGAGACCCCCGGGCGCAGCGACCGGGTGCAGGCATCGAAGAACGCCACATCCACGGTGGGCAGGAGATCCGCAAGCCGTGCTACGAGAAGCTCCCGATCGACCTGGCGGAGCAGGTATGCGAACTCCGGCTCCACATCCGCGAGCCATTTGGGGTGGCGCCGCGCGAGCAGATCACGGGGACTGTAGCGCTGCACCGTGCGCAGCACGAAGATGATGAACTCGAGCTCGGGCGCCGGAACCGCGAACGGCTGGCGGGGGACGGCCGTCTCGAGGATGGCGCGCTCCATCGCGAGCCGGTAGACGGTGGTCCAGTACCCTCCGACGATCAGGCGGCGGTGGAGGTGCACGTGGACGAGACAGCCATTGCGGGCGTCGTAGCCGATCCAGCTCGCCGTGCCAGGGAACTGGGCTTCCGCCGGCGTGTCGGCCCGCTTGAAGCCCAGGCGGGCCAGCACGGTGTGCAGTCGCTCCGCCCAGGCGGGATCGACGAGCAGGTCGACGTCTCCGGCGCCGCTTTCCCAGCGGGTCCGCTTCCAGTGCCCCTTCCACTGGCAGTAGACGACTCCGGCGGCGTCGAGCGACTCCCCGAGGCGATCGATCAGCGACGGCGCCGCCGTCGCCGGCCGGGGATCCCGCACCTGGAGCGTCATGCCGTCATTCGGACGGCGCCGCGTTCGTTCATGATGCGCCGCGCGTCCTCCAGCTCCGGCGGCAGCGGGAACTCGCGGCGGCCGAGCAGCGCCGTGCCGAGCATCCAAGCGGTCCGAACGATGAGCGCGAGATCGTACGCGAGCGACGCCCGGCGCACGTACACGATGTCCATCGCCAGTTTCAGCGGTAACAACCGCTCGGCGTAGCAACCCTCCGAGTCGCGCGCGTCGAGCTCCGCTTCGCCGTGCGTGTACGCGTAGATGCTGCCCGGACTCGTCAGTCCCGGCGGTACGCGGAGCGTCTCGTGGTGGAGCGGCGCGTAGAACCGCTCCACCATCCGGGGGTCCTCGGGCCGCGGACCGACGATCGCCATGTCGCCGCGCAGGACGTTGTACAACTGCGGCAGCTCGTCGACCTTCGTGCGGCGCAGCAGGGTGCCGAACGGGTAGACGCGGGGATCATTTTTCGCGGTGATGGCGCTGGGATAGGCCTGCCCCGCCCGCATCGTGCGGAGTTTGTACATCGTGAACACGCGGCTGTGCAGACCGACCCGCTGCGCGCGGTAGAGAATGGGGCCGGGCCCCGCGAGCCGGATCCCGACGGCCGCAACACCGAGCACCGGCGCGGCAGCGACGAGCGCCACGCCCGCGAGGATCACATCGAGGACGCGCTTGGCGGTCACGCCCGGTAGCTCCGCACGACGTCGAACACTGCCTCGATCACGTCGCCCACGTCGCGGTCGGTCATACCGGGGTTGAGCGGCAGGCTCAACATGCGCCGGTAGTTGTCGTAGGCGACAGGAAAGCTGCCTGGCGTATAGCCGTACTTGTCGCGGTAGTACGGATGGATGTGGATCGGGATGAAATGCACTGACGTGCCGATGTTCCGCTCGGCGAGCTCCTGGATGAATCGGTCACGCCCGATCATCAGCGCGTCATCGCGCAGGCGCAGCACGTAGAGGTGCCAGGCGTGCTCGACGTCCGGGCGCGTCACGGGACGCTCGAGGGCTGGCTCGTCCGCGAAGGCACGGTCGTACTCGCTCACGACGGCGCGGCGCCGCGCCTGAAACTGCTCGAGCTTGCGCAGCTGCCACAGCCCGAGCGATGCTTGGATGTCGGTCATGTTGTACTTGAAGCCAGGGACCAGGACCTCGTAGAACCAGCTGCCGCCCTCGTCGTAGCGCTTCCAGGCGTCGCGGCTCATGCCGTGCAGACTGATCACCCGCGCCCGGGCCAGGAATTCGGGATCGGCCGCGAGCATCCCGCCTTCACCGGTCGTGAGATTCTTGGTGGCGTAGAAGCTGAAGGCGACGGGATTCCCCTCGCTCCCGATGGGTCGCCCCTTGTAGCAGGCGGGCAACGCGTGGGCGGCGTCCTCGACTATGCCAAAGCCACGCGTCCCGGCCAACGCGCGCAGTGCGTCGAGGTCGGCTGGATGACCGGCGTAGTGCACGGGCAAGACCGCGCGGGTGCGCGGCGTGATCGCCGCCTCGACCTTGCGCGGGTCGATGTTCAGCGTGTCCGGCTCGACGTCCACCAGTACGGGTCGCGCGCCCACGTGCTCGATCACGTTCACGGACGCTGTGAACGTCATCGGCGTCGTGATGACCTCATCCCCCGGGCCGATGCCTAGCGTCTTCAGCGCGGTATGCAAGGCGGCCGTGCAGGAATTGAGCGCTAATGCTCCGGGGGCCCGCAGAAAAGCCGCGAATTCACCCTCGAACCGCTTCGTCTTCGGTCCCGTCGAGATCCAGTGAGAGCGGAGAGTGTCCACAACCTCCCGAATCTCCTCCTCGCCGATCGTCGGAGGGGAGAAGGGGAGGAAGTCGCTGCGCTTAGGTGGTGCCGAGCCGGCCGTGATGGTGCTGCTCCTTGGGCCCGGGGCCCGATGTCGGACACGTCATGCGGGTCGCCCGCGAGGGCGCTACAAACGCAGGTCACGTGCGCGGACGCTCCGGTTAGTGGACCGCTTGTGGGAGAAGCACTTAGCTCCGAGTGCCGGGGTGCGCGCGTCCCCTGCTGCCACGTCGACGTTACAGATGTGCGTGAGGGTTGCGACGATCAGAAGACGGGCCGTCCCCACGACGTAAGCCCATGTACGTATCTGCGCGTGGCGGCACGCGTTGCGTCGCTCGCTGCTGGGGGCCCCCCGCGGTACCCGGCTTGCAAGCGTTGGGACGGCTGAAGGCACCACCTAACCCTTGAGAGCCGGACCCAACTACATGGCGACTGACGCGATCCCACGTCCCAAAGAACCAGCCCTGGTGCCGTTCCAAACGGGGCTTCCGGCTGCGGCACCCGCGCCGATGAGCGACTGGGCTCGTGTCTTCGCGGCTGCCCGTCGTTATAAGGCGTTGGTCGCCGGCGTCACCGTCATTGGTGCCTTGGCCGGCCTGGTCATTGGGAAGCTCCTCAAGCCTGTCTATCAGGCGCAGGCCACGATTTGGATCCAGGCAGCGGACCAAGATCGCGACCGGGGTCGTGGTGATCAGGGGCCGATCCAAAGCGCCCAGCTCCTTGGCACCTCGGGCGGCTGGCTCGATCTGATCCGATCCCATGCAGTGCTGAACGATGTCGTTCGCCAGGCGCGGCTGTACCTCGCGCCTAAGTCGCTGGCTGACTCGGCGGCGCTGACGACGCTGACCGTGCCCGGGGAGGTTCGGCCCGGCACCTATCGGCTCGAGGTGGATCAGGCGGGGCAGCACTTCACGCTGCGGGACGTCGAGGAGGACGCCGTGCTGCAGCAAGGCAGCGTCGGCGACTCGGTCGGCGGATTGCTGGGCCTGGCGTGGGTGCCGCCCGCCGGCGCGCTGCGACCCGGGGCCATGATTCGCTTCACGGTGACCGGGTTGAGTGACGCGGCGCTGGAGCTCTCGCAGACTCTGCGGATCCGGGCCACGGCGGACGGCTATTTCGTTCGCCTGGAGCGACGCGGTCACGATCCGGTCCTCATCACCACGACCGTGAATGCGGTCGCGGACCGGCTCGTGGCAGTGGCCGCAGACCTGAAGCGCGAGCGGCTCACCGAGCTGTCGTCGATCCTGCGCGAACAGCGCGACCACGCCAAGGCCAACCTGAGCAGCGCGGAGGTCGCGTTGACGCAGTTCCGGGTGCGCAACGCCGTGCGCGCGTCGGAGGGCCCGGCGCAAGGCCCCGACGGTCGCCGCATCACGGCCGACCCCACGTTCGCGAGTTATGTGGACCTCCAGGTGGCCATTGTCGGGTTGGCCCGCGACCGCGAAGCGATCACGCAGGTGGTGGCGCGGGCGAGGGACGGAGGCGTCCCGGTGGATGAACTCACCATGATCGGCGCGGTGCAGCGCTCCTCGGCGCTGGCGGGCGCGCTGAAGGACCTCGCCGACCGGCAGGCGGAGCTGCGCGTGCTCCGCTTCCGTTACGCCGACACGCACCCGCCGGTGCGCCGCCTGGCGCAGCAGGTGGACACCCTCGCGCGGTACGTGATTCCCGAGCTAGGCCGCGCGCTGGTCGCCAGCCTGGCCGCCCGGGAGCACGAGCTGCAGCAACGCATCGACTCGATCGCGGGCGCCCTGCGCGGCGCGCCCTCCGTGACCCTGGAGGAGGTCCGACTGGCGCGCGACCAGGCCAACGCTACGGAGCTGTTCTCCAATCTCGAGCAGCGCTACAACGCAGCGCGTCTCGCCGAGGTCAGCACGCTGCCCGACGTCCGCATCCTCGAGCACGCGATCCGGCCGACGCGGCCCGTCGTCAACGCGACGCCCCTGGTGCTGCTGCTCGCCTTAGTTGCGAGCCTGGGCGCGGGCGTCGGCGGCTCGGTGCTGCTCGATCGCGCGGATCCGAAGATCCGCGATCCGCAGCAGGTCACCCGGGCGATGGGGCTTTCGATCCTCGGCGCCGTGCCGCACGTGCACCGAGGAAACGGGAACGGGCGCGCAAAGGCGGAAGACGACGACACCGGAGCGGTCGAGGCGCTGCGGGGCATACGCATGAACGTGCAACACGCCTACGGCGCTGCCGGGCCGGTGCTCATCACCGTCACCAGCCCGGGGCGCGGCGACGGCAAGTCCTTCGTCACGTCCAATCTGGCTCTGGCCTTCGCGCAGGTGGGATACCGCACGCTGCTGATCGACGGCGACGTCCGATGCGGCGCGCTGCACCGCTTCCTCAAGGCCGTCCGCCGCCCGGGGCTCACCGACGTGCTGGCGAATCAGGTGCCGGCAGACCAGGTCGTGCAGAGGACTCCCTACCCGCAGCTCTCCTTCATCGGCGCGGGCTCGCGCCTGCATCGCGGCCCCGAGCTGCTGTGCTCCGAAGCCTCACCCCGCTTAATCACTGCGATGCGGCCGCACTTCGACGTGATCCTCGTGGACAGCCCACCGCTCGCCGCCGGCGTGGATCCGTGCGCGCTGGGCGCCGTCACGGGGAGCCTGCTGCTTGTGCTGCGCACGGGGGTCACGGACCGCATGATCGCCGAGGCGAAGGTGGAGCTGCTGCGGGGCCTCCCCATCCGCGTGCTCGGCGTGGTGCTGAACGACGTGCCCCCGGGGGCGGCGTACAGCTACTACGCGTATTCGCTCGAGGGATACTCGGTACGCCAGGAGGACCCCGACGGGCGGGCCGGGACTCTGCTGTCGGGGCGCTCCTGACGGTGCGGGCGATCCCGAACGGTGCCTCCCTCGCGTGTGTCCTCGGCGACTCCGACCTGCTGCGTGCCCTGAGTCTCGCGGACATCCCCTGCGTCGTCGTGGCGGCGCCGGGCGAGCCGGCGCGTTATTCGCGTTTCGCCCGAGCGGTGCTCGACTGGGCGGATGCCTGGGAGAGGCCGGAGGAGCTACTGGAGCTGCTCGAGCGCTTCGCCGCCGCGCAACCCGCGCTGCCCGTACTGTTCTACGAAGAGGACCGGGAACTCCTTCTCATCTCTCGCTACCGGGAGCGCCTGAGTCGACACTTCCGCTTCGTGGCGCCCGACCCCGTCTTGGTGGAGGATTTGGTCGACAAGGGCCGATTTCAAACGCTGGCACGGCGACTCGACCTCCCCGTTCCAGCAGCGCGCGTGCTGGACCCGTCCATGGATCCGATGCCTCTGGACCTCGAATTTCCGGTGGCGCTGAAGCCCGTCGTGCGACGGGGCGACCGGTGGACGCCGATCGGCGGAGCGGCCAAGGCCCTGCGTCTCGACACCCCGCTCTCGCTGGCGTCCCACTGGCCGCGCCTGGCCACGGCGGGGATTCCGGTCTTGCTTCAGCAGCTGATTCCGGGTCCGGAGACGTGTATCGAGAGCTATCACGTGTACGTCGACGAGTACGGCGAAACGGTCGGCGAGTTCACGGGGCGGAAGATCCGCACGTGGCCTCCCGCCTATGGCGATAGCACGGCGCTCGTGATCACCGACTCGCCGGAGGTGACAACCCTGGGGCGCGACCTGGTCCGTCGGCTCAGCCTGCGAGGCGTCGCCAAGTTCGATTTCAAGCGCGCGCCCGACGGCCGGTTGTACTTGTTCGAGGTCAATCCCCGCTTCACGCTGTGGCACCATCTTGGCGCGCGCGCCGGCGTGAACATCCCGGCGTTGGTGTACGCTGACCTTGCCGGGCTGCCCCGCCCCCGCGTCCAGAAGGCGCGGGCGGGCGTGCGTTGGTGCAAGCCGTGGGGGGACATCGCGGCCGCTAACGCCGCGGGGGTCCCGTTCCTGACATGGCTCCCCTGGGCGCTCCGCTGCGAGGCGAAGCGGGTCGTGGCCTGGGACGACCCGATGCCATTCGTCCGAGGCGTGCTGTGGCGGGTCACGTCCCGCGTGTTTCGATCCCGGCCCGGTGCTCCACTGCCCAGACAAGAAATGAGGCCTGCATCATGACCATCACTCGCGTGACCATCGCCGCCCTCGTCGCGCTGCTGGCCGCGCCCCATCCGGCGGCGGGACAAGAGAGGGACGGCTGGAACGCGTTGGGACTCGGCGCGACCCGTCAGGCACTCGAGGCACGCGCTGCGCGCCTCGAGCAGGCCCGCCAGCCGGCGGACGCCGCTCGGGAAGCCGCCGCCATCCGGACGCGGCTCGCCCGCGGGGACTTCCGGGTCGGCGATCGCATCCTGCTGACCGTAGAGGGCGAGAAGGAGCTGTCCGATACATTCACCGTCGGCCTGGGTGGGCAGCTCACGCTGCCGCTCATCGGCAACGTGCCGCTCGAGGGGGTGCTGCGGTCTGAGCTGCAGGACTACGTCACCCACCGTCTCGCGCAGAACCTGCGCGACCCCGAGGTGCGGACACGAGTGTTCGTGCGCCTCTCGGTCCAGGGCGCCGTCACGCACCCGGGCTATTACGGCGTGCCTGCCGACGCGCTGCTGTCCGACGCGCTGATGGCCGCCGGCGGTACGATGCAGGAAGCCAACCTCGGCCGGCTGCGCATCGAGCGCAGCGGCAAGCCGATCTGGGAAGGCAAGCCGCTGCAGCAGGCAATCGCCGAGGGTCGCACGCTCGACGGTGCGGGCCTCGTCGCGGGCGACCAGGTCATCGTGCCGCGGCGCAGCGGTGCCACCGCGGGCGACGTGCTGCGGCTCGTGGGCGTCCTGGTCACGATTCCGGTCACGATCTACACGCTGACCAGGATCCGTTGAGCCCTTCCGTCCTCTCAGTCGTCGGCGCGCGGCCGAACTTCATGAAGCTCGCGCCGGTCGCGCGGGCCCTCGCGGCGCGCGGCGCGCGCCACGCCGTCGTGCACACCGGCCAGCACTACGACCCGGAGATGTCGGAGGCGTTCTTCCGGGACCTGCGACTGCCGCGCCCAGATCACGCCCTCGAGGTGGGCTCTGGCTCGCACGCCCGGCAAACGGCGGCGATCATGGAGCGGTTCGAGCCCGTGTGCGAAACGCTCGCGCCCGATGTCGTCCTGGTGTACGGGGATGTCAACTCCACGGTGGCGGCGGCGCTGGTAGCGGCGAAACTGGGCATCAGGGTGGGTCACGTGGAAGCGGGTCTGCGCAGCCGCGATCGCACGATGCCCGAGGAGCTGAACCGGCTCGTGACTGATCACCTGGCCGACCTCTTGTTCGCTCCCTCCCCGGACGCGGTGGAGAATCTCCGTGGCGAAGGCGTGTCGGGTCCGCACGTCCACTTCGTCGGCAACGTGATGATCGACTCCCTCGTGGTGGCGCTGCCGGCCGCCCGCGCGCTGGAAGCGCCGCGCCGGCATGGCGTCGAGAAAGGGCGGTACACCGTCGTCACGCTGCACCGGCCGGCGAACGTCGACGATCCGGCGACCCTGTGCGAGCTGCTGGGCGCGCTGGCCCACGTCGGGAAGGACAGCCCGATGCTCTTTCCCGTGCATCCGCGCACGCGGGCCCGCATGCAGACCCTGGGAGCGAACGTGGCCGCGAGGAACGGTGTCCGAATGCTCGAACCCCTCCCGTACTTGGAGATGCTGGGGCTCGTCAGCGATGCCGGGCTCGTGATCACCGACTCGGGCGGTCTCCAGGAAGAGACGTCCTGGCTCGGGGTTCCGTGCGTCACGGTGCGGCCCAACACGGAGCGGCCCGTCACATGTGTGGTGGGGACCAACCGGCTCGTAGCCCCGCGGCGAGACGCGATCCGGGATGCGGCGCGGGAAGCGGTCGCGCAGCGGCCCGCCACGCCACCGGTGATCGAACGCTGGGACGGGCATACTGGGGAGCGGATCGCGGCCGTGTTGTGCGACGGCGCGCGGTTCGACTGACGCTATGGCCGGCGGCCTAGCGAGAGTCCGGGACCTCCTGCGACTGGTGTTCACCGGGCGCGGGCGCAGGATGTGGCAAGCCGTGACCTACCGGCTCTACTCCAATTCAGCGTCGGTCGGGCTGCGCCGCGACCTGCGGGCGCCGTGTTTGGCCCCCCCGCCGGCCGCGAAGCGGCCGTTGCAGGTGCGGCCGCTCACAGCTGACGACGAGCTCGCGTGGCTCGACGTGCGCGATCCGGGCTTGTCGGACGACCAGGTGTACGCGCGCCTGGGCCAGGCACGCCTGCTCCGGTCCGGCATCCAGACCTGTCACGTCGCCGTCGAGCCCGACGGTAAGGCGTGCTACATGCAATGGCTCATCCTCTCGCACCAGAACGATCACGTGCGCGCGTTTTTCGGCGACCTCTACCCGCGCCTCGCGCCCGACGAGGCGCTGCTCGAGGGGGCGTACACGCCGGAGGCCTACCGGGGGCAGGGGATCATGGCCGCCGCGATGGCGCAGATCGCGGAGCGCGCCGACCAGTTCGGCGCACGCTGGGTGGTGACCTTCGTGGATGAGAGCAACGCGGCGTCGTTGAAGGGCTGCGCCCGCGCGGGCTTCGTGCCCTATCTGCGACGCGATGAGCGGTTCCGGCTATTCCGGCGGCGCGTCTCGTTCACCCCGGTGTCGCCGGCGGCCTCCCCCGAATAACCGCTGGTCGCTAGTTTCCTGCTCGCGGATGACCGACCCCACGTTGTTTCAGCGCTCCGCGGAGCCCCTGGCCGCGCGGATGCGGCCGCGCAGCCTCGACGACTTCCTCGGCCAAGAGCACATCCTCGGGCCCGGCAAGGCGCTCGGCGAGCTGATTCGCAGCGGCGATGTGGGGTCGTGTCTCTTCTGGGGGCCGCCGGGTTCGGGGAAGACGACGCTCGCGCTTCTGATCGCCAACTACACCAAGCGCCATTTCGAGCCCTTCTCGGCGGCGACCGAGGGCGTGGGGCGGGTGCGGGAAATCATCGCACAGGCCGAGGAGCGGCTCCAATACGAGGGTCGCGGCACGATCCTGTTTTGCGACGAGATCCACCGATTCAACCGGGCGCAGCAGGACGCGTTTCTCCCCTGGGTCGAGAACGGCGTCGTCACGCTGATCGGTGCCACGACGGAGAACCCCAGCTTCGAGCTGACCGGGGCACTGCTGTCGCGTTGCCGCGTCTTCGTGCTCGAGCCGCTCCAACCCGAGCACATCATGACGCTCGTGCGCCGCGCCCTCGAGAACCGGGAGCACGGCCTGGGGAGCGTGGGACTCCACATCGACGAAGACGGTCTCGCCATACTCGCGCGCGCATCGGACGGCGACGCCAGACGCGCGCTACAAGCGGTCGAGGCCGCCGCCGAGTACCTGGTCGGGACGGGTGGACCGCCCGTGCTGACCGTCGCGCTGATTGCCGACGCCTTGCAGAAACGCTTCGCCAAGTACGACAAGTCCGGCGACCAGCATTACGACCTGATCTCCGCCCTCCACAAAGCGGTGCGCGGCAGCGACGTCGAGGGCTCGCTGTACTGGCTCGCCCGCATGCTCGCGGGGGGGGAAGACCCGCTGTACCTCGCGCGGCGGATCGTACGGATCGCGGCCGAAGACATCGGGCTCGCCGACCCGCGCGCGCTCTCCGTGGCGTTGGCTGCCAAGGACGCGTATCACTTTCTCGGCACGCCGGAAGGCGAGCTGGCCCTCGCCGAAGCGGTCGTGTATCTCGCGACGGCGCCCAAGTCGAACCGCGTCTACGCGGCGTTCGCCCAGGCCGCCGAAGCGGCTAAGGAATACCCAGCCGAGCCTGTGCCCCTGCACATCCGCAACGCTCCCACGAAACTGATGGAGGAGTTGGGCTACGGGGCTGGCTACAAGTACGGCCACGAATACGCGGATGGGTACGCGCCGCAGGAATACCTGCCCAAGGCGTTGCAGGGCGCCCGGTGGTACGAGCCAACGGAGTTCGGCTTTGAGAAGGATGTCAAGCGCCGCATCGAGTGGTGGGAATCGCTCAAGAAGAAGGCTGAGCCTTGACGTTCCTGACGCGGTACTGGCCCCTGCGCACCTGGTGGGTCTATTGGCTCGGCTTGGGCAACGAGTCGCTACTCCGGCAACCCACCGAGGTGGAAAAGGGGCTCTGGGTGGGTGGCGTCCCGCTTCCTCGCCGCTGGCGCGAGCTGCAGGTGGCCGGAGTCGGCCGCGTCGTCACGCTGCTCGGTGAAGCGGCGCCGGCGCCTTGGCTCGCTTCGGCGGAATCTCTCCTGTGGCTGCCGGTGCGCGACAACCACCCTCCGACCATGGACCAGCTCCGCGTCGGGTGCGCCTTCCTCGACGCCGGCCGGAATGGCGGCCCCGCCACGCTGATCTCGTGTGGTGCGGGGATCGGCCGGGCGACCACGCTGTACCTGGCGTGGCGGATCGCCACGACCGGCGAGCCGCTCCAGGAGGCGCTGGCAGCGCTGCGACGCCGGCGGCCGATCGCCGATCCCACGCGACGCCAACTGGACAGCCTGCGCGAGTGGGAAGACGAGCGTCAGGGCTAGGGCACCTCTCCGAGCAGGGACGGCCGCGCCCGCAGTGACCCGCGGCGCGCCGGTACCGGGACAGGGGCGTGGGGGTGGGGTGTGGGAGGAAGGACCAGCGCCGGCTGCCGCACCCCTGCGGCCGACGATGGGAGCGGGAGGGGGGGGCGCGCCGGTGACGCCACGTACTCGGGCGCCAACGCTGCTACAGCGCGCATCAGATCCGCCGTGCGTCCGGCCGTCAGTGACTCGATCAGGTGATGGAGCGCGACGGCCACATTGGCCGGGCTGCCCCCGTTGCGTTCGACGAGACGAATCTTCTCGGCGCTCGTCGGGACAGTCTCTTCTCCGGCGCTGACGAGCTCCTCGTTCAGCTTTTCGCCCGGCCGGAGGCCAGTGAACACGATTTGCACGTCCTTGTACGGCTCGAAGCCCGAGAGCCGAATGAGCTGTTCCGCGAGATCGAGGATCCGGATCGGGCTCCCCATCTCGAGAATCGCAATGCGGCCTGCCGCCGCCGGCAGCGCGGCGGCCGTGAGCACGAGCTCGACCGCCTCGGGGATGGTCATGAAATAGCGCTGCACGTCAGGATGCGTCACGGTGATGGGTCCGCCCGCGGCCAGCTGGCGCTTGAACAGCGGGACGACGCTGCCGTCCGAGCCCAGGACGTTGCCGAATCGCACGACGCGGAAGTCGGTCCGGACGCGCAGCGACGGCAGCTCGAGCACGATCCGCTCGGCGATCCGCTTGGTGACCCCCATCATGCTCGTCGGGTTGACCGCCTTGTCCGTCGAGATCAACACGAACTTCCGGACCCGGTGCTGGACCGCGCGCTGCGCCACCCGGAGCGTGCCCACGACGTTGTTCCACACGGCCTCGGAGACGCTTTCTTCCATCAGCGGCACGTGCTTGTAGGCCGCGGCGTGGAACACATACTCCGGCCGATAGGTGCCGAACACTTCATCGAGCCGCTCGGCATTCGTGATGTTCGCGATCACCGGCACGACGTCGACGTCGGGGGACGACTGCGACACCTCGAGGTGCACGAAGTACAAGGGACTCTCCGCTCGCTCGAGCAGCACGAGGCGGGCGGGGCGGAATCGGGCGATCTGCCGGGCAAGCTCCGATCCAATGGAGCCGCCCGCCCCCGTGATGAGGACGGTCTTCCCCTCCAGGTCGCCGCGGACCTGTTCCAGGTCGAGGTGCACCGGCTCCCGCCCCAGGAGATCCTCGAGCTCGACCTCCCGCAACTGGCCGATCCCGGCGCGCCCGTCGAGCAGGTCCTGGAGCGACGGAATGATCCTGAACTCGGTGCCGGTCGTCGTGCAGCGCTCCACGATGCGGCGCATCTGGTCGGGCGTGGCCGAGCGGATCGCGATCACGAGGAGCTGGATGCGGTGCTCGTGGACCAGCCGTTCCAGGTCGGCGGTCCCGCCCAGGACCGGCACGCCGTGCAGCGACCGCCCGTGCGTCTCGGGGTTGTCGTCGATCAGGCCAACCACGCTGATCGCGAAGCGGCTGTCGTGCCGCGCCTGGCGCAGCAGCATCTCCGCCGCCTCGCCCGCGCCGATGAGGAAGGTGCGCCGGCCCCGCGACGACTGCATGGGCAGCTGGCCCTCGCGGAACGCCCGCGCCGCGAACCGCAGGCCGCCAGACAGGAACACGATGCCCAGCGAGTCGAGCAGGAAGACCGAGCGGGGGAGGGCGGGCGGCCAGCCGGTCGCGAACAGTGCCCCGGCAAACAGCGCGGTACTG
>Ga0209056_10001562_pt1 | contig 25243 bp, 24 predicted proteins | sample GraSoiAngelo_114_FD_185876 | JGI IMG/M metagenome (GOLD analysis project Ga0209056, IMG submission 185876) | Grasslands soil microbial communities from the Angelo Coastal Reserve, California, USA - 14_0903_13_40cm (SPAdes) (version 2) | ecosystem: Environmental > Terrestrial > Soil > Grasslands... | reverse complement strand
CCTCGCCATCCCGGTGATCGTCAACGATCGGGTCGACGTGGCGCTCGCCGCCGGGGCGGCCGGCGCCCACCTCGGCCAGGACGACCTGCCGCTCGACCGCGTGCGGCCTCACGTCCCCCCGCCTCCTACGTTCCTGCTCGGCATCTCCGTCGGCACGCCCGCCGAGGCGGAGCGCGTGCGCGCCTGGGACGGGGGGGCCGATTATTGGAGCGTCGGGCCCTGCTTCGCCACAGGAAACAAGCCGGACGCCGGGCCGCCGCTCGGGGTCGAGGGCTTCGCCCGACTCGCCCGGCTCGCCCCGGCCGGAACGCCCGTGATCGCAATCGGCGGCATCAGCACCGCCAACGCCGCCGCGGTCGCGCGCGCCGGCGCCACCGGGGTCGCGGTGATAGACGCCGTGTGGGGCGCTAGCGACCCGGCCGGCGCGGCGCGCGCGCTGCGCGCCGCATTTCCTTGACCCGCCGGATCGCGGCCAGATGCTCCGCGTACGTGGCGGAAAAGATGTGCTTCCCGTCCGCCTGTGCGACGAAATACAGGAACGGTACGTCGGCGGGGTAGAGCGCCGCCGCTAGGCTGGCACGCCCCGGCTGCGAGATCGGCCCCGGCGGCAGCCCGGCGTGGAGATACGTGTTGTACGACGAACGGACGGCGAGATTCTTCTCCCACACGCGCTTCAACCGCCGCCCATAGGCGTAGCTCACGGTCGGATCGGCCTCGAGCCGCATGCCCCGCTTGAGCCGGTTCTGGTACACCGCGGAGATGAACGGCCGGTCCGGATCATAACGGACTTCCGATTCGATGATCGAGGCCAGGGTGACGAGTTGGTGCCGCGAGAAATGCAGCGAATCGAGCCGGGCCTGCCATTCGGGGCTCCACTGCTGGACGAATTGATGGATCATCACCCGAACCAACTCGTGCGCGCCGATGCGGAGCGGCAGCAGGTACGTCGTCGGGAACAGATATCCCTCCGCGCTCGCGGCCTCGTCGGGGAGCCCGAGTTGCGCCAGCAGGGCGGAATCCTGCGCCGCGTCCAGGAACGAGTCGCGCGGAATTCGCAGCCCCCGTTGAGCGAGGTCTGCAATCTCGGCGAGCCGGAGACCCTCGCGCACCATAAAGCGCTGCTCCACGCCGCGCCCGCGCTCGAGCGCTCCCACCACGTCCGACCACGCCTCGTCCTGGCGCAGCAGGTAGACGCCGCTCTTGAGCGAGCCGGCGAGGCCCCGCAATCTGGCGTACAGCCGGAACACGCCCGGGTGGTCGATGACCCGGTTGGCGGCGAGCGAGTCGATGGCGGCGTCGAGGGTCGCCCCCGCCGGGACGGTGACGGTGACGCGCGGACCGTCGGAGCGCCCGCAGGCAGCGAGGGCGAGCAGCAAGCAAGTGCGGAGTGCGGGGTGCGGAGTGCGGAGTGGACGAGCGACCTCTCCCGCTCTACTCCGCACTCCGCATTCCGCACTCCGCACTCTCATACGCCCGATCCCCGCTTCGCGTCGAGATAGTGCTGCAACAGCACCGTCGCGGCGAGCGCGTCGACGCCGTCCTTCCGGCCCCGAGTGGTGCCCCCCATGTCGCGCACCGCGTTGAGGGCGCGCGCGGTCGTGAGCCGCTCGTCCCACAGGTCCACGGGCTTGCCGGAGTGCTGCGCGATCGCCGCCGCCAGCGTGCGGGCAGCGGTAGCGGAGTCCCCTTCGGCGCCGTCCGGGTCGAGCGGCAGGCCGACCACTACGCCCGTCACGCCGTGACGGTCCACCAGGGTGAGCAGCTGGCGCATCGGGAAGCGCTTGCCGGTGCGGCGGGTGAGCGTGGCCAGCGGTTGGGCGAGCGTCTGGGTCTCGTCGGACAGGGCGAGGCCGATGCGGCGCTCTCCCCAGTCCACACCGAGCAGCCGCCCCGCCCCACCCGTCATCCCTGTTGCATCGTCTGGAAGAACTCGGCGTTGTTTTTCGTCCGCTTCATGCGCTCGAGCAGGAACTCGATGCCTTCGACGGGCGGCATGTCGGCCAGGAAGTTACGAAGCAGGTAGACCTTGTTGAGCTCTTCCTTGGTGAGGAGCAGCTCCTCCTTGCGGGTGCCGGAGCGCTGCACGTCGATGGATGGGAAGGTGCGGCGCTCGGCGATACGGCGGTCGAGAATCACTTCCATGTTGCCCGTGCCCTTGAACTCCTCGAAAATCACCTCGTCCATGCGGGAGCCGGTGTCGATGAGCGCCGTGCCCACGATGGTGAGCGAGCCGCCGCCTTCGATCTTGCGCGCCGCCCCGAAGAACCGCTTCGGCTTCTGCAGGGCGTTGGCGTCCACACCGCCCGAGAGGATCTTGCCCGAGTGGGGCACCACCACGTTGTGCGCCCGGCCCATACGCGTGATCGAATCGAGCAGGATCACGACGTCTTTGCCGTGCTCGACCAGTCGCTTGGCCTTCTCGATCACCATGTCGGCGACCTGGACGTGGCGGTCGGCCGGCTCGTCGAACGTGGACGAGATCACCTCCACGTTTGGGCCCTTGACGTTCTCCTCCATGTCCGTCACCTCCTCGGGCCGCTCGTCGATCAGCAGCACGATGAGGTAGACCTCGGGGTGATTCTCGATGATGGAGTTGGCGAGCTTCTGCAGCAGGATCGTCTTGCCGGCTTTGGGCGGCGAGACGATCAGGGCGCGCTGCCCCTTGCCGATGGGGCTGAGCAGGTCCAGCACCCGCATCGACAGGTCGCCGTCCCCGCGCTCGAGCTTGAGCCGCTCCTCGGGGTAGCGGGGCCGCAGGTTCTCGAAGGCGACGCGGTGCTTCGCCTTCTCCGGCTCGTCCCCATTCACCACCTCGACCTTCAGCAAGGCGAGGTAGCGCTCCCCCTCCTTGGGCGGCCGCACCTGCCCCATGATCGTGTCGCCGGTGCGGAGGTCGAACCGCTTGATCTGGCTGGGCGAGACGTAGATGTCGTCGGGGCCATACAGGTAGTTCCAGTCGGGACTGCGCAGGAACCCGTAGCCTTCCGGCAGGATTTCCAGGACGCCCTCGCCTCGGAGTACCGTATCCGAGTCGAGCAGCGATTGCTCGATACGAAAGATCAGGTCTTGCTTGCGGAGCCCCGAGTAGTTGCTGATGTTCAGGGTTTCGGCCATCGCGTGCAGTTCCGCGACGGATTTTCTCTTCAGCTCAGCGATATCCACGTGTGTCGTTGCTCCATGCTACGGCGGGCGAAACCCCGAGGTGGGGGAGTGAGCGCGGTGATGTTGAAAATGGAATCTGGGAATTCGAAGGAGTGCGAGGAACTATTCTAGGCTACCCTGAAGCCCCAGTCAAGAGCGCGTGAACCTCACCGACTTTCTATTGGCGTGGCGCACCGTCTCATTGCCAGACCGCGAAGTCGTTGACGCGCTTGTACATCCGATGCACGCCGGCCCGTCCCCGGCGCTCGCCCTGCTGCTGCGGCAGTGGCGCGGCAGCTATTACTGGTCGGACGAGGCCGACGGGCGCCACCTGGTGCTCACCCGCCCGCTCGCCCGCCGGCGCGAGCGCTGGGGGCTGCACCTGGCCCTGTTTCTCGCGACGCTCTACACGATCACGTTCGCCGGCGCCGTACTGGCCAACGGCATCCCCTACACCGGTGTGCTGGTGTTCTTCACCAGCGGGTACCCCGGCTATCCCGGCTTTCTCCAGGCCTGGGCCAGCGGGCTGCCGTTTGCCGCCCCGCTGCTCGCCATTCTCCTGTGTCACGAGCTCGGCCACTACGTGGTCGCACGCCGCTATCAGTTGGACGTCTCACCGCCGTACTTCATTCCCGTGCCGATGTTTCCGACGTTCATCGGCACCATGGGCGCCTTCATTCGGCTGCGCACGGTGCTGTCCGATCGCCGGCAGCTGTTCGACGTGGGCGTGGCCGGACCGATCGCCGGCTTCCTGATCGCGCTGCCGGTGCTCGCGGCCGGACTGGCGCTGAGTCATCCGGTCGCTCCCGAGGAGGGTTTTCGCGGACTCGCCGTGTATTTCGCCGGCGGCCCGCAGATCCCGCTGGGCGACTCCCTGATCACGCTGTTGCTCCAGCGGCTGGTGCTCGGTCGTGCGGCGGCGGTCAGCGTCCATCCCGTCGCCTTCGCCGGATGGGTGGGGATGCTCGTCACGATGCTGAACCTGCTGCCGATCTCGCAGCTCGACGGCGGGCACATCCTGTACGCGACGCTGCCGCGCTGGCACCAGCGCATCGCGTTCGTGTTCTGGTGCCTCGTAATCCTGCTCGGCCGCTGGTGGTCGGGGTGGTATGTGTGGGGTCTGCTGGTGCTGGTGTTGTCGCGCGGACGCCTCGGTCATCCGCCCGTGCTGGACGCGCAGCGGCCGCTGCCCGCGTCGCGCCGCTGGTTGGCGTGGGGGGCGCTGGCGCTGTTCGTGGTGACGTTCGCTCCGGTGCCGTTCCGACTGTGAAGCAGGTTAGGGAGGTTGGCTAAAGGAGGTTGGGGAGGTTCGGGAGGTTGTGGAGGTTGGTGGAGGTCGGCTCCGAGCGGAACAACCTCCCCCAACCTTCACAACCTCCGGCGATGCCGTCGCGCCGTATTGCGTAACCAGCGCCGGCGCTTATCTTTACCCAAACCAGCCTACAGGTCGCATGCCTGCACAGCCGGCACGCTTTAACGCACCTGACTCGGGCGACGCGGTCGTCCACGACCTCCCCCCCATTCGCTTCGACGGACAACTCATCCCCATTCGCCTCCAGGTACGCCGCAGCGAGGACGCTGTGTGGCGGGGCCGGGTCTTGTTCGGGGCGGCGGACACCGAGGCGGAGCGCGCGACGGCCGAGATCTTCTGCGCCACGTCGGAGCCGGATCTGTGGCAGGCCGTCCGCGACCTGCGCGACCATCACCTGCGCGATCTGTATCGGTCGTTGCTTTAGATGGCCGACGCCGCGGACCCGATCCGCAAGCTCCGGCACGACCTCTCCAACCCCCTCGCGGCCATCCTCGCCGAGACCCAGCTGCTCCTCCTGGGGGCGGACAAGTACGATGGGGAGACGGTCGCGGGCCTGAAGCAGATTGAGGCGCTGTCGCGCAAGATGCGCGGCATTCTCGAAGCCCTTGATCGGTAAATCGGTAGATCGGCAGATCGGTGAATCGGTGAAGCGGACGCGGTGAGTCGGCGCCACCGGCCAAGGTTCAGCCCTGCTGCGCGGTGGTGGTCCCCGCGCCGGCTCAGCGCCGGTCGCTGCCGCTGGCTGCGCTGGCCGCCTGCTCCCCCGGCTGTCCGGTGGCTTGTGAGTTGAGGTAGTGCCGCCCGCTCGCGAGGTAGAGGATCAGCAGGACGACCGTCGCCCCGCTGGTCGCGAACTTGAAGGGAGCGGGGGCGTCGCTCGCGGAGAGCAGCCCTTCGATCGTGCCCGCGAGCGCGAGCAGCAGGACGGAGGCTCCCACCAGACGGGCCGCCTGGCGACCCGCGAGCACCAGCGCGTCGCGCCGGGTCAGGTCTCCGGGGGCGACCAGGGCCCGGGCCACGAGCAGCCCGGCGCCGCCGGCGATGAAGATCGCGGTCAGCTCGAGCACCCCATGGCCGGCGACGAACGTGAGCAGCCACCCGGCCAGTCCGTAGTTCGCGAACAGCCCGAGCACCGCACCGAAGAACAGCCCGTTGAACACGAGCAGCAGCAGCGTGCCGATGCCGGCGGTGATCCCGAAGGCGAACCCCAGGAACGCCACTTGCACGTTGTTCGTGATGATGCGCGAGGCGATGAAGGGCAGATACATCGAAGGCGCCTGCGCGTAGCCGATGCCCTGCGCGCGGTGCTCGGCGCCCGCGCGCGCACGTGCCAGCATCTCGTCGGGGAGCACTTGTTCCGCGATCCCCGGACGCTCCCGGATCAGGACATATCCGGTCATCGCCGGAACGGCGAACACGAGGAGGGCCGTCACCACGTACGCGCGGGCGGCCACGACGGCGGCCGGCAGCTCCCGGAGCACTAGCCGGCCCATGTGGACGCGGTGGCCAATGTGCCGGCCGTAGACGGCGTTGTGTCCCGCGCTCACAACGCGCTCGAGATACTCGAGCACCCGAGGGTCCACTCCGTACGTGCGGGCGCGCGCCAGATCGGCCGCCACCTCGCGATAGCGCGCCGCGAACCCGGGAATCTCGGCCGCCCCCAGCTGCTTCAAGCCGATCCGCTCCGCCCGTGCCGCGAGCGTCCGAAACGCCTCCCACGAGTCCCGCTTTCGGGTCACGAACCGCTCGGCCGCGACGGTGGTGCGTCCCGCGCCCTCGGTCGGTCGCGCGGCCAATCGGCCGCTCCGTTTCTCGAACTCTCCGGCGTGGAGCCGCATCAGGAACGCTTCCGGGTCGGGATCCCGCCGCGGAAAGCGCGGGGCGAAGCGGGCCGCCAGGTCGGCCGTAAAGCGGCGCCGCAGCGTGCCGTCCAATCGCTCCAGGCGCTCGAGGTACTGGTCGAGCAGGCGGAACTCCTCGTCGCTGAGCTCGGGTGGGCCGGTCTCGAGCGGCTCAGCCCCCGGCTGCCGGTTCGTGGGGACGCCGGCGAGCTGCAGGTCCTCGGGCCGGTCGCGCGCCACGACGGTTCCGGCCACGATGTCGCCGAGCCGCTTGTTCTGCGGGTGGAACAGCACGAAGGCGAGGCCCACCAGGCCGAACGGGAGCGCGTCGACCACGCGGATCAGGTTCCGCACCGCGGCCGCCGCGAAGGTGATCGGGTGCCCGGTATCCATCACCACGCGAATGCCCATGAGGCGCTTGCCGGGCGTCCGGCCGTGGTTGAGCGCTTCGAACAGCAGGAAGTAGCCCCAGAAGAGGAGGAACAGGGCGAGCAGCGCGAGCACGGCGACGAGCGTCGACCACGGCCCGGGCGATTCGCGCCCGGTCGCGAGCGCCACCAGAACCAGGCCGAGCGCGACGTAGAGTACCCCCAGCAGCACCGCGTCGCACGCGGCGGCGGCGATGCGAGATCCCACGCCGGCGAGCTCGAGCTCGAGCACCAGGTGCTCCGGCGTCTCGATCGCGAGGCGCCGCGCGAACTGCGGGACCGTCGGGGCTCGCGGGGCAGGCATCCGGGAGTCATCTTAATCACGAAGGAGGAGATATGGCTACCGCGCAGCTCCGGCCGATGGCGTTAGGCGAGATCTTGGATGCGTCGTTTGCACTGTTGCGGCGCCATGCCGGCGTCTTCTTCGGCATCGCGATCGTGTGCCAGGGCCTCCCGACGGCGCTTGGTCTGTTCGTTCAGTTCGGCGGCGGGCCGCAGCAGCACTTTGGGCTCTACATCGCGTCGCAGATCCTGAGCTTCGTGGGATACCTGATCGTGACCGGCGCGTCGATCCGCGTGGTGTCGCAGGCGTACCTCGGCCACGAGCCGTCGATGGGCGATGCGCTCGATTTCGCGCTGGCGAAGATGGGCCGCAGCTTCAGCTCCGGGTTCGCCTCGGGCATCCTGATTGGCCTCGCCTGCCTCCTCATCATTATTCCGGGCATCGTCGTGGCATGTGGCCTTGCCGTCGCGGTGCAGGCGGCCGTGCTCGAGCCGCTGCCGGGGGGCACGGACGGCGTGGGCCGTTCGTGGAAGCTCACCAGCGGGTTCAAATGGAAGGCGTTCGGACTGTACTTCGTGGTCATGGTCCTCTTCGGCCTCTTCCTGCTCGGGTTCGGCGTGATTGCCGGCGTCGCCGCCGCCCTGTTTCCCCCGCTGATGGTTCCAGCGCTGATCGGCCTGGGCCTGATTTCCCTCTTCTTGTATCCGTTCATCAGCTGCGTCTTCACGCTGTTCTACTACGACCTGCGGGTACGTAAGGAAGCGTTCGACCTGGAGCTCCTGAGCCAGCAGCTCGGGGTCGCGGTCGCGAGGGCGTGAGCTCCGCGCCTCAGGCCGCCGATCCGGATTCGCTGCGCGTCGCGCTCCGCACCGTATTCGCGGCGCGCGAGTACCGCTGGAGCGAGCCCAACAGTACGTGGGTGTGGCTCGTCACCCAATGGCACCGGGCGCTCGATTGGCTCGAGGGCCTGCGCCTCGTCTCTCCCGTGCGCTACTACGTCCTGCTCGCCGTCCTGACCCTGGCGCTCGTCGCGTCGCTGGTGCACCTCGGCTGGCTGGTGTGGCGATCGCTGCGGCCGGTCGAGCCGGTCCGCGCGCCGCTGCCCCCCGCCGCCCTGCCGCGCGATGCCGCCTGGTACGCGGCGGAAGCGCGTCGCCTGAGTGCCGCGGGACGCTTCGCCGAGGCGCTCGGGGTTCGCTTCGTCGCCGCCGTGCTCGACCTGGACGAGCGGCGTGTCGTGCAGTTCCATCCGTCCAAGACGCCGGCCGAGTACGCGCTGGAAGCCCGGCTCGACGCCGCCGGCCGCTCGGGACTGAGCGAGCTGGTGGCGAGCCTGTATCGCCACGTGTTCGGGGGCACGCCCTGCGATGTCGAGCAGTGGCAGCACTTCGACGCACTCGCCGCCAGCCTCTGGCTCCATGCTGCGACGCGGTGAGCGGGCCGTCGTCCTCGGGGCGATTGTCGCTGTCATCCTCGCGGCCGTCGCCGGCGTGGTGACCGCGCCGACGCGGGATCTGGAAGACCCCCGGCTCTCCACCTACCTGGCCGGACCGCACGGCGCCAAAGGGCTGGCGCAGACCCTGAGGCGCCTCGGGATGACGGTGGAGCAGCGGCGCCGCCCCTATTTCGACCTGGCGGGCGATAGCGGGCAGCCCCGGCGGGCGGTGCTGCTCGCGTTCCTCGACATCGACCCTCCCACGGCGCGTGAGCTCGCGGCGGTGCGCGACTACGTGACGCACGGCGGACGCGTCTTCGTGGCCGGCGTGACCGAGATCGAGAGCTGCTTCGGATACCGCTCCCGGCGCCTGCGGCGCGGCGCGCAGGCAGACTCGAGCCCGGTCGTGAGCGGCGCCTGGCGTCTCCCCCGTGCCGCTCGCGTGCTGGCGCGCATCCCGGCCGAGTCGCTGGCGCCTGCGACGGCGGAGCGGCTCGAGGGCGATGAGTGCATCCCCCGTCTCGCTGCCCGCGTGGACACGCTCCTCGGCGTTCGCGGTGGTCGTCCGCTCGCCCTCCGCCTCGGCTTTCCGACCGGCGGGGAAGCGGTGCTGCTGGCCGACGGCGGGTTCCTGACCAACCGCTCGCTCAAGGAGACCGACGCGGGGCTCGCCGTGCTGCCCTGGTTTGCTGACGGGCGCACGCGTCGGGTGGTCGTGGACGAGTATCACCAGGGGTTCGGCGCGGGCGGGTCGCTCCTGGCGGCGTCGGCGGCCTGGCTGGTCGGTCATCCAGCAGGGTGGGCCATCCTCCAGCTCGTGGGCGTGGCGCTGGTGGCACTCGCGGTGGTCGCAGTTCGCTTCGGGCCGCCGCGTGCGGGCGTCGAGCGGCGGCGGCGATCGCCGCTCGAGCACCTCGAGGCGCTCGCCGCCGGGCTGGAAGGCGCCGGGGGCGTGGATACGGCGGTGTCGCTCACGGTGTCGGGGCTGCGGCGGCGCCTCGGTCGCGCCGGGGCGCTGTCAGTCGACGCCCAGCGCTCCTGGCTCGCGGCGCTCGAGCTGGGGCTGCCGACCGCCACCGGGCGTAATGCGGTGCGGGAGCTGCAGCGCACGATCAACCAACCCGGCGGTCCCGAGCGTGCGCTCGCGGCCGCCCAAGCGGTGGAGGACGTGTGGGAGGAGCTTCGCCCGCAGACGACGCGCGCCGCATCCTAGAGGCGCTCGATCGTGTGATCCTCGGGCAGACCGCGGCGACGCGTGCGGTCCTGGTGTGCCTGCTCGCCCGCGGCCACGTGCTGCTCGAAGGCGTGCCGGGCACCGCCAAGACCTTGCTGGTGCGCACCCTGGCGCTGGCGCTCGACGTGAAATTTCAGCGCATCCAGTTCACGCCCGACCTGATGCCCGCGGACATCACGGGAGTCACCCTGTTGAGCGGCGCGCGGGAGTTCACGTTTCGGCCCGGTCCCATTTTCGCCGATCTCGTGCTGGCCGACGAGATCAACCGGGCTCCGGCGAAAACGCAGGCCGCGCTGCTCGAAGCGATGCAGGAGCGCACCGTCACCGTGGATGGTGTAGGGCACCCGCTGTCGGCCACGTTCACCGTGTTCGCGACGCAGAACCCGGTCGAGTTCGAAGGCACCTACCCGCTCCCCGAGGCCGAGCTCGACCGCTTCATGGCCAAGGTGCTGGTGGGCTACCCCGACTCGGACGCCGAGCAGGGCGTCCTCGAGCGCACGGTGCAGGGTTTCGAGGCGGACCGGCCGGCGACCTACGGCGTGAGCCAGGTGACCGACGCGGCCGGCCTTGAGCGGCTGCGCGCCGCGGTCGAAGCCGTGCGGGTCGCGTCGCAGATCACCGCCTACATCGCGGGCGTCGTCCGGGCTACGCGACAGGCCGCGTCGTTCACGCTGGGCGCGAGCCCGCGGGCCGGCGTGGCGCTACTCAAGGCGGCGCGTGCGGCGGCGCTGCTGGACGGGCGCGACTACGTGATCCCCGACGACGTGAAGCATCTCGCCTCCGCGGTGCTGCGCCACCGGGTGAACGTTGCGCCGGAGCTCGAGCTCGAGGGCGTCACGCCGGACGCGGCGCTGAAGGCGATCCTCGACAAGACGGAGGTGCCGACCGCGTGACGCCGTTGGCGTGGCTCGCCTATCTGGCGACCGTGGCGGCGTTCTGGGGCGTCTGGTACTTCGTCGGCACGCGCGCGGGCGTGCTCTGGACCCCCCGCGGCCTCTGGTGCGCCGCCGGCTGCGCGCTCGCCGGGCTCGCGAGCCTCGACGCCATGCTCATGGCCGACGTGGCGCTCGTCGCGGCCGTGTGGCTGGACGCGGTGCTCGCCGCCCGTCCCGGCACCGTCGGGCTGAGCGTGTCGCGCGACGCACCCCCGGCGTTTTCGGTGGGCCGCGAGGCCGACGTTTCCTACGACTGGGTCAACGGCACGCGGCGCACCGCCCGCTTGCGGGTGCGCGAGCTGCGCCCCGACGTGCTGGGGGGGCCGCAGCCGTCGCGCCGCATCGCCGTGCCGCCGCGCGGCACGGCGCGCGACCGCGTCTCCGTGTGGCCCGCCCGCCGGGGTCGGGAGCGGGGCGGCGGGTTCGCGCTGGACTCGATCGGCCCGCTCGGCCTGGGAGCGCGGCGCGACCGGATCGACCTGCCGTGGGACGCAGCCGTGTATCCCCCGCTCGTCACCGCTCGCCTCCAGGCGTCGGTGGCGCGGGCCCAGCGACGTCGTGAGCAGGGGATCACGCCGCTGCGACAGCTGGGCGAGGGCCGTCTGTTCGAGTCGCTGCGCGACTGGGTCCCGGGCGACGACCTGCGGCACATCGACTGGAAGGCCACGGCCCGCCGCGGCAAGGTGATCACGCGGCAGTACGAGGCGGAGCGGCGCCAGCAGGTGCTGCTCGTGCTCGACACGGGCCGGCTGCTCACCGCAGAGATCGCCGGCCTGTCGCGGCTCGATTACGTGGTCCGCGCGGCCCTCGAGCTGGCGTACGCGGCGACGCAGCACGACGACAATGTCGGCGTGATGGCGTTCGCGGATGGCGTGCAGCATTTCGTCGCGCCGCAGCGCGGGCGGGCGGCGCTCAAACGCGTGCTCGACGTGCTCGCCGTGATCCAGCCGACCCTCGTCGAGCCCGATTACCCGGGGGCGTTCCGCTACCTCGCCGCGCGCAACCGCAAGCGCGCCCTCACCGTGCTGTTCTCGGACGTGATCGACCGCTTCGCGTCAGACGCCCTGGTGGCGAACGTCGCCAGCCTGCGGCCGCGCCACCTGCCGCTCGCCGTCACGCTCAAGAACCCGGAGCTCGAGCAGGTCGCGACGCTCCGGCCCGCCGTGGCGCACGACGCGTTCCGCAAGGCGGCGGCCGAGGAGCTGCTGCGCGCGCGGGAGGAGGCGCTGGCGCACATGCGGCGCGCCGGGGTGTTGGTGCTGGACGTGGCGCCCCAGCGGGCCGCCGAGGCCGTGGTGGCGCAGTATCTCGAATTGAAGCGCCGGGGGCGGCTCTGACACCCGGCGCTTATTAGATTGACTGCCAACTCCGACCGACGACGGCGAATGCGACACGGCGGCCTGGCCGCGGGAGCGGCGCTGATCGGGTGTGTGGTCGTCGCGACCTGCGTTTATCCCACCGAGCACGATTCGTCGGTGCACGTCAGCGTGACACCGCTCAAGATCCTGATTCGCGGGAACGACACCAGCGCTGCGGCCACCGCATGGCAAATGCGGGGGCCGGGCGACTCCGCACTTATCCCCAACGTCGTGTTCACGTGGTCGTCGAGCGATCCCAAGATCGCGAGCGTGGACAACGCCGGACACATCACCGGGGTCAAGTCGGGGGTCGTCACGATCCGTGCCGCCGCGGCGAACTTCGACAGGGGCGCGTTGCCCGGGGTGGACACGCTGCGGGTGACGGCGCCGCTCGAGATCGACAGCGTCGTGCCGGCCAGCGTGCGCTATGGTGGGCTCATCACGGCATACGGCCCCGGCGCGGACGACGTCCTCGTGGCGAGCATGAAGGGCGTGCAGTTTCTGTTCCCCTACCCCTTCTCGACCTTCCGAGACAGCGTGGGATACGGGCGGAGCGAGTTCTGGGTGCCGCCCCCGGCGGAGTCGGACTCGATCCTGTTCATCGGCAACGGCGTCCTCACGTACAGCCACGACACGACGCACATCGTCAAACGGGACGTCTTCGAGCCGAACGACACGACGCCCCACGATTTCGACCTGGACTTGCCCGGGCCGTTCCCGATCCAGGCGGCGACGCTGCTGGTGTTCAACCCGGCCCTGTTCTTCGAGCCCCTCAAGCGCGGAGAGACGTTCGGGGCGGACTGGTACCGGCTGAGCCAATCGACGGCGCGCCCCTTGACCATCATCCTCACGGCGCCCTCGGTCCCGGGGACGTTCGAGACGTTCATCGCCGACTCGCTCGCCTGGGACGGAACGACGAAGCAGTACGTGATCGGGTCGGACTCGTGGACCGACGGGCCGAGCTCGCACGCGTGCCACGGCCGCGGCTTCGCTCCGTCCGAAGCGAACGGCGACTCGACTATCGTCGCGTTCAAGGGCGTCCAGCCGCCGGGGCTCGATGCCATCGCCATCTACGGCCAGTCCGCCCGCTATGGACTGACCGTGTTGGACGCGTACGTGAGCGAACTGCCGCCGGATGCGCACGAGGACGACAATTCCTGCAACGCGGCGGACTTGCAGGGCACGCTCGTGGCCCCGTTCCGCGATACCCTGACGATCGAGAACCCGCACGACATCGACTGGATCCGATTTCACTACACGTCAGCTGGGGTGGGAACGACCGCACAGTTCCGGTTGCACGCGTTCCCGGGGGTGCACCCGGATTCGCTCAAGGATCTGGACCTCTACGTGACGAAGATCCCGCAGGCCGGGGACACGGTCGTGCAGATCGTGGCGGCCGATACGGCAGCCGGCTCCGACGTGGACCTGAGACCGTCGCTCGCTACGGGGGACTACTATCTCGTGGTGCTGGACTTCGCGGGCACGACGACGCAATACGAGGTTTGCGTCGGCACGGTCCCCCTCTTGACCACGCCCTTCTGCAACAACGGCTTTCCGTCGCCGCCCGCCGCGGCGCCCGTCGCGCACTCCCGCCTCCGGCGCACCCCGCGCGCGCTACCGCTCGTCTCGAGGCTCCGCCCGTGACCAACGGCGTGCTCGAGTGCTTCCGCTGCCACACGCCGATCCCGGAGAACAGCCGGTTCTGCTCGTCGTGCGGCGCCGACATCTCTGGCGCGGGCACGGGGGCGAGCACCAGCAGCACCGACGTCATGGCCGAGCGGTTGGGGCGCCTGGTCGAGGGCAAGTACCGGATCGAGCGGTTGTTGGGCAAGGGTGGGATGGGCGCGGTGTTCCTGGCGCACGACCTCACGCTCGAGCGCGAGGTGGCGATAAAAGTGCTACCGCCCGATGTCGCTCAGGACGACCAGGTGGTGCGCCGCTTTCAACAGGAGGCGAAGACCGCCGCCAAGCTCGACCACCCCAACATCATTCCTATCTACCGGGTCGAGAGCGAGGGCGGCCTCAACTACTTCGTGATGAAGTACATCGCGGGGACCTCGCTGGAGGACCTGCTCGACAACAAGGATCCGCTCCCCGTCCCCGACATCCAGCGGATCCTGTGGGAGGCCGCCTGCGCCCTGGGGCACGCCCACCAGCGCGGCGTCGTGCATCGCGACGTGAAGCCTGCCAACATCATGTTCGACCACGACGGCCGCGTCATGCTCACCGACTTCGGGATCTCCAAGGCGCTCCAGGCGGCCACCGGGTTCACGGCCACCGGCATGATCATCGGCACGCCGCACTACATGGCGCCCGAGCAGGGCAAGGGGGCGCCCGTGGACGGGCGCGCCGATCAGTATTCGCTTGGCGTGGTCGGCTACCGCATGATCACGGCCGAGCTGCCGTTCGGGGGCGACTCCGTTCATACCATCATCTACAAGCACATCTACGAGGAGCCGCCGCTCGCCAGCGCCAAGGGTCCCGGCATTCCGGGCGGCCTCACGGCCGCGATCTCGCGCGCGCTCTCCAAGGATCCGGACCTGCGGTTTCCCACCATGGAGGACTTCGCCACCGCCGTGTGGCCGGAGCAGCCCGTCGCGTCGCCTGCCAAGGGGAAGGGACGCGGTCCCGCGCGCCCCCGTCCTGCGGCCACGGCCGACGCACCGACCCAGATCACCGGAGCACCGACGAAGCGGCTCTCCGGCGCGCGCCCGAAGCGGTCGCGCGCCGGGGCGGTGATCGGGCTGGCGGTCGTCGCGGCCGCCGGGGTCGGAGGCTATCTGATTCTGGGGCGCCAAGGGAGCGAGGAGCGGAGAGCGGTACCCTCCGTCGACACCGTGCGCATTCAGGACACGGTGCGTGTGCCGGTGCAATCGAACCCGCCTCCGACCCCGGCGCGCGCCAAGCCCCCCAAGCTCCGGCCAGCCACGCCCGCGCCGGAGCCGCAGGGCCTCCTCACGATTGCCGCGGACCCGTTCGGCGAGGTGTACATCGACGGCGTGGATGCCGGCCAAACACCGCTGGTCGAATACGTGGTCAAGCCCGGCCGCCACACGGTCCGCATCGAGCATCCCGGGTTCAAGATGGTCAGTGAGACCGTGCAGGTCGACGCGAGCAACACGGTCCGCAAGCGCTACACTCTGTTGCCGGAGTGAATCCCATGGCCTCCCTCCGCTACCTGCGCGCGGTCGTGTGCCTGGCAGGTCTCGCCGTTCCGGCGGTGGGCGCCGGCCAGGCCGCGCAGAACGCCACCCTGCGGCGCGCGCAGCAGGCGTACGACAACCTCGAGTATCGCCAGGTGCTGACGCTGGCGCGGGCCGCGCTGCGCGAGCGGCTCACGGGCGCCGACCGCGCCCGCGCGTACGAGCTGCTCGGGTTCACCTACGGCGCCATGGACTCGATCCTCAAGGCGGTAGATGCCTTCAAACAGGTCGTGCTCCTTGACCCCGAGCGCCAGCTCGATCCCAACCGCGTGTCGCCCAAGGCGTACAGTGCCTTCGACGTGGCGTTGCGTCAGGTGCTGCTGGTGCGTCAGCTTCGCGTCGACAGCGTCAGCTTCGTCGGTGGGCAGGGGGCCGTGCCGATCCGGTTCACCGTCACGCAGCCGGCTCGCGTGGTCGCGCGCGCGATCGGCAGCGGCGCCACCGTCCTGATCGACTCGGGCGCATGGAACGGGCAGGTGAACCTACGCTGGCCCGCCCGGCTCCCGGGAGGAGACCCGGTACCGGCGGGCACCTACACGGTCGTGGTCGACGCGCGTCTCGGTCAAAACACGTTTTCTGCCTCGCAGCCGATCCGCGTCAGTCACGGCCGCGTGGACACGCTGCCGTCGATCACGAGCCTGCCCGGTTACCAGATCCTCCCTGAGACCGAGATTCCGCCGCAGAGCTGGCGTCCGGTGGGGCTCGCCTTCCTTTATACGGGCGGCGCGCTGGTCGGCACGCTGGGACTCGAGGGCTCGAGCCTGGGCTCAAGCTCGAAGCGCGAGCTGGGGCTGGTGGGAGGAGCGGCGCTGGTGACGGGGTTCGTGATGATGCTCCGCAAGCCGGCGCCGCGCCCCGCCGAGGCCAACATCCTTTATAACCGGCTGTTGCGCGACCAGATCGCGCGGCGCAACCAGGACATTGCGAAGGAGAACGTGGCCCGGCGCCAGCAGGTGCAGGTCACGGTGGCCCCGGTGTCCAAGTGAAGCGCCCGGCACTCGCTGCGCTGCTGCTCGCGCTCGCGCTGCGGCCGGCAGCGGGCCAGCTGGTCATCGTCGGGCCCCAGTTCGTGTTGGCCGACTATCGCGAAGTCGCCTCGGAGCTGCGCTATCGCGGCAGCGGCGTCGGCGGTGCGCTGTCGGCGCGGCGGGACCGGCTATCCGTCGAAGCAGCCGTGGTGCGTCTGATCTTCGATCCCGCGGCCGGCAGCGCCGCGGACAGTGGCTTCACCGCCACGCAGCTGGACGCCTGGGTCGCGTATGACGTCGCCGCCTACGCCAGCGTCGAGGTCGGGGTGCTCCACCGCAGCGCCGACCCCGAGTTCGACGCCCAGTCGGTCGGAGCGGTGCGTGTCGGGGGCCGGTCGTTCTACGAGATCGGGCCCGGCGCCACGGTCGTGTTCCGCGCCGACTACCTCGCGGCCCCGAAATTCTCGGGCGGAGGCCGCGCGGCCGTTTCGCTCGACTTGGGTCTGGGCCTCGACGTCCGACTGGCGGGCCGGCTGCACGGCACCGCGACCTACGCCTTCAGCCGCATGAATCGCAAGACCAATCCCGGCGGCACCGGGGAGATCGACGCGCCGATCCAGGAGACCGTGGCGCGGGTGGGGCTGGCCCTGGCGTTCTAGCCCCGTGCGCCGCTCCTCGAGACCGACAGCGTGACGCTCGCGGGTTGCTTGAGCGTTTGATACACGACGCAGTAGCGCTCGGTGAGCCTGAGCAGGGTGTCGAGCTGCTCCGCGGTCGCGTCGCTGTCCAGGTCGAACCGCAGTCGGATCGCCTGAAAGCCCACCGGCACGTCTTTCGTGACGCCCAGCGTGCCGCGAAAGTCCACGTCGCCTTCGGCCGAGACCGTCCCGCGAACCGGCGGGAGCGCCAGCGCCGTGGCGACGGCCTTGAGGGTGACGCCGGCGCACGCCACCAGCGCTTCGAGCAGCAGGTCGCCCGAGCACGCCGCGCGACCATCACCACCAGTGGCCGGGTGCAGGCCGGCTTCTACGAGCGCTTTCCCGGTTTCCACCCGGCACGCGACGTTCTCCTCACCGAGCCTGCCCCGCGCATGCAGCGTGACGAGCGCGGCCGCGGGGTCGGCGCGGTAGCGCTCCTTGAGCGGCGTCTGAATGGCTCGAAGCTCCCGTGCATCCATGGGTCAGGTCCCTTCCCGCACCGCGACGGCGACCAGCGCGATCCCGCCCCGTACGTTTTGATTGACCTGCACTCTCACCGTCCGCGGACGAATCGCGTATACGATGTCGTCCGCGATCCGGGCCGCCAGGCTCTCGCAGAACGCGCCTTCATCGCGATACGACCAGAGATAGAATTTCAGGGCCTTCGACTCGAGGCAGCGCTCCCCGGGCGTGTACTCGATCGTCACGCTGCCGAAGTCCGGCTGGCCCGTGCGGGGACAGATGGACGTGAACTCCGTGGCCGTCAGGGTGACCGTCCGCACGTCCGGGGCGGGGAACGCCTCGGCCTTCAAGTACTCCCGGGCTTCCGTCGGGTTCGACGGCCGGGGGAGGGGTCCCGTGCGGGGCAGCCGCGGCGGTTGTGAGCTCATTGCACGACTCCCTCCCTCGTCACTGTACCGATGGACCCGGGTGCGTAACTTTCGGAAAGATGACCAATCCCAAGCCGAAAGCCATCGCACTGTTGAGCGGCGGGATCGACTCGAGCACGGCGCTGGCCCTCGCCCAGCGCGAGGGGTTCGACGTGTACGCGCTCACGTTCCGCTACGGCCAGCGTCACGAGATCGAGATCGCGGCCGCCCGCCGGGTCGCCCACGCCCTGCGCGTGAGCCGGCACGAGATCGTCGAGTTCGACCTGCGACGGTTCGGGGGGTCCGCGCTCACGGACGAGATCGCGGTGCCGAAAGATCGGACCCCGTCGGAGCTTGCGACCGGCATCCCGGTCACGTATGTGCCGGCGCGTAATACGATCTTCCTGTCCTTCGCGCTGGCCTGGGCCGAGGTGGTGGGCGCGGCCGATATCTTCATCGGCGTGACGGCGCTGGACTACAGCGGCTACCCCGACTGCCGGCCGGAGTACGTCGCGGCGTTCCAGACCATGGCGGATCTGGCCACGCGGGCGGGCGTCGAGGGTCGCCAGCGCCTGCGGATCCACACCCCGCTGATCGCCCTCTCCAAGCGCGACATCATTCTCACGGGCCTGTCCCTGGGCCTCGACTACGCCCTCACCTCGAGCTGCTATGACCCCGCGCCCGGTGGGGAGGCCTGCGGGCGCTGCGACGCCTGCCTCCTGCGCCTGAAGGGCTTCGCCGAAGCGGGCGTGCCCGACCCGATCCGCTACCGGGCCGCCGAGCGAGTGTCGCCGTGAGCTACGCCTACGCCGTGAAGGAGATCTATTACACGCTCCAGGGCGAGGGGGCCAACACCGGGCGGCCCGCGGTACTGCTGCGATTCGCGGGTTGCAATCTGTGGTCCGGACGAGAGCAAGATCGCGCTACGGCGCAGTGCGGCTTCTGCGATACCGACTTCGTCGGCACGGACGGCCCCGGTGGCGCGCGGTTCGACTCGAGCGAGGCCCTGGCACGAGCCGTGGCGGCGGCCTGGCCTGCCGGAGGGGGGGCTCCGGGCGCCCGGCGCTTCGTCGTGTGCACGGGCGGCGAGCCCTTGCTGCAGCTCGACGAGTCCCTCACCGCCGCCCTGCATGCGAGCGGGTTCGAGATCGCGATCGAGACGAACGGCACACTGCTGCCGCCCCCCGGGATCGATTGGGTGTGCGTCAGCCCCAAGGCCGGAGTCGAGCTCGCGCTGCGATGGGGCGACGAGCTGAAGCTGGTGTTCCCCCAGGAGGGCCTCCCTCCCGAGAGCTTGGAAGACCTCAACTTCCGGCACTGGTTCCTGCAGCCGATGGACGGGCCCGACCGGGCCCGCAACACCCAGCTCGCGGTGCGCTACTGCCTGGCGCATCCCCGTTGGCGCCTCAGTCTCCAGACGCACAAGCTCGTCGGCATCCCGTGAGTCCATGTGGTGCCTGAGGTACCCGACGTGATGGATCGGCGCACCGGGTGTGGCCTGCACCCTGCGATGGCTGGGTCGTCGCCCGGGTCGCGCGACGTGGCGTGCAGCTTGCGCACTTTGAAACCGCCCATGCGCCTCCGGCGTGGTACGACCATCCAGACCGTGGCGGTCGTCCTCTGCGTTGCCTGTGCAGATGATGAGCGCGGCGTCGTGCCCGCTGGGCCGCGCGCCGCCCTGAACCCGCCACTTCCCGCACCCGTCACGCTCGTCGGCGCCGGCAACATCTCCCGCTGCGGCGCGCCCGGCGCCGACGCCACCGCTCTCCTGCTCGACTCGGTTCCCGGGACGGTCTTCGCCCTGGGCGACGCCGCGTACCCCGACGGCACGCCGGCGCAATACCAGAGCTGCTACGACCCCACCTGGGGGCGACAGAAGGCGCGCACGTTCCCCGCGCCCGGCAACCGCGACTACGACTCGAGCGCCACCGCCGCGGGGTATTTCGGCTATTTCGGCGCCGCCGCCGGCGACGCCGCCACCGGGGGCTACTACAGCTACGACGTCGGCGCGTGGCACGTCATCGTGCTGAACAGCAACTACCATCGGGTCGCCACAGCGGTGGGATCGCCTCAGGAGCAGTGGCTCCAGACCGACCTCGCGGCCCATACCGGCCAGTGCACCCTGGCGATGTGGCACCATCCGCGCTTCTATTCGACCACCGCCAGCGCGTTCTATCCGAGCACGGCGTCCGAGCCGTTCTGGGATGACCTGTACGCCGCCGGCGCGGACCTGATTGTGAACGCGCACATGCGCGACTACGAGCGGTTCGCGCCGCAGCGTCCCGATGGCACGCCCGACTCGGCCGGGATCCGCGAGATCATCGTGGGGACAGGCGGGAGCGGGCTCGACCAGCAGAACACGTTGATCATCCCGAACAGCGAAGTACAGATCAGCGGTGTGTACGGCGTGCTGCGGCTCACGCTGTCCGCGGCGTCGTACACGTGGCAATTCGTGCCGGCCGCGGGAGCGACCGTCACGGACTCAGGTACAACGGCGTGCCATCACGCGGCGGCGCCCCCGCCACCTCCTCCACCGCCGCCCGCGGCCAATGTGGCGCCGGTCGCCGTCCCGGGGGGGCCCTATGCCGGCGTCGATACGGTCCGTTTCGACGGTAGTGGCTCGTTCGATCCCGACTCGAACCTGCCACTCACCTTCGCCTGGCTGTTCGGCGACGGGGGCTCGGGGAGCGGCGCCACGCCGCTGCACGGGTATGGGGCCGCCGGGAGCTACACCGTCGCGCTCACCGTCACCGATGCGAAGGGCGCGAAGAGCGCGGTGGCGACGACCGTGGCGACGATCCAGGGACGGACGCTTCCCGGCGCAACGGGCTCGTGTCTCAACCAGCTCGGTCCCACGATCATGCTCAGTGGCGTGCAGCGCGCCGAGTACCTCAATCAGGCGCTCTTGCCCAACACCAAGATCGACGCCTCCCAGGCGCAATTCGAGACGGGGACGCTGTATCCGTTCCGTGTGAGTGGGTCAAACCTGTGCGTGCACGGTGGCCAGGTGCTCGGGGCGTGGGAACCGGCGACGCCGTGGCGCTTCATGTACACGACCTACGGCATCCTGGTGGACAGCGGCGCCAACGTCACCGTCGAGAACGTGTGGATCTACAACTACGGCAACGGCGTGTCGTTCCAGCAGAACGCGCCCAACTGGACCGTGCGCAGCTCCTACTTCGCGTACGGGCGCGACGGCTGCGTGGAGAACGATTTCCAGAACAACGGTACCGTCGACGACGTGCTGATGGACTGCTACGACCCGTTCGCGAGCTCGGGGGGCTACGCTGTGGACGGCAGCGCCAACCTGTTCACGGTGAAGAATTCGCTCATCCACGCGGAGCCGATGGACGGCGTGTACTCAGGACCCGTGCCGGGCACGACCGGGATCTTCGAGTGGGCGAGCAGCAGTCCCCGGATCGCGCTCTACAACAACGTGTTTCGGGCCGACCAGAACTCCAACGAGCGCTATCTGGCGCCCCCGCCCGGCAAGCTGTTCGACTGCGCCAACAACGTCATGATCTGGCTCGGCGCGGGGCCGTTCCCCGAGCCGCTGCCGGCCACGTTCAACGGCAAGTCGTGCTTCACGCTGCTCACCGGTCAGGCGGGCGTGGACTACTGGAACCGGGCGGTGGCGCAGTGGAAGGCAACCCACCCGACAGCGCTCCGGGACATCGCGCCGCCGGTCGTGTCGCTCTTCTCGCCGGGCGTCGTCGGGAGCACCACGCTGACGGGGGTGGTGACCCTCACCGCGACGGCGGGGGACGACCACGGTGTCGCGGCGGTTCAGTTTCAGCTGGACGGTCAGTCGATCGGTGCTGTCCTGACGCTCGACTCCCCCCCCACCAAGTACACCCTGTCCTGGGACTCGCGCGCCGCGACGAATGGGATACATACGCTCACAGCGACGGCGACGGATACGAACGGGAATACGACTACGTCGAATGGAGTGGCGGTGACGGTGAGCAATTGAGGGCTCACTCGCCCTGCGTCGGCATCCCGTGAGTCCATGCAGGTGCGTACGTGCCCGATGTGATGGATCGCCGCACCGGGTGTGGCCTCCATTCTGCAGTGGTCAGGTGATCTCACGTGATCTCACACGTCACGAGCTGTCTGCGACTGCCCTCCTGTTGCGGTGGTCCATCTGTTGCGGTGATGCACCCTGTCGCCGGCCGACCTGTTGCGGCGTCGCACTCCTTGCCTTCGGGGCCGCCATGAAGCTCCTGCGGCTGGACGATCCTGCCCTGCTCGAGCTCGCGGCCAATTGGCTCCGTCGTGAGGAGAACTATAAGTGGCTGGACTTCGGGGAGGGCGCCCACCCACTGTCCGTGATCTCCCTCAAGATCATGACTCAGCGGGATCTCCACGTGCTGCGCCTGTTCACCCCGGATGATAGCGACCTGCCCATCGGGATCGTGGCGCTGTCCGACATCCGTCGCCAATCGAAGACGGCGGGCTCGCTGTGGATGGTGCTGGGCCGGAAGTGCTACGCCGGCTCTGTGGCCCGTGCCGTGTCGAAGCTGCTGACGTTCGGCTTTGGCGAGCTCGGGCTGGAAGCGGTGAGCGCCTGGACGGTGGAGAGCAACGTGGCGGCGCGTCGCGTGCTGGAGCAGCTGAAGTTCAGATACGTCGGGTGGCTGCGCCGGCGCCATTGGATCGACGGCCGCCCCCACGACCGGCTGCTCTACGACCTGCTGGCGACGGAGCACCGCGAGATCCCCGACGTACCGGGCCCTCGGGCCGCGCGGGGTTTTATCAGAGCGGTATGCGCCAGCCGCGATTCGAACGCGGGACCTTCGGCTCCGGAGGCCGACGCTCTATCCAGCTGAGCTACTGGCGCGTAAGTGGTGGCGAGTGGATTTGATCAACTCGCCCCCCCCCATGAATCTGCATCCTATCCTGCTGCAAACAAAGACCTTCCTTGTAGGCGGCCTAGCGGCTCCAGGTACCAGAGCCCATGTTGGAGCACCCACAAGGGAAGTCACCCGTGCTTCGCCGATCGATCGCCGGTGCGCTCCTGCTCTGCTATCTCGCGGCGTGCACGAGTTGGCACGTTCAAGAGGGAGTCAGCCCGCTGCAGTTCATCACCACCGAGCACCCGAGGCTCGTGCGCCTGACCCGGACCAACGGCTCCCACCTAGCGATTGATAACCCCCAAATCGCCGCGGGCGACACCCTGACGGGGATCCACAACACGGTGCTCTCCCGCGTCGCGGTTTCGGACGTCACGCAGGTCGCGACCCCGAGGGTCAGTGCTGGCAAAACGATCGGGCTATTCCTCGGCCTCTCCGTAGTCGCGGTAGGAACCGCGGTGGTCGCGTGTTTGTCTAGTGATTGTGCACACAATTAGAGGGAACCAATTAGGTAAGGCCTGTCGGAGCAAGAATGCTCGATAACCCAACTGGCTATCGAGCATTTGGCTACTCAGTCGGGGCGCCCATTCCACGACCGTCGTCCGCCAGCAGAAAACTCGCTTCATGGAGGATCGTATGCAACGCGCTCTTGCTCTCCTCGTGCTAGCATTCGTTTCGCCCGGGTCTCCCGATCGGGCAGTCGCGCAAGCGAAGCTGACCAAAGCGCCCAAAATTGCCGACGCGATGAAGGCCGCCCCGCGCTCCATTTCGGCGAAGGCCACCATCATGGACTGGCCTGCGACCGAGGGCGGGAAGATGGTAACGCTCCGTGCCGGGACGAATGGGTGGACGTGTCTACCCGATTTCCCGGCGACTCGAGGGGACGATCCGATGTGCGTTGACGATCAGTGGATGTCGTTCATGAACGCGCTGATGACCAAGGCGACGCCACAGATCGCGCGCGAAGGCATCGGCTACATGACTTCACCTGCGGGCAGCTACGGCAGCAACACGGACCCGTTTGCGACAAAGGCGACACCCGACAACGACTGGGGATACGATCCTCCGCATGTGATGCTACTCGTCCCTGACCCACGGGCGCTGGAGGGGATACCGACCAAGCGTCAGAGCGGAGGTCCCTGGGTGATGTGGGCCGGCACGGCGTACGCTCATATCATGGTTCCGCTCGCTTCACCGAAGAAATGAACTCGCGCCGCCCACGTACCACCGGTGGGGCTCGTCCTCAGCTTCCAGCCGAGCGTCAAACGGGACCAGCTGGAGAGTCTCCATACGCTCAGCTTCATCGAGCGGCGGGAGAATGTGGTCTTTCTCGGACCGCCGGGCGTCGGCAAAACCCACTTGGCCGTCAGCTTCGCGGTCGCTGCGGCCGAGGGCGGGCGCCGCGTCTACTACGCCACGCTCGCGGACCTCATCACGTCGCTCGAGGACGCCCAGCAAGCCGGCCGGCTGAGCCACCGTCTCCGGACCCTGGTCTTCCCGAGTCTCATGATCCTTGACGACATCGGCTATCTGCCGATGAGCCGGACCGGGGCGATACTCTTGTTCCAGCTCATGTCTCGCCGCTACGAGCACGCCAGCACGGTGCTCATCAGCAACACGGGCTTCGAGGAGTGGGACGAGGTGTTGGGCGACGAGGTCAGGGCCGGCGCCCTCATCGACCGGCTGCTTCACCACTGCCACATCGTGAACATCCGGGGCAACAGCTACCGGATGCGGGAGCACCGAGCGCTCGCCACTCGCTTGGCCACCGCCCCCGTCAAGCCCGCATCACCCCGTGACCGCCGGCCCAACCGGCAGGAGGGTAAGCCCCAGACTCGGCTGGCCGCCCCCCCGAGTGTGCAATTCCCGTCGGCGAAGGTGTGCAATCCAGATCGGCGTTGACATGCGGACCAGTGTTCTAGCATGAAACGTGCGTTCTTCTCCCCCGGATCGACGGCCTCTGCCTCGCCGGGCGCGGTGAGTTGTAATGCACTCGTGACAAGAGTGTGTCCAAGGCGAGGCAATCGCCCGAGGCGCGATGTCGTGCGGCTCGCCCGTGACCCTCGGAGCGGAGCTCGCGAAGCCGGCGGCGTAGGGACGCCCGTCCGGCCAGTTCTCTTTCCGGCGCCGGCAGATGTGAAGCGACAGGATTCGGTGCGTCGCGCCCTAAGGACCCCACCGACCTGCTCATCTAGACCCGTCGGAGGGCGAGAATGGGAGCCCATCGTCGGCGCTTGGGTCAAACGGGAAGCCGTCGCGCAGCGTTCATTCCCGCTGGCTCGACACCGGAGTCGGTATCCAAGTCGGTTCGCGCCGCTCTCCCAACCCCGATCAGATCCCGAAAGCAGTTCCACCGATTCACGGCCCGTCCCCCGCCTGTGCACGTGAACGGCCTTTTGCACGCGGCGTGAACTCACCCAATAGGAAGCACACGGAAAGGGAGGAACACACAATGAATGCGCGGACCTTGAGTGCAGGACTCGCGGGCGTTGCGTTGATCAGCCTCGCCCTTGGATGTGAGAGGGGCACCCCGGCCTCGACCGTACTCGCGGCGAAGACCGCCGGGCTCTCCCCAAACTTCAGCGCTTCAGCCAGCAACCACCACATGCGATGGGACATCGTCAGCGTCAATTTCGGCACTAGAACGGCATCGGCCGGCGGCATTGCGTCGGCGCAGGCCAACGA
>Ga0209056_10001561_pt1 | contig 25250 bp, 20 predicted proteins | sample GraSoiAngelo_114_FD_185876 | JGI IMG/M metagenome (GOLD analysis project Ga0209056, IMG submission 185876) | Grasslands soil microbial communities from the Angelo Coastal Reserve, California, USA - 14_0903_13_40cm (SPAdes) (version 2) | ecosystem: Environmental > Terrestrial > Soil > Grasslands... | reverse complement strand
AGTCCTGGATGTCCGATCGCCGGTGCGGCTGCGGGACATCCAGGACTTGCTGCGCGGCACGGGCCTGGGTGCGGACGCCGCGGTCGTGATGGAAGCCAGGATGATCGAGGCGCTCCTGTCGGAGAAGGCCGAGGAGCGGCGCGCCCTGTTCGAAGAAGCCGCGGGAATCGGGCTGTACCGCGACCGCAAGACGAGCACCGAGCGCCGGCTGGAAGAGACGGCGGCGGACCTCGCCCGGCTCGAGGACCTGGTGAGCGAAGTGCAGACCCAGGTGCGCAGCCTGGCACGCCAGCGCGGCAAGGCGGAGCGCTACGGCAAGATGATCGAGGAGCGCTTCGCGATCGCGCTCACACTGGTGCGGCGCGAGCTGGAGGACTTCGATCTCGCGCTGGGAGGCCTGGGGCAGCGGGCGGAGCAGCTGGCGGCGGCGCTCCCGGCGGAGCGGGCGAAGTTGGCGGACGCCGAGCAGGCGCGCGAGGCGGAGGTCCAGGCCCGGCACACCGCCGAGGCGCGGCGTACCGACGTGGAGCGCCGCTTGAACGAGGCGCGGCTCGAGGTGGGCCGCCTCGAAGGCGATCTCGCGCTCGCCGCCGAGCGGATGCGCAACGCGGGCCAGCGCCGCGCCACCGCGGGCCGACGCCGCGAGCAGGAGGCCGGGCGCGCGGAGCAGACCGAGCGTGAGCGGGCGGCCGCCGAGGCTGAGCGCGCGGCTGCGGAGCGCGACCTCGGGTCCGTGGGCCAGGAGCTGGCGGGTCGGACGGCGCTCGAGCAGGAAGTGCGCGATCGGCTGGTGGCGCAGCGCAACGCCGTGCGAGAGCTGGAGGAGGCGGTCCAGCGCCGGGCGGAGGCGTTCCGGGCGCTCGAGGTCGAGCGCGCGGCGCTCGAGCGGGAGCGCGGCGAGCTGGGCCAGCAGCTGGCCCACGCCTCGCAGGAGCGTGCCGCGCGCGCGGAAGCCGAGTGGGCGGCGACGGCCGCGGTGGGCACGCGGGCGCAGCAGGCGTCGGCGCTCGAGCTGGCCGCGGCGGAGGCCGCGGAGCAGCTGGAGCGGACCCGGCGCCAGGTCGCGGAGCTCAAGGAGCGGGAGACGCACGATCGCGCGACGCGGCGTCAGGCTGAGGAGGCGCTGGCGCAGGTAGCGGCCCGGCGCGACGCGCTCGCGGAGCTCGAGCGCCAGCGAGTGGGCCTCGCCCCCGCGGTGCAGGCGTTGCTCAAGGAGAAGGCGCAGTTCGGCGACGCGGTGATCGGCCCGCTGTCGGATTTCGTGCGCACCGGGCGACGCGACGCGGAGCTCGCGGAACAGCTCCTGGGCGAATGGCTGCACGCGGTGCTCGTCCGGGACGCGGCGGCGGTGGACGCGATCCGCCGCTGGCACGAGCAGGCGCAGCCGGGCCCCCTGGTGCTGCTCCCCAGCGTGCCCGGCCCGGCGCTGGCCGCCGATGGGCATCCCCTGGAAGAAGGTCTCCGCGTGGACGGGCCGGCGGCGGCGTGGGTGCGTGCCCTGCTGGCGGGACACGAAGTGCTGGACGGCGACGGGCGCGGCAGCCGCGCGCTGCGCCGCGCCAACGGCGCCGTGTTCCTCGCGGGTCGGACGTCGGGGAAAGGCAGCCGCGGCGGACCGCTGCAGCGCCGCGCCGACCTCGAGGCGCTGGCGCAGGAAGTCGGCGACGGGGAAGCGGCCCGCGCGGTCGCCACGGCCGCGCTCGAGCGCACGCTCGCCGACCTCGCCGCGGCGGAAGCCGCGTTCGCGGCGGCCGGCGAGGCGTCGGAGCGGGCCCGCCATCACGAGCTCGAGGCGGGAGCGTTGAAGGGCGACGCCGAGCGCGCCGCGGCGCACGCGCAGCGAGAGGCCGCCGACGCGACTGCCCAGGTCGAGCGCCTGTCGACGCGCCTGTCGGAAGTGGAGGCCCGGCTCGGCGCGCTGCACGGCGAGATCGAAACGCACGATGTGGAGCGGGTGCGGCTCGACGAGCGCCTGGGCGGTGAGCGGCAGCGGCTGGTCGAGCTCGAGACCGAACAGGAAGCGGCGCGGGAGCAGCGCGTGAAGTGGCAGGTGGATGCGGCCCAGGTGGACGCGCGCCTCGCCGCTGCGCGGGAGCGCGCGACGCGCGCCGCCGCCGAAACCGAGGAAGCCCGCCGCCAGGTCGCGACCCTCGTGGAGGAGATCGCGGCCCTGGACCACGATACCGCGACGCTCACCGCCCAGCAGGCGCAGTGGGAGGACACCCTGAAGGAGCGCCGTCTCGCGGTGGGCGCGCTCGAGGCCGCCGCGCGCGACGCCGAAACGCTGGTGGGAGAGGCGGACGCGCAACTCGCCCGAGCGGAAGCCGCACTCGAAGCCGCCCGCGCCGCGCTCGAGGCCCGGGGCGCCGAAGAGCACAAGCTCGAGCTCGAGCGGACCGAGATTCTCGGCCGCCGGCGCGGTCTCGTGGCGCAGGTCGAGGCCGAGTGGCGCAAGCCGCTCGACCAGCTGCTCGCCGACGCTCCCGAAGTGGCGGGAGACCTGGAGTGGCTGCGCCAGGAGAACGAGCGGCTGCGGGCGGCGATCGACGCGGTGGGGCCGGTGAACGCGCTCGCGGTCGACGAGCACGCCGAGGAGACGAAACGGCTCGAGTTCCTGATGACGCAGCGCGATGACCTCGTGGCCGCGCGCCACTCGTTGCAGCAGGCCGCGCGCGAGATCGACCAGACGGCGAAGGCGCTGTTTCTGGAGTCGTTCGGCAAGGTGCGCGAGAACTTCCGCACCGTGTTCCAGACGCTGTTCGGCGGAGGAGAATGCGACGTGCGGCTGGCGAACGAAGCCGAGCCGCTCGAGAGCGAGATCGAGATCCACGCGGCCCCCCGCGGCAAGCGCACGCAGCGCATTCACCTGCTCTCGTCGGGTGAGCGGACGCTCGTGGCCGTGTCGCTCCTGTTCGCGATCTTCCTGACCAAGCCCAGCCCGTTCTGCCTGCTCGACGAAGTGGATGCGCCGCTCGACGACGCCAACGTCGGGCGCTACGTGCGCCTGCTGGCCGAGTTCAAGGACTTGACCCAGTTCATCGTCATCACGCACAACCCCCGTACCATGCAGGCCGCCGACGCCGTCTACGGCGTCACCATGCAGGAGCCCGGCGTCTCGACCATCGTGGGCGTCCGGCTGGGTCAGATGGAACCGGCCTGAGTGGAGCTCGTCACCGTCGGGACCGGCACCGTCGCGCCGTCCGGAAGCCGGACCTCGGCGTGCCACTGGGTCGACCGCGGCAACTTGAAGATCCTGCTCGACTGCGGCGCGGGCGCCCTGCACCGCCTGGCGCAATTCGGCCTGCCGTGGCACCAGATCACGCACGTCGTGCTGTCGCATTTCCACCCCGACCACTGGGGCGAGCTCCCGATGCTGGTGTACGCGCTCAAGTACACCACGGTGCCGCCACGCCAGGAACCCTTCGTGATCCTGGGGCCACCGGGCGTGGTGCGGCTCCTCAAGAAGCTCGCCGAGGGCTATGGCGCGTGGCTGCTCGACCCGGGGTTCCCCATCGGCATTCTCGACGTCCAGGCAGGCGAGCCGTTCCCGCTCGACAAGGACGTGAGCCTCGAGACGTTCCCCGTGCCGCACACCCAGGAGAGCGTCGCCCTGTCCCTCACCGCGCCGGAAGGGAGGCTCGTGTATACCGGTGACACGGGTCCCTCGACCAAGCTGGCGCGCTGGGCCGCCGGGGCCGACCTGCTGCTCGCCGAGTGCTCGCTCCCCGCCCAGCTGGCGATGGAGATTCACTTGACGCCCGAGCAGGCGGGCGACCTGGGCCGCGAGGCCGGCGCCCGGCGGCTCGTCTTGACGCACTTCTATCCGCCGGTAGAGAATTCGGACCCGGCGCGCACCGCCGCCACGCACTTCGGCGGACCGGTGACCGCCGCGCGCGACGGCGACCGGTTCACCATCGGAGCGGGAGGGGGGGGAGCGTAGCAGTGCTGATCGTGATGCGACACGGCGCGACCGAGGAAGAAGTTCGGCGCGTGATCGCGGTGATCGAAGAGATGGGCTACAAGGCGCGGCCCATGCCGGGCGCGCAGCGCACCGCCGTGGGCCTGGTCGGCAACGACGGGCGGGTGGACGCGTCGCGCCTGGAAGGCCTCCCCGGTGTGCAGGACGTGATCCACGTCTCCAAGCCCTACAAGCAGGTGAGCCGCGAGTGGAAGAGCGAGAACACGGTGGTCCGGCTCGGGGGGGGCGGGGGCGTGACCGTGGGCGGGACCGAAGTCGTGACGATCGCGGGGCCGTGCTCGGTCGAGAGCGAGCGACAGATCATCGAAGCGGCCCGGCTCGTGAAGGACGCGGGCGCCGTGATTCTCCGGGGCGGCGCCTGGAAGCCGCGCACCTCGCCGTACGCGTTCCAGGGCCTGGGCCGACCCGGGCTCAAGCTCCTGGCCAAGGCGCGCGAGGAAACCGGTCTGCTGATCTGCACCGAGGCGATGGATCCCGACGGGATCGGCTACGTCGCCGAAGTGGCCGACCTGATCCAGATCGGCGCCCGCAACATGCAGAATTTCTCGCTGCTCAAGATCGCGGGACGGGCCAAGAAGCCGGTGCTCTTGAAGCGCGGCATGTCCGCGACGATCGAGGAGCTGCTGTTGTCGGCCGAGTACCTGCTCGCCGAAGGGAATCACGACGTGATCCTGTGCGAGCGCGGCATCCGCGGGTTCGACACGGCCACCCGGAACGTGTTCGACCTCACCGCCATCCCCGTGGTGCACAAGCTGTCGCACCTGCCCATCATCGCCGATCCCTCGCACGGCACGGGGCTGCGGGACAAGGTGCTCCCCATGGCCCGCGCCGCGGTGGCCGCGGGAGCCGACGGGATCATGGTCGAGGTGCATCCCAATCCCGAGCAAGCTCTCTCGGACGGCGCGCAGACGCTCTATCCCGACCAGTTCGCCCAGCTGATGCGGGAAATCCGGGTGATCGCGGACGTGATCGGGAGGCGAGTGGCGGAGCCGGCGGGGGTGGGGGCGTGACGACAGTGCGGAGTGCGGAATGCGGAGTGCGGAATTGACTGGCTGGCGTCGGGGCACCGCGGCGGCCCTCGCGACCGGAAAATGGCCCTACCACTCCGCACTCCGCATTCCGCACTCCGCACTCTTCGCAATCGGACTCTCGCTCGGGCTTCAGAGCCCCGACCCCTGGCCGACCCTCGACCACGCCAGCGCCGTCTACCAGACCATCACCAGCCTGTCGGCCGAGTTCACGCAGGTGGTGATCAATCCGATGCTCGGCGCGCCCGAGACGACCCGCGGCCGGTTGTACCAGATGCGCCCCAGCCGCTTTGCCATGCGGTTCACCGATCCCAAAGGCGACCGGATCGTGGCGGACGGGCGCTTTCTCTGGCTCTACACGCCGAGCACCACGCCGGGCCAGGTGCTGCGCTCCCGCATCCCGGAGTACGGCTCGACCGGCCCCAACCTGATCGGACAGTTCGTCGAGCATCCCCGCGACCGCTACACGGCGCGCTCCGTCCGGGCCGACTCGCTCCCGGACGGCGTGGCGGATGTCGTGGTGCTCGTACCCAAGGCGGGCGATCAGCCCTACAGCGAGGCGACGATCTGGGTGGGCCGTGACGACGGCCTGGTCCGCCGCCTCGACATCGTGGAGGCGTCGGGCCAGCGGCGCACGGTGCTGCTGCGGGACATCAAGGTGAACGGCGGCGTGCCGGGCCGCGAGCTCACGTTTTCGCCCCCGGCCGGAGTACGGGTGGTAGATCAGTAGCGAGCGCACCGGCGACGCGCGCCGCCGTGGCCTCGTCCATCCCCCGCTTCTGCGCCAGCTCGAGCGCGGCCCTCCCCAGCACGCGATACAACGCCGCATCGTCCTGCGTGAGCGCCTCGACGTGGCGGCGAATGGTGGCCTCGTCGCCCCGCACCACCGGACCCGTGAGCGCGCCCAGCGGCCCGAGTCGCCCGAGATTTTCGAGCGTCCCTTCCACCAACGGCCGCAGCGCCTGCCACGCCTCCGCATCCGTGAGCCCGGCGTGTCGCAGCAGGCGCTGCGCCACCGCTTCCACCACCACGAAGTAGTTGGACGCGAAGACAGCGCCGGCGTGGTACATCGGCTTCGCCTGCGACGCGATCCGGAACGGGCGCAGCCCCACGTCCTGCGCCAGGCGTTCCGCGGCTTCCACGGCGCGCGGCATCCCTTCCACGGCGGCCCAGGCGCCCTTCAGGCGCTCCGCCGCGCGCTCGGGCTCGGAGATGGTCTGGAGCGGGTGCAGCGAGCCCAACGCCGCGCGCGATCCGACCAGGGGCCCGAGCGCTTCCTGACCGTGCACGCCGGAGAGGTGCAGCACCACCTGCTGCGAGCCGATCGCGCCGGCGTCGGCCAGTACCCCGGCAAGCGGGCGAATGGCGTCGTCGCGCACGGCGAGGAGGATGACGGCCGGCTGGGCGATCCAGGGAGGCGGCTCGTCGCCCGGGCCGACGCTCAGGGTGAGTGGCCGCGGCACGCCCTTCTTGGTGCGGCCGTGGAGCCGGACCGTGTAGCCGGCCCCAACCAGGGCGAGTCCGAGCCCCACCCCTGCCCGGCCCGGCCCGATGATGCCGACCGAAGCGTTCAGTTGCGCGGCGTGGCCGGCGCCTGCGCGGCGGCGAGCGACAGCAGATCCTGGGGCGACTTGGCGCGGCGCGCCAGCGCCAACGCGGCCTGGACCTGACGGTCCTCGTCCATCCGGCGCCGGACCTCCGACGGCCTCCCGAACACGTAGCGCGTGATCTCGTGCCCGAGATCGTCCGCGATCAGCGTCCGGGCCCCGGCCACCACACTGTCCGGCACGGCGACGCTCCGGGCACGCAGCCGCCGCAGCACTTCGTCCACCATGTCCGGGGTGACGTTGAACGCGGCGCTCTTCACCCGCCCCGAGCCCTTTACCTCGAGCGCGTAGCTGGCCCGCACGTCCTGGTACGTCGGGATCTTGCTGCCCAACGCCTTCATGAAGGCCCGCTCCGCGGTCGTGAACGTATCCGGCTTGATGAACACGTCGGGGCGAATGCCGCCGCCGCCCAGCACCGTGCGTCCGTGATCGGTGTGGAACACCAATGACGAATCGACCTTCGTGGTGTCGCGCCCGAGCTCGGCCGCCTCGGCCTGCGCCACCTGATCGTCTTCGTTCTTGCTCTTGCGCTGGATGGTGCGCCCGCTGGGCGTGTACCAGCGAGCCGTGGTCAGCTTGAGGGCCGTCTCCGGCGTGAGCTGCCACAGCGACTGCACCAGCCCCTTCCCGAACGTCGGCGTGCCGACCACCACCGCTCGGTCGTGGTCCTGGAGCGCCCCCGTGATGATCTCGGCGGCGCTGGCCGTGCCGCCGTTCGCCAGCACGACCACCGGGAGGTTGGGCCAGGGCTGCGGCTTGGCGTCGCGATACGTCCGCGTGCTGTTGGGCGCCCGGCCGCGCGTGGCGACGACCTCTTCGCCCGGATCGAGGAACAGCTCGCTCACCGCGACTCCCTGGTCCAGGAGCCCGCCCGGATTGCCGCGCAGGTCGAGGATCATGGATTTCATGCCCTTCTGCAGCAGCCCGGTCACCGCGTCGGTGAGCTCCGACGCCGACGTCTCGCTCACGGGGGTGAGCAGCACGTAGCCGACCTTGTCGTCGAGCATCATCGCGACCTGCACCGAGCGGACGTGGATCATGGCGCGGGTGAGCTTGAACGTGAGCGCCTGCTCGATCCCCACCCGGTGCACCTTGAGCTCGACCACCGACCCCGCCTCCCCCCGCAGCTCCTTGACCGCCTGATCCTGCTTCCAGCCTTCGGTCGAGCGACCGTCGAGGCCCACGATCTGATCGCCCGTCTGGATGCCGACGCGCTCCGCCGGCGTGTCCGGCAGGGGTGCCACGACGGTGATCCAGCCGTCGCGCACCTCGATCTGGATCCCGAGACCGCCGTAGTTGCCCGTGGTGGCTTCGTTCAGCGCCTTGAAGTCATCGCGCTTCAGGAACACCGAGTACGGGTCGTGCAGCTGGTCGAGCATGCCGTCGATGGCCAGCTGATAGAGTCGCCGCTCGTCGATCGAATCGACGTAGTAGTCGGCCACGTGCGCGAGCACGTCTTCGAACAGACGGGCCTGCTGGTACACCGTTCCCGCGGGCGCCGCCTCGTGCTGCAACAGCCACCCACCCGTGGCGAGTGCCAGGCCGGCCACCGCCGTGACAATCACGATTTTGCGGAGCTTCATGACGAGCCTCGTGTTGGAAGGGCCATCGCCGCCAGCACTTCCTTCCAGGCGGCGTCGAGCACGGCCGTTTTCGCCTGCGTGGCGTCGAGATGGACGACGCCGGGACCCCGGGCCTGGCGGTACGCCTCGAGCACCCGCCGATGAAACGCATCGTCCTGCCGTTCGAACCGGTCCTGCACTTTGTGCGCCGCCCGCTGCCGCTCTCGCCCCACCTCCACCGGGATGTCGAGCACCAGCGTGACGTCCGGCACGAGACCCCCCGTCGCCAGGCGGATGGCCTGCGCCACCTCCTCGTATGGTAACCCCGCCCCCGCCACCTGGTAGGCCAGCGTGGACAGGTCGAAGCGGTCGGCCACCACCACGTCACCCGCCTCGAGCGCGGGACGGATGACCCGATGTACCAGATCGGCACGAGCCGCCAGAAACAGGAACAGCTCAGCAGGCGGAGCCATGTCGTGAGGGAACTTGAGCGCCACCTCCCGCGCCGCCTCCGCCACCGGTGTCCCTCCCGGCTCGCGCACTGTGATCACCGGGCGCCCCTCCGCCTGCAGCCGGTCAGCCAGAGCGCGCACCAGAGTCGACTTCCCCGCGCCTTCGGGGCCCTCCACCACGATGAGCACGCCCGAGTCCGTCATCCCAAGGTGATAATCGGGCTGGCCGCGCCCTGCTTCATGCCGTCGTAGATGCGCGCGTTGACCTTCGCCATCAGCTTCTCGAAGTTGGCCTGCGCGGCCACGACTTGCTGGTACACCGCATTCGCCTGGACGCTCTGGAGCGCGCGGTCGTAGCGCTCCACCTGCTCTTTCGAGGGCTCGCGGCCTTCCTGAGTCGCCCGCTCGATCTCCTGGGCGATGCGCTCGACGTCGGCCAGCAGCTGCTTGCAGGTTGCATCCGCCTTCATCCGGTCGCTGGCCCGGAGCAGGATTTTGTACTCGTCGCTCTGCCCCAGCAGCCGCCCCAGCTCCTGCGCCTTCTCGTCGATCACGCGCCCTCCTCGAGGATGGCCAGCACGTACCGCGCCCGGCCGAACAAGTCGTCGTGCACGTTCACCCGCGACCACGCCAGCTCGCGCGCGAGCCACGCGACCCGCTCGGCGCGCCGCTCGTCCACCTCCAGCGCGAGCAGCCCGCCCGGCTCGAGCAGGCCGCGGGCGCCCGCGAGCAGGGCCCGCGTCGCGGCGAGCCCGTCCGGACCGCTCACCAACGCGTCGCGCGGCTCGAACAGCCGCACGGCCGGGTCGAGGCCCAGGTACTCGGCCTCGGTCAGGTACGGCGGGTTGGAGACGATGGCACGACACCGCTCGCCCGCGAGCGGGGTGAGCACGTCGCCCTCGCGCACGTCGACCGGTACCGGCGGTCGCACCAGCGCGACGTTCTCACGTGCCAGCGCCGCGGCCTCCCGCGAGCGCTCGACCGCGATCACCCGGTCGAAGCTGCCCTCGACGGCCAGGGCCAGCGCGATACATCCACACCCGGTCCCGATGTCCGCCGCCACGCCACGTTTCCCGTTTCCCGTTTCCCCTTTCCCGACTTCCCGAAGTACCAGATCGACCAGCCCCTCGGTCTCGGGTCGCGGAATCAGGGCGCGCGCGTCGAGCGTCAGATCGAGTGTGCGGAAGCCCACCCGGCCGACAGCGTACGCGAAGGGGACGCCGCTCGCACGCCGCTCTACGGCCCGATAGAACCGCTCTACCAGCGCCGCCGCGGCCTCCTGGTCGCGTCGCAACCACACGTCACCCGGTTTGGTCCCCGCACCGCGCACGGCTGCCCAGAGCATCGTCGCTTCGCGCCGCGAGCGAGGCAGGCCGGACGCTGCCAGGCGGTCGGCGGCGTCGTTCAGGGCAGCGCCGATCGAGCTCGGGTGCGCGGCAGGCTCAGGCACTGAGTCGCTCGTTCTCACCCGCCGCCCGCAAGGCGTTGACCAGGTCGTCGAAGTTGCCGCCCATCACCTCTTGAAGGTTGTGAACGGTGTAGTGAATGCGGTGATCGGTGACGCGATTCTGGGGGAAGTTGTAGGTGCGGATCTTCTGGGATCGGTCGCCGGTGCCCACCTGGGACCGGCGCTCGCGAGCGCGGGCCGCTTCCTGCTCGGCGATCATCTTGTCGAGCAGGCGCGAGCGCAGCACTTCGAGCGCCTTGATCTTATTCTGAAGTTGGCTCTTCTGGTCCTGGCACTGGACCACGAGATTCGTAGGCAAGTGGGTGATGCGCACCGCGCTATCGGTCGTGTTGACGCTCTGGCCGCCCGGCCCCTGCGAGCGGAACACGTCGATCCGGAGATCCTTGTCTTCGATCTTCACGTCGACCTCCTCCGCCTCGGGGAGCACCGCCACGGTGGCAGCGGACGTGTGGATGCGACCCTGCGACTCCGTGACGGGCACGCGCTGGACACGGTGGACGCCCGACTCGTACCGTAGCGTCCCGTAGACCCCCGGGCCCCGGGCGGCAAAGATCGCCTCCTTCAGGCCGCCGAGACTCCCTTCAGAGTGCGACAGGACCTCGACCTTCCACCCCCGGCGCTCCGCGAACCGCGTGTACATACGAAACAACTCGGCGGCGAACAGGGCCGCCTCGTCGCCCCCCGTGCCGGCACGGATCTCTACGATCGCGTCGCGGTCGGCGAGGGGATCGACCGGCGTGAGGAGCTCGTTCAGCCGGTTCTGGAGCTGCGTGATCTCAGGGCGCAGGCGCTCGACGTCCGCCCGCGCCAGCTGCGATAGCTCGGGATCCCGGTCCTGGAGCACTTCACGCGCCTGGGCGAGCTCCCGCTCGAGCCGGTCCAGCCTGTCGTACACCTGTCGGATCTGGTCGAGGCGGGCGTGCTCCCGGCCCAGCTGCCTCAGCTTGGCCGGATTCCGCGCCGTCTCGGGGTCGGCCAGCTCCCGGGCGACCTCCTCCGCCCGTGCGAGCGCTTGGCGGAGTCGGGCCTCCACGGCTTACCCGGCGGCCTTCTCCGTCCCGTATTTCTGGCGGAAGCGCTCCACGCGGCCGGCGGTGTCCATCAGCTTCTGCTTGCCGGTGAAGTACGGATGGCACTTGGCGCAGACTTCGACGTGAATCACGGGCACCGTGGAGCGCGTCACGAAGCTGTTGCCGCAGGCGCACTGCACGGTCGCTCGGTGGTAGGCGGGGTGGATTCCGGGTTTCACAGCACACGATCCTTGACTGGAAGTCGAAACGACTGGAAGTCCGGAAATATAACTGGCGCCACAAGTTGGCGGCAAGCGTCGGGTGACGCGCCGAATTGACAGCGGCTAGGCTTGTACGTAAGCTTGCCCGACCATTTCACCCCACCACGCGTAAAGGGGAAGCCCATCGTGTCGGTAACGGCCATCCTCCAGAAGGTGCCGCTGTTCAGCCAGTTGGCCGCCACGGAGCTCGAACGGGTGGCCGAGATCACCCGCGAGCGCAGTTACCCCCGCAACTCCGTGATCCTGTTCGAAGACGACCCAGGGGACGCCCTGTACGTCGTGGCCACCGGTCAGGTGAAGGTCGTGCTGATCGGCGAGGACGGGCGCGAGGTGATCCTGTCGGTCCTGGGGGAAGGCGACTTCTTCGGCGAGATGTCGCTCATCGACGAGGAGCCCCGCTCGGCGCACGTGATCGCGATGGAGGACTCCAACCTCCTAGTGATCCGGCGCGAGGACTTTCAGGCCATCCTGCAGCAGTCGCCGGGCATCGCGATGGGGCTGTTGCGCGAGCTGTCGCGCCGCCTGCGGCGCGTGGACGAGAAGGTCGGATCGCTGGTGCTGCTCGACGTGAACGGGCGCGTGGCGCAGCTGCTGCTGGATCTCGCCGACGAGGCTCGCTCCGACCGCATCACGCGCCGACTCACCCACCACACCATCGCGCAGATGATCGGGTCCTCCCGCGAGACGGTGAGCCGCACCATGCGCGAGCTGGTGGACAAGGGCTTCATCGAAATCAGCCGTCGCGAGATCCTGATTCGCGACCGCGCCGCGCTGGAAGCCTCAGCCGGACGGTCGTGAGGTGCATCACCTCGTCGTGAGGTGCATCACCTCCTAGCTCTCGAATTTTCCATAACTTAGCGACAGGTGCGGCGGTGCCGGGACGCATGGCCTACACGGTGACCTTCTGGGGAACGCGGGGGTCGATCCCGACCCCTGGGGCCCACACCGCTCGCTACGGCGGCAACACGCCCTGCGTCGCGGTGGAGGGCACGGGGGGCGGGAGAGGCGACGGCCACGGCCAGCTGGTGATCCTCGACGCCGGCACGGGGATCCGACCGCTGGGGCGCGAGCTGGTGGAGCGCCAGAACGGCGCGGTGCAGGCGGAGATCCTGCTGTCGCACGCGCACTGGGACCACATCCAGGGTCTCCCGCACTTCAAGCCGTTTTTCGCCCCGGGGAACGCGGTACGCATCTGGGGCTCGCGCCAGGGCACGACCTCGCTCGAGGCGATCCTGCGTCAGCAGATGGACCCGGCAGTGTTTCCGGTACCGCTCGATGCGCTGTCGGCGAAGCTCACGGTCCAGCAGGTCGAGCCGGGGGAGTTCACGGTCGGCTCGTTCCGTGTCCGGGCCATACGGCTGCGCCATCCGGGCACGACGCTCGGCTACCGGCTGACCCCGGCCGCAGGGGGCCCGAGCATGGCCTACATCACGGACAACGAGCTGGGCGCGGGGGGCCGCTACAGCACGCCCGCGTCGTGGCGCAAGGAGTTCGTGGCCTTTCTCGATGGGGTACACCTGTTGATTCACGACGCCATGTACACCCCCGAGGAGCTGGAAGAGCATCGCGGCTGGGGCCATTCGACGTTCGAAGAAGCGGTCGCCCTGGCCGGCGAAGCGGGGGTGCAGCGCCTGGCCCTGTTCCACCACGAGCCGGAGCACGGCGACGAGGCCATCGATGCGCTGGTCGCCGCGGCCCGCCGCCAGGCCCGGGTGAAGGGGCTGCCGGCCGAGGTGGTGGCGGCCCAGGAAGGGATGACGTTGACCCTCTGACCCATTCTGATTCGGGAGCTCATCATATGCGTTCGCGTTCGTTGGGCATCGTCGTGTCGCTCGTGCTGTTGGCGCCCGTGGGAGCGGGGCTCTCCGCCCAGGGACGCGGTCAGGACACGCGGCCGGGCATCGCCGTCCTGCCGTTCGACAACAGCGGCTCCTACGGCCAGGACAAGGAGAACTTCGAGGCGCTCGAGAAGGGGATCGCCGGCATGATGATTTCCGAGCTGGCCGCGAACCCTTCGGCCCGGGTGGTGGAGCGCGAGCAGATCGAGAAGCTCATCGCGGAGCAAAACCTGGGCGCCTCGGGCAAGGTGACCCCGGAGACCGCCGCCAAGGTAGGGAAGCTGGTGGGCGCGCGGTATGTGATCACGGGCGCGTTCATCGATTTCTACGGCGACTTCCGCCTCGACGCGCGGATGATCAACGTCGAGACGAGCGAGATCGTCAAGGTCGAATCCGACCGCATGCAGCGGGACCACCTGTTCGACCTGATTCGCAACGTGTCGGGGCGCCTGATGAAGGACGCCAACCTGCCGCCGCTCGCGAAGCAAGCCTCCGACCAGCGGATGGGCCGCCAGGTGCCGACCGAAGCGCTGACCTTCTACTCCAAAGCGCTGCTGTATCAGGACCGCGGGCAACGCGACAAGGCGGTCGAGATGTACCAGAAGGCGCTGGCGGTGTTCCCGGAGTACAGCGAAGCGCAACAGGGGCTGCAGCGCGTCAAGACCTCGTGACGGCCGGGTGACCGGGCGCGCGGGCTCCACGCCATGAGGTACTTGCTGCTGCACACCTCCGCGTGGGATCCGACCAGTGTCGGCCCCGCGCTCGAGCGCGCGCAGATCGAAACGCGCCCGGCGCGTCTGCCGCGGGACCTCGCGGTGGACGAGCGGCCGACCGTCTTCATGCTCGACTCCGAAAGCCGCTCCACGTTTCCACTCGATGTGTTGCGCGCCTTCGTCGACGCGGGGGGCGCGATCGTGGCCCTGGGCCGCAACGGCGAGGTGGACGTCCCGCCGGAGATGCCGGCCGAGCTGCTCTCGGGGTTCGTGCGCCAGCCGGTCGGCACCCGGCAGCTGCTGGTGGCGGTGCGGGCGGGGTATCGCGAGGCCGCCGCCCGCGTGGAGACCGCCCGCGCCCGGGCCGAGGCGGCGAGCCGCAGCCGCGAGATCGGCGAGCTCACCCGCATCGGCGTCGCGCTCGGCACCGAGCGCGACGTGAAGTCCCTGCTCGACCTCATCCTCACGCAGGCACGCCGCATCACGTCCTCCGACGCGGGCAGCCTCTACCTCGTGGAAACGGGCGATCAGGGTCAGAAGCGCCTGCGCTTCCGGCTGGCCCAAACCTATTCCAAGCCGGAAGCGCCGTTCATCGAGTTCACGATACCCGTCGACCGCTCGAGCCTCGCAGGCTACACCGCCGTGACCGGTGAGCCGCTCGTGATCGACGACGCGTACTTCCTGCCGCCCGACGTAGAGTACAGCATCAACCGCTCGTTCGACGAGCGGTACGGCTACCGCACCAAGTCCATGCTGGTCATCCCCATGAAGGACCACAAGGAAGACGTGATCGGGGTGCTGCAGCTGATCAACCGCAAGCGCAACCCCGACGCGGTGCTCGCGACGCCCGCGGACGTCGAGGCACAGGTCGTGCCGTACTCGAAGCGCACGGTGGAGCTGGTCACCGCGCTGGCCGGCCAGGCGGCGGTCGCCATCGAAAACAGCCGCCTGTACGAGGAGATCGAGCGCCTGTTCGAGGGGTTCGTGAAGGCGGCCGTGCACGCGATCGAGCAGCGCGATCCGACCACCTTCGGCCACTCGGGGCGCGTCGCGAACATGACCGTGGGCCTCGCCGTCGTGGTGGACCGCGCCGGCGACGGCGCCTACCAGGGTGTGCGCTTCACGCGCGAGCAGATCCGCGAGCTCCGCTACGCCGGACTGCTGCACGACTTCGGGAAGGTGGGCGTGCGCGAGCAGGTGCTCGTCAAAGCGAAGAAGCTGTATCCGCTGCAGCTGGAGCTCATCCGGCAGCGCCACGACTTCGTGCGGCGCACGGCGGAGCGGGAGTTCTGGCGCCGACGCGCCGAGTTTCTCGAGGCGCACGGACGCCAGGGGTACGAGGAGTTTCTCACGCGGCTCGCGGCCGAGCACGCCGGCGAGATCGAAACGCTGGACCGCTTTCTGAACGCCGTGCTGCGGGCGAACGAGCCGACGGTCCTGCCGGCGGAGCGGTTCGAAGAGCTGCTCTCCGTGGCCCGCTGCACCTATGAGGATCTGTCCGGCGAGCTGCGCCCCTACCTGAGCGACGAGGAGATGCGCTACCTCACGATTCCCAAAGGGTCGCTCGACGAGAGCGAGCGGCTGGAGATCGAGAGCCACGTCACCAACACCTACCGCTTCCTGCAGCAAATCCCCTGGACCCGCGAGCTGCAGCACGTGCCCCTGATCGCGTACGGGCACCACGAAAAGCTCGACGGCGGAGGCTATCCCCGCCGTGTGACGGGTGAGGCGATCCCGATTCAGACCCGCATGATGACGATCAGCGACATCTACGACGCGCTCACCGCCGCCGACCGCCCCTACAAGTCCGCGGTGGCGCCCGCGCGGGCGCTCGACATCATGGTCGAGGAGGTGCGCGCCGGCCAGCTCGACCAGGAGCTGTTCCGGCTGTTCGTGGATGCCAAGGTGTTCGAGGCGAACACCTAGCGAATCAGCAGCCGGACCGCCACGATCATCAGGAACAGGCCGAACGCGCGCTGCAGCGTGGCGTCGGACAGCCTCCCCGCCAGGTTGGCGCCGAGCAGGGCGCCGACGAGCAGCCCCACCGCAATGACGCCCGCGTACGGGACGTTCACCTGACCGCGTCGGTAGTACTCCCACGCCCCGAGCAAGCCGACGGGGAGTAGCAGCGCCGCGAGCGACGTGCCGTTCGCGGTGTGCTGGGGCAGCTTGGCGACGAGCACCAGCCCCGGAATGATCACGATCGCTCCGCCCACGCCGAACAGGCCCGACACCACACCGGCCACGAGACCGATCAGCGCCACGAGCACCCACATCATCGCCCGCCTCCTGGTTCAGGTTGTCCCCATCCGCCCCCGCCCGGTGTCTCGATGCGGACCACGTCGCCGGCCGCGAGTCGTGTGCTCACCTTGGACCGGAGCGGGGCCCCGTTCACGAGCGTACGCCCGGGAGCGCCCGCGCCGCCGCCACCGACTCCGCACGGGGCGTGGCGCCGCCGCTCCGCGAGAACGCTCGCGTCCATCGGGGCGAGCGCTTCGAATTCCCGAATCACGCCGTCCCCGCCCGACCACCGCCCAACCCCGCCGCTGCCGCGTCGTAAGCCGTACGCTTTGAGCCGCAAGGGATACTCCATCTCGAGCACCTCGACCGGCGTGTTCCGCGTGTTCGACATCCCCACGTGCACGCCCGACGGTCCGTGAGCGCCGGAGCTCGCCCCCTGGCCACCCCCGATGGTCTCATAGTAGGTCCAGCCGGTTTCGAGCCCCGAGTCCCGAACCCCGAATCCTCCGAACGTCACGTTGTTCATCGTGCCCTGCCCCTGCGCCGGGACCGGGAGACCGCCGGTCGCGAGCGCCCGGAACACCGTGTCCGCGATGCGCTGCGAGGTCTCGACGTTCCCCGCCGCCACGGCACTGGGGAAGCGGGCATGCACGAGGCAGCCCTCGGGCGCCGTGACCCGCACGACCCGGGTCACGCCGCCGTTCGTCGGCACGTCCTCGGGCAACAGCGTGCGCACCACGAACAGCACCGCCGAGCGCGCCACGGCGAGCGGGCAGTTGACGTTGCCGTGCGCGGCAGGGGCGGTGCCGGTGAAATCCGCGTGGAACATGCCGTCCCGGATGTCCACGCGGACGCGAATCGCCAGGTCTCGGTCGTCGACGCCGTCGCCTTCCAGCCAGTCGGTCGCGGTGAGCCCGGTCGCCTCGAAGCGTGCCAGGGCCTCGCGGGCGCGCCGCTCGGCGTACGCCTGGAGGTCGCGGGCGGCGTCGCACAGCGCGGCCCAGCCGTGGCGCGCCGCGAGCGCCCGTAGCCCGTCGGCGCCGCGCTCCACGGCGGCGCGCTGGGCCGCGAGATCGGCGCGGCGCGCCTCGGGGGTGCGGACGTTCGCGAGCAGGAAGCGCTCGACCTCCGGCGTGAGCCGCAGCGGCGGCACCACCACGCCCTCCGCAAAGATCTCGCGCGCGCCCGCGGGCATGCTCCCCGCCTGCATCCCGCCCACGTCGGAATGGTGGGCGCGCACCACGCCATAGCCGCCCACCGCGCCCTCCACCTCCACGGCACCGACGAACGTGATGTCCGGGAGGTGCGACCCGCCGGCGTAGGGATCGTTCAAGATGAAGACGTCGCCTGGCGCGGGGGCCAGGGCCCGCACGGCCGCGACGGACTCATGCAGCGCGCCCAGATGTACGGGAATGTGGGCCGCCTGAGCGATCATCTCGCCGGCGGCGTCGAACAGGGCCGCGGAGCAGTCGCGTCGCTCCCGGATGTTGGGGGAGACGGCCGAGTGAATCAGCACGAGCCCCATCTCCTCCGCGATGGAGGCGAAGGCATGCCCCATCACCTCGAGGCCCACCGCGTCGAGGCTCATGTGCGCACCAGCAGCACCGCGCCCGAGGGGTGCACGGTGCCACACCAGCCGGGCTCCACGAGGGCGGTCGCGTCGCCGCCGGCCAGGATCGCCGGACCCTGCAGCGTCACTCCCGTGGCGAGCTGGTCGAGCGCCCACACCGAGCCGGTGATCCGCTCCCCACGCACGACGAAAGGACGCCGTCCCAGTGGGCGTCGCCCACTGCGGTGGTCGCCCGCGAAGCGCGGCAGCGGTCCCTCGCGCAGCACCACGACGCGCAGGTTCACAATCTCGACCGCCAGGCCGCCGCCGCCGCCCCCGTGTCCGTAGCGCGCGCGGTGTGCCGCCACGAAGGCGGCCCGAATCCGCTCGGGCTCGTCTCCTTCGACCGGGACCGTCACCTCGTAGCCCTGTCCCGCGAAGCGACAGTCAGCATAGCGGAGCAGCGCCGCGCCGGGGATCTGGCGAGCGCCCTCCGCGACGATCGGTGCGAAGGCTTGGGCCAGCGCCCGCGGCTCGAGGCCGTCCACGGGACGGTGAAACGATGCGAGCAGATCGGCCCGCTCGGGCGCCGACGCGAGCCCCAGCGCGGACAGCGCTCCGGGATGCGGCGGGATGACGATCGTGCCCATCCCCAGCGCTTCGGCCAGCTGGCAGCCGAACAGCGCCCCCGCGCCACCGAACGGCAGCAGCGTCATGCGGCGCGGGTCGAGGCCACGCGCGACGCTCACCCGCTTCAGGGCGCGCGCCATCACGGCACCGGCGACCGCGACGACTCCAGCGGCGGTCCGTGCGGCGTCGCTCCCGACCGTGAGGCCGAGCCGGCGCAGGGCCCGCTCCGCGGCACGAGGGTCGAGCCGCACGCCGTCGGCGAGCGGGCTGTCCGCGTCGAGCCATCCCAGCGCGACACAGGCATCGGTCACGGTGGGTCGCTCGCCGCCGCGCCCGTAGCACGCCGGCCCCGGCACCGCTCCGGCGCTCTCCGGCCCGACGCGCAGGGCGCCACCCTCGTCCAGGCGCGCGATACTGCCGCCGCCCGCGCTCACGGTCTCGATCAGCACCGCCGGCAAGGCGAGCGGGACGCCGCCGACGCTGCCCGCACCGTCGGCGAGCGGAGCACCCCCGACCACGAGGCTCGCGTCGGCGCTCGTGCCGCCCATGTCCAGGGTGAGCAGATCCGAGAGGCCCACGGCGGCGCCGATCAGACGGGCCCCGACCACACCACCCGCGGGGCCCGAGAGCGCGAGCGATGCCGCGTGTGCGGCGGCGGCGGCGGGCGTGCGCGTGCCCCCGCTCGACGTCATCACCCGCAGCGCGCCGATCGCGCGCTCGCGCAGGGCGCTGTCCAGCCGCTCGATGTAGGTCGAGACCCTGGGACGGAGGTATGCTTCGACGGTGGTCGTGCTGGTGCGCTCGAACTCGCGAAACGCGGGGAGCACCTCGTGGCTCGCCGCGACGGCCACGCGCGGCAGCGCGTCGCGCAGGGCGGCGGCGAGCCGCCGCTCGTGCGTCGGGTCGCGAAACGCGAACAGCAGCGCGATGGCGACGGCTTCCGGGGCGAGCCCCCGCACAGCGGCGACCACGCGCGCGACCTCCCCCTCCGTGAGCGGCTCGAGCACCCCGGCTGGGCCGATGCGCTCCGCGACCCCCACCACGTCTCCCCGGGCGACGAGCGGTGGCGGGTGGTCGCGCGCCAGGTCGTAGAGCGCGGCGCGGTCCTGCCGGCGCAGCCACAGCAGGTCCTCGAATCCCCGGGTGGTGACGAGCACCACGCGGGCGCCGCGGCGCTCGAGCAGCGCGTTCGTCGCGATCGTCGTCCCGTGCACCAGGAGCTCGACGGCCGGTGCGCGGGGGGCTCCCGCCACGGCGGGTGCCCGCTGGGCTGCCGGAGCGGGAGCCCCTCGCCCGCCGGCCAGGGCGTCGAGCGCCCGAAACATCCCGACCGCCGGGTCCTCCGGCGTAGTGGCGACCTTACGGACCTCGATCGCGCCGTCGGGCGTGAGCGCGACCAGGTCGGTGAACGTTCCCCCCACATCCACCCCGACCCTCACCACAGCCCAGCCCCCACCCCAGTGCGGAATGCGGAGTGTGGAATGCGGAATGCGGAATTGAGCGCACACGGGTCGTGCACGAGAGGTGGCCCCGAGGATCGAACCTTGCGCGATACATTCCGCATTCCACATTCCGCATTCCGCATTCTCAGGCGCCTCGCTTCCAACCCTGCACCGCCAGCGCCCCGGCGAACCCCAAGGTCGCGAGCACACAGAGCGTTCCCACCCAATCTCCCAGCCGCACGTACGGCGGGATGACGTCGCTCGCGCGCAGCCGGCCGGAGACCGCCGCTTCGACCTCGAGACCGGTGGCCGCGTAGGTCTGGCCCAGCGGATCAACGAACTCGGAGATGCCGTCGTTCGCGGCGCGGGCGATCCCCGTCCGCGTCTCGATCGCCCGCATCACGAGGTGCGTGGCGTGTTGATAAGGACCGGCGGTGCGGCCGTACCAGGCGTCGTTAGTGATGTTCACGAGAAAGTCGGCGCCCGCCGCGCGATAGCGGCGCGCCAGATCTTCGAACGCCGACTCGTAGCAGATGACCACCCCGAAGCGTCCCAAGGGACTGGGGTAGAGCGGCAAGGTGGACCCCGGCGAGAACCCGCCGGACCAGTTTCCCAGACCGGGGACGCTGCGAAACAGGCGCACCGGGACGAATGGGACCCGCTCGACCACGGGCACGAGATAGTGCTTGCCGTACACGGGATACGCCCGCCACTGGCCGGTCGAATCGTAGAAAAAGGCGGCGTTGTAGTAGGCGTCCCGCGTCACCGCATGCAGACCTCCCGTGAGGATCGGCGTGTGCCGCTCGCGCGCCAGTGCGGCGATCTGTGCGTCCCACGTCGGCGTCTCCGCCAGCCAGCCGGGCACGGCGGCCTCGGGCCACACGAGGAGGTCGAGCCGGCCGCCGGACTCGAGCTGGCGCGACAGGCTGAGCAGCTTCGCCACGACGCTGTCGGCGTGCGCAGGGTCCCATTTTTCGTGGAAGCCCTCGTTCGGCTGCACCAGGCCGACCGTGCCCAGCTCGCGCAGCGGCAGCGTGCGCGCGCGCCAGGCACCGTAGGCCCAGGCCGCGACGACCGTCGCGACCACGGCAATCACCGGTCGCCACCGAATCGAGCCTCTTCCCACGGCGTCCACGATCATCACGTTGCACCACGCGAGCCACAACGTCACTCCACGCGCGCCGGCGAGGTCGGCCCATTGCACCAGCACGGGCGCGTCGCCGAGCGACGTGCCCAGCCCGAGCCAGGGAAACCGGATATCTCCCTGATGTCCCACCGCCCATTCGACGGCAGTCCAGGCGAGCGGAAACACGAGCGCGAGCGGCACCGCCGGGAGGCGGCGGCGCACGCGCAGCACGAGCCAGAAGAGCAGGCCGTGCCACAGTCCGAAGATGGCGATCGTGGCGAGGTAGCCGAGGGCCGACAACGGCGTGAAATGCCACAGCGCGACGACCAGCCAGTACAGGACGGCTCCCTGCGTCACGAAGCCGTACGCGAATCCCCAGCGCAACGCGTCGCGCGGGTGGCACTCCTGCTCGAGCCGGTGCAGCAGCACGACCGCCGGGGCGACCGCGACGAAGCTCAGCAGGGGCAGGCGAAAGGGAGGGTAGCTGGCGACGAGGAGGGCGGCGCCGATCGCGACCAGCGCCGCGGACCGCCGGCTCGCCGGGGGGAGGGTCACAGCAGCACGTCACGTCCTTCGTCGGCAGACCGATAGACGGCCTCGAGCACGCGGTGCAAGGCCAGCTGGTCGCGCGGCGGGGGCGCGTTCACGTCACCCTTGATGACCGCCAGGAAATACGTCCATTCGGCGCGGTAGGATTGCGCGAACGCACTCTCCCGCCCGCTCGCGCCGGTCGGCGTCACGTCGCTTACGTTCCCGTGGATCTCCTTGAAGATGCGCAGCGGCTGCACGCTGGCCGACCCTTTCGTCCCCACCAGGTCGAACCAGAAGCGCTCGGCCTCCCCCATGTGGCGCCAGCTCACGTCGATCGACAGCGACACCCCGTTCTCGCACACCACGAGCGCCGTCGCCATATCCTCCACGCCGTCCTTCGATGGTCGGATGGCATGCGCGGCGACGCGCGTGGCGGCGGGCCAGCCCGCGAGCCACAGGCCGAGGTCGAGCAGCTGGAGCCCGAGGTCGAGAAACGCGCCGCCCCCCGCCTCCTGGCGCCGCAGCCGCCAGCCGATGACCTGGCGGCTCGGTTGGAACGTGTACCAGCCGCCCCGGATCGCCTGCAGCACGCCGATGTCGCCGCCCGCCAGGAACCCCCGTACCGCCTGCACGTCCGAGCGGAACCGGTGGTTCATGCCCACCATGACCCGCTTGCCGTATTTCTCGCTCGCCTGCAGCACCCGCTCGACGCCCGCCACGGTGAGCGCGAGCGGGCGCTCGCACAGCACATGCACGCCCGCCGCGAGCGCTGAGACCACATGAATCTCGTGCAGGTGGTTGGGTGTGCAGATCGCCACCGCGTCCGCGCGGGCGTACTTGAGTACCTCTTCGATGTCGTCAAACGTCTCCTTGACTTCGAACCGGGCGGCGAGGGCCTGCGCCTTGCTGAGATCGTTGTCGCAGATCGCCGCCACCTCGACGCCGGGGAGCCGCCGCAACGACGGCAAATGGGCGACCTGCGCGATCGCTCCCGCGCCAACGACGGCGATGCGGATCGGGTCGCTCACTTCCCGGCCCAGCGATACATGACGCCCGAGCGGAGCGACGCGGTCGAGAGCCCGCTCGAGAGCACGCCGCGCGCCTCGAGCGTGAAGCGCCAGCGTTTGGCGCCGAATTCAGCGCCGACCGTGCCGTTCAACCCGGCCGTGATCTCGTTCAGGGCGTCCTGCACGAAGGTGCCGTTGATGGCGGCGCCGCTGCCGTGGCGGAAGTGGGCGCCGAGGCCGATCCCCATGTAGGCCGTGACCGCGTGCCCCTGCGGGAGCACGTACTGCAGGTCCACATCGCCGGTCACGTCGCTCCAGGTAATGCCGCCCAGCCTGATGGTATCGTCGCCCGAGGGATCGACCACGACGCTCTTGAGGCGCTGCTCGAAGCGCGCGCGGGCGGCCGACCCGAAGTCGGCCTTGAAGTAGGACACGCCGAGCAGCACGCGCACGTGCGGCGCGATGAACCCGTAGTCGAGCCGCACGCCGCCGGTGAACGCACCCCGGATGTTGTTGCCGCCGAGCGGCCCGACGTCGAGCTGGAGCGCACTGGCCTTCAGGTTGTCGTAGGAGAACTGGGAGAGCAGACCTTGGGCGGACAGGCGGACAGGCGGACTGACGGACAGCAGCAGCGCGAGCAGACCGACCGCCCGTCCGCCCGTCCGCGCGACCGCCTTAATAGAGGCGCTCGACATGGGTCCCCGGGAAGTAAGTGGTGAGAATCGTACGGTAGTCCTGGCCCGCCCGGGCGCGGCCCACCGCGCCCCACTGACACAAGCCCACGCCATGGCCCCACCCCGCGCCGGCCGCGATCACGCGCGTGACCTGACCACCGTCCTTCGTGACGGAAAGTTGAAACGCCGCGCTCCCCAGCAGCTGATCGGGCCGGGGCCGCAGCACGGCCCGCACATCGGACCCCGGCACCCGCACGTCGCCGTGCTCGAACGCGATCCGCAGCTCGCTCACGCGTCCCGAGGACGTCGTCCCCGTCACGGCGACGTCGGTGATGCGCTGCAGACCGCCGCCGCCCACGTTCATCACCGCCGGCAGCGTCCGCGACAATATAGCGCGCAAGGTGGCGGCATCCCATTCCTCGCGCCAGCGAAACCGCGGCGAGATGTCGCAGTAGGCGTGGCCGCCACCGGACTCGTCCGAGACCGACCGCAGGTAGGGTCGGCCGCGCGCGGTCCGGAACGCTTCGTCGACGCCCGCGGTACGGGATCCGCACGTGGAATGGAAGTAGGCCTCGATCAACGCGTCCCCGTACCACACGACCTCCCCGCGCGTGGCGCGCAGGGCGTCCCACACCTCGCCGGTTTCTCCCGCCACGCCCGTGTACACCTGATCGCGCACGTCGGCCCAGGCGTCGAACCCCTGTCCCTCCCAGCGGCCCCGGCTCTTGAGGGCGAAGGTGCGCGACACGACGGCCTGGGCGAGCAGGGCCTGGCGCTCGTCGCGCCGGCGCGGGCCCATCTCGCCGCCGATCACGCCCGCGAGGTAGCTCTCGACCGGCACCCGGTTCATCAGGGTGAGCCCGGCCGGGTCGCGGATCACGTTCACACGGCCGCGGTAGCGGCGCCCATTCGCCATGGCGAACCGCCCCTCGGTGACGCTCACCGCGGAGATGCCGAGCCGACGCTCGCCCCTCGATCCGTCGGGCTTGACGAGCCGCAACCCGGGGGTGTCGACCACCACCGTCCACGTCAGGCCCACCGGGATCGAGCCCAGCGGCTCGCCGTTCGCGTCGTCGCTCACGAACAGCTCGCCGTCGCCGCCCAGCGTGACGCCGGGCGCGCCGGCCGCAAGACCGATGCGTAACTCCGGCTCGGTGCCGGGAGTGACCGGTTGCGGTCGGGCACAGGCGCTCCCCGCCGCGGCGAGCAGACTAACGAGCCCGCGCCTCGCCCAGTGCCGCGTCCAGTTGTGCGATGGTGAAGTCGATATCGGCATCGGTGTGTGCGCTGGAGACGAAGCCGGCCTCGAACGCCGAGGGGGCGAGGAACACGCCGCGCGCGAGCGCGGCCCGGTGCCAGCGCGCGAACACCGCCGTATCCGCGGCCTTCGCCTGCGCGAAGTTGCGCACGGGGCCGGGGGTGACATACAGCCCCCACATCGAGCCCGCGTGGCCGCTCGTGAGGGGAACCCCGCGCCGGCGCGCGGCGTCCCCTATACCCGCGACCAGTCGCGCGGTTCGCCGCTCGAGCGTCTCATAGAAACCCGGCCGTTCGGTCTCGCGCAGCGTGACGAGTCCCGCCGCCATCGCCACCGGGTTTCCCGACAGGGTCCCGGCCTGGTACACCGGGCCGTCCGGCGCGATCAGCCGCATCAGGTCGGCACGCCCGCCGTACGCGCCCACGGGCATCCCACCGCCGATGATCTTTCCCAGCGTGGTCAAGTCGGGGCGGATGTTCAGCCGCTGTTGCGCGCCCCCCGCCGCCACCCGGAATCCGGTCATCACTTCGTCGAAGATCAGCAGCGCACCGTGCCGGTCGCACAGCCGTCGCAGCGTCGCGTGGAAATCGGGCTCCGGCGCGATGAAGCCCGCGTTGCCCATGTAGGGCTCGACGATGACGGCCGCGAGATCCGACCCGCGCTGCCGGAACACGTCCTCCACCGCGGCGCCGTCGTTGAACGGCAGGGTCGCCGTCAACTCGGCCAGAGCGGGCGGGACGCCCGGACTATCGGGAAGCCCGAGCGTGGCCACGCCGCTCCCCGCCTTCACGAGGAAGCCGTCGGCGTGCCCGTGGTAGCAGCCCTCGAACTTGAGGATGAGGTCACGTCGGGTC